>JAEEGL016095057.1_pt1 | contig 18817 bp, 11 predicted proteins | sample 9134231 | NCBI WGS metagenome assembly JAEEGL01 (sample SAMN16246548, study PRJNA631951) | gut metagenome | biome: gut microbiome; feature: rumen; material: fiber-attached | host: Bos | place: Iran: Karaj | collected 2018-10 | reverse complement strand
TTTGATGAAGTTGGAAACGTTGATTCCGTCGCGCCATACGCCCTCGCGAAAACCTCTCCAAGCCGTCGTATTCGTCATCGTTATGTGTCTCCCTTTGCGTGACGTCAAAGAAGCTGCCGTTGTCAATCTCAATCCTGCGCTATATATTGTGTGTGTAAACACAATATGTAGCGTTTAGGAGTACTTATTTTACCAGATATAGGAAGACGTCAAGCCCTTATTTTCATTTATTTCTTGCGTGGAATGGGAAGGGCGGGGTTTGTCCCAGAGGTACGCGGCGGCGACGAACACGGACTTCATGACTTGGCTGCTGTCAAAAGTCTAGCGACCATCGGGAGCGGGTATTTACGCACGCGCGGAAGCGCGAACCCTCCGCGGCGAGGTCGCCGCCGCGTAACGTCAGTCTTCCCGTTGGTCAGGCGTCCGTTTCTGAATTAACTTGAACCAGACGGCGACGCCAACGAGCGTCGCCTTAGAATCCCGCGCCCGGCGAACCTTGAACTATCTCGCCCGTTCCGGCGCGTTATCGTCCCCCGCGACGTCGCGGTCGAGGAGATCGAGGTATTCATCGTCTGATAGTCCCGCCTCGATCGCGTCGGCGAGCAGGAGCAGTCGACGTCGAACCTCGGGGTCCGAGAAATCGATATCGACGTCATACCGTCTGCGTTTCTTGTGGGATACAAGTTGTGATTCTTTCTTGCGACGAAAAAACGAGAGCCACGACATAGTTTCTTTCCTCCATAGATTGCAGTTTACGATTTGAAATTTAGCGTCCAAGAGCGTTATGCGCCATGCTAACGTCTCGAGGGTCGCCATATAATCACACGGAATCGCCGAGATATTCGCGAATTCTGCCTAGAAAGGTAAAAAAGAAACAAAATAAGAATATAGGCGCCTTCCCGTTGATCAGGCGCCGGAGTCCGAATTAACCTGAACCAGACGGCGACGCCAACGAGCGGCGACCTAGAATTACGCACCCGATTCGCTATGAACAAGTCAACGTATTCAGGCGCGTAGTAAAACCCGTCTTCGACGGGCGCCTGGCGAGCGAAATAACTGAATTCCGCGCGAGTCCGCGTTTCGTTTAAGAACACGAACTCGCGCGTCTGAATCCGATGCCCAGAGCATAGACGTTGTCAAATGATGAAATTCGCGGCGAGGAGGTCGTAATCCTCGTCGTCGAGTTCTTCAAAGAGTTCGTCGGCGATATCTAGCATGGCGGAAGACTCCAAGGTTGCGCTAGATGCGTCGAGCGTTTGCGACAGTTTGGCGGTCTGCCTCGCGCAGAATGCTGAGTTGAGGTATGCGTCCTTATCGCCAAGGGTCTGAACGCTCCAGCGGTAGGTTGCGCTACTATCGAGATCAGCGAACGTATACGACGTCGTCGACGCGTCTAGTGAAACGTATGTATACGAGGGAGCGATCTCGTTCTTCCAGGCGAGTCGATATCCGCTCGCGTTTTCAACTGCTTCCCAAGCGACTGTAATCGACGTTTCCGTCTCCGTTGTAGCGGCTGGAATAGGCGCGGTAAGCTGAACGGGGTCGGCTATTCTTACTTTCTGGGTCGCGCAGAACGCGGAGTTAAGGTACGCGTCCTTATCGCCTAGGGTCTGAACGCTCCAGTAATAGGTCGCGCTGTCGTCGAGTTCGGCAAACGTATACGACGTTGTCGATGGGTCTATCTGAATGTAGGTATAAGAAGAATCCGTTTTATTCTTCCAAGCAAGCCGATACCCGCTCGCGTGCTCTACCGCGTCCCACGAGACAGTAATCGCCGTTTCTGTCTTCGACACAGCGGATGGAACAGGCGCAGTAAGCTGAACGGGGTCAGCTATTCTGACTTTCTGCGGCGCACAGAACGCGGAGTTAAGGTATGCGTCCTTATCGCCGAGGGTTTGAACGCTCCAGTAATAGGTCGCGCTACTGTCGAGATCAGCGAACGTATACGACGTCGTCGATGCGTCTATCCAAGTGTAGGTATAAGAGGAATCGGTTCTATTCTTCCAAGCAAGTCGATATCCGTTCGCGTTCTCGACGCTTTCCCAAGCAACAGTAATTGTCGTTTCCGTTTTCGTCGTTGCTAAAAGAACAGGCGTGTCTAGTTTTAAAGGAGTTGCGACGGAACACGTCTCTGAATAACTCGAATTGATATAACTGTTCTCGTCGCCAAGGGCTTGAACCGCCCATTCGTACGTCGCGCCGCTGTCGAGTCCGTCGAGCGTATACGAGGTCGTTGACGCGTCGAGCGTAACTAAAACGTATTCGGAATCGGTCTCGCTCTTCCAGGCAAGTCGATACCCGCTCGCGTTCTCTACCATTTCCCATGAAACAGTAATCGACGTTTCCGTTTTCGTCTTAACGGATAGAATAGGCTCTTCAAGTTTTAGAAGCGTTGCGACGGAACTCGTCGCCGAATAGACTGAATCGGTATAGATGATCCCGTCGCCAAGCGCTTGAACCTTCCATTCATAAGTCTCGCCGCTGTCGAGTCCGTCGATCGTGTGCGAGGTCGTTGACGCCTCAAGCGAAACGTAAACGTATTCGGAATCGTTCTCGCTCTTCCAAGCAAGTCTATATCCGCTCGCATTTTCAACCGCGTCCCATTCGACGGTAATCGTCGTCTCCGTCGGCAACGTGTCACCTAGAATTGGCTCTTCGAGTTTTTGAAGCGTTGTGGCGGAAAGCGTCTCCGAATAGACCGAATCGGTATAGATGATCCCGTCGCCAAGCGCTTGAACCTTCCATTCGTAGGTCTCGCCGCTGTCGAGTCCGTCGATCGTGTGCGAGGTAGTTGACGCTTCGTCAATCATAACGAAAACGTATTCGGAATCAGTTTCGCTCTTCCAAGCAAGTCGATATCCGCTCGCGTTCTCTACCGCGTCCCATGCGACGGTAATCGTCGTATCCGTCAGCGTAGCATCGCCTAGGATTGGCTCTTCGAGTTTTAGAAGCGTTGCGGCGGAATTCGTCTCCGAATAGACCGAATCGGCATAGATGATCCCGTCGCCAAGCGCTTGAACCTTCCATTCGTAGGTCTCGCAACTCTCGAGTCCGTCGATCATATACGAGGTTGTCGACGCCACAAGCGAAACGTAAACGTATTCGGAATCGGTCTCATTCTTCCAAGCAAGTCGATATCCGCTTGCGTTCTCTACCGAGCCCCATACGACGGTAATCGTCGTATCCGTTGTCAACGCTTCGTCTAAAATTGGCTCTTCGAGTTGGAGAAGCGTTGTGGTCGAAAGCGTCTCCGAATAGACTGAATCGGTATAAATACTCCCGTCGCCAAGCGCTTGAACCTTCCATTCGTAGGTCTCGCCGCTCTCGAGTCCGTCGATCGTGTATGAGGTCGTTGTCGCTTCAGTGAGCGAAACGTAAACGTATTCGGAATCGTTCTCGTTTCTCCAAGCAAGTTGGTATCCGTTCGCATTCTCTACCGTGTCCCATGCGACGGTAATCGTCGTTTCCGTCTTCTCGGTTTCGCTCGGATTGCTCGGCACGCTGAGTTTGAGAAGCGTTGCAACGGAACGCGGCCCTGAATATTCGGAATCGATATAATTGATCCCGTCGCCAAGAGCTTGAACCTTCCACTCGTAGGTCGCGCCGCTCTCGAGATCGACCAGCGTATATGACGTCGTCGACGCTTCAAGCGAAACGTAAGTATACGAGGCGTCGGTTCCGCTTTTCCAAGCAAGTCGATACCCGCTCGCGTTCTCTACATCGTCCCATGCGACGGTTATCGTCGTCTCCGTCTTGCCTGTTTCACGCAGACCGTTCGGCGTAGCGAGCGTTTCTTGTTCGACGACGGATTGATACTCAAACGCGCCGAGGTCTACCGTTCCGCCGGAGACACGAGGATTTCCTGCTAGGTCGACGCTCGCCACGACATATTGAATGTCTCCATTCTCTATTTGATTGGCTCCTTTATCTATCACTTGAGAGTTTTCCGTAAGCGTATAATCTCCCGCCGTCGCGTTCGTAAAAAGCGGTTGGGAGGCGTCATAAGTAAAATTGTCCGCGCCAGACCATCTCGTATAGCTCGATAGAGTATGATACGCGCGAACATTGGAGTTGCCATCGCAATAGAAGTCGACGCCCGCGCTCCACCCGCGGTTGCCCGCGATAATCGAATTATACGCGTTGAAGGTCGGGGCGCTTCCATTCAAAAAGACTCCGCCGCCGAATTTGCCGGTATTGTTCGTTACGGTGCAACTCGCGAGCGTCGTCGGACCTTGGAACGCGTATACTCCGCCGCCGTTGTCCTCCGACTTGTTGTCGCTGATCAGGCAGTTGTCGAGCGATAGCGTCGTCGACGCTTCGCTGTAAACGGCGCCGCCTAAGCCGTTGGCGCTATTGTTCGTTACGACGCAATTGACAAACGTCGTATTGCTGTAGTACGACGAAGATACGCCGCCGCCGTTCGTCGCCTCATTGTCGCAAATCACACAGTTATTGATCAATAGCGTCGCGCCGGTACTGCGAATAGCTCCGCCGTAATCTCCCGCATAGCCGTTCGTGAACGTTATCCCGCTGATCCCGACGTTAATTTCGACGTCGAGGTGATTCTGGATGTAGGTGGAACCGCCAATAACGCGCAGAATTCTCGTCGCCCCCTGTCCGCTGATCGTCAGCCCCGGCTCGGAATTCGTCTCGTCCCAAAGATTGGACGCGTCGATCGTTAACGATTGATTTACCCTTAGTTCGCCGAGTGTCGAATCGAGCGCGATCGTCTTCCCTTGAAGCGAATCGGCGAAGGTAATCGTATCTCCGGACTCGGCGTCGGTCAGCGCCTCGCGCAGCGTAACGACGCCGTCGGTTTCGTCTACGACGTCAAGTTCGGACGTGACGACGATTGAAGTTGAGTTTAGTTCGGTCTGATCGGCGCCGCCGTCTAGCGTCGCGCCAGAAAAATCGAGAACGTCAGCGGGCGTCGTGACGCCCGATTCATAAGTGGCGGCTGCGTCTGCGACTATGAATTCGCCGCCAGGCGCGACGCTGAGGAGTTCGCGAGATTCGAGACTCTCGAGTCGCAACGCACGGGCGCGGACGCGTTCCGAACGGACGTTGCGTTCATTTCGAGAAGTAGTCTTTTCGGTAAATAATCGGAAAAAGGATAACTTATTCACAATGGAATCCTCTGATTTTAAAATAACAGATTAAACGATTTAGACGAGCTGTCGTTCCTCTCCACTTTCCAATATAAAGGAAGCATCCGTTGCGGTTTACTAAACCTGAATTATAGAACGAAGACCCCTTACTTCACGTTCATAAGGACATGATCATCCATCAACGCTTTCACTTCTCTCAATGGACGTCTGTTGGAAAAGAGTTAGTAGGAATGTTCTTAGCAGCAACAGCCTCATAACCAATTTTAAAAAAACTCTATCGCTCACCCCCGCTTTTATTGAGCGACCCACGGTGAATATGAGCCTTTTTCTAGGATATCGGCGATTCGTTCACAGGCGTGACCGTCGCCGTAGGGGTTGCAGGCGTGGCTCATTTTGTCGTATTCTTCTTCATTCTCGAGGAGCAACTTGAAGGTCGTATAGATCGTTTCTTCATCCGTTCCGACGAGTTTTAAAGTTCCCGCGTCGACTCCTTCCGGTCGCTCTGTCGTGTCGCGCATGACGAGAACCGGAACGCCGTAAGACGGACACTCCTCTTGGATTCCGCCAGAATCGGTGAGACAGAGGAAGGAACGGGCTTCGAAATTATGGCAATCGAAGACCTCGATCGGCTCGATGATGTGAATGCGGTCGCAGTCGCCAAGTTCTTCGTCGGCAGCTTGGCGCACTACGGGGTTCATGTGAATCGGATAGACGGCCTTGCATTCTGGATGCTCCTCGAGGACTCGACGAATAGCGCGGAACATATGATGCATCGGTTCCCCGAGATTCTCGCGACGGTGCGCTGTGATAAAAATCAACTTTCCGTCGCCGACCCAGTCGAGTTCGGGATGCGTGTAATCTTCCTTGACGGTATGTTGCATTGCGTCGATAACGGTGTTGCCGGTGACGTAGATACTCTCCGGATTCTTGCCTTCCTTGATAAGGTGTTCGGCGGCAAGTTGAGTCGGCGCGAAATTGTATTTGCTGACAATCCCCACCGCCTGTCGGTTGAACTCTTCTGGATAAGGACTGTAGATATTGTAGGTTCTCAGACCCGCTTCCACATGTCCGACAGGAATCTGAAGATAGAAGCACGCTAAGGCTGTCACGAAGGTCGTCGAAGTATCGCCGTGTACAAGGACGACGTCGGGCTTTTCTTTCTCAAGCACAGTACTAATACCGTTGAGAATGTTTGTCGTGATATCGAATAGTGTTTGTCTGTCCTTCATAACGTTGAGATCATAGTTTGGAGTGACTTCGAAGGTTCTAAGAACCTGGTCTAGCATCTGGCGGTGTTGGGCGGTTACGCAAACGACAACGTCAAGATCTTCTCTTCTTTTCATCTCGTTGACGAGCGGACAGATTTTGATCGCTTCTGGTCTTGTGCCGAACACGGTCATTACTTTTTTTTTCATCGTAAAATTAACTCCTTAATTTAATTTAGTGAAATGTTGTTATCTTCAGTTATATTTTTATATAATTTTGCATATTAATCCAATACTATACTATTAAATAATTTCAAAGATATTGTATAATATTATTAACATTTTAATTATATATAATATTTAAAAACAATTCATTATTGTTTAAATTACTTGTACAACGAATTACTTCACTTGGAATAAGACTTTTAAATTGCTCAGCAAATAATGAAGAAACAGTTGAAAAAGAATACGTGCCGTAAATCTTAATTTTGTTTTTCTTTCCAATTAAAATAACATCGCCGTTGTCATAATCTATTTTAATTCCAGGAAAAATAGGCAAGGACATAGAACACGTATTTTTCATTCCATATAATCTATCGTTGATTTTTATTAACCTCTTATCGATAGTAATACTTCTTCGATGCTTAAGCGCATTCCCGTTGGCACCTTTATAAGAACATTCGCCGTTTAAAACTGTAGAGTTCTCGTTATTATCTTCGACACATATATTTGAGCGGCAAAAAGAGTTCCAAATAAAAGGTTGATGATCGGCTGGAGGAATTCTTTGCTCGCCGTCGTCAAATGAAATAGTAGAATGATTTATAATCGACCTCATTGAAAAAGAAAGCTCCTTATCGGCTGTATATTCACCAGAGCCTGGATCAGAAACAAATTCTTCATCATCGAGAGAAAGAACAAAAGAAAGGATATCGTTGTGTGAGTGCCCTGCCTTGCTGTAATCATCAGGAGCCATGCCTGAAAAAGCTAAAAATACGCCGTTATTATTATATGTAATCAATTTAGATTGAGAAAATTCTCTAATTTTATGTTTATTATATAGATTGGAATTAACATTGATGTTCTTATCGTAAAAAATAAAAAATCCATCTTTTTTGTTTGGAAAAACAATTGTTTTCTGAGTAACATATGATACTATATTTATAAATGAATCGTGATCCCTTGTATTTTCAGAGGTTAGTTGAAATACTCTTCCACTGTCGTTGTCGCCAAATTGAGGTGTAAGACCATTATCCATTCTCAGAGCTGTTGTAAAATCCCCCATTTTTGAAAGACGCTTTCTCTCCTCTCCTGTCAAAGCGAAACCAAGTTTTTCTTGAGCGACGATGGAGAAACATAACATTTCGCCTACTAGTCTATGATATGAAACAGATCCTTCAAAATGCCCACCGTCTGGAAGTATTTGTCGCATTAACTCTTTATGAAGCATTCGTTGTGTATAATTAGCAATATCTTTGGTTTCAGCAAGGCGACACAATGCAGTGGTTGCGGCAGAAAGTCCTAGAAGATCCGCTATTAAGTGGTTCTTTCCATCTTTTTCATTCTCCATATTCCTAAGAATATGAATCATGTGTTCATATATGACGACTGAAATGAATTGTCTAAATTTTTTATCAAAGGACTGAGAATCTTTAATGAGTTCACATGCGAGTATAATATTGGAAATTCTTATGCCAACTTCCATTGAAACGTTCCAATTAACTCCGGTATCATACGGACAACATTCACAAAAGTCATAAATAATATCAGTAATCTTTTTTGCATATTTTTCATCTGTTGAAGCACGATATGCAAGAGCAAGAGAAAAGAGCGACTGCATCCGCGACGTTTCCCAAGGGATTTTGATATCAGTGTTTTTTGTCGTTTTCTGTTTCCTAACGTCCATATAAAAACAGTTTTTATATGTGAATTTGGTAAAAAAATCTTCCGACCAACGATAATGACCACTCACATGATCAAAAAGGCCCTTTCGTCGCTTATTAAGAACTATCAACTCATCATTATACGATCGAATACCTTCTTTCATTACCAAATCATATAAAGAAATATCAGACTTTATAATTTCATCGATATTCTGCAATGGTATTTGTAGAAACACATCAGATAAATAATTATCGTGAAGGTTTCTTAAAATTTTCCAACGATGCATTTTTCTAATGTCAATTTTTAATGCATGAATAATATTATAAATAATCTTTCTAAATATATACCTTATCCTTATAACTGCATGAACTTGAATTTTTATAATTGAATTTTTAATCATGTGATAAATCATTTTAACCATGATGATTCGGTCAGTAATTCTCTAGTTGAGAGAATAATTCTTTCCAAGCTTCTTTCACTGAATACCAACTAAAATGTATATGAAGAATCTCAGAAATATCAAAATTACTCAAGTTTATTTTATTTTCTAATATGCTTGTAATTATTTCAAATAATTTATCGTAATCGTCAAAAGAAAGATATTTAACTCCAAATTCTTTGTATTCAGGATAATCAAGCCAAGATGCGTTTATAAGGGTCGCTCCAGAATATAACGCCTCAAGTACGCTTGCCGATAAACTATCTGTACTCTGAGCATTTATAAAATACGATATTCCGCACCACATTTGAGCAATAGAATCGTTGTCCATATATTCAGTGGGAAGAGTATAACTAATACCAACGTCATCCAGCTTATTTCTTACTTCAGCGATATATTCCTTATCTGCCATATAGGTCATAGGCACAATAAGATGCGTTATCTTCTTAAGTTCAGGTGACAACTTATCAAACACATCGATGATTTTCAAATGATTATGTTGACGGACGCCGCTATATCCTATGCAGAAAGTATTATTGGTACGAGTGTTATGATGTTCTTTCTTAAATCTATCGATGTTGTCAAATGCGGAAACGCCAAACGAGATTATTTGATCTTTTGTTGTTTCTGGATATTTTTGTTTCAAGATGGTATCCAAAGTCTTGCTTCCAACGACTATAGCACTAGGTTTTGGAATTATATGTCTGTTTAAAAAAATATGAAATTTACTCTTTCGAAGTAGATCGCTTCCCGTATAATAAACAATAGTTTTAGTACTTAAGGAAGCTACTTTTCGAGTAATTCGAAGGTTTCTATGATTAACAAACATATTAATTATGAAGTCATACTTGTCCCATTGATTATGCTTTATCGTCCGTGAAACGCTGTTCAAAACGCGAAGAAAAGGAATTTTTTTCACAAAAATGCTTGGTTTTCTATCAATGTGAATATCAATTCCACTTGACTGATAAAAATTTCGGAATCTGCATTTGTCAATATCGCCCAAAACTTCTACTTTATGCCCTAATGGTAATAAAATATATTCGATAAATTCTTTAACCCATTTCGAATTAATATTACCAAGTACAAGTATTTTCATTTATACCTCATTTCTACATTCTTTCACTAGTTAGTTAATAACTAACAATTATTTGATTTTGAGCACCTTTTAAATCGACATTAAATAAATTTTGAAACTTTTAATAATATTGTAATTGAAGAACTATTTAAAAAATTCTCGAAAATGTTATTATAACGTATCTCTTTTTTTACTAACATATATGATGAAATATAACGTACTTAATAAACCACATATAAATGTTGTTACCAATGTAGCTAGCGCAGCTCCGTTTACTTGCAAGGATCTAATCAAAAGTATATTTAAAATTGCATTCAATAATCCGGCAAATATCGATACAAAAAGATTGAATTTCAGTTGTCGCTGCGTAACTAGAAGATTTCCAGATATAGACCTGAATGTAGCGGAAAAAAAATAGCTTATGCACAAGATTCTAAACGGGATAACCGCGTCCAAATATTGTTCTTTAAACAGAATGATAATTATAGGTTTTGCAAAAAGCATTAACATCAAAGATACAATAACGTTAAAAATTCCAAATGGAATAATCATCTTGATATAACTTTTTATTACCCATTCTCTATTATCTTTATTTTTAGCAAAATACGGATAAACAAATAAAACTAACGATGAAGGAATAAATTGAAGCGCAGTGGGTATATTTGTCGCTATTTTATATGAAGCGATAACTTCACTATCGGAAATAATCATTCCAATTATAAAAATATCCAATATATACATCAAGTGACTCAGACCATTATTAACCATAGATATCATAGAAATTGAATAAACAAATTTCTTTTCTCGTTTAGATAATTTGACATTTTTGATTCCAAGTGGTACTTTAAATATTCTATTTGCAATTATTGCTGTTAATAGATGCGAGCAGTATCCCGCAATGACTAATCCAGGTGCCTCGAGAAAATATGCAAACAAACATGAAAAAATCAACACTGTGCAGCTATTAATAGTCGATATTTGTGCAAATTTTTTATTCTTTAAGTTAATTCTGAGATACATCAGCTGTAGATCTGTTATTATCGTAAAAACGGGCAACAGCATCATCATTTGCAATAGCTGATTAGAACCGCTAATTTTGAGAGGGATAAATATTCCAATTAATATGATAATTAATGAAAGGACAGTATTAACAATCAAGCCAGACTTAATTCCATATCCATATATTCTTGTCTTATCTATTTCATATTTCGCTTCACTCCCTAATTGAAGTACTGCAGAAGAAATTCCTAAACCATTAAGGAGCAGAAGAAAGCCGTAGATATTATAAGCATGGGTATAAACGCCATAATCAGACTTACTTATTATTCTTACAATTATCCAACTACTGGCAAACCCTATTATTTTATTTAATGTACTTGAACCAAATATATAAAAGAATCCTCTTTTAATTAGTTTTTCCAAAGAGATAATTATGTCATAATAATATCCGTACATCATTGTTTTGTTGATTATTATCAAATTTTTTTGATCCTTACTTTGTTTCCATAATTATTAATTATTGAAAAGAATAATAACCATAATGGCAAACTTGAAAAACTATGTAGCATTAGTAATATGTTGTTACAAAATACTCCTGTTGCCACCATAGTTACAATACTAACAACTGCATAGACCTGTGCAAGATCATTGATGGAGTATATTCTTCGTTCGAACCAACCAAGAAGCTTAATGTTGAACAATATAAAGATTGGTTCCAGCATCCAACACAAACTATCTCCTACATAAAGCGCTGCTAATATATGATTGGGAATAATATATGCAAGGCCGCCAATCGAAGCCACATAAAGCTCAACAGAGCTAAATGTGTTTGATAAAGGGGTATGAATAAATCTTAAAAATGGTAAAGTCGAGAACAAGTCGCAACTTCTAAGTAAATCTTTTAAAAAAGTCGCCAGAGACATCTGGCTTCGTAAATAGTCATAATTCATGTGAGCGTTGGCAATTACAGAAGGTCCTGTTGTATAGAGTTCTGCGGCTTTTGAATAATCCGCCATATTTACAGTTGATAACGACGAACCCATTTCATAATATAGTGAACCTTCCATAAAGATTAAACTAACAAGCGCAAGACCACCTATGCCAAATATAAGACCAAGAGTCTTTTTATTCCTTGGAAACGCATAACTTAAAACGAAAAATGAGGCTATAACTAAAACTGCTAAATCTGTTCTTTCTCTAAATTCAAAGATCATTGTGTTTAATACGCCAATGATTAGTGCAATTGTCACCAATATATTCTTTTGAGTTATTCTATCATAAAGAAACTTTATCAACGAAACAATAAAAAGAAACGTAACTGTTTTTATAATATTGAAAGCCATCATATCGTAACCATATAGTTCTTCTCTGGTATCTACTCTATAGAACCACGTCGATAGATGTGATAAAATGTTGCTTAAGTGTCCGCGAACAAGGACAAGCACGATCAACATAAAAACAAAGGCTAGACCGATCCATGATAAACGAAACGATATATATTCGGGATTAAATTTGCTTTTTTCTTTAATTTGTTCCATTATTATCAAGTGTTTTGGCCATACATGTCTTATTATTATCATAGTTACAATTAACTCAAATATTTCAGTAATAATAGCATATACATAGTCTTTGTCATTTGCAAGAATTGTTGATACAGTTGATTGGCTAATTACAATTAGAAGAGGAGTGACGATATATCTAACAAATGAAGAAATATATAAGACAATCAATCCTAAACTTCGTCTACAGTAAACATACTCTTTATGAAAAATTATTATTGTACATGCAAAAGAAAATGGAAGCAAAAATAGTAAAGATAACCCGTTATTTGGAATTCTTGACAGTCCAACGTATATTGAAACCAAAAAACAAAGACCAGCAGTTATAAATATTCCTAGAGATGTTTTTTCTGATTCCATTATTATCATCCCGATTCGTATATGGTTTTCTATTCCAATATAGTATCAATTACGTGGTCCGAACTCATTTTTTCATAGGGCAACCACACTTTATCATAGTTCATTATTTCAATGATACTTTTTTTTATTGAGTCAACATCATTCTTGCATGTGTAATATCTATCGAATGATGCTACATATTTGTGTATTTCTGACGCATATTCCCCATCTTCTATAACAAGTATGGGCCGGTTATAGGCCGCATAATGATAAAGTTTTCCCGGAATTTGCGTTCCAGACCTGTTTAAAATACAAATAAAGAGATCAGTAATCAGCTCAAAAGAACTGATGTCCCCTCGTGGTAATATTTCAATATTAGACTTTTTTTCGAGAACGATATCAGAGTTTCCAACAATCTTCAAATCTATGGAACTATTCATACGCTTACATGCTTCATAAAGTGGCAGAATATTTCTGACATTAGATGGGTACGCTCCATAGTATCCTACCGTATATTTACCTTCACGAGGCGGCAGTATTTTTTCTTCTATGTACGCTGTTGGCGTAGATATCATTCTATTTTTTAGCCTTGGATGTATTCTTTGTTCTTCTTTAAGAGTTAAAGGTGAAGTGTAAACGATTTTATCAGCAATACTAAGAAGTCTTTCCTCTACATTTCTATAAACAAATTTAGGATATATTGATTTTAACGTAATATCGCCTGTAAGCGGATCGCCCCAATATTGAATGAGCTTATTGTATTTAAGTCCCTGATTAATAAGTGTCTTAGTTGCAAGATGTGAGGATTTTGGATCTGAGACAGCAAGTACATATTCATATTCAGCAGATGGTAAAATACTAATTTTGATCTTTTTAGCAATTGAACCGGAATAATCAAATAGTGAGAATGTGTGATAGATCTTACGCAGAATTTCAACTACAATCTTTTTAATTCCTGAATTAGAACCGCTGACGATAGAACTATACGCCTTATTGGGATTAGCATATACAACGTTCACCTCGTTCATGAAATCATACTCATTTTTGTTCACGACATGAATTGCGCAAGTTTGTAGAGTTAATAAATCAACCTTAAAACCTTTAGAAAGCAGTCCTTTTATAGCGGCAATGGCCCTCATCATAGAAGAGTTTAACCCCTTTACAGGAGACAGTTTAATTACAAGAACACGTTTATTATCGATCACAGTTCATTTCCTTTCGTCGCAACCGATATTAAGGTGCTTTCCGACCCTTTATCAACATTATTTCTTTTGTATTCCCTGCATTTTTCTGCAAACGATTCACGGTACTTAATACTATCTTTCATGTGTCTCAAAACACTTGCTAACTCTGACTTATCCTTGTGCGATACAGAAACTCCAACGCCGTATTTTTCAACGAGTTCAGCAAGATATGTGCCTTTTGCGACAACAATCGGTAACTCACATTCTATGGACTCATATAGTTTGTTAGGTAGAGCTATTCTGACATTTGGATTATCAGCGTCATACACAGAATAAACACAGTCAATTTTACTATATAACCCCGCGATTTCTGTGTTGAAATTATATTTACCAGTAAATATGATATTTTGCATTCCTTTACAATATGCTCTTATTTCATCATATTCACAAGGTGTGATTCCAGCCCCAGCAAATAGAACGTTACATCCTAATTCATTTGCAACATCGACAAGCATCTTCATTTGTTTTAAATATCGTATTCCACCAATAAAACCAACTGTGAATATACCATTTTTCTTTTTCTTGTAATTTTTGAATACATTTACGCCAGGCGTATTGGGAATAAATAGAATTCTTTCTTTTGGAATCAATTCTTTATAATGAATATCATAAAACTTAGGCGATGTTACTATAAGATAATCCACATTCTTAAATATTTTCTTTTCTTTCCTTAAAAGTATGCCTGTAATAATTTTCTCTAGAAATTTTCTTGGCTTCACAATATAGTTTTCTCTAAGATCTGCTACTTCAAAGAATATTTTAACATTTTTATTCTTCTTGTATTTTCCTGCAATAATTAATGAATCTAATCCCTCTGCATAGATAACATCTGGCTTTATCTCTTCAAGTTTGACTTGTGCTCTCTTTTGAAAATCTCGAGATTTATAACATCTCTTCACCATGTGTTTTGCAGTGGGCAAATCAATATTAAAAATAATATGTTCTACATCTTGTGTTGGTTCCCATATGTTCTGACTTGATCGTCGTGTACATATAACAGTCGTATTTAAGTTATTCTTGAAGACTTCAATGCGCTTATTTATCCTTGGATTAGGAACGTGTGTTAATAGAAAACAAGCTTTCTTTTCCTTGTTTCCACCCATTATTTTGTTAAGAATGGGACATAACATTTCATATGAACTGTTCTCAAGTTGCATTACACTCATTCGCTACCTTTTATGCCAAATACTTATTTAATATCTGTAATAACTAAATCTATTATGTTATTTATTGTTATCCCAATTTTAAAAAAGCATTTTTTAATTTTCGCTGAACTAAAAATGACCTACTCTTCTATAATTTAGTTTTGTTCGTTACTTTTTAACTGACCAATAAGTCTTATAAGCTATACTGAATCAATTATTAATAAAATACACAAAAAGTTCGCGAAGTTCAGATGAATATCCAAAAGACCTTCTATTTGTACTTGAATTAACGCGAGTTTCGATTCAATCATCGAAACGAAGAGCTGTACAAATTACTCCTCAAAGAACTGAGAAAATCTCCTCCAAAGTTGTTTTGAACCTTCTTTCGATACTTTATCCCATACTGTGTGAATGCAACCAGGGATTTTTCGATGGTTAAATATGATACGCACCAGGCAATTTGCAGATATTATGGCAATCCAAAACAACCTTGTCGGTCAATTTATCCATGTTCTTCTTGATCTCGTCATGCTTTACCATAATGACTACGAAATCAACGGCGGCGAGGAATTCGTCTAAGTCATGGAACTGGTTGGCGACGACGTCGCTCGTAATGAACGGATCGTAAACCTTCAATCCTGCGGCAAGATGACGTTCCTGAGATTCAAGCAGTTGAATCGTGGGCGACTCGCGCATATCGTCCACGTTTTCTTTGTAGGTCAGCCCGTAGAGACCGACGCGAGCGATATCCGTCATTCCCTCTTCTTTCATGATCTCGTGAATGCGGTTCAGTACGAAATCAGGCATGCCGTCGTTGGTCTTCATGGATTCGTCGATAACCTTGGCGAGAGACGGATAGTCGCCGACCAAGAACCACGGATCGACCGAAATGCAGTGTCCGCCTACGCCAGGCCCTGGCTGGAGAATGTTCACGCGAGGGTGCATATTGCAAATTTTGATAATCTCGTAGACGTCCATATTGTCGTGGCGGCAAATCTTCGCCAGTTCGTTCGCGAAAGCGATGTTGACAGCGCGGAAGGTGTTCTCCACTACCTTCGTCATTTCGGCGGTCTTGATATCCGTCACAACAATTTCGCCTTGACAGAAGGAGACGTAGAGTTCCTTGATCTTCTCGCCGATCGCCCTGTCGTCGGCTCCGATCGTGCGATTATTGTGGAGCAACTCGTAGACCATGTTGCCGGGGATAATGCGTTCCGGCGCATGGACAAGGTTAAAATCCTTTCCAATTACGTAACCTGCGGCTTCGATTTCGGGTCTTACGTATTTCTCGATCGTTCCAGGAGAGACTGTGGACTCGACGACGACCGTAGCGCCCTTAGGCGCGACCTTTAGAACGTCCTTTACCGCGGCGATAACGTAACAGGGGTCGACCTTTTTGCTGAACTTGTCGTACGGTGTGGGAACGGATACGATATAGACGTCAGTAACCTGGTATTCCGTCGTAAACTTGACTCCGGCTTTCACAGCGTCTTGGAACAATTCGTCAAGACCGTCTTCTTTGAAGGTGGTCTTGCCAGCATTGAGCGTGGCGACAAGTTCCTTGTTGTAGTCCGTACCTACGACCTCGACTCCGTGGGAAGCCAGCATGAGCGCGGTGGGAAGTCCAATGTAGCCGAGTCCAATCACGTTGACCATTGTTGTTATTCTCCTTTAATTTCGATCATCGTCTTAAGAGTCTTGCTAGCCTGCCCCGAAATTGACAGACAACGAGTCTCTTCTTTCGTGTGGTAGTAAAGGCTTCTTTGAGATTTCAGTAGTTTGAACTTTCCCTCGCCCTTTACTTCACAATATGTTTTGCCGTCCATCGTTAGAACGGCTTTCCCATCTCTCAAAGAAATGTCGCAGGGCGTGTGGAAAAGAATTTGATAGTCCCTGTTTGAGCGATCCGTAATCTCGTATGACGACCCAATCAGCCGTACTTCACGGATATGCGTGTATCCGTTAGCCGAAATACATTTTCCCATAAAGCTGGATTCGTCGCATTTGCTGAGTTCTCGCTTCGTCCAGTCGTAAATCATAAAAGGCCCGCTGGAATTCATCTGAGCGACGCCTTCAACAACGGCGGTGTTATGGCTCTCGCTTCTTGCCAGTCTCCGACCTTCTTCGCAAGCGTAGGAGAAGGTCCCCGCGTCGCACATGACGTTTACGCCGTCTACCCAGAGGTCGAAATGAAGCTGGTCCATATGAGCCGGGCGAGAATGGTAGTCGTTGGATACGATCATCGCCCAAGAATTCCGTCCCCGAAGGGTGAATAAACCTGCGTCCGTAAATTGGGAAGAAACGCGATCTTGGTCGTTTACGCGGCGTTCCTCAAGCCCTTTTCCTCCAGAAAACCAGATCAGTTCTTCCTGATGCTTATCCGGGCTATACAACTGATTGCCTGAAGTCAGCGCGTAGGCAGTGTTGATAGCCGGTCTAAAGTCGCGATAGCCGCAACTCGTGACGGGGAACACCAGCGCGCCGTCGTTGCTTCCGTAATTGGGAACGTCCCCCGATTCGTCTTGGCACTGGTACATTAACGTCGCGGCGTTCTTGATTTTCTCTTTGCTATGGTTGCTCAGTTCCTGTTGGGTCTTGGCGGATATGCTCAAGACGACTTCAAGATCCTGGAGCGCCAGTCGCTGGTAGTTGAACGAAAACTGCTTGTAGCCGCCGTCAGATGTAAACTGCTCGTTAATCGTCTTTTCTAGGAGCCGATAACCTTTTTCCAGTCGCCTTTGATCCTCGCAGCACCACGCGCCTACGATCATGCCCATTAACTCAGAAATCGTGTGATTATTCTTGATACATTTGTAGGCGTAGAAGAAATTGCCGAGGATCTTTCGATAGCACCGATCTACAAGATCCTTGATATTGCCGGCGTCCGCGTCGGTCGCAACTCCGCTATTCCGAAAGACAGTAAAAGCCAACAGAGCGTTGACCATCCGAAAGCTACATTCCTGCCCGCATTTGAAGTTGGCCCCAAATCCATAGTGATTCTTTTCCAGCCAGTCCTTCAACTGAGCGCTGAACGCCCTATAGTATTTTTCATCCCCGCTGAGCAGGAAGGCGCGGGCCAAGATTATAAAGTGGGAAAAGCGAGACGCCTCCCAGATGACCTTGACGTCGCCCCGCTCCTTGTCGAAATCGGGAATCCTGTGCCATTTGAGTTTTACGTCGCACCTTTTTCCAGATAACGGATTCAACTGCCAATCGATAGGGGCGCCATAATTGAGTTCTAAAGACGAAAATCCAACGACGGTTCCTTTGCAGATTTGGTCCGCATTCTCAATCAATAAGCTCTTATCTTGGTCGCTCAATTGCTCTTTCAGAAAACGACATAAAGTCTCTATATCTATCGAAAACAAGTCTAATCGAGACGGGTACGCGGTTTTCTTTTCGTACCACTTCTCGGACGACGGAAAGAGCCTCATTCCTTTCAACTTTATGTCGTACAGAGCTCTATTAACCGACCAACCTACTCCGTACTCGTTTAAGATTGATCTTATCATCTTCAATTTTGACATTAGACCACGCTCTCGATAACTTTGATTAACTTTTCAGTTAGAACGCTAAAGTCAAAATCGTTTGCGCCTTTCCTGGCGTTCTTTCCAATCTGATCTCTTTCCTCCTGCTTCATGTCATGGAAACGCGTGATCTGCTCTGCAAGCGCCTCTGGCGTGTCTTCGTTAAGCTCAACGCCACACCCGTACTTCTTGATTATTGAATAACCCATGTGGACGGTAGATATAATGGGTTTGCCGCTCGCCATGTATTCAAAGAGTTTGTTGGAGCTATTTCCTCGAGTCCAGTTGTACTG
>JAEEGL015439035.1_pt1 | contig 18817 bp, 9 predicted proteins | sample 9134231 | NCBI WGS metagenome assembly JAEEGL01 (sample SAMN16246548, study PRJNA631951) | gut metagenome | biome: gut microbiome; feature: rumen; material: fiber-attached | host: Bos | place: Iran: Karaj | collected 2018-10 | reverse complement strand
GCCGTCGAGCCGCCAGCGGAAGGAGGGCGATGAGGCCGCCGCGCCGCGCGCCCGCGCCGTGAAGGTGCGCACGCCTTCGCGCTGCGGCTCGATGGCGTCAACCAGGATGCCGCACTCGAAGTCGCCGGGATCGTGCTGGAAGCAGCCGAGATCAAGGCCGTCCGTGCCGGCGCCGATGCAGGGCGAGTTCTTCGAGAGGCGGTAGTCCTGGTCGGCCTCGTCCACGAACATCGGGTCGGCGACGACCGGGCCGGTGCCGATGGAGACGGACGAGCAGATGTTGGAGACGGCGGCGACGCGGAAGTTCGAGAGGGCGCAGAACTCGGGCTGGCCGGGCGTCGTCATGAAGGCCGTGCGGTTCCCCCAGACGATGCAGTTTTCCATGTAGGGCGTGTTGTTGCCGTAGCTGCCGACGCCGCCGGCGATGTCGCTGACGTTGCCGACGATGGTGCAGTGGCGTATGAGCGACGTCTTGTCGTCGCGGGCGCAGATGCCGCCGCCGCCGGTCTGGCGCGCCGCGACGTTCCCGGCGACGAGGCACCACTCGATCAGCGTCTTGCCGGCTGTGTAGATGCCGCCGCCGCCGGCCGAGCGGGCGCACGGGTAGCCGGCGCGGTTGTTGGTGATCACGCAGTGGCTGATCGTCGCGGCGGCGTTCTGGGCTATCCAGATGGCGCCGTTGCCGCTGTCGGTGTTCGCGGCGTTGTCGTTGCCGAAGAACTCGCTGCGCGTGATGACGTTGTCGGTGCCGGTGGCGTAGATGCCCGTGCCGAGTCCGTTGCCCGTGGTCTTGTTGCCGAAGATGCGGCAGTGGGTGACGACGGCGTTCTGGCCGCCGATGCCGCCGGCTTTTTTGTTGCCGACGTTTCCCGCCTTGCCGTAGGCGATCCAGCAGTTGGTGACGGTGCCGCCGTCGGTGACGGTCACGTTGCCGCCGGTGCACGTCGCCGTCGCGGTGCCGTTGGAGACGCAGAGGCCCGAAAGCGTCGCGTCGGCGGACCCCAGGATGAAGACGCCGTTCGCGGCGAGCGTATAGACCGACGTGTCCGCCGGGTCGCCCGACTGGCTCTTCACGGTCACCGGGCCGGAGACGGTGACCGGGGCGGTCACGAGGTGGTCCTCGGGCGCGAGGACGACCTCGCTTGCGGCGTCGGCGGAGGCGTTGGCCGCCGTCACGGCCGCCGCGACGGTCGTGTAGTCGCCGGAACCGTCGGTCGCGACGGTGAAGGTGGCGGCGGTGGCGGCCGATGCCGCCAAAATGGCAAGCGTTGCGGCAAGTGTTGTCCTCATCTTGTCCTCCGGGCTGGTCGTTAGTAGGCTAGTTGTTAGTGGCTAGTTCTAGTTGGTTAGTTCTAGTTGGCTAGTTGGCTAGTTGGTAAAACGATAGCAAAATGGGGAGGAAAAAACAAGTAGGAGAAAACTAAAACTATGATATAATTTACGCCATGAAACCCGTTACATTGCTCCTTTCCTGTTCGATTCCCGCCCTGGCCCAGACCGGCGGCTTTGTGACCTACGAGCAGTTCGGCGCCGTCGGCGACGGCAAGGCCGATGACCAGACGGCCATTGTCGCCGCCCACGAGGCGGCCAACGCGAAGGGGCTCCCTGTCAAGGCCGGCGACGGCAAGACCTACTACATCGGGGGCGGCGCGAAGGTCGCCCCCATCCGGACGGACGTCGATTTCGGCACTGCCACCTTCATCATTGACGACCGGGCGCTTGAGGACTGCAAGGCGCCGGTCTTCCGCGTCGAGCCCTCCGTCCCCTCTTTCGCCGTCGAAGGCGTCGCCTCCCTTGCCGCCGGACAGGAAAAACTCGGCGTCGCCCTGCCCGGCCCCTGCCTCGTGGAAGTCCAGAACGACCATGTGCGCCGGTACATCCGCTTTGGCGCCAACCAGAACGGCGGCGCCCCGCAGAAGGAGGTCTTCCTCGCCGATGCGGCCGGCGCAATCGACCCCGGCACGCCCCTGATATGGGACTACGAGGCGGTGACCAGCCTCACCGCCTATCCCGTCGACACGAATACGGTCGTCATCCGTGGCGGTTGCTTCAGGACCATCGCCAACCAGGCCGAATCAAAGTACAACTACCATGGCCGCGGCATCGCCGTCCGCCGGTCGAACGTGCGCATCGAGGGGCTGCGCCACGACGTCACGGGCGAAGGCGACCACGGCGCCCCCTACACCGGGTTCATCGCCATCAGTTCCTGCGCCTACGTCACCGTGACGGGCTGCACCTTCACCGCGCACAAGACCTACCAGACGACCGGGTCGGCCGGCAGACCGGTCACGATGGGCACCTACGACATCAACGTCGCCAATTCCGCAAACGTCTCCTTTGTGGAATGCCGCCAGACGATCGACATCAACGATAAACGGTACTGGGGGCTTTTCGGCTCCAACTACTGCCGAAACCTCCTTCTCGACGGCTGCGTCTTCTCGCGCTTCGACGCCCACCAGGGCGTAATGAACGCCACCATCCGCAACTCCACGCTCGGCCACCAGGGCATCAACGCCATTGGGTTCGGCACCCTGCTCATCGAGAACACCACGGTCCGTGCCCAAGGCTTCGTCAACCTGCGACCCGACTACGGCAGCACCTGGAACGGGGACTGCATCGTGCGCAACTGCACATTCGCGCCGCAAGGCGGAGGGGCGGCTTTCGGGACGCTCGTCAAGGGCGTCAACACCGATTCGCACGACTTCGGCTATGCCTGCCACATGCCGCGGAAGATCGTCTTCGATGGCCTGCGCATCGAAGACTCGCGCCACCCCAAGACGTATGGCGGCCCGTGGATCTTCGCCATGTTCAACGGCAAAAACACAAAACCCGGCTACAAGGGGAAATACCCGTACCACGTCACGGAGGAGGTCGTCCTCCGCAACGTCACGACCGCGAGCGGGAAGGATCTGTCCGTCAGCCCCAACCCCTACATGTTCCGCGACGTGAAGGTCACGCGCGAGTGACGGGTTCCCATGTCATGGTGCCGTCGGGCGCGAGGAAAATGCGGCGGCGGAAGTCGATGGTTATGCTGTCCGGAATGTGGCCGTAGGGCACGTCCGAGAAGACGGGGCAGGGCAGGGTCGCGGCGAAGCCGGGCAGGAACGCGCCGATTTCGTCCGGGCTGTCGCCCGGACCGCGCATGTCGCCGAAGACGACGGCCGCCGATCCGTCGAGGGCCCCGCCGTCGCGGAGGTCGGTCAGGAGCGTCTGCATCTTCTCTATCGAGTAGCCGCAGGGGCATTCGAGGAAGAATATCCTCCCTTCGGCGGACGGCAGGCGGCCCAGCTTGTGGATGCGGTGGACGCGTTCCAGATGGCCGCCGATGGGAAGCCCGGAGGCCGAGCCGGGGGAAAGCGGCGTCGCGCGCAGCGCCGGCAGGGGGCGTCCGGCCAGGACGGCGGAGAACCAGTCCCTGGACATCGCCGTCCACTTCGACATCGCCCTGAGCGATGGTCCGGAGAAGGGATGGCCGACGCACGCGGCCATCATCGCGTGGATCACGATCGTCACGTCGCTGAAGCCGACGGTGCACATGTCGCGGACACGCAGCCGCTCCCAGTTGATAAGCGGGACGGCGTCCACGGCGCCCTCCCCGCCTCGCATGAAGAGCAGGAAGTCGATCTCCGGGTCGAGCCAGGCCTCCTCGAAGAGCCGCGCCCTCTCGGCGGGCGGCGCGACCTCCGGCCCCGGGACGTTGGGCGCGACCTTGAGGCGGTATCCCGCCGCCTTGAGCGCCCCCGTGCCGTAGGCGATGATCTCGGGCGGCGCAATGCTCGAAAGGGAGACGATGCCCACCGTCCGCACATACGGCGGAAAGAGCCCCGGCAGAATCGGCGCCGGTCCGCCACCCTTCACTTCACTTTTCCCGTTTTCCATTTTCACTCCCTTCTCCCTTCTCCCCTCTCGTCACTCGTCACTCTTAACTCGTCACTCCTCGTTGATCTTCTCATGCGCCTCGAGTACGGGCGCGTCCATCTGCCGGAACTCGCCGGGGGCGAGCTCGATGAAGTCCTTGTCGCCGAACCAGTGGAGGACGCAGCGGCGCGGCCGCTCGTAGTCGAGGTTGAGGAGGCAGATCTTCCCGGCGTCGGGGAAGTAGCTCTGCATGATCCAGCGGCAGTCCTCGTCGGGCGTCTCGAAGTCGGGGCCGGTGATCCACGTATGGCCGCGCGAAATGCGCGCGACGTAGGCGTAGAGGCGGCTCATCATGCCGCGCCCGCCCTCCTCGAGGCCGGGGCCGTTGTCGAGGTTGACGGTCGAGGGATAGGCCCAGGTGTTGACGAAGAAGACCTCGCCCTTGCCGGACTTGCAGCGCAGGATGATCGGGCGGAGTCGCTCGTCGTCCACGACGAGGCGCTCGTAGTTCTCCTGCGGCCCGGTCAGCTCCAGGTCGCCGAGCGTGACGCCGAGGATGCCGAAGCGGCGGCGCGCGATGAAGCCGGCGTCGTTGCGGCGCATCTCGGGGCCGGTCCCCCAGTAGCACATGCGGCCGCGGCCCTTGACCTTGACGCCGCACAGCTCGGTGAAGTCGCCGCCGTTGACCAGCTCGGCGACGGTGAAGTCGGTGTAGTTGCGGACGCGGTTCGTCGAGAGGTGCGGGAGCGACAGCACGAGGCGTCCGCCGCCATGGACGTAGTCGCAGAGGACCTTGTACTGCTTTTCGGAGCAGGTGTTCCAGCCCGAGAAGATGATGGCCCGGTAGTTGCGGAGGAGGTAGTCGGCCGAGACGTTGTCGCAGGCGAAGGAGACGACGTCGCAGAGGCCGTAGGGCGTGCCGGAGAAGCTGCGGTTGTAGTGCGGCGCGAACATCGGCGGCTTGGGCATCAGCTCGGCGAGGAGCGTCTGCCAGCTGAGTTCGGGGGCGCCGAAGTACCAGTGCATGTCCTTGGCTGCCCAGGCGCCGGCGCTGCCGACGACGTAGCCGGGCACGTAGTACGCGGCGCCGAGGTCGTAGTTGCCCTTGGCAAGGGCGATCGCGGCCTCGGGCTGCCCCTTCGGCGCGGGGTTCTCGCGGCAGAACGCGGTGAACTTCGAGATGATCTGGCGGTACTTGGTCGCGACCGGCGAGCGGTCGTCGATGTTGGCGAAGAGGCGGCGCGCGGCGGCGAGGTGCTCGGGGGTGTAGCCGGCGCGCGGGTCGTCGGGCTTGTAGAGATTCGGCGGGTCGCCCGTGAGGATGGGGAGCGTCGACATCGGCGAGTCGGGGCAGAGGTTGGACTGCAGCGCCCAGTTGCCGCTCTCGTTGATGACGATCTTCGCGCCGGTCATGTACTTCACGAGGAAGGCCGTCTCGAGCGAGCGCATCTTGTAGCGGCTCGTGTGCGGCAGGAAGGAATACCACTCGTGGGCGATGTGCGCGCCCCACAACGGGAGGGCGTACTGGCGGAAGAGGCCGCGCCCCAGGGCCGACGAAAGCTGGAAGTCGCCGAAGGGGAAGTCCTCGGTGCAGGGGACCTCCGCGCCGGCGGCGATCTCGTAGTCGAGCGGGAAGTTGGACGACGTCGCCATCACGAGCCCGACGCCGGCGGCGTGGCTGTCCTTCACGTGGGTGTGGACGCGCCGCATGAACTCGTCGGCGAGGAGCTTGAGGTCGGGCTCCCGGTCGGCGATGGTCGGGAAGAAGCCGAAGTTGAAGCGCTCGCCGAAGTCGTAGCCGAGCCAGAAGTCGCCCAGGGCGGCGATTCCGCCGGCGTCCTCGGCGTCGGGGCCGCCGCCGAGGCAGGTCGAGTAGATGCCCAGCTCCTTCGCGCGCTTCGCCAGAGGGATGATCTCGTGGCCCCTCTGCCACCACTGCATCGTGTTGCCCACGCCGTCCCGCGCGGTCATCTCCAGGCACGCCTCGGGCGACGGGCGGTCGGGCTCCCAGTAGGTGAAGCAGAAGCCGGCGATCTTGAGGCGGCCGTTGTGGCCGTACACCCCGGAGCCGATGTAGATGCCCTCGGGGGGCATCGGCGTGCGGCGCGTCGGGGGGCGCCCCTCGGCGGCGATCTCCTCCCAGGTCATCGCGCCGCCCGGGCGCGCGTCGCGTTCATTGCGCTTCCGTATGTCGGCCTTGCGGTCGTCGTCGCCGTCCGTTGTCGGAATCGGCCGGGTTTTCGCCTTCGAGTCTTTTTTTGCCATCGCCGTGTCCTTCCTTGAGACGGGGTCGCTCGCCGCGAGCAGCCCCTAGCTTCAACTGAAAATACGATAGCATTTTCCGCGAAACGGTGTCAAGTCGGCCGGAGAGTTGCCGTCGGCCTTGCGCGTTTCCGCGGAAAGGGGCTTCTTGCTACAGGAAAAGCCCCGCGCCGACGAGGCGGCGTTCGCGGAGCTGGAAGTCGTCGAAGTCCTTGCGCGCGGCGGGCGACCAGAGGGTTTCGGCCAGCGCGCGGAGGCGCGGCCGCGCACGCGGGAGGAGGCGCCATTCGGGGAGCTGCTCCGTCCAGATGCAGCCCTCGCCGCCGAGAACGAGATCCGTCCGCTCGCCGGCGCCGGCGGCGGCCTCGAAGTCGTAGAGGCGGCGCTGCCAGTTGACGGCCGGCTCGTCGTCGCCCGTGGGGTAGTCGAAGTAGCAGGAGCGGTGGAAGGAGTTGACGACGGCGTGGCCGGCGGCGACATAGGCCGAGACGTCCTCGCGCAGCCAGTTCTGGATGACCATCTCCGGCGAGAAGTGCGCGCCGTCGTCGGCGGGCAGCCCCCAGGTCATGGCGCGGCAGCCAAGGCCGCGGACGACCTCCTCCATGGCGCGCATGAAGTCGCGTTCGAGGGCGCGGAAGTCCGCAAGGCCCTTGTCGCGCAGGGCGGCGCGGCAGGTCGGGCATTTCTCCCAGTGGGCGGTTCCGGCCTCGTCCCCGCCGATGTGGATCACGGGGCTGTCGGGGAAGAGGGAGGCCGTCTCGTCGAGAACCGCCGCCAGGAAGTCGCGGGACTTCGGGTTGCCGATGCAGAATTCCCAGAAGTCGTTCGCGAAGGGGTCGGCCCCGGTGTCGCAGGCGAGTTCAGGGTGCGACTGGAAGACGGCGGCGCTGTGGCCGGGCATCTCGATTTCCGGCACGATGGCAATGGCGCGCTCCGCAGCGTAGGCGCGGACGGCGCGGATGTCGTCCGGGGTGTAGGCGCCGAAGGTGTAGCAGCGGGAGCGCGGCATGTCCTGCACCAGTTCCGGCGCGCAGGCGAGGGGCAGGCGCCAGCCCTGCCGGTCGACGATGTGCCAGTGGAGGCGGTTGAGCTTGAGGCGCGACATTTCGTCGAGCAGCCGCAGAATCGTCTCGACATGCTGGAAGTGGCGGCTGGAGTCGATCATCACGCCCCGGTAGGGGAAGCGCGGCGCGTCCTCGACGACGCCCACGGGAAGGTAGCGGTCGTGGCCGCCGAACTCCGCCGAGACCACGATGGCCTGGGCGAGGGAGCGGACGCCGTAGAGGACGCCGGCGGCGTCGCCGCCCGCGACGGTGATCGTCTCGTTCCCGACGGCGAGGCGGTAGGCCTCGGGGCCCAGGTCGGGGGAGATGCCGAGCGAGACGCGCTGGCGCGTGCCGAGGTTCATCTTGCTGGGCGTGTAGGGCAGGGGGGGCAGCCCCACGTGGGCGAGGGCCTCGTTGAGAACCTGGACCGCGAAGGGGAAGGGGCCGTCGGACTCTATCCAGTTGAGCTTGGCGAGGTGGCAGACGATGCCGCGCTGCGCGGCGACCGTCTTCGGCGCCGGGAGGATCATGTCGGTGAGGGTCATTTGCATTTTCTCCTGGAGAATCGTGAAGGGGGGGCGGGCCGGACGGGGTGGAGGCGCGGGGCGCGCCCTCACTCGCTGAGGTCGATGCCGCCAAGCGGGTCGTCGCCGAGGTCCTCGATGCTGTCGGGGCGCGCCGCCTGGGTCTTCTTCGTCACGCGGACGAGGTTGTTCTGGGCGATCGACCGGAGGTCCTTCTCCAGCTTTCCGTAAACGTCGATGACGTCCGCGAAGCAGCGCTGGGCGCGCTTCCAGTCCTGGCACGCCTCGGCGACGCGGGCCTCGTCGAGGAGCGTCCGCCGCCGCCAGCCCTTGTCGTTGTAGTTGCGGCACTGCGCGTGCGCCCGGTCGTACATCTTGCAGGCGGCCATGAAGTCGCCGAGGCTCTCGTAGGCCCGCGCCTTGACGAGGGCGAGTTCCGCCTTGTCGGGGTCGGACATCGGCACGTCCTCCAGCCGCGCGTCGGCGTAGTCGATCGCGGCCTGGTATTCGCCGGAGGCGACGTAGGCCGAGGCCAGGCGGCGGACGCAGTTGAAGCGCTCCTGCGCCGTCGCGCCCGCCGCTTTGAGCGCCTCGGCGGCGACGTCGGCCGCCTTCGCGAGCTGCTCCGGGGTGTAGCGCTCCTCGAAGACGGCGTCGGTAAGCAGGGCGTCGATCTTGCGCTGCAGGAGGTGCGCGCGCTGCGTCTTCGTGGGCTCACGCCAGGAGAGTGTGTCGTCGAGGATGCGGACGGCCTCGCGGCGGTGGAGAATGCCGCTCAGGAGCCGCGACTCGTCGAGCGCGGCGGAGACGCGGCACCCCATCTCCTCGGAGGCGTCGGCGCGGACGGACTCGAGCATCGGGATGGCGAGGTCCCACCGGTCCGCCGCCTCGTATTCGCGCGCCAGCTCAAGCCTGTCGGCGCCGGCGGGGACGTTCCGGCCGTAGGTGCTGGGCGGGAGCTTGACGGGCGCCATCGGGAGCGGTTCGTCGGGCGGCTCCGGCCCGACCTTCTCGATGAGCGCGGCGGCGCGGTGCGCCACCTCGCGGCGGAAGGCATGGAGGTCCAGCACCGTCTCCGGGTCGATGGAGTCCATCCAGAGGAAGTCGCGGCGGCCCTGGGCGCGCACGGCGGGGTCGTCGGACTTCATCGCCGCCTCGGCGCGCAGCCGCAGGAGCGAGAGGTAGCGGACGTCGTCCATCCCCTCGCGGATGCCCTCCCACGCCAGCGTCGAAAGGAGGCCGTCGTAGGTGTAGTAGATCATGCCGAACTGCGAGTAGCTGCTGTGGAAGACGAAGTCGTTCCAGCGGTTGTAGCGGGTGCTCACGAGGCCCTTCTCGTGGACGCCGTCGAAGTCGGCGTAGTAGTAGCGCAGCCCCTTGTGGCGGCGCCAGAGCGCGGGGCAGGCTGGGCCGGCGAAGGTGCCGGCGTAGGTCACGCACAGGGCGCCGCCGGCGTGCCAGGCCTTGGCGCTGGAGTGCATGCAGGCGGCCGGGACGTCGTTGACGTCCACAAAGGCGGAGATGTCGGCCGGCACGCCGTAGTCGGACCACGTCCCGCAGCCCTTGGCGTAGATGTACTGCCAGAAGGCGTAGCTCCGGCGGTGCACTTCGGTGCTGCACTCGTCGGCGTTCATGAAGTAGCAGTCGCGGTGGCCGAGGTACTTGTCGAGGACCTCGACCTGCACGTCCACGTAGGCGTGGTGGCGCGTGAGCGCCTCCTGGTATTTGTCGGGGGCCTCCTCCGGCGACAGGACGGGGCCTTCCATCGGCGCCGTCCAGCTGTATTCGGAGGAGCGCCCGTGGAAGAGCGGGCGGCAGGACATCCCCTCTTCGCGCATCATCAGCAGCGAGCGGACGTTGAGGTCTTCGGTGGTGGCGTTGAGGAAATCGCCGGGGCCGTCGGGCTGGTGGGAGTTGTGCTCGGCAAGCGAGCGGTAGACGGCGCGGCACTTGGCCTCCGCGACGTCGAGCCGCTTCGAGCCGGAGAGGAGTTCGCCGAGTGTGGGGATGTCCATCCAGATGTTCATGTACTCCTTCGAGGTGTCGTAGTGCGTGCGGGCGCGCGGCAGGGCGAAGGGGTAGACCTCGAGTTCGAGCGGGATGTCGCCGAGCGGCTGGCCGTCCTCGGAAACCGCGACGACGCCGCGGTAGAGGCCGGGCTTGGCGTCGGCGGGGACGCGCCAGGTGAGCCAGTACTGCTGGTAGCGGCCCTTCTTCAGGTCGAACGGCACGAACTTCTTCGCGTCGCGAACCTGCTCGAGGTCGTGGCGGAAGCGGCTGTCGCGGCCCTTGTGGCGGATGTCGGCGTAGCGCGTGCCGTCCTCGCCGTCGATTCGCAGGAACATGTTGGTGCCGTCCTCGTCGACCTTGACGAGGCCGTCGTCGTGCAGGATGAGGTCGTTGATCAGCTCCGGGGAGTCCAGCCTTCCGGCCCAGCTGTTGACCCAGCGGCCGCCGGCGCGGAACCAGACCTTGACGAGGGCGAAGTCGGCGGCGTCGGCCGGGATGGTCGCGCCGTCGGGGCCGGCGAGGGCGGATGGGACGAAGTCGACCTTGGCCATGTCGCGCGCCGGCAGCACCGAGAACGAGATGGTCTCGATTTCGCCCATGGCGGCGGCCAGCGAAAGCTGGTTGGTCTCGATCCCTCCCTTCGGGAAGGCGTCGGGGAGGAAGGGCGTCTCGCCGTAGGGATCGACCCAGATCAGGGAGAGCGCGGCGGATAGTGTCGTTGCAAGGGGTGTCATGGCTAGAACTCCACGTCGTCAAGGTCGAGGCCGGGGACGGCGGCGTTTTCCAGGAAGGTGCCGTCGCCGGGCACGGAGGGGGCGTTCTTCGAGTCGTCGGGTTTAGGCGGCTCGCCGAGGGGCTTGCCGGCAAAGCGGTCGCGCAGGTAGTCGCGGCGTGCGGCGCCGACGGCGCGCGAGAGGTAGAGGTAGCGGTCGAGGTTCTTGCCGATCTGCATCATGACGTGGTCCGGCGCGGAGAGCAGCCGGGGGTTGTGGTGGTCCCGGTCGGATTGCATCAGCTCCCAGGCGTTTTCGTTCGCCTTGACGAGCGGATCGACGAAGCGGGTGCGGAAGGCCTCGTCGCTTTCGCGGTCGAAGCGGTGGAAGGTGGGCCGCTCCGTCTTCGGGGCGTCGTAGAGGCGCTCGTGGAACGACGCCATCCACGTGTCGGCGGTGCGCGCCAGTTCCTCCTTGTAGCAGACGGAGAAGGCGCGCAGGTCGAGCTTCGAGACGAACTTCGCGATGTTCGCCTCGGCGCCGCGCGGCCAGGCGAGCGCGACCGGCGCGGGCTTCGTGCCGTTGGGCAGGCGGTCGAGGGCCGCGTACCAGACATCGACCTTGCCGGGGCGCACGGTCGGCCAGAAGGCGTGCAGCGCGTGCCAGGGGAGCGTGACGCGCGCCGTCCAGCCGCCCTCCTTGCGGGGGACGACCTGCAGCGTGGGGTGGAGGTCGGGATGCTCGGCCGTGAAGGTGCGCAGCTGCGGGCGGTGGCGGACGCGGATCTGGGGCCGCTCGTAGCCGGTGGCGTAGGGCGTGAAGCGCTCTTCGAGGGAGTAGAGGAAGAGGTCGCGTGCCGGCGTCGCGGCGCGGGGGCCGACCCAGAAGGCCCAGGGGTCGATTTCAAGGCGGTAGGGTTCGAAGGCGCCCGTTTCGCGCGACGGCAGGTAGAGCGTCAGGTGGAAGAAGCCGGAGCCGACGGGGAAGGTTCCGCCGGGGTAGGTCGAGGCCATCGGCGTCGCGTCGGTGCAGGTGAAGGAGAAGACGGCGCCGCGCTTGTCGGATGAGAAGGTGAAAAGGCCCGCGTCGTCAAGGGGGACTTCCTGGTTGGAGAGAAAGCCCGAGACGGCGATTTGGCGCGGGCGCTCGGCGGCGTCGGCGAAGGGCCGCACCGGAAGACGGTCCGGCGACGGGGCGGCGGCGACATCCGTCGGCAGCTCGCGTGCGGGAAGGCCGAGAAGCTGCTCGAGGCGCTTGGCGTAGGCGACGCACTCGAGGCGTAGGCAGTCGAGGTCCTCCCACTCCGCGCCCATGTAGCCGAGCCACCATGCGACGCGGCGGGCCTCGATCCGCAGCACGGGATCCTTGCGCGCGAAGGTCTGGCGGGCGAGGTCCTTCAGGTAGTCCACGACGGCGGCGTCCTTACGCGCCTCCTCGAGGGCGGCCTTCCAAGGCGGCGGCAGCGCCTCGGGGTCGCGGATGAAGACGCCGTCGGCGCCCTGGAGGATCGGGAGGAAGGCGCAGCTGCGCCGGAAGTATTCGGCCGAGCCCTCGGCGTCGTACGAGACTTCGGCAAGCACCTTGGCCCCGAGACTGTGCCAGGTATGGAGCAGGTTGTGGCGGGGCAGGACGCGGAAGACGGCCGCCGAGACGACGTCGGCCTGGTTCGTCATCGTGAAGACGGCGTCGTCGGAAAAGACAAGAGGCTGCTTGCCGGCGGCGAAGGCCGCCTCCAGGGCGGGGCGGTCGGCGCCCGGCATGGGCGTGTAGGGGCCGGGGTCCTGCGGCGAGAGAAAGAGGAAGGCCGAGGTAAGGGCAAGTGCGGTTCCAGTCATAGTATGGTGTTCACCTCGATTCAGAATCGACTCCGGGAAGGGAATGACATCATTAATTCTAGCATTGATTCCCCCGTGAGTCAATGGCAAATCGCCAACTCTGTCGGCATTTTTGCACTGCCACCACTGTTCACCACTGCCAGCAATGCATTGCCGATTGTTGAACAATGCCAATTGATGAACAATGGTGAATTGTGGACAATAGTCAGAAAAGATCGCCGGCCCAAAGCCGGGCAATGAACTCTTGCCATGGAAGGATGGCAATGCCCTCGACTTCGCGCGGGCGCGGCTCGCAGCAGACAAGGACGCGATGGCGGAACACCCCCTCTTCGCCAATCGCGCGGAGTCCCCGGAGATTGTCCTTCGTCGCGTTGCGCGTCGTCTTTGTCTCAATTGCGACCTCGTCGTCAACAACGAAATCCACTTCAAGGTTCGTACGTGTTCGCCAGTAGGTGATTTCGGCATCGCGACGGAAGGTGTCGGCATAGGACGCGAGCTCGTGGAGAATCCAGGCTTCGAACGCATGGCCATATTCCGCCGTGCCGGCGGCGAGTTCCCCGCGGCCTTGGAGTCGGCGCGTCACGCCCGTGTCGAAAAGGTAGAACTTCGCCGTCTCGACCGTTTTGCGCGAATGTCCCTTCCGCCAGACCGGCACTTCGCGGGCGAGAAGCGTGTCCTTGAGGATCTTGAAATACTCCTGGACGGTACTGCGCGCGATCTGGGCGTCGGAAGCTATGGCCTGGTAGTTGATCTGTTCGCCATTTGAAAGCGCGGCGACTTCAAGAAACCGGCTGAAAGCGGGGAGGTTGCGCGTCGCGCCCTCCTGCATTATTTCCTGCTCAAGGTAAAGCGAAACGTATCCGGCGAGGTCCTCATCCGGATCGTCCGAATTCCAGATGCCCGGAACGAGGCCATTTGTCAGCGCCTGGTCGAGGTTGAAAGCCGTTCCGAGTTCCGCTGCGGAAAACGGGTGCAGGTTCCTGACGCGCGCGCGCCCGCCAAGGAGATTGACGCCCCCTTTGCGCAATTTGCGGGCGCTTGACCCCGTCAGGAGGAATCGGAGCCCCCTTTCTTCAATGAGGCGGTGGACTTCGTCGAGAAGCGAGGGCATCTTCTGGATTTCGTCGATGACGACCGGCCGACCGTCGCGGCAGGTCTCGTCAATGTAGTTCGGGTTTCGCGCAAGGCGCGCGAATGTGTCACCCGAAAGAAGGTCGAAGACATGCACGTCGGGCAGTGTCTCGCGGACGAGCGATGTCTTGCCGCACTGGCGCGGCCCGAAAAGGAAGCAGGACTTTTTCCGCAAGACGGAAGAGACATCAAGTTTTCGCGTCACATACATGGTATTTACCTCAATTCAAAAGCGACTCCGAGAAGGAAATGACATCATCAATTCTAGCATTGATTCCCCTGTCAGTCAATGGCAAATCGCCAACTCTGTCGGCATTTTTGCTGTAAAATCGCCAACTCTGTCGGCGATTTTGCATGAGTGTGTTTCGGCGGAGGCCGCCGTTGAAGGTGCGGCGAGGCCGCGGCGACGGGGACGTTGCCCCATGCGTGCTCGGCGGTGGAAGCGGGCTTCGCCGTGCGGGGTTTGGTATAATGGAAGCCATGAAGGAGTTCTCAATTGGCTTCATGACGGACACGCACGTCGGCGAGACGCGCGAATCGTGCGCCTGCGTCGAGGGTGCATACAGGGAGAAACAGTAGTCCGGCAGGATGTCCGGAACAAGGAGAGAAACAACCATGAAAACCTACCCGCTCTACCCCCGCCGCGAGACTGTCGATCTCGATGGCATCTGGGATTTCCGCTTCCTTCCCGGCGACGCGGCCCCGCCGCTTGACGCCTTCTCGCCCGGCGGCATGGCCTACGACACCATCGAGACCGTGCCGGGCGTCTTCGACGCGACTCTCCCGCTCGCCGGCGAGCGCGGGATCGGCGTCTACCGCCGCCGCTTCTCGCTCACGGGCGGCGGGCTCCACCTCTTCGCATGCGGCGGCTTCCTCCTCTCCGCCCGGATTTTCGTTGACGGAAGGGAGATCGGGCGCACCGACCAGCCGTATCTCCCCGCCCGCTTCGTCTTCGAGGCGTCTTCCGGCGACCACGAAATCGTCGTCGCCTGCGACAACCGCTTCGAGTCGACGCCGATGTGGCGCCCCTACTACGATTTCTATGCCTACGGCGGCATTTGCCGGCACGCCGAGATCTCAAGCCTGCCGTCCCCGGCGATCCGCCGGGCGGCGGTCACCACGCTCGCGCTTGACGGTTCCGTCAGGATCGACGTCGTCTTCGAGGACGGCGTCGGCAACGGCGACCTTGAGCTGGGCGTCGCGTTCGACGGCCGGGCTCCGCGCGTCCGAAAGGTCCGCGTCAAGGACGGCCGCGCCTCCCTCAAGGCGAAGCTCCCGAATCCGACGCCCTGGTCACCGGCGTCGCCGGCCCTCCACACGCTGACGGTCTCGACGTCGGCCGACTCCATCACCGAGCGCTTCGGGCTTCGGACCGTGGAGGCCCGCAAGGGACGCATCCTCGTCAACGGCGAGCCGGTCAAGCTCATCGGCTACAACCGCCACGAGGCGGACGCCGACCTCGGCCCCGCCCTCGGGCCGCAGCAGCATCTCCAGGACCTCCGCCTGCTGCGCGAGATGCACTGCAACTTCATCCGCGGCTGCCACTACCCGCAGAACCAGGGCTTCCTCGACCTCTGCGACCAGCTCGGCTTCTTCGTCTGGGAGGAGACCCTCGGATGGGGGAACCAGCCAGATCAATTCGCCGACAAGGCGTTCTTCGACCACCAGGTGGAAGCCGCCCGCGGCATGGTTCGCGAAAGCATCAACCATCCCTCCGTCATCCTGTGGGGCTTCCTCAACGAAGGGGCTTCCGACGCCCCCGAGGCGCGCCCGCTCTACAAGGCCATCGCGGACGCCCTTCGCGGCGAAGATGCGTCGCGCCTCGTCACCTACGCCTGCAACCGCTACGAGAAGGATGTCTGCCTCGAGTTCGCCGACGTCATCGGCATCAACGCCTATCCGGCCTGGTACGGGACCGGGTGCGCGAAGCCGCGCGAGTTCACGCTCATTCCCCGTTGCTTCGACCGCTTCGAGGAACTTGCGAACCGCCCCGGGCTGCGCGACAAGCCGCTTATCATGAGCGAAATCGGCGCGGGGGCCCTCTACGGGTGCCACGACCGCATCGCCTCCGAATGGAGCGAGGAATACCAGGCCGACCTCATCGCCAGGGTCATAGACGAGACGCTTGCGCGCAAGCGCTACTCCGGCCTCGCACTCTGGCAGTTCTGCGATGCGCGGACCTACGTCTCAAGCACCGCCCGCCCGCGCGGCTTCAACAACAAGGGCACGTTCGACGAGTTCCGCCGTCCGAAGATGGCCTTCGCGGCTGTCCGCGCCAAGCTCGCCACATTCAAGGGCTGAACCTGCCGCAGGGGCGCGGCCGGCCACTTCAGAGTGAAACCCGCGCCCCTGGGCGACATGTGGCTCGGCAAGGCTTAGGCCTTGCCCTGGTCCTTGTCGGCCGGACGGTCGAGGGCTTCGAGCTGCGCCTTGTCGGCGAGCGACATCGAGCCTTCGACGCGGCCGTCGTCGAGGACGTTGACTTCCCGGCGCTTCTGCAGGTCGCGGAAGAGCTGGAAGAGGCCGATGGTGCCGCCGATGCCGAACCAGAACGTCGTGACGAACGAGACGATGCCCGGCACGATGAAGTTGACGATCACGAAGTAGTGGCTCCACCAGGAGATCGGCCACGGGCTGAAGGCGTTCCAGATGGTGACGCCGAGGAAGCAGACGACGAAGCTGTAGCCGAAGCTGTACAGGAACACGCTCCAGGCTATGAAGCGGTCGCCCCTGGTGTATTCCGGGGTAATCCCGACAATGTTGGGGATGACGGTGCGCCAGTTCCACTTCACGGCGATGTTGCGCTCGTCTCCGAGTGCGTAGCGTCCGCGGTGGAGCATCCGGTCGAGGTTGAAGCGCTCCTTGCAGGTCAGCTTGGAGACGACGATGTAGAGCGTCAGCGTCAGGAGCATGAGGAAGAACGTAAACTCGACCGTGTTGATCGGGCATTTGACGGCGTCCATTTTCCAGACGATCCACTTGCCGAACGGCGAGGAGAGGGTCTGGAGCGCGCGGTCCACGGACTCCACCATGCCGGCCTTGGCGATGGCCGGATAGACGACATCGGCCCAGTTGCGCTGGATGAGGATGTAGACGATGCTCATGGCGGTGGACGTCCCCAGGGCGGCCCAGGCGCCCGCGGTCGTCCCGAAGGAGCTGTAGAGGCCGAAGACCATCACGGGGCCCGCGCCGCTCGTCCACATCGAGCAGACGAGCGCCGTGAACATGTGGATGTAGTCGAGCTGCTTCATGTAGTAGGAGCCGGCGAGGAAGAACGCGCCGATTGAGATGGCCACGATGCGGATCATCCAGAGGTGGCCGCGCGGCGTGAAGGGCCTCTTGCGGAGGGGCAGCACGACGTCCTGGGCGATTGTCAGCGTGGCGCTGTAGATGCGCGTGTCGTCGGTCGAGAGCATCGCGAGGAAGAGAAGGAGGGCGAAGAGGCCGAAGAGGCCGTGCGGGAGCAGCTTCCGCATCGAGACCGAGAGGTTCAGCTGGTTGAAGAGCGTCCGGCATTGCTGGAAGGCGTCGTTGGCCTTGCCCTCGGCGTCGATCAGGGCCTTGTCGCGCTCCACGCCCTGGGTCCCCTCGGCGTCGAGTTCGGCGGTCTTGCGGGCGCGGGCGTTGGCCTTGAGTGAGTCGTGGATGACGCCGAGGAAGTCGGTGTCGAGGTTCTTCTCCTGCGAGAGCGGCGGGTCGATGCCGATGCGGTGCACCTGCGGCGGCGCCTTTTCAACGGCGCTTTTGACGGCTTCCACCGCCGCCGGGTCGTTCTTCAGCGCGTCGTTGGCGGCGCGGATGGCCAGGTCCTTCCTGACTTCCAGCGCGTCGCCGGAGAAGTTGGCGTGGTTGAGGAAGGCGATCAGGGCCGAGGCGATGAGCACGTAGAGCAGGGTGGTGATCGCGCCGCGCCAGGTGCCGAGGACGTTGGCCATCTTCTGCTCCTGCGGCGACTTCGCCGCCGTCGAGTAGCCGGCGCCCGTCCAGACGCAGCAGTTCATGATGGAATTGTAGGCGACCACGACCACCATCGTGAAGAAGTTGAAGTCGCGCAGGCCCGAGATGTCGTAGGGGTTGATGAAGCTCTCGCCGGACACGCGGTCGGCCATGACGGGCATCATCTCGTGGTAGACGGAGAACTTGTACAGGATGAAGACGATGAAGCACGCCAGGATCGGGTACAGGATCATGCCCTGGATGGTGTCGGTCACGATCAGGGCAAGCGTTCCGCCGCAGCAGATGAGCGTGATGGCGAGGGTGAGGAAGAGGATCATCAGCGCGACGTAGGTGGAGATGGGGACGCCGAAGATGTGGAAGAAGTCGGGCAGGTCGAGCATGCGGATGAAGAAGCGCGCCGCGATGGCCGGCATGATCATGTTGGCGAGCATTTCCGCCAGCGAGCGGAGACCCGCCGCGAAGATGCGGAAGGAGCGGCTGTAGCGCATCTCGAGGAACTGGCCGAGGCTCATCGACTTCGTTTCCCGGAAGCGGTAGTGGCAGAAGCCCGTGAGGCCGAGGATGATTGTAAGCGGCATCAGCGCCCGGTTCCAGAAGGGAATGGAGAAGCCGGTCTTGTAGTGTATCTCGATGTAGGTGACGAGGCCGATGATCGAAAGGGCGTTTGCCACGTTGCCGACGGAGATCACGTATCGGCCGCACAGTCGCCCGGCGGAGAGGAAGTCGGACACTCCGCGCACATAGCGGCAGGTGTAGAGCCCCATGTACATCACGAAGCAAACGGGAAGGATGAGAATCAGCCAGTCGTACCAGGTCATTGAGTCGCCTCTGAGTTATGAAAAAAAGATGGCGGCGTCCCCGACGTCGCCCGTGCGAAATGTCCTTTCTATTTTATCACAATCGCGTGCAGGGCGGCTCGCCCGCGCTGGGCTCCATGCTGCATTGATGCTGAATGAGGGAGAGGAGGCAAGTGACATGGTCGACTGGTTCTCGTGCAGTGGAAAGCGCCGGGAGCATAAATCCAAGACCATGTGGAAGGAAAAGTCAGAGAAGAAAAAGGGAGGGCGCCGAATCTCTTACACGAATCCTGCCAGAAGCCGGACTCTTAACGCCCGAAGCGGTGGAAATGCCATTTGACGCCCAACCCTTTTAGGTCATTTAAGCACAAACGGTGGGAAAAGTCAACGATGAAATTCCATCTTTCGTTTCAATTCACGCGCCCGCAAGGGGCGCGACGCCTTATTACTGGTCCCGTCCTTACCGCCATTCTGTTTCAATTCACGCGCCCGCAAGGGGCGCGACGACAGCGAGCGCGCCGACCGTGCCGATAGAGCCGGTGTTTCAATTCACGCGCCCGCAAGGGGCGCGACGCGTCGCCCGTCTTCGGCAGCGCCGAGCCGGTTGCAATTCACGCGCCCGCCAGGGGGGCGACGCGTCGTCGCCTCGCCGGTGGCCGCGCCATTTACGGGTCAATGCACGCG
>JAEEGL012987262.1_pt1 | contig 18817 bp, 14 predicted proteins | sample 9134231 | NCBI WGS metagenome assembly JAEEGL01 (sample SAMN16246548, study PRJNA631951) | gut metagenome | biome: gut microbiome; feature: rumen; material: fiber-attached | host: Bos | place: Iran: Karaj | collected 2018-10 | reverse complement strand
TACGGCCTTGCGGCACATTGCGTCCGACGACGATCAAGGGAATTGTAGTTGCGTGTCCGCCCCAGATGCCGTGGGATTTGCCGTATCCGCCGTGGTCGCTCGTGATGAGGATCAGCCAGTCCTCCTCTGCGAACTGCGGACGCGACGCTATCGCCGCAAGCGTGTCGCCGATGATACGATCGACGAGCCGCACGGCGTGGACGTATTCCTTGCCATACGGATAGAATCCACTGCGGTGTCCGCCCATGTCCGCGATGTCGATGAAGTATATCACGGCGTCCGGCGCATCGTCCGCCGCCATGATCTTCGGTACGGTCGAAGCGTTCTCCTCATACGCGCCCGGTATCGACGTCCAGTTGACGTCGCAGATCGTCGGGAGTCGGAGGTCCCTGACGTTCGGATGCGGCGAAAGCGCGATGTCGCCTTTCCACGAGTACGTGTAGAGGGCTTTCGTGCCGGGCTTCGCCTCGACAAGCCGCACAAGCCAGCTCGGCCATTCGGCGAAATTGCCCTTCGGCGTGTCGCCGTTCTTGAATATCCCGGACTTCGCCGCCGTCACGCCCGTGGCGATGGCGCAGTGGTTGGCCGCACTCGACGGACGCGCGTCGTAGAGCGTGTGCGCGGTTAGCGTACTATAGCCCTTGTAGCCGGGACGCCACCTGCCGTCGCGCAGAGCCAGGAGGTTCGGCATCGGCCCATTTTCTACCGCGTCGCCCCTAAGTCCGTCCATCATCACCATCAGGACCTTAGGCCTAAGCGTCCCTTCGGCCATCGTCGCAACCGGCGACAGAATCGCCAGAGCCGATACGGCAATCATGCATCTTTTCATATCCTTCTTTCTCCTTTCGTAATTTACATCGCGGTTCCCTACTCGCAGCGGGAGATTTCGAGTGCATCAACGTAGATGCCGTTATGCACGGTGGACTCCTCGCCCTTGAAGCGTCCGGGGCCGAACCAGAAGTGCTGGCCTGGCTCCGGCGTCCACGTAATGACGTCGTACCACTTCCAGCCGTCATCGGCCTTCTCGGCCTTCACGGAGATCGAACCGCAGCTCTTCCGCCGCACATCGTCGTAAACTCCGGCCCAGAACGCTTCGCCGCTTCCACCCTTCTTCTTGTCCACCTTCACGTGGATGCGCAGATGGTACTTGACGCCTGGATCGTAGGCAATGTTCCCTGTATCAAGCCTGAGGGTCCAGGCGTAGTGCGTCGGCGGCAGCCTGACCGCCCTGCCGCCGATAGCAGTCTTGTCGTTCACGAACCTGCCCTGCGAGTCGTTGAGCGAATCGGCGAGATTCTCCACCTCGACAATCGCTGAATCCGCCAGCTGCGGCATCTCCTTCATCGCAAGGAACCTGTCCCATGTCCTGTTCCGCACCTTAAGGCTCTTGCTGTTTTCAATCCACCTGACGTTCCTCGCCACACGCTGGCAGTCCTTGAGTTCCAGCAGAATCCGCCGCGCGCCAGCCCAGTCGAACCGCTCCGGATGCCGCGTGACCCACGTGCGGATGTTGGCGGAAGAACGCACAGCGATCGTGTATAGCGGCGAGGCCGCGCCCATGCGCACGTTATACGAAAGGACAGGATTGCCCTTCACCGCCGCCGCAGCCTTCGCCCACAGGTTCGTCGCGCGCACGAGGAAGTCGTCCGGTACCTTCGCGCTTTCCGCCGGGTCGTATATTCCCCAATGCTTTATGCCTTCGGCCTGACCGAGAGCCTGGGCCTCCTCGAAATACTGTCGCACGAACGGAGCCGCCGCGCCGTAGTAGCCCTTGAAGAACCGGTCGAGAAGCGGCTTGACGGGCTGGTCGGGATTCCACTCGAATTTCGCAATGAGCCAAGTCTTCAGTTCCGCGAAGTCCGCGTGGCGTCCCTGGCCGCACCCCTGCTCGAACATGAACTTCACGCCGTTGTCGCGGAAGAACTTGAGGTTGGGCCCGAGCGTGTAGACGTTCGGCAGCATGTGCAGGTAGTTCCTGAAGTTAGTCGTGTAGTCCCAAAGGTAGAGGTTCTGCGTCTGCTCCGCCCAGCCCTTGATGTCGCTCTCGAACGACACGTTCGCTGCATTCGTGCTGACGCCAAGCGGCTTGTTGAATTCGCACTCGATAGTGCAGAGGCAAGGGATCACGTTATGGCGCAGCTTCGTGATCTTAGGCGGCTTGCGCGTGTACTGGTACGCAAGCGTCTCGATGAACTTGCCGGGGAACTCCTTCTCGACGGCCTCGGCGACCGCATTCACGAAACGCACCATCGTCCCGGCGTGGCTCTCCTCCTCGGCATCGACCGCCGCGCAGTTCGCACAGGTGCAGTATCCGCGGCAGTCGTTCTGGCTCACGCCGTAGAACGTCGCGCCGGGATCCTTCCTGATCCGCTCAAGCACGTTGGACGTAACCATGCGCAGGACATCGGGATTCGTCAGGCAGAGCTGGGAGCGGACATCGGTGCGTTTCCCATTGACTTCGCTGTACCATTCCGGATGTTCCTTGAAATGCTTCTGCGGCGGAAGCAGCGAGTTGAAAGTGTGGCACGCGCCGAGTCCGCCGCCAAAGAAGTACGGCGCACCGCCGTACTTCTCGCCGGCCTCCCCGCGCGGAATGTTGCGGTCGCCGTTGAGGCGCATGTGCGCGGCGAAAGCGACGTTCTGGACGTTAGTCGGACTGTGCGCACGGACGTCCCACCACGAGGTCGAGCGCATGGCGAACGCCGGACTCTGCGCGTCGTCGAGGTTGTTCGGCACGGCGAACCTGTTGCGCTTCGGCACGACCGTGCGCCAGCTCGAGAACCAACCGACGCCGCCGTAGGTTTCGAGAAGCTCATACACGCCGTACAGCACGCCGCGCTTCCCGCCGATGACATAGATGTGCGGCGGCTTCGCCACAATACGGAACGAATCGTCGTCGTTTGGCAATGGACGAGAGACGAGAGACGGGAGACGGGGGGCGTCGGGGGCGATGAATATCGCCTTGCGCACATTGATGGCGCCATTTACGGCCACTGGCAATTCCACGCCCGTCATCTGTCTAACATAATCGCGAAGCTCTTCCGCCGCGTACTTCACCGACGCTCCGGCGTCCGCAGGAAGCACTATCGTATATTTCGCCCTCTTCCCGCGTTCCGCAATCACGATTTCTCCTGCGTTGCCGAATGACGCCGCAATGCAGGCCGTCGCAAGCAGACCGAACGTAATCCCCCTCATTGCATTCATCCCCTGATCAACATTCCATGCGCTATCAAAGCGCCAGATCGGATATCGCGCTCTCGTACGGCGCGTCCTGCCAGGCGAGTATGAGGGACGGAAGATCGTTTTCCGCGAGCACGCTATTCTCATCCCCGTCCACCGTCGAGAGAAGCTCGATGACCTGGGCGACAGTCGCCTCGCTGCTATCCTTGCGCCCAAAGTCAAGAAAAGAGAACGACAGCACGACCGCGACCGAGGCGGCCGCAGCAAGCCACGAATAGCGCCAGAAGGAGGTCTTCGGCCTCGCCGCCCGTTCAATCTCCGCAAGGCGGGGCGTACCTTCTATGCCCTCCTCAAGCCCTGACTTCACGAAGGAAAGGAATTCATCCTCCCCAACTGGTTTCTCGATTTCGTCAATCATCATTCTCCTCCCAGCATCTTCCTCAGCCTTTCAGTCGCCGTATGCATCCACGTTAGGGCCGTCCCGATCGGGACGCCGAGCGCGTCGGCGATCTCCTTGAAGGTCAGTTCCGCCTCGATGCGCATCAGCAGCACCTGGCGGGGCCCTTCCGGCAACGAGCGCACCGCGCGCCTCACGTCCTCGCCCGTCGCCTTCGACTCGAACCGCTCGCGCGGAGTCGGCTTGCCGTCAGCCGCAGTCTCCGCCACTGCGGCGCCTATGCCGTCGTCGGCATCCAGGCTAACCGTGGGCCTTTCGCGGCGGAGGCGGTCGAGCGCCGCCGAACGCGCGACAGAGGCGAGGTAGGCCCTGACCTTTCCGCCCCTGTAGTCGGCGGCGGACCTGATCACGCGCACCCAGGACTCCTGGAAGGCGTCATCGGCGTCCGCCGCCGTCGAAAGGAACCCGCGAAGGAAGGCCTGCATCCACGTGGAATGCCGCCTGACAAGCTCCGAGAGCGACTTCACGTCGCCCCGGAGCCCATACTCCTTCAGCAGGTCCTCGTCGGACATCAGCCCCTTACTTCGCGTCGGCGGCGGGCTTGTCGCAATCGCCCTTTGCCTTGTCGCACTTGCCGCCCTTGGCCTTGCCCCCAAACGGCGCGCCCCTGCCTTCGCGCAGGCCGGGACCGCGCCTCATGCGCTCGCCCCTGTCGCCGCCGCGCCCGCCGTGCTCCTCGAACCTCTTCTTCATCTCCTCCTTGGCCTTCTTGATCTGCTCGGGTGTGAGGACCGACTTCACGGCAATGATGCGCTTCACCTGCTCCTTGGCGGCCTGCTTGCGGAGCTCGAACACCTCCTCGATCGCGGCCATCACGGCGGCCTCGTCGATCTTGTCGGCGGCGAGGAGCTGCGCCTGCTTCTTCATCGCCTCGCGCATCTTCCCCTGCTCTTCGCCTTTGGGGGACGGAGCCTTGCGGAGCTCCTTGATCTTGGCCTTCTGGTCGTCGGTAAGGCCGAGCTTCTCGGCGAACCTCGGGTTGTTGACCATCCTGACGATCGGATCCATCATCGGAGTCATCATCCCGCCGCCGTGCGGACCGAAGCCGCGACGCGGACCGCCCGCGGGACGGTTACCGCCCTCGGGACCCTGCGCAAACGCCGCGCAGCAAAGGGCTGCGGCGAACACCACCATCAGTTTCTTCATTTCTCTTTCTCCTTCTTTTTCCGGGCCTTTGGCCCTGATTTTACGGCACCACCATGGCGCCTACAGTACATTAGACGCTCCAGACGGCGACATTATTTTACCAAAACCAAATTATTTTTTGGGACATTTCCGGTGCGACGACGCGATGTGCCTCGCGGCTTATGGTATAATATGCGGCAACGATGGTCATGCAGATACTGAGAATCGTCGCCGTGGTGGCGCTGCTGTGCGCGGCCGCCGCGCTTGCGACGCCAAGGGGACGCCTCCCGCTCGCGTTGAGGGGCGTCCTGTCCATCATGCGCCGCGACAGGGGCGAGACGGCGTCCGGCGGCGAGGTCCGCCCCGTATCCGCGTGGCGCAAGCTCGCCGCATTCCTTGCCGCAGTCGCGGCCGCCGTTTTGGCGATGATCTGACGCGCAGGCGAGATTCAGCGCGAGCGGACGGTTGACAGAAACCTGATGTGCAGCAGCAGCGGCGGAACCGTCGCGAGCTGGCAGATGACGTCCGATATCGGCATCGAGAGCCATATCGCGAAAGGCTTGTCCGCCATGAAATGCGGAAGGAACCAGACTATCGGCAGAAGCACCAGTCCCTGTCGGAGCATCGACAGCCCTATCGCCACGCGCGGCTTTCCTATCGACTGGAAGTAGGTTGTCGCGACGACGTTCACGGAAATCGTCCAGATCATGCAGTTCGCGAGCGCGAGGTCGTGCGCGCACAGCGCTATGAGCGCGGGATTGCCGGAATCCACGAACATCCGCGCAATCCATGTCGGGAACGGCGGGACGACCTGCACGAAGCACGCCGCGAACGTGAGCGCAGACGTAAGGACGAATCCGGTCTTGACCGCCGCGAGCACGCGCCTGAAGTTCCTCGCACCCCAGTTGTACCCGATTATCGGCTGGAGGCCCTGCTGGCATCCGAGTATCGGCATGATGACGAGTATCAGGGCGGAGTTGAACACGCCGAGCGACGCGAACTCGTCCGTGCGCGCGGCCTCGTCCGGCATCCAGCGAGCGAACGCTATCTGGAGGGAGGCGACTATCACGGCGCCCATCGCCTGCTGGAGGAACGGCGCGAGACCGATGGCGAGAGAACGAGCCAGAAGCTTAGGATATATCCAGACACGCCTAAGCCTGAGCCGCACCACGCTCCGTCCGCTCCAGTAGTACGAGAACGCCCAAAGGCAGGATATCAGCATCGCGGCGTCCGTCGCCCACGCCGCACCGTCTAGCCCCATGCCGAACCCGAATATGAGGATGGGGTCGAGGACGAGGTTCACGCCGAACCCGACGACCATGCACATCATGGAGCGTACCGCGCCGCCCTCTGCGCGCTGGAGCGCGGAAAGCCCGAACGCGAGGTGGGAGAAGAGATGCGAAAAGAGGACGATGCGCAGGTACGACTTCGCCGCGGCGGCAGCGGCCGGCGTGACGCGATCCGCCCCGCAGAGCGACAGCAGCGGATCAAGAAACACGTACGCGAGCGGTATCAGCACCGCATACAGCGCGACCTTCAGCGCGACGGTCTCGCCGACAAGCTTCTCGCATGTGGCGAAATCCCCTTCGCCAAGCTTGATCGAAAGAACGGCGGAATGACCCACGCCGATGAGCGGGCCGAACGCCGTCAGCATCATCATCGCAGGCATGGCGAGCTGGAGGCCTGCCATGGCATCCACACCGCACCCCTGCCCTATGAACGCGCGGTCGACGACGGCGTACAGCGCGTTCAGCGTCATCGCGACGAGCGCTGGCCAGGAATACCTGACAAGAAGGCGTCCGACACCGCCGGACGCCAACTCTGCAATCTCAGAAGACGATCGCGACATCGGGGAGCGCCTTGCGTATCCGCGCCATCTCATCCCCCGGCAGCCTCAGCTCGCCGAGCTGGAGCGCCTTCAGGGACCCCCACGCCGAAATGTCATCGGGAAGCTTCATGATCCTGGTCCGCGAGAGCGAGAGGAACTTAAGCCCCTTCTTCTTCGCGAGCCAGTCTGGAACCTCCGTTATCGGATTGCCGTCCAGCTTTATGTCGGTGAGCGACGGAAGGTCCTTGAGCTGCACGGGAACCTCCTTGAACGCGTTGTCCGCGAGGTAGATGCGGCGCAGGTCCTTGAGCCCCTCGAGCGACGGGAGGGACGATAGCCTGTTCGAGTTCAGCCTCAGCCAGACAAGCCCCGTGAACCGCGCGACCTCGTCCACGTTGGTGAGTGCGTTGCGGTCGAGGTTCAGGTAGTTGAGCGAGGCGGGGTCGAGGGACTTGACGCGCGCCGAGAGGTTGGTCCATCCGGACCCCTCGACGAACACGCGTCCGTCCTTCATGATCGCCTCGTCCGTCAGCCTGTCGAGCTTGCCGTCCTTCAGGTACACCTGCGTCTCGGGCGCGACGGTCTTGTAGGCCGGCTCCGGCTCGTTGAAGCAGCCAGCTACGGCGAGCAAGGCCGCCACCATTGCCAGCACCTTTGGTTCTGTCTTCATTGTCGGTAGCTTTCAGTTGCCATAGGCCGCCGTCGCCGGCGGAACTCAGGCGTTGGTCGCAGCGACGATCCCGGCGAAGTCGGCCGCCTTCAGGGCCGCGCCGCCGATGAGGCCGCCGTCGATGTCCTTCTTCGCGAGGAGCTCCGCCGCGTTGCCGGGCTTCATGGAGCCGCCGTACTGGATGCGGACGGTCTCGGCGGTCTCGGCGCCGACGAGCTTCGCGAGCGTAGCGCGGATGAGCGCATGAACCTCCTGGGCCTGGTCGGGCGTCGCGGTCTTGCCGGTCCCGATCGCCCACACGGGCTCGTACGCGATGACGAGCTTCGCGCAGTCGGCGGCGGTCACGTCCTTGAGCCCGACGTTCATCTGGCGCTCGATGACCTCGACGAGCTTCCCGGCCTCGCGCTCCTCGTCGGTCTCGCCGACGCAGACGATGGCGGTGAGCCCTGCCGCGATCGCGGCCCTCGCGCGGAGGTTGACGGTCTCGTCCGTCTCGCCGAAATACTGGCGGCGCTCGCTGTGCCCGATGATGACGTACTTCGCACCCGCGTCAAGGAGCATCCCGGTGGAGATCTCGCCCGTGTAAGCTCCCGACTCCTTCCAGTGGCAGTTCTCCGCGCCGACGCCGACGTTGGTGCCGGCTGCGGCGGCGACTGCCGCCGGGACGTCGATCGCGGGCGTGCAGCACACGACCTCGACGTTCGTGAAGCCCTTCGTCGCCTCGGCGACGGCCTTGACGAGGTCCGCCGTGACGGACGGCTTGACGTTCCTCTTCCAGTTTCCTGCTATGATTTTCCTTCTCATTTCTTTTTCTCCTTTGAGACCGTAATCTGCGGCGGCAGGTACTTCCTGTGCCTTACGCCGGCCGCGCGAAACATCTTCTTGACCGTGTCGAGGAAGGCGTAGTCGCCCCCATAGACGACCTCCTTGAGCCCTGCGTTTATTATCAGCTTCGCGCAGGTGAGGCAAGGAGAGATCGTGACGTATATCGTACCGCCCGCGATGGAGTTGCCGTAGTACGCCGCCTGGCAGATGGCGTTCTGCTCGGCGTGCGTGCAGAGGCACTCCTCGAGGTGCGTACCGCTCTTCACCGTGGCGGCACAGCGCGGGCAGCCGCCCGCGAAGCAGTTCTTGACGCCGCGCGGCGTGCCGTTGTAGCCCGTGGACAGTATGTGGTTGTCCTTCATGATGACAGCCCCGACGTTCCGGCGCATGCAGTTGCTGCGCCTGGAGACAACCGTCGCGATCTCCATGAAGTACTCGTCCCAGGTTGGACGCGGATCTCTCTCCTTCTTTTTCGTCATTGGCTGTATATTATACCAAAAATTCCGCCTCATGCGCAAACCTGCTGCGCTACTCCATCGGAGGCGGGACGACCTTGCCGTCGCGCTGCGCATCGACTTCGTGGTCGTGTCCCACGTACTGCGCGTTCGACCCCATGAACACGAGTAGGCGCTCCCATTCGTCCGAAGTGAGCTTCACCCCATGATGCCCCTTCTTCAGCGTGTGGTACAGCGGAGACGCCCATGCACCAGTCGTGCGGGGCGCTGTATATGACGGCTCGAAGAACGCGAGGTAGTTGCCGCGACGCTTCTTCGTGACCTCGTAGTCGTATGCGAACCAGTGTACGTACGGCAAAAGCGAACGGTATGAAACAGTGAAGCCGTCGCGATCCTTCCGCCAGTCCCCGGGCCGCAGGTCGGGCGCCTTCGGCGCGCGCTTCTCGCCGTGGCACGACACACACCGGGCGTCCAGGACAGGCTGGACGAGCCGCGCGAAGCTGAACGGCTTGGCGCCCTCCGGCGCCGGCCTGATCTCGCTCGGTGCGCGCCTCATAGCCATCGGGTTGGCCGCGCCCGCAGGACGGGCCGCGCTGGTACGTTCCTCGTGGCATCCGCTGCAGAACAGCCTTTCGCCGGGATGGACGTACGTATCGCTCCTCATGTTCTGCACGGTACACCCTTCCGCGTCGAGCGCCTGGAAGTACAGCGGCACATCGACCGGAGCGTTGAAGAACGCGCTGCCGTCCGACTCCACGGGAACCGTCCCTATGCACTGGCGCGCAACCTGCTGGCGTTCCGCGCCAAGGCGCGGGATTCCTGTCCTCGGCGACGTCTTTGGCAGCACCTGCCACACGCGCAGCGCAGTGACGCGCGTCCCTTCGGGGAACGGAATGTGCGAATCGTAAACGTTCACGAGGCCGATCTGCGCGGTCGTCGGAAGCGATTCCGGAGGGATCGGCGCGGGGCGTTTGCCGTCCGCGTCCGCAGGACGCCCAACCAGCGTGCCGTGCGCGAGGGCAGGCGGGCGCTTCCTTGCTGGAAGCGGCATCGGGTCGAGGCAGGAAATCGTCGGGTGCGTGTAGAGGCGAGTCTTGTTGCCGAACACATCCACAAGCGTGATCGCGTAGCGCCGGACGGAGCGCACGTCGTACTGTCCGTTTGCGTGTCCGTCGTAGACGCAGATGAAGTACTTCTCGCTCAGCGGCCACGGCGTGGCGTACGCACCGCTTGCCTGACGTCCGCCCTTCGTCTCGCTCTCGGGGAGCGGCTGCTCGGGCGTGACGCGGCTCACCTGCGACATCCTGTCGTCGTCGCGCTTCGCAGGATCGACCAGGATGATCGATCCGTATGCGCAGCCGTGGTGAGGCGCGGCGACCGCCGAGTACAGGCGCGAGCCCGGCACGGCGCGTCCGCTCATCTCCATCAGCGGACTCGACCAGGAATGCTTCTCGCGGGTGTTGCCGTTCACCGCCCGGGGGTCGCGTCCGTCGGGCGTCGTGCGCCAGAGGTGGTGCGCCTGGCTGAAGCCGCGATCGACGTAGTCCCAGCGCGTGTAGAGGATCATGCCGTCGTTATCGACGCTCGGATGCCACTCGTTCGTCTCGTGCGGGCTCAAGCACACGATGTCCGTCCCGTCTGGAAACATGGTGTGCAGGGTGTACGTAGGCACGGGGCGTCCGTGGCAGCGCCCGAATCCGCCGCGCCGCTCGGAGATGAACGCGATGCGTCCGTTGGGGAGCCAGCACGGGTCGAAGTCGTTGAAGCAGCCTGTCGTGAGCTGGCGGAGCGACGAGCCGTCAGAGGCGCATGTGAATATGTGGTAAACCGTATCCTCGTTCCACTTGCGTATCTCGGGCTTAGCATGAGTGTACGCGAAGGCGATGGCGGTTCCGTCCCACGACACGTCTGGCGAGAGATATCCGCCGGGGCCGAGGTCGGCGATGTCGCGGGCGACGGGATGGTCGGAGAACGGACACTCCAGCACGTAGAGACCATCACCCACAGTTGCCCCGTGGAGCGTGGCGTGGAAGCCGAAGTATTGGTCACACATATGCCATCCGGCCTTGTACTCATCGAGGGGAAGCGCCTCATGTCCGACAAACAGGAGCCGTTCAATGCCCTTCAAGAGAGGGTTCTTCAATGAAATGCGGCGGTTGAGCGCGTGGACGGCCGAGAATGCGGGGAAGCGCGTCTCGCGCCAGTCGCGACGCGACGCGGCGGAGCGGGCGACGATTTCATCAAGTTCCCTGGTTTCCGCCGCAAGATCGACGCCTGCTGCAGAAAGGTCGGCGATGAGGGCGCGAGTGCGGCGGACGAGGACGTCGAGCGGATCCTTGTCCCCGGGTAGTATGCATGCGGCGGTGTTTACGCTCTGGGTCGTCGTGAGCGGCGGCAAGTTTTTCCAGCCGGCGATGTCGCGCTCGATGAGCGCCCAGTCAAGCATCGCATACTCGTACGCCCCGCCTGCGTCCGGCCATTCGCGGGCATGGAGCGTAGCCGCAGGAATCGCGGCGGCAAGAAGAATCACGATGTGTCTCATGATTTTACTCATCCATGTCTCCTGTTGATGTTCCCTATCGCCTGCACGGCACGGGAGAGATCCTCTCTGCGATGTGCGCTCATTATCGCGACACGAAGCCGCGCCTCGCCGCGCGGCACGGTTGGATATCGTATGGCGGGGACGAGGAATCCGCGATCAAGCAGTTCCTCCGCCGCGCACATCGCGTGACGTTCGTCGCCGATCAGTATCGGCACGATCGCCGAATCCGTCCGCACCTCTATCCCATGTCGCGCAAGTTCCCCGACGAAGAACTGAACGTTTCCGCGCAAGGCAGCCACACGCTCCGGCGTTGATTCAAGCACGGCGAGCGCGGTGTCCGCCGCAGCGATCGCCGGCGCTCCTGGGGCGGTGGAGAAGATGAATGACCTGGCGGTGTCCAGGAAATGGTCGATCAGCCGACGCGATGCGCAGGCGAATCCTCCGGTCGAGCCAAGCGCCTTAGAGAGCGTCCCCACGATCACGTCTGGATGCGGACAGCAAAAATGCTCCGAAAGTCCACGGCCCGTTGCTCCTATGACGCCAGTGGCGTGCGCCTCGTCCACCACGGAGAATGCGTCGTGGCGGCGGCAGACGTCGAGGAAACGCGGGAGGTCGATCATGTCCCCGTCCATGGAGAAAACGGCATCGGACACTACTATGCGCCGCCGGTATCCACGGCACGACGAAAGCCTGCGCTCCAGATCCTCCATGTCGTTGTGGGCGTATATCGACACGTCCGCGCCCGAGAGCCGGCATCCGTCTATTATCGAGGCGTGGTTGAGCGCGTCCGAAAGGATGACGTCGCCCTTGCGCGCAAGGGCGGAAATGACGCCGACGTTCGCCATGTAGCCCGTAGGGAATACAAGCGCGGATTCCGTTCCCTTGAACCGCGCAAGATGCTCCTCAAGCGCCACGTGCGGAGGCTGCGTGCCGGTGGTCAGGCGCGACCCGCCAGTGCCCGCGCCCCATTGGGCGGCGGCATCGGCGGCGGCGGAGACGACGGATGGATGGTTGGCGAGGTCGAGATAGTCGTTGGAGGAGAGCACGACGACGTCGCGTCCGCCGATGCGCGCAACCGGTCCAGTCGGGGATTCGAGTGTGCGACAGGCGCGGAGAAGTCCGCGTTCGGCGCGGATCGAACGTTCTTCGTCTATTGAGGCGAACCTGTCCTGACGCACTTCTGCGGAGATCGACGGCACGTCCTCCACAAGCACGGCCTGGCGTTCGAGGAAGTCGATTGTCGCCTGTACGCCGGAGCGCGGTCCACGGTAGAGGAATATCCGTCCGCCGAGGGGCGAGCCACGTTCCTTTATGTTCGCGATCCGATGGTAGCCGAGCGAGCGGGTGGCGACGTAGCCCGTGGTGTAGTCGGGATCGTCAGAGACGCATATCTCGGCGACGATGCCGGGCGCGTTCTGCACTTTGGTGGCAAGGACGATCGCCTCGGCGAAGTGGTTCTTTGCGGACGGAACTCCCTTGGCAACTGAATCGGCGTCATCCATGCACGTAGCACGAACGCCGCGCGACGCGTCGGGATCGAGCCGTTCGAGCGTGTCTGCGTCGAGCAGCATCGCGCCGCGCAGTGCATAGGTCTCGGAGAAGCGCGCCATAATCTCCGGAACACGCGACATGCCGGCTTGCGCGAGAAGCTCGGCGGCGAGGGACATCCCCTCTTCGGGCGTGCGCGTCGCGTGGCTTGTGACGGAGAGCGCCTTCAGGCGGATGATCGATCCTGGGCGTTCCAGTTTTACATTGACGAAATCGGGGACACCCTTTGAATGGCTCAGGGCGCGAGCGACAAGCGCGGCGGCGGTGCGAGGCGCGGCGGAAGACGGCACGATGCGTTCGGCGCCGGAGATGTGCGCGCCGGATTCCGATGCCCGCATTTTCACAGAATAGAGAGGGTCATTCATGGAAATCGGAATCAATAGGGATTGTGTCCGGCGGACGGGAAGCGAGATCCATGATGGCCTCGCAAATGCGGTCGATGGTACGTTCGTCCGACACAAGAGGAGGCATGGCGTAGATGAAATCGCAGAAAGGACGAAGCCATACTTTGTGGGCGTCGATCACGTCCGACAGGTCGGCTTGCGAAGGCAGACGGCGTACTTCCACGACGGCGACTGCGCCAAGGATGCGGACATCGACGACGTTGGGAAGCGGCCTAAGCGAGTCGAGGCGGCGTTTGAAAGCGGCCTCTATCCGCTTTACGTTCGCGGCGTAGTCACTGGACGCAAAAAGATCGAGCGATGCCGATGCGGCGGCACAGGCGAGCGGGTTGGCCATGAAGGTGGGGCCGTGCATGAACGCAGATGGCTTGCCGTTGGAGATCACGTCCGCCACACGTGCGGAAGCGAGCGTGGCGGCGAGCGTCATATGTCCGCCGGTAAGCGCCTTGCCCACGGTCATGATGTCGGGCGTGACGGAAGCGTGGTCCTGCGCCCAACGGGGACCTGTACGGTGAAGTCCTGCGGCGATCTCGTCGAAGATAAGGAGAGCGCCGGTCTCGTCGCAGAGGCGGCGCATTTCGCTAAGGTACTACGGATGGTAGAAGTTCATCGCGTTGGCGGCCTGAAGGATTGGCTCGCAGATGACTGCGGCGATTTCATGTCCGTGGGAGTCGAACATGTCGCCAAGCGACTTGGCGCAAGCAGGATTCCAGTCGCCGCCGAACGGACACGACGGCTTTTCCGCAAAGAGGTGATTCGTCATCAGTCCCTTGAAGAGCGTGTGCATGCCGTCGGGATCGGATAGCGCCATGCAGAGCGACGTGTCGCCGTGGTAGCCGCCCTTGAGGGCGAGGATGCGCCGCCGTTCGGGGTGGCCGAGGGCGGTGTGGTACTGTATGGCCATCTTCGCGGCAACCTCCACGGAGATTGAGCCGGAGTCAGCAAAGAAAACACGGTCGAGTCCGGACGGGGCGAAGGACGCGAGTTTCTCCGCGAGGGCGATCGCGGGCTCGTGAGTGAACCCGCCGAACATCACATGGCACATCTTCTCGCTCTGGCGGCGGATTGCCTCGACTATCGCGGGATGGTTGTGTCCGTGCGCGACGCACCACCACGACGACACGGCGTCTATGAGGCGGCGTCCGTCCACAAGCTCGATCTCGACGCCGGAGGCGGAACGCGCAAGGCGCACCGGAGGAGGATCCTTGAGCGAGGCGTATGGATGCCAGATGAAGGAGCGGTCGTATTCAAGCGGCGTCATGCAAATATCTCCGAGAAGTCGATGTCTGGCGCGGACGCCGCACTGACACCTGGCATGGAAACGAGAACGGGCGGATAGCCAAGCCTTTCGAGATGGCGAAGGATCGCGTCACGCGCATCCGCGTCAAGGCGCGGATCGGAAGAGAAGAAAGTGTTGTGCACGACCCCGGCGACCTTCAACTCGCGCAACTTCGCGGCGTCGAGCGACAGTAGCGCGTGATTGATCGCTCCAAGGCGTCCGCACGTGACGAGTACGACCTGCCATCCCTGTTCCGCCGCGAAGTCCGCAGTTAGGATGTCTTTAGTGAGGGGCACGTCAAGTCCGCCGGCGGACTCGACGAGCGTCACGTCATGCTTTCCAGAGCAGGTACGTACCGCATCGGCGATCCTTCCGAGATCGACGGTCCTGCCTTCAAGTCCGGCGGCGAGAAGAGGCGACGACGGGAACTTGAATATCTGCGGAGCAGTCAACCCGAAATCGTCTTCTGGGAAGCGCGCCAAGCCCGACAACGCGCGGTGTGCCTCAAGGTCTTCGGAGAATCCGTCGTTGCCCGTCTGCACCATCTTCATCGTGATGACGTCGATTCCACGTGCGGCGAGCGACTTGGCCATGAGGCCGGTCGCAACCGTCTTGCCTATTCCGGTATCTATCCCTGAAATGAGATACGTCTTTTCCATACGGCAATCACGGAATCCGCTCTGCGACAAAAGAGTGCACCCCAAAGCCCACGCGGCGTTCCGCCTGCCCGGGCAGACGCACTATCGCCGTAGTGTTCGGCGGCACAGACACCGTCAACGACACCTTTGCACCATCGCGCCTCCACTCCGTCGCTATCGTGCCGTTGGGTCCGTCCACCGACGCCTTCGCCCACGAGAGCGCGTCTATGAACTGCGGCGCGATCACGACTTCGCGCAGCGCCGTCGCCGAAACATCGGGAATCGCCGCGCAGCTGTCCGCAGTCTCCGGCAACTGGATTCCGCCGAGATACTGGTACGCCCACGCCATGAAGTCTCCGAACATTATGTGGTTGCGGCTCGCGCCGTCGCCCCAGTCCTCCCACAGCGTCGTGCCGCCCTTCTGAATCCATTCGACGGGCGAGGGTCTCGTGGGATTCGTGAGCATCTTGAACGCAAGGTCGGTACGTCCGATGCGGCTCAGCGCGCGGAACACGTGCTTGGAGCCGAGGAGCCCCACGTCAACATGGCATCCCTCTTTCTCCACCGACTCCACGAGCTTCGCCGACACAGCCTCGCGTTCGCTCTCCGGCACTACGCCGAACGCAAGCGGGAACGCCTGCGCCGTCTGGCGTCCGTTGTCATATACGCCGTTGCCCTTGTAGAACTTCGCGTTGATCGCATTCTTGATGGCGTCGGCGAGCTTCGCGTAACGCGCCGCATCGTCGGCAAGCCCCTTAATTGCGGCAATGCGCGAGAGGATGGCCGCCGCCTGGCGATAGTAGCAACTTGAGGTGAGCTCGACGGACGGCACATGCCTGCGGTCAACGTGGTTCCAATCGCCGATTCCGTGTTTTACGAGATTACCCCTCGCCCTCGTTGTGGTAAAATCGACATAGCGCTTTAGGGTTGGATACACCGCGTCGAGCACGCGGCGGTCGCCACGATAGCACCAGAGGTTCCATGCTACAACCGGCATTGCGCTGTCCCACGCAGGGCCGTTCCCCCAGCGGTAACCCCAGCCACTCGTGGGGACGATGCCGCATATGTCGCCGTTCGCGAGCTGCGAGTCCATGATGTCGCGCAGCCACTTCTCGTAGGCCGCCGTGTTCTCGTAGCAGTACTGCGCGAGTTCGGACGCAATCGAGGCGTCGCCCGTCCATCCGTTCTTCTCGCGGTGCGGACAATCCGTCGGATAACCGTCGGCGAAGTTGGAGCGGTACGCCCGATCGCCCATCAGCATGAGCGTATTGAACGTCTCGTCCGAACAGGAGAACGATCCGATCGTGGGGAAGTCGGTGTGAACGACGCAACCCGTGACGTCCTCCTTGCGCGGCGCAGTGCGCAGTCCCTTTAGAACTACGTATTGGAAACCGTTGTACGTGAAGCGCGGCTCGTACCTCTCAACCTCCGCGCCAGCCGAAACAAAGCGGTCAGTCTGGAACTCCGCACCCGTGGCGCAGACGGCCTGCGAGGCCGTGTAGCGGAAATGGCAGTCGATACGCCGCGTCGCGCTCCCGACGTCAGGACCGCGAATACTGCCCTTGAAGTTGTGGATGCCGTCAGGCGCGGACGACCGCGCCGGCGAAAAGTCCTTGTTCGCGCGCTCGTCGTAGCGTACCACCAGCACGTCGCCCTGCTTCTGTCCGCGCACGTCCATCCGAATCCACCCCGCGAAGTTCTCGGGAAACTCCACCACGTACGTGCCGTCCGCGAACGCGTGGATTGCCTTCGGCGCTATCTCGCGTACCACCTTCGCGCCCGGACAGTTCTCAGCGACAAGCGCACCCCTCGGCGCAGGCACCTCGGCGGCGTATATCTCCCGCGCCGTGAAATCAGGCTGCTTGTAGTGGTGCGCACCGATCACCTCACCCTCGCGGATGCAGTCGTAGCCGACAGGACTTTCAACCTGACGCCACGAACCGTCCGAGACGACTGTCTCGCGCGAGCCGTCCGTGTATGTCAGCTCAAGCTGCGCGATCATGCGCGGGAAGTCGCGCCACGGCGCGACGTCGAAGTTCCACACCGCAATCGAACGGACGTCGTACCAGCCGTGTCCCACCAGCACCTTCAGCGTGTTCGCTCCCTGTTTCAGCTGTCCGCCTACGTCGTATGTCGAGTAGAGGACGTGCTTGTCGTAAGCCGTAGGCGACGGATCAAGCACCTTGTCGCCGATCTTGCGTCCGTTGAGCGACGCCTCGTAGAAGCCGACGCCCGTGACATGGAGAAACGCTGAGGCGACGGGCTTCTTCACCTCAAACGCCTTCTCAAACGCGGGAGAGGCGATCTCTTCGCGCGTGACAAGGGCCTTGCCGTACGGCGTGTCGCGCAGACCGCCGAGGTCTCGTCCGCCCGCACCGTTCGTCACAATGCGCCTGCCGTCGGGGAAGCGCATCGTGCAAATAAACGCCTGCGGGGTATCCTTCGCGCCTTTTTTCACCCTTACGGTCATCGTGTTCTTTCCTGCCTTCAGCCAGGGCGTCATGTCGCGGAAACGCAGATGGTTCCAGCGGTCCACTTGCCCGGAATGGCGGTGGAACTCATGTCCGTTTACGTCGATCTCGTGCCTTGCCGACGCGGCGTGCAGCAACTCCACGTACTCGCCGGGCTTTGCTCCGGTGAAGTCGAAGTCCAAGGTAATCACAACGTCACCCTTGGCGTTGGGCTTGTCGGTTATCCAGTGCGCACCGCCCATATCGGCATCAGGACGCGTCTCGGGCGCGGGGCCGATCCATTTCGCCTTCCAGCCGTCGGGCGGCATGATGCCAGTGACCCACTCGGCGGGCTCGCTCCAATCCGAAGCTACGCCCTTGCCGTCCCAGACGCGCACCTTCCACCAGTACCGACGCGACGAGGCGAGGAGTTTGCCGGCGTACACAACGTCAATCGCATCCGCGCCCGCCGTCTTGCCGGAATCCCAGACGTCGCCCGTATCCGCCGCGAGCTTTTCCGCCGAGGACGAGACAAGCACTTGCCATGCGGACTGGCGTATGTCGGCAGAGCCCTTCTCCGCCGACATCTTCCATCCGAAGCGCGGTACAGCCGAATCGACTCCGCACGGAGCCGACAGGCGTTCAACGGTCAGCGCATACGGCGCGGCGCCAAACGCCGCAAACACACAAGCACCCAGCATCTGCAAGGCGCAAGAAATCAAGATTGTCTTCATCGTATCTGAAACTCGGCTCCGTGATGTTGAACTTCTTCATGTCCAATCAGAAAGTAAGGATCGCCTTGAAGAAGTGCGCCGTCGCCAGATCTTCGACGGCATCGGACCATGTTCCGCCGCCTTCGAGCGTCTGGGAGCCGAGTATCCGCACTCTTCCGTTGTAGAGCGGATCCCCGTTGCCATCCACTTCATCAATCGCCGGGACGGTGCCGGGAATGATCTCGTTGAAGCGGAACAGCGCTTTCTTCGCCGCCACCGCCGCGGCCGTCGGCGCACAGTTCAGGAGGTAGGCCTCCTCAAAGAGCGTGTAGCCCGTCTCAGCGAACGCGACGCCGTTCACCGCCTCGCCGCCATACGGCACGCCGTTCGCCCTCGCCCACTTGGAGAGCTTCCGCAGGACTTCCGGCGTCGCGTTCGTGAACGCGCCGGTGGTGATGGCGAGGTCCGCCGCCGTCGTAGTCGACGTGATCTCCGTGTCCGGATCGTCCGGCCAGTCAGCCGGCGCAGGCGGCGTGTATTCCACCCAGTCCGCCGTCGTCGTCTCGCGGGCGAACGAGGTCGCGCGCAGGACGGGTCCGCCGTTCGTCGAGGAAGCCTTCGCTTTGTAATTGGCGAATGCCGCATTGTTCTGGTCGGGCGTGGAGACCTGGACCGTCGCGCCTTCGGCGTCGTAGATCTTCATGAC
>JAEEGL010242013.1_pt1 | contig 18817 bp, 23 predicted proteins | sample 9134231 | NCBI WGS metagenome assembly JAEEGL01 (sample SAMN16246548, study PRJNA631951) | gut metagenome | biome: gut microbiome; feature: rumen; material: fiber-attached | host: Bos | place: Iran: Karaj | collected 2018-10 | reverse complement strand
TAAATATGCCGTTATCATTAATAATTTTTTGATATGGTTTTTCTTCAATCATTGTTTCTTCTATAACTGGTGTTTCTATTTCTTCCACCTCTTCTTTTTCTTCATAATGAAGATCGTTTTTATTTGAATTATTATCTACTTTTTTTATATATTTATAGCCGACGATGATACCAAATAATAAAACAATAATTATAAATGTATATTTAAATTTCTTTTTTAATCTTCTTGCCATATTTATACCTCTTTAATAATTATATATTTATTTGAAGTAATAGAAAAGCACTATTTTATTAGTGCTTTCAATAAATTAGGAAATAATCATAATGCTAAGAATTATTCTACTCTTTACAATCAAATGTGAAGGATTTTTGAGCTGATTTAAAATTACAAACATAATTGTGGCAGCTAATAGTAGAATCATCTGTTTTATAATAATATTCTCCCGATTCATCTATAAGTGAACAAGTACTAGTTTTTATTATATTGCTTTCAACATGATTATTTACTGTATTATTAAATGTAAATCCTAGAAAATAAATAATAGCAATAACTATATCTATTAATAAACCAATTATAGCAATAATACTAATTAAGCTTTTAGATTTTAATGACAGTATGTTACAGATAAGAGATATAATTAGAATAAGAATTGAAGCAATATTTGCTTTACAAAATATTAGTATTATAGAGAGAATAAAACCTATTATAGCAAGGAGATTTAATTTCGTATCTTTTTTACTACTAGTATTATTAGTAGTTTCTTTGTTTTCTTCTTTAATACTAGTCTCAATGTGAGTTTCTTTTACTTCTTCATTATTATTATTTACTTTTTCTAATGTAATAAAACTCATAAATATCCTCCTATTTAATTACAATACCATTTATATTGCATATATAACAATTTGGTAATAACTTTTTTATTCTATTTAATATGGTATTATTTTTTTCATATCTTTTACCTACTATTATGCCTTCTATTAAGTATTTTGGTATACCTAATAAAATAGCACTTTCTCGATCAGTAAAGAAATCATTTTTATTTTTTCTATCGATAATAAACTGTTTATAATATTGATCATTTACAAATTCTTCAACATCTTTATCATTAATATTATCAGGATTTAGTATATCTCCTTTTAATAGTTCTTTATTATTGGAAAATATTATACCTATTTGTATTTTATCTTGAACTAAGCTTGGTAGGAATCTTGCTTCTTTAGTTTGTTCCATTTGCCACATAAAATAGTTTTTCTTACTAATATGATTCATTATATTTTTCATATCACTATATGGTATTACTTCTGTTATTTCATTTTTATTTTCTTCTCTATATCTAATAGTTCCACCACTATAATAATTTATATATTCATCTAAATAGCTTCCTTTTTTTAAGTTCCATACTCCAACAGAACTTGGATATTTAGTACCACGGCTTTCAATAAACCAACTAGATATTAAACCTTCTTTAGCTATTTGTTCTAGACCTTCAATATTTTTGTATGTACCATGTAAAAGAGTACCTTTTTTTAAATATACTCTATCTCCTATTTTGTAAGAATTATGAGTAGTTGCTTTTTGGATAGAATAAAATCTTTCTATTTGTTCAAGCATTATTTTCCTACTAGTTTTATTTTTTATTCTATCTTTAGATAGTTTTATATACTCCTCTTTATTCATGGTAATCACCTATTATAATTATATAATAAAATTGAGTATTTAAAAAGGAGTTTTTATAACTCCTTATGTAATTCATCTAGTGAATTAATATAACAATTAAACTCTTTAAAAGATAGATTAAGTGGTACTTCATAATATTCAGTAATTGGTCTAGCTATTCCATTAGCTCTTTTAACATAGTATTCATTTATTGTTTCTAAAGCGTCATCTAAAGATGAGTATTCATAAATACCTACTCTTTCCCAGTTAGGATGTTCTATTTGATATACTTTATCATCTATAAAATATAGTAAGAAACAATGCATATGTTCTTCTGCTTCTAAATCATTAAAGTCTTTTCCTTCATAAATTCTAGTACAAAACATTCTTGAAGGAATATTAATTTTAGATAGTAAGAAATGCATTAGATCTACTTGTTCAATACAAGTACCTATACCATGTATTAAGGTATCTTCAGTACTAGATGTTTTATATAATTTACGAAAGCCTTTTAAATTTCCAATGTGTTCTACATTATTAATATCTAGCCATCCATATTTAATATTATCTTGCATGAATCTTAAAATATCTTCTGGTGTTTTAATTGCCTCTATTTTTTCTTGCATATTACTCCTCTTTCTATTAATTATTTTTTAAGAGTAGTAACGCTTTTTATTATCATAGAGTTTTTAATAAGTGTTACTACCTACTTTTCTTATCTTTTCCATTTAAAACCCTTCTTTCTTGCGAACATTATATCATAGTAAATAAAAGAAATACAAATTAATATATTTCTAAGATTGATGTTTGACAATTTGAATCGGAACCAATATTAACCATTTTATTGACACCAATAAAATGGTCTAAAACATTGTAATTACTGTTACTGCAATTTTCCATAGCAGTTTTAATTATTCTATGAAATTTTTGCCATAATGTATATTCTAATATAGACATTAACTCCCTTGCTAACCAGTATTCATTGCCAAATTCATCAATGTGTTTAACCTCTTCAAAAATCTTATCATTGTATTTTTCAATACTCTTCATAATAACCCTCCATCTCTTTTATTTTTGTATTTAAATAAAAAAACTATTTATACTAATTCATATAAATCACTCCTTCTACTATATATATTAGCGATAAAGTTCATATTTCCTTTTTTTGAGAAAACATTTATATTTCTTGATTAATTATGTCTTGCTTTCTTAAGTCTTTTTAAAAAAGATTATTGCATAAAAAAAGAAATACAAATTAATGTATTTCTTTAAATGTTAATATACCATCGTTATTTTCAAATACGAATGTAATAGTGTTTAATGATTGTTTGTTATCATTAACATATTTTTCTGTATCAATGAAACAAGGACCTTCTATACCATCGCTACAATAATCAGAAGATACTGATAGTTTTTGTTTTAAGTTTTTATCTTTATATATTTCAGTATATCCTCCTACACCGCAGCCTTTAGCATAAACAACCTTGGTAGTTACTGTTAAAGTATTATTTGTTTCTTTTTTATCTATAATATGTGTACTTCTTTCTACGTCATTGCAGCTACCTCTTTGATTTTCGCCAGTATTTCGATATATCAATTTATCACTATCGTATTCTGCAAATAATTCCTTACCAGTAGGATCATCTGGGGCATGGATGTCCTCATCTCTATAAGTAACTTCACCGAATATTTTTTTTATCTCAGCTTCCATAACACTTTTTGGTATATCCTTTTCATAGTATTCACTACCTAGTGAAGAAAAAGCTAAATAAAGTGTTTCTTGATTAGTCAAGTTATTTGCCTTCACATTAGTATATTTAGCTGGAATACCTTCTAGGAAAAATTCTATTTGTTCATCTATTGTTTCTGTTTCAGTTTCTAGTTCTTCATTTGTTTCTTCTTCTGTTTCTTCTACTGGTTTAGTATTTTTTATTTTTTCTTCATTAAAGACTTTTATATTTGTAGCATCTTTCTTTATTCTAAAACTTGCTCCAACAAATGTACCCAATAAGAATGCAAGTACTACTAATGATGCAGTCATTACGATTATTAAACGAGCCTTTTTAAAAGATAATTTCTTTTTTTCTTTATTCATTTTATCCCTCTATTCTAGTTTTATTATAAAATATAGAAAATAAATATTCAATATCAATATAATCCCCATTCAGCAAGGCGCTCAAAACCACCTATTTTTTTAATATACTTTCTTGCTACTTCAACTATTTCTTCGTATGGTAGACCATCTACGTATTCATCACCAATAGCACAACTAAGTTTTATTTCTTTTTTTTCTTTTTGAGCTTTTAAAAAAGCATAGATATTTATAGAGACATCAGCTTTTGATAAGTCTTTACCATGTAAGCCCCCACCAGTAACTGATTCAGCCATATCAGAACCTAACTTTCTATTAACTGCACCACTATCTGTATTTAATCCACCTAGCCAGTCACCTAGAGGGTTTATTATGGCTTTAGGATACGTTTTAAGTAAGTCAGAAGTTTTAGCATTACTTTGACAAATAATAAGTCTTTTATTATCTAATATGTATTTACCATCAAATGGATACTTATTATAAATTTCTCTAGCTATTTTAGATAACTTTTTATCTTCTTTAGTTAGAGGTATTCCTTTAAAGATACCGTTATCGCCACATCTAATTTTATCTTTTTGATTATTAGCTAGGAATTCATCTTGTTTTACTATTAATAAATCAACATTTTTTATATTAGCTATTCTATATACTATTTCTTCTACTTCTTTCTTTAAAAACTTTTCACTTGTTTCAATGATGATATGACAATTGTTATGTCCTAATAAAGCTTCTACGGCTATTTTAGGATTTCCATTTTTAGTATAAGCAAGGTCTACTAAAGCTCCTGCTATTCTATCTGCTATTTTATCTGGATGAGATGGATTTACTTTTTCTATCATTTTTACTTCCTTTCTAATCTTTTAAATTCATCTATAGATATTATTTGTTTATTTTGAGCAGCACAAGCACAACAAGTTATGCTTTCACAAACCCAAAAACTATTATCGTTAAAATCAACTACGTAAGGGAATTTACTGCTTATCATTTCCTCTTTAGTAAAGTGTTCTAGCAAATTGTATTTGTTATGAATGTAGTAATAGAAGTTTATTCTTTCTATGATGTTATTTGGTTGTATCATAAATTGTTTTTTCATTAATACTCCTTTCTAACATCTATATAAAGAAAAAATACTCAAGATAACTCTTGAGTATTATGTTATCTTATAGCTCTAGCATTACCACCTAACTTAATAGGTTGGTGAGACATCAATGGGCTAGTCCCTCCGTCTCTCTTTATAAGATGTATACGTATTATAACATATTTTTTCATTTTGTGTACTATTATTGATTGACTATTTTTATTATTAATACTAGAATAATTCTTGCTTATGAAAGAGGGTTTATGATGAGTAAATTTAAAAATATGTTACCAAGTAGATTAATTAAAAAATATAATGTTGGTTGTAAAATATCTGGTAAACATGTACATTTATATAAAAAAGTAGTAGATGGATATACTTTATCTAGGTATATTCATGGGGAAAAATTAGAAGTAGATGGATACAAATTAACAGATGATTTTATGCGTTCTGATAGTTTTTATGATGGAATTCTGAAGTTAATAAATAAGCATCATCTGTTTAGAGGGGAATCTAATTTAGATTACTTATATGGTTTAGCTGCTAAAAATAAGGAGACTTATTTAGAATATGAATATGAATATATGGAAGAAGATATAAAGTTTGAAGTAGATGAACAAGGTAATACGATTCCATTAGTAGGTACTTTTGCTAAAAAAGGATGGCATGAAAATATTGCTGATCCAAATAATACTGGTAATGTTAGAGTATGTAGACCTATGTATTATGGATATAAAGTTGTAATGCAAAAAGATAAACCTAAATTAGTTAAGAGTCCTTTGGTATCTAATATAAAAGATATTATAGTTGAATATCCTTACTTCTGTGAGAATTGTTATGAAATAACAACTGAGTTATTACCTCAGTATAAAGAAAAAGAAGCACAAAAGAAAATGTAGTTTTAAACTACATTTTTTATTGCTTGAATTCTTCTTTTATTAAGTTATAGATTTTAATTCTTTCTTCTCGCGTAAATATATCTTTTTGGCTTTTAAAAGGAGAGTTTGACCATTTCCAGAAATTATAACCGAAATGTTTATCTTTATACTTTTTACCTAGTATGATAATTTCTTCTTTATATCTAGGAATAAAATGGAAATGAACATGAGGTTTTTCTTTGTCTTTATAAGCGTTATTCATTAGACAGGCAAAATTAAACATAGTAGCATTAAACACTTTTTTTACTACTCGTTCTAGTTCTTTTTCTATTCTACCCAGTTCTTCCCATTCATTAGAAGATAGTTCACTTAAATCTTCTTTATTAGAAGATATAATACATTGACCTGGAAATTCCTGACATCAATCAACAAATACTACTTCCCAATTATTAGATTTATATATTTCCATATTAACCTCTAATTTTTAATAATATATCGTATACTTCTTTAGCATCTGGCCATAGTTCATCATAATTAAACTGTTTACCATCATGAGATAGATGATTTTCAAATTCTTCTATAGCTTCACTTACATTGTCTTTATTTATTTTATCTTTTATAATCTTTTTTACTATATTAAGATGTTTTCTATATAATAAAGTAACCAAACATTGATAGAGTACTTTATTAGGAAGATCGTTCTTATTATATAGCTCTATTATTAAATTATCTGTTATAGGTATTGGATTTTTAATAATGATTTTATTAGTTCTATATATACCTTTTTCTTCATTAATTATTTTCGTTTCAGCATTAGGAGGTATTTCTACATCATATAAAGTATCTCCTCGATGTAACCATCTTAGTACTTTGTCTTCAGTAGTATAATTAAAACCGCCTACTAATTTAGGATCATTTTCATTTGGATGCCAAAGAGAAGTTTCATTTATTTCATTTAATTTATAATTAAAGCCACCTTCATTAGAAGTAAGGCCATCACTAACTCTTACATATTTTTTCATATATTATTATATCTTTGTTCAACTTCCGCTATTTCAGGATCTAGATCGTTTCTATTCTGTCTTTCAATTACTATTTTTAATCTTCTTATTAATTCTTTAAATATTTTACGTTCTAAGGCAATTCTTATTTCATAGAAATCTTCTGTTGTACCTTCTCGATGATAATAAGTAGAAGATATGCACTCTTCATCTAAGGAAAGTCTAATGTAATCTGATTCGATCTCCCATAGTTTTTTTCTACCGCTAATTACTTCTTCTATAGCACTATTAATAATCTGTTCTATTTTTACATTACAAACTCTAATCTCTTCTTCTGTAGCAGTTAAATCAAATATATTTAAAGCTTCTTCACCTGAAGCTTTAGCTTTTTCGTCCATTTTTCTTAATTCTTCTACTTCTTCTATTGGTAATTCTCTTAAAGCATATTTTATTTTTTCATTAAAATCAGGAAATTCTTTTTTTAATACTTTTAGTAATCTATAAATCATTTGAAAATAGAGAGTTCTTGATTCAGCTTCTTTGGGATCGTCTCTGTCATTATAATTTAAATAACGACAATAATGAGGAATAGCTAATAATCTTTGAAATAATTCTCTAAAATCTTTTATTGAATTAGGATCATAATCCTTTCCATCAGGATCAAGGAAATCGATAAAAGTAAAGCCTTTTTCTTCGTCATAAAAAACATTCTTAGGTTTTAGTTCTAAACCTAAATGTAATAATTCCTTTAAGTCTCTTATTAGTTTTACTAGTGTAGCTTCAGGAATGTTAAGAATCTTTCTTTGGGCTTCCAATTGTTGATCAGCATCTTGTAATCTTACATATTCCATAAGTGATTTACCTGGAGCTTTTTCTTGTAGTACCCAGCAGTAATTATTTACTTCATCTTCTGTTCTTAGTATTTCCAGATGTCTTGGTGTATTAACTCCTCTATCAGCAGCAGCATTAATTCTATCTCTTGTTCCTTCTTCCATAGGACGAGCTATGCCATATTGTTTAGGTAGTTTATAACAAACTAATACTTTATCACCAAAATCGTAACAAGTACTTCCTCCAACACTAACATTAGGCATTGTTTTAGTCTTTTCTATTAATTCTTCTATCATTTTTCTTCTCCTTTTTGAAATAATTCTCTAACTGTTTTACTATTATGAGTTAGTTTATTAATTGATAAATCATCTACTTTATTATTAGCTATTCGCAAATGATTTTCAGATTTAAGTAAGTTATCTTTAATCTTTTGTAGATGATCAATAGATTTATCTATTTCTTCTATAGCATCAGCGAAACGCTCGGAAGCATTTTTATAGCTTTTAGCAAAACTATCTTTAAATAAATTAACATTTTCTTCAAAATGAGTTATATCTATATTTTGATTACGAACTAGCTCTAACTCTTTACGATAATCTAAAGACTTGGAAGCTAAATTTCTAATAAGTGTTATTAATGGTATAAAAAACTGTGGCCTTATAACATACATTTTAGGATATAAATGAGATACATCTACGATACCAACATTATAGTATTCACTCTCCATTTCCAGAAGTGATACTAAAACAGCATATTCACAATTTTTTTCTTTTCGATCTTTATCTAATTCTTTTAAGAAATCTTCATTCTTATGTTTAGTAGCTGTCTTATCAGCTTCATTTTTCATCTCAAACATAATAGATACTATTTCATTGTTATCATCATCATAATCTCTAAAGATAAAATCTCCTTTAGATCCAGTTTTAGCATCATTATCTTTAGCAAAGTAAGCATTAGTAAATAATGGTCTAAGTTTATTAAATTCATCTGAACAGTGTTGTTCTAAAGATTCACCTATCATCTTCGTAGATTGTTTTGCTTTAAAATCTTTATAGTATGCTATTTGTTCATCTTTATCTTTTAATTTAGTTTCATAGTTTTCTTTAATACTCTTTTCTTTTAGAGCTGCTTCTTTTTTATTTAACTCTAATTCACTAGTTAGCGATAATATCTTATTGTCTTTTTCTTGTAGTTCTTTTTGAATTTCTAATTTACTTTCACTCTTTTGAAGTTTTAGTGAGTTTTCTAATTCTTTTATTTCTATTTGTTTTTTATTTAGTTCTTCTTTTAGATGAGCTTCGGCAAGTTTTAAAGCACTTTCTTTATCTTTATCATATTGTTCTTCTAATCTATCTACTTCTTTAGCGAACTCATTATTTCTTATTTGTTTAACTATTTTATCGTAATCTGTTTCATCTATTTGGAATATTGTTCCACAATTAGGACATTTTATTTCATTCATTACGATCACCCTTTTAATTATATCATTTTATAAGTAAAAAAATAATACCTATTACTAGATATTATTTAAACTCTTCATTCAAATATTCATTAAGTGTTTTATAAGATACAGTATACGTAAACATTCCATCTCCTCCATCACTTATTTCATATTTTTGAACTGTTAATACTAAACCTTTTTCGTTTAGATACCAATTACCACTTGTAAAGATATCTTTTCTTACTACTTCTTTAAAATCTTCATATAGGTGTTCATATCTAGGATCTTCTTGTAGTTGTAACATAAAATAATCATATAGGAAATCTTTACATTTGTTTTCGTCAATACATAAATCACTTAGTGTTAATAATTCTCCTGTAGTTTTTAAAAATGTATATCCTTCTTCCTGGTTCCATGCTACTCCACCCATACTTCCAGTAGTAGAAATCAAGAAAGTTAGAATTTTATTATTACTATAATCTGTTACAAGATAGTTAACACCATATGACTCTTCGTTTTCAAAGCCTTCTTCATTAATTGTTTCTAATTGTTCATCCATTTGTTTTTTTAATTCTTCCCAGTATTCATTAGTCTTACTATTAATTGTATCTATGGCTTTATTAATATTATCATCTTTTGTATTTTTGATTGTATTTCGCATAGAAGAAATTGTTACTTTTTTATTATCACTAGTTATAGTATATGTTTCTTTTTCATATATTAAATCTATGTCTGATGATGTATTAGTATATTTTTCATCTTCTAATGGTACTCTATTTTCAATGTTAGTTTCTTCATTAGATGATTCTTTTTTACTATCTTTAGATGAATTTAATAAAAACTTACTAGCAATGAGAGTAATAAGAAGAAATAGTAATATTATAATTATTATTATTTTTCTTTTATCATCATCTGAATCTTTTTCTATCATATAATCACCTATTCTATAAAAATTATAACATATTTAAAAAATTATATTTATATTAATTAAATTAAATCCGTATCATTAATTACTTCTATGTCATTATCTTTTAATATTTTGGCAGTTATACCATCTCCATTTACTAATGTAGAGGAGAATGACCCATCATATATTTTCCCTTTACCACATGAAGGACTATGACTCTTTAGTAAAGCTTTTTTGACATTAAGTAATTTGGCTAGGTATAAAGTTTCTTTTGCTCCTTTAATATAATTACTAGTTACATCTTTACCTTCTTTAGTTATTACTTTACCATTTGATATTTCTGAAGGATTCCTAGGAGTAGACAATCCTCCCATTATTTCTGGACATATAGGTATTATTTCTTTGTCTTTAATGAATTCTAGTACTTTATCATTTTTATTGTTTAAACCATTGTATTTACAATTAATTCCGAGTAAGCAAGCACTTACTAATATTTTTTCCATTATTGTTCACCCCTAATTTTATCATCTATTTATTTCTTCAATTATTTTATTGCCATGCATTTTGATTTTTATATCTGTAATTATTTTACCTTTTTTTAATTCTTCTATAGTTCTTGGTCTTAACTTAATCAAATTATCTAGTTCTTCATTATTAAAAATGTAATAAAGTGGCATATTCATTTCACTTGATCTCTTTTTTCTTAGTTCTATTAATCTATCTTTTAAATCATCTTTTTTTAAATCTTTGCAATATTTATTTTTATAATAAGAATAGTAATCTATTATTTCAAAATTACTAATTTCTATGTAGGAATCTGCTATTTCTTCCATCTCTTTTTTATTATATAGATGCTCAGAGCTATCTCTGTGATTATAATCATATTGTATCTGTCTTACTAAAGTATCTGATCTTAGAACTTTATATTTCATATCTTTTGGTGCATAGTTCATATTTAGTATTGTATCATGATTAGCTATTACAACTAATACTCTTCGATATTTATTGAAGTTATTAGATTGAAATAATTTTTGAAGATTATTTTTTCTACTATCCCATATTTTTCTAAGTACTTCTCTTTGTGCTTCTACTTGTCTTAATGGTGAATACATACCTTTCTTGATTTTTTTATTTTTAATAGTATATTCTCTTATAAATTCTCCTTTATCATTAATGGTAATATTTCCAACTAAATTTTTACATTCTACATAGTATGTATATAAAGGAGTGATTATTACATAGTCTATTTGAGCATTAATATCTTTGTATTTAACTTTAACATCTCTTAAGATATACATACCGATATTAGCTTTTTTTAGTTCATAAGCTATTTCATTTTCTCCTTCTAAACCTTTCTTAACTATGTATAATTCTTCTAATAGGTTTTCATTATTAGGATATTCTTTATCTAGTTTAACTAATGCATTATATTTTTCTTGTAAATCGCTATTACTTTTGTAAAAAAAAGATTCTTTAAAACGAGAGGCCTCTTTTGCACTGTTTATTATATTATTGATAATACCCATTACTATCACCTATTATAGTATAGCATATAAAAAACATTTGTGGTTATTCTAACTATTTTTAAAATAAGACAAGACACCGATATTAGTGTCTTGTTATTTTTTTTATATACTATATTTTTAATCTTTCATAGTTGCATATATTACGGCTTTAATAGTATGCATTCTATTTTCTGATTCATCAAATACTTTGGAATTTTTACTTAAGAAGACATCATCTGTAACTTCCATAGCTTTAAGTCCATATTTCTTATAAATGTCTTGACCAATATTGGTATTGGTATCATGAAATGATGGTAAAGCATGTAAGAAGATAGCAGTATCTTTTGCTAAAGCGAAAGTCTTTTTGTTTACTTGATAATTTCTAAGTAAATTTATACGTTTTTCCCATAATTCATCTGGTTCTCCCATAGATACCCAAACATCTGTATATACAGCATCGGCTCCTTTTAAATCATTTTTATCAGCTGATTGTTTAATAATAGAACCTGTTTTTTCAGCTATTTTCTTAGTTTTTTCTACTACTTTTTTATCAGTCCATAATTCTTTAGGAGCAATAGATGTGAAGTTAACTCCCATCTTGGCACTCATAATCATTAAGGAATTAGAAATATTATTTCTAGCATCACCAATATAAACTAAGTTTAAACCTTTTAAGTGACCAAATGTTTCTTCCATGGTTAGAAAGTCAGCAAGTACTTGAGTTGGATGACAATAATCAGTTAAACCATTCCATACTGGTACACCAGCATTTTTAGCAAGTATTTCAACTGATTCTTGTTTGAATCCACGAAACTCAATACCATCATATATTCTTCCTAAAACATTAGCAGTGTCAAAGACACTTTCTTTATTACCTAGTTGAGATGCTGAAGAATTTAGATATGTTACGTTCATACCTAAGTCATAAGCTGCTACTTCAAAAGAACATCTTGTTCTAGTTGAGGTTTTTTCAAATATAAGAGCTATAGTTCTTCCTTTTAAATATTCGTGATTAATTCTATTTTTCTTTTTTTCTTTAAAATCTTTAGATAAATCTAGTAAGTATCTTATTTCTTCAGGAGTAAAGTCTTCTATTTTTAGGAAGTTTCTCTTTCTTAAATCAATCATAAGTCCTCTCTTTCTAGAGCCATACTCATACAATGAGGGCCACCTCTACCACGTGATAATTCACTACTAGGTATTTCTATTATTTTTAATCCATGACGTCTAAAGTAATCATTAGATACATGGTTTCTATCATAAGCGATAGCAACACCTGGTCTTATAGCTAGTAAGTTAGCTCCATCTGACCATTGTTCTCTTTCAGCAGGTATTCTTTTACCACCGCCACATTTAATTAATTCTATCTTATCTAATTTTAAATAGTACTTTAATAGTTCATCTAGAGGCATATGAATTTCTTTTATATTTAATTCTTTTTTACCTTTAGTTATTTCAAATACTTTTGTTACTTCCATTACTTGAGAATGAACAGTAAATTTATCAATATCTACTCTAGTTAATACTGTATCAAGATGCATAAATGATCTTTCGTCTGGTATATCGAATGCAAGTATATATTTAAAATTATTCTTTTTAGATTTGAATATTTTTTGAGCAAGTAAATTTATGGCATCAGGTTCAGTTCTTTCTGATATACCTATTGCTATTACTTCACTACTTAATACTTCAATATCTCCACCTTCAATAGAATATGGATATGTTCTATCATAGTATCTAGGAGTGGATTTATATTTTGGATGATATTTGAATATATATTCAGCAAATATTGTTTCTCTACTACGTGCTACAGAAAACATTTTATGAATACTTACACCACTACCAATAGATGCAAAAGGATCTCTTGGGGCATAAAGATTAGGAAGTGGATCAAGTAACATCTTACCTATATCGCGAGTAGCAAAGAAACCACTACTAGGACGATAGCCTTTTAAGTCTTCACTATCTATTCCTGCTATGCATTTTTCTACTAAGGTTTTATTGTCTTTAAAACTACTTAAGTATTTATATAATAGTTTAAATACAATATCAGAAGTAACTCCGCCTTCTTTAATGAATTGTTTAATAAATCTAGTACGTAATTTACTATCGGTATTTAATGTTTCTGCCATCAAATCTACTAAGTAGACCACTTCTACTCCTTCAGCACGTAAAGCAGAGGCAAAAGCATCATGCTCTTCTTGAGCTTTTTTTAAGTAAGGTATGTCATCAAATAATAATCTTTGTAAAGTATTAGGTGTTAGGTTTAAAAACTCATCACCTGGTCTATGTAGTAATACTTTTTTTAATCTTCCTATTTCATTATATACATGTATCCCCATATTTTATTCCTCCTATAATATTATATCATATTTATATACTATTTTATCTTTCAAGTACTTCTAGATTATTTTTTTAATAAGGCTTTCTTGGTGCTCTTTTTATACTAGGATCATTGGCAAATTCTTTAGCACTTTGGTATCTTTTATAGCGCGGATCAAGATCAGGATAGACTTTTTCTTCTTCTATATAACCTATTTTAGAAGCGTAATCTTTACTAATTACCATCATTAATGTTGTATCTATAAGATATGTTTCTTTTCCACTACCAATTTCAACCCAGGTATGCCTTCCATCAGCACTATTATTGGTACCAGTAAGTATTGGTAGAGTACCACCACATATAGCTGGATTATCAATTAAATAACTATAATTATAAGCACAATGAGTACAATTACCAACATTAAATCCTTGAGCGAAAACTTCAGGGAAGCTGATTGGAGCACGGTAATTCATGTTTTCCATCTTATCCCACATAGATTCATCAAAGCCACGAATCTTACCCTCTTTAATTCCTTCTTCTATAATAGAACTAAACTTCTTATTACTATTTAATAATTTTTGTAAAAATTCATAACACTTATAATGTCTTCTTTCAGGTAATGCTATATAATCTACTATGTCCATATATATCCTCCATTACTATATAAATTATATCACATAACTGTTATTTATTTCTTATAATTTGTATATAATAAGTCATCTAGCAATTTCGTTATACAAAACTTTATAACAAAATAATAAAAGTGCCAACTTTGTTGGCACTCTGAAGACATCCAAACAGGATATCTTTAAAAATCCATTGTTAAAATAGCATATGGATTATCAAATTCTTTGATTATCCATTTGTCATTTACTTTTTCAATTACAAACCTACTAGTATTTTCCGTTTTATCATCACTATGACATTCCATAGGATTATCTATACTACAAAGTTCTCCATGAATAAATTTTAAATGCATTGTAGTTACATTATACTCAATTATATTATCATTACTGCTAATAATAGATAAAGAGTATTGTTTTAGGAAATCACTAGTATTACTGGTCTTATTATACTTACAATATCTTTTGATATTTGATCAACACTAGAATACTTAGTTTTGTAATAACTTACTCCAGATTTATAAACCAATTCTTCTTCATCTATGTCATCAAAGCTTATACCACAATATGGATTAAGTTGATACATATTTATTGCCAAATTGTATAATTCTTCACCAATTGAAATATATTCATCTTTTTTCTTTTCATCTTCGTCTTCTAATTCCTCTTCATAATCTAAAGAAGAATTTTCTTCAATACCTTCATAATCAGAGTTACTATTTTTGTATATATTAATACCAATTATTATTCCTGCAATAACAAATAAAGCAACACCAATAATACATATTATCCTTTTATTCATTAATAATCTTCAACCTTTCTATAACAACAATTGAATCTATTTTTTATAATGAGACCCTTTTACATCTATAGTACCATCATTCAAAAAGTTAACTATAATCGCATTGTAGCCATTGCCAGCAGTAGTTACTCCACTTAATGTGTAAAAATGTTTTTTTGCCCTAACTGTAGAGCTCGTATGATAATAGCTTTTTTGTCTACGCCAAGCTGCACTAACAGCACCAGTATTAGCTATTACAAACGCAGTATTATCATTATTAATATTCAAAAGAATAACTGAAAATGAATCATTATTATAACCATGATGTGTTGGAGAATATAACAATATATTCTTGGAATTATCTCCTAATAGTTTCTTGATCTTAACTGCCGTATCAGCTTCTGCAAATGATACCATTCTGTTTTTATCAGTTACGTAAGCGAAATTATATGTATTATTACTTTCTTTAATTGTCTTGTCTTTCTTATTCAATACAGGTTTATCTATCGTACCTTTCCCCCCTGAAGAGAGATATCATTAATAAATATCTCTCTTCAGGGGGCGCCGTGAAATACGTTTTTGCCAAATTATGTTTTTTAAAAAAGTCCGATTTTACGAGCTTTTTTAATTGTCACTTTTTAAAATTGATTATATTTTTTTATATTATTTAGTGCTCAGAAAAATTTATATACATATTAAAAAGGAGTTTTTTAATTATTTCTCCTTTTTAGTTAAATCTTTTATTCTATTCATTAGTTCTACAAATTGATCAATAGTGAACGAATTATCAGTTAGCATTGAAAACAAATTATTATATATTTGGTTTCCATACAATTTGATTATTCCCTTTTTAATCTCAGAAGATTTATAGGCATTAACTATCTGCTCATTAATTTTATCAAAATCCTCAGGTGAAGAGTTTTCATAGTCAAAACTATCCCAAATAGGTTTTAATATTTTTTTACTATATTGATCAAATTCATTTATTGTTTCTTCTTCATTTAATAATAAACTGATCATTTCAAAAATATTTGCTACTATTTTAGTATTCATTATTAGTTTATATGCGTCATTATTTAAGTCTCTTTTAAAGATATTATCCATCTCAATTCTAATCTCTTCGATGATCTTATGAATATCTTCTCTTTTCACCTTAGTTTGCAATAGTACTAATTTATCTACCTCATTATGTTTATCAATATGAGCATGTCTGTTTCTCACTAGTTTAATAATCTTATATAATTCATTACTTTTTATTTGTTTAGATAAAATGCTATTTATAATATCTTTATTACAGAAATATTTTTCTAAATGTTTAAAGCCATCTATAAGTTGAAAAAGATTAAAATAATCTTCCTCTGTATATGAATCTTTTATCCCTATTTTAGAAGAAACCAAAGCCATATTAGATAGTATTTTAATCTCATCATTTGTCATAAAATCACCTTCTTGTTTTAGTATTATAGCATAAAAAGAGAAAGCAATTGCTTTCTCTAAACATTTTTAGCTTCATCACTAAAGCATCCGTTTTTATTTATTAAGTCAATTATCATAACAATTAATTGAATGATATTCATATTACCTGAGAATAGATCAGAAAGGCTTCCATAATTTGTAAATGGTGCTTCTTGTAAAATGCTCTTATCTATTACACCATTTCTTATAATATAACTCTTTATTAGATTAACAAATCTCATTTGTTCAACACTTAAATTATTTTCAATATTATATTGAGCAAATAGTCTATCAAGTGCTTTTCTATCTAATCCTACTGCTTTTCTAACTAGTAATATTAATGATTCATTATTAAAGTTATTATTAAACTCCTCTTCATTTGACTTTAGATCTTCAAATAGTATTTTTTGTAATGCTAATAAATCATCTGAAGATATGCTTTCATTATTTCTTATTTTTTCAATAATAGGATTATCTATATGATTCTTCAAATAGAAATTTACTTTCTTTTTATAATCAGATAATTCTTCAGTTATTATTCTTGTTGTATCATCATCAATAACTTCAATTTCATCTTCAAAATGAGTGTAATAAATTCTTCTTTCTTTTCTAGGAAGATACTTCATTAAACTTCTAATATCATTTCTTATTTTCTCAATATCATAAATAGTACAATTCTCAATATAAGTACCATCTATTAATGTATTTAACGTTTCTAATTTGCTACTAACTTCAGGAATTCTAGTTCCTAATGGAATAAGTTTGTTAGCTATATATGTAACTTTTTTAATTTCTGTATCGTACTTAATATCTAATATCTTAGAACACATTATATAATACATTATTCTATCAAATTGCTTAGCAGGTTCATCATTATCATCAGACATAATTAGATGTGATAATTCGTCTTTAATTTCTCCAACACCTAAATCTGATAAATTTTCCCAATTAATCTTAGAACTATATTTTTCAACATATTTTAGCTTTTGTCTTACATCAAACTTCTCCGTATTTAAACTAGCAATAGTCTTGCTCAAATCATCTATTAATTCATCTTTATAATTATTAACATCATTAAAATTAGAATCTTCTAATGCTTTTAATACATCTACCTTAAGTTCAAATAATGCTTGACTTAAACTTTTAGTAATTGGTGTTTCTTTACCTTTAGGATTTTGATCAAAGAATTCAAAATTTTGACATACATCAAATATATAGAATTCTTTTTTATTTTTCTTATATCCAAAGATATCTGGACATAATCTTGTACCTCTACCAATCATTTGTAAAAATTTAATCTTAGATTTAACATCTTTAAAAAATACTAAGTTTAATATTTCTGGAATATCTATACCAGTATCTAACATATCTACTGATATAGCTATTTGAGGCATTTTATCAAATTGTGAGAAGTCATCAATTAATGAATCGTGATGCTCTGTTTTTATATCAATTACTCTAGCAAATTCACCATGATATTGAGGATATAGCTTATTAAATCTTTCAGCTATTGCTACTGCATGTCTGTGGTTTTTAGCAAATATAATAGATTTACCTAATTTATCTCCACTTTCAACTTTTAATCCTCTTTCCATTAATGTATTTAATACATTATCTATAGTTTGTTCATTAAATAGCCATTTCATCATTGCTGAAGATGGAATTTCTTCATCTACATTTTCATCATCACTAAATGTTTCTTCAAATTCTTCTTTTTCTTCATCAGATAACTTATCATATTTAATACCTTCTCTAATAAAATTAGTAGAACATTTAATTGTATGATAATCAACTAAGAATTCTTCTTCAACAGCTTTTTCATATTCATATGATGAGGTAGGAACATTATCTTGAATATCAAATATCCTATATGTATTTTTATCAATATCACTTCTTGGAGTTGCTGTTAAACCTAATAACAATCCATCAAAGTAATCAAATATAGCTTGATACTTTTTATAAATACTTCTATGTGCTTCATCTACTATAATCAAATCAAAATGTCCTACAGTAAATAATCTATCATTATCAGCTTTCTTAACTGTATCTATAGCATTCATCATAGTTTGATATGTTGAGAATACTATTCTAGCATTTTCAGCACCATTTTTTGTTTCAGAAAGATTAATCATAGATACTGAAGGCAATAATTTTTCAAAATTTCTTTTAGCTTGTTTTACTAGTTCTGTACGATCTGCCATAAATAGTACATTTTTAACCCAGTTATTTCTTGTTAAAACATCAAC
>JAEEGL016325330.1_pt1 | contig 18818 bp, 13 predicted proteins | sample 9134231 | NCBI WGS metagenome assembly JAEEGL01 (sample SAMN16246548, study PRJNA631951) | gut metagenome | biome: gut microbiome; feature: rumen; material: fiber-attached | host: Bos | place: Iran: Karaj | collected 2018-10 | reverse complement strand
GCAAACTGGCCAATTCAACGATGGAGGCGGCGGCCCGCCAGCCGGAGATCTCCGGCGGTCTGCGGACTACGGCCATCATCATCGGCGCCCTGATCGAGGGCGTGTGTCTGTTCGCAGTGCTCGTCTGCCTGCTGTCCGTACTCCGTTCGTAGTACCATGTCGCTGATCACACCGAGTTTCGGCCTCCTCTTCTGGATGGTCGTGATCTTCGGGATCGTGTTCTTCCTGCTTGCGAAGTTCGGATTCCCGGTGATCACGAAGGCCGTCCAGAGCCGCTCCGACCACATCGCCGACTCGCTCCAGGCCGCCGACCAGGCCCGCGAGCAGTTGGCGAACCTGGCGCAGGAGCAGCAGAAGATGATCGAGGAGACCCGGCTGGAGCAGAGCCGCATCCTGAAGGAAGCTTCCGAGACGCGCGAGAAGATCATCTCGCAAGCGAAGGAGGAAGCCTCCGCCGAGGCGGCGAAAGTGCTCGAGCACGCCAAGCTGGAGATCGCCGCGGAGCGCGAGAGCGCGATCCGCGACATCCGCCGGCAGGTGGCGATGATCTCGGTGGATGTGGCGGAAAAGATCGTCCGCAAGGACCTCGACGCCTCCGAGGGCCAGCTGGCCCTGATCGACCGGATGGTCGATGAGGCCGAGCAGGCCCAGCTGCCTACTTGACGAATGCGATGAACACGGGAATCATCTCCTCTCGCTATGCCACCGCCCTGCTGCGCTACACGCAGGAGACGGGCGGCGGAGAGCGCGTGTGCGCCCAGGTGCGCCGCCTGCTCGAGCATCCGGAGGAGCGTCCCGCCGCGCTCGAGCCTGAGCTGGAGCGCTTCGTCCGTCTGCTCGTCAAGAACGGCCGTATGGGCGAAGTCCGCTTCATCTTCCGCAGTTTCATCGCGATGTACTACCGCTCCCGCGGCATCCGGGTGGCCCGCCTGACCACCGCCGTGCCCGCGCAGGAGCTGGAGCAGCGGCTCCGGACCATGCTGGAGAAGCAGCTGGGCTGTGAGGTGCTGCTGGAGTCGGACGTGGATCCCGACCTGCTGGGCGGCTTCACCCTCGAGGTGGGCGACTATCTGCTCGATGCGAGCGTCCGTCGCCAGATCGAGACGATACGCCGCCAATTCGTCATCCAAAACAACAGAATCGTATAATGGCGCAGAATACAATCAAGGCGAGCGAGATTTCGGACATCCTGCTGGACCAGCTCCGCGGGATAGACAATTCGCTCCAGTACGAAGAAGTCGGCCACGTGCTGACGGTCAGCGACGGCGTGGCCCGCATCTACGGCCTCGCCGGGGCCGAAGCCGGCGAACTTCTCGAATTCGACAGCGGCGTCAAGGGCGTCGTGATGAACCTCGAAGAGGACAACGTCGGAGCCGTTCTGCTCGGTCCCACCGACCAGGTGGGCGAGGGGATGAACGTCCGCCGTATGGGCCGCATCGCCGGCATCCCCGTGGGCGAGGGCCTGGTGGGCCGCGTGGTCGATCCGATCGGCACGCCGCTCGACGGCCTCGGCCCGGTGGAGGGCGAGACGGTGCGTATGCCGCTGGAGCGCAAGGCGCCGGGGGTCATCTACCGCCAGCCCGTGAACGAGCCGTTGCAGACGGGCCTCAAGGCCATCGACGCGATGATCCCGATCGGCCGCGGCCAGCGCGAGCTGATCATCGGCGACCGCCAGACGGGCAAGACGGCGATCGCCATCGACACCATCATCAACCAGCGTTCCGAATTCCTCGCCGGCAAGCCCGTGTACTGTATCTATGTGGCCGTCGGTCAGAAAGGTTCCACCGTGGCCTCCATCGTCCAGACCCTCCGCGCCAAGGGTGCGATGGACTACACCATCGTGGTGGCCGCGACGGCGGCCGATCCCGCCGCCCTGCAGTACTACGCCCCGTTTGCGGGTGCCGCCATCGGCGAATATTTCCGGGACACCGGGCGCCACGCCCTCGTGGTCTATGACGACCTGTCCAAGCAGGCCGTGGCCTACCGCGAGGTGTCGCTGATCCTGCGCCGCCCCTCCGGCCGCGAGGCCTACCCGGGCGACGTCTTCTACCTGCACTCCCGCCTGCTGGAGCGCGCGGCGAAGATTATCGGCCAGCAGGAAGTGGCCGAGCAGATGAACGACCTGCCGGAGTGCCTGAAGGGCAAGGTCCGCGCGGGCGGCTCGCTCACGGCCCTTCCCATCATCGAGACGCAGGCGGGCGACGTGTCCGCCTACATCCCTACCAACGTGATCTCCATCACCGACGGCCAGATCTATCTTGAGTCGTCGCTGTTCAACGCCGGTTTCCGTCCGGCCATCAACGTGGGCATCTCGGTGTCCCGCGTGGGCGGCAGCGCCCAGGTGAAGTCCATGAAGAAGGTGGCCGGCACGCTGAAGATCGACCAGGCCCAGTACAACGAGCTGGAAGCCTTCTCGAAGTTCTCTTCCGATATGGACAAGGTTACCGCGATGACCCTGGACAAGGGCCGCAAGAACAACCAGCTGCTGATCCAGCCGCAGTACAGCCCGATGCCGGTGGGCGAGCAGGTGGCCATCCTCTATTGCGGCACGCACGCCCTGATGGCCGACCTGCAGGTGGACCAGGTGATTGCGTTCCAGAATCTGTTCCTCGACCGTATGCGCGCCTCGCACCAGGACATCCTGGATGCGCTGGGCGCCGGCAAGATGCCGGACGACGCTCCCGGCATCATCGAGCGGGAAGCCGCCGGTGTGTGCAGCGTCCTGACGCAGCAGGCTTAAAGGGAGGATACGGTGGCGACGCTTCGGGAAACCAAGGACAGGATCGGGTCGGTCCGCAGTACGCTGAAGATCACTTCGGCGATGAAGCTCGTGGCTTCGGCGAAGCTGCGCAAGGCGCAGAAGGCCATCGAGGGGATGCGGCCGTATGAGCGGACGCTCGCCGAGATACTTTCCGCTATAAGGGCGGGGGAGTCTCCCCAGCGGGCTGACAGAAATTATTTTTCGGTTCCCGAAAAACCAATTTCTGCTCAGCCCTCCACGACGCCTACGCACGCCTCCCCCGCCGGCGTCCCGACCTCGCCGCGTAGCAGTTCGAGCGAAGCGACGTCCGCATCAGCCCATCAAGGCATTACGGCTGTTGTGGCGATAGCCTCCAACAGCTCGTTGTGCGGAGCGTTTAATGCGAATGTGGTGCGGAAGGCGCTGGAGGCCATCCGCGCCTGCGAGGGCGAGGTGGAGGTCATTCCGGTCGGCCGCAAGATGGCGGAGGCCCTGCGCCGTGCCGGTTATACGAATCCCGCCGACTTCAACGACATTATCGGCCATCCGTCCTACGAGAAGTCTGCCGCCCTGGCCCGTTCCCTGGCGGAGCGTTTCCAGGCCGGGGAACTCTCCCGCGTGGTGCTGGTGTACAACCGTTTCATCTCCTCCGCCCGGCAGGAGCCGGCGGCGGAGGTTTATCTGCCGTTCGGTATGGCGGAGTCTTCCTCGCGGGCGGACTCGCCCTCCACAACGCCCGTGCACGCCTCCGCCGAAGCTCCTGTCAAGGAGGACTACATCATCGAACCGGATGCGGAAACGCTGCTCGCCACCCTGCTGCCGCAGGTGATGATGCTGAAGTTCCACGCCGCCGTGCTGGATTCCGCCGCGGCGGAGCATGCCGCCCGGACCGTCGCGATGCAGACCGCAAGCGACAATGCCGAGGAACTGCTGGGCGAACTGACCCTCGAGTACAACAAGGGCCGCCAGCAGAAGATTACCGCCGAGATCCTGGATCTCCTCGGCGGCGCAGCACAATAAGATTTACTGTTTTACAATGGTATAGCGCCTGTCCCCGACGAAGAGGGTATAGGCGCCGCCGGGTTGTTCCCGCAGGTCGACGGACAGCGGGTAGAACGGGCCGGCGGCGGCGTCCGTTTTCCGGTAAACCAGCGCGCCGGACAGGTTGTACAGGCTGATGTCCAGTTCCTTGTCCGTGCCGGGACGTACATAGAGGTAGTCCTTCACCGGGTTGGGATAGACGTCCAGGTCCTGGTAGGCGTTGCGCCCCAGGAGCAGGAAGGTGTCGGAGGCCTCGGCGCGGCGGGCGTCGAAGGCGGTGACGGTCACTTCCGTGAGGCCGTAGCCGAGGGGCGACAGGACGAGCGTGCTGCCGGAGTAGGACTGCATGGCGACGGACTTGTCCGACAGCGTGACGTTGTAGCTCAGGATCTCGTCGTCCGGGTCCTCGAAATGGGCGGCGAGGGCGACGTTGAGCGGAATGTCGGAGGCCGCGTTGAGGATTTCGTTGCCGAACGGCACGACGAGCCGCGGGGCGTGGTTTTCCAGGATCGTGAAATCGACGGGCTGGCTGGCGCTGCTGCCGACGCGGATCGTGGCGCGGTACTCGCCCGGATCGGCCTGGAGGGCGTTGATGCGGATCTGCACCCGGGAGGTGCTGCAATCGGCCGTGAGGCCCGGGCAGTCGCTGTCCACGCTGACCTGCAGCCGCGCCCGTTCGTTGCCGAGGATCTGCCAGTCCAGGGTGACGCTTTCGTGCGACTTGAAGCGGTAGTCGCCGGTGTAGTCGGTGGAGAAGCGGATGTCGGGCTTGTCCCCGCCGCCGGATTCGTAGGTGAACGATCCGTAGGCGTCCAGTTTCCCGCCGCCGACCGTGCGGCCGGAAGGCAGTTTGATGGCGTCCCGGACGGCGCCGCCCAGCAGCATCTCCTTCAGGTCGTCGCAGGTGAAGCCCGGACCGCCGAACTGGCTGACCAGCAGGGCGGCTACGCCCGATACGTGCGGGCAGGCCATCGAGGTGCCGGGCAGGTAGGCGTAACCGTCGTCGGGAACGGTGCTGGCAATCCACTCCTCTCCTTCGTCGGAATCCGATCCGCCCGGGGCGAGGATGTCCACCCAGGGCCCGTAATTGGAGAATTGGGCCATCCTGCCGTCCGGACCGAAGGCCCCTACGGCCACGATGGGCTCGTATTCGCCGGGGGCGTCGTGGCTCCAGCCCTCGTTGCCCGCCGCGAAGACGACCAGGCCGCCCTTCATGGGGCCGGTTTGCTTGCCGGAGGCGTCGGTGCCCGCGTGTTCGATGAAATAGTTGATGGCGTCCTTGGTGGGGGAGTCGTAATTGGCGAAGTCCTTCGCGAGCTGTGCCGCCTCGCGTTCCGACTCGGCCTCGTAGCCCCAGCTGTTGTTGGCGATGACCGCGCCGTTGTCCGCCGCCCACACGAGCGCCCGGGCGTCTTCCTCGCCGTCAGACTCTTCGTCGCTGTCCGCGAAGATGATGCAGGACATCAGGCGGACGCCGCCGCGGCCGTCCTTGCCGCCGGCGATGCCGCACAGGCCGACGCCGTTGTTGTTGATGGCGCCGATCGTTCCGCCCACGTGCGTGCCGTGCTCGTCGGGGACGATGTCGTCGTAGTCGTATCCCGCGATAAAATTGCGGCTGCCGCGCTTTCCGCCCGGCAGGACGACGCCTTTCAGGTCTTCGTGCTCCAGGTCGATGCCGCCGTCGACGACGGCCACGATCACTTCGCTCCGGCCGGCGGTATATTCTTTCCAGACGGGCTCGACGTTGATGTCGCTGCCTTTCTTGAAGCGGGAGCCCAGGGAACCGTCATTGTAGAAATGCCACTGGTAGGCGTAGTAGGGGTCGTTGAAGAGGGAGCGGCGCACCTTGCGCCGCGGAAAGTCCACGGTCTGCACGCCCGGCAGGGAGGCGAGCCCTTCCTGCGCCTTCGTGACGCTCACACCTTCGTCGTAGCGGATGCGGTACCAGCGGTGCAGGCCGGCCGCGCGATGGCGCGCCTCGAACTCCCCGGCGTCGGGGAACACCCGCTCCATCGAGACGACCCCCAGTCCGGACGCCTGCCGGACGAAGTCGTCGGCCGAGAAGTCTTCGGCGGCCTCCTCGGTGAGCAGGACGGCCGCCCGGCCGGGCAGTACGGACTGCGGCCGGAGGTGGTTTTCGCCGGAACGGGGCGTGACGGCAAGTTCCTGCCGCGTACAGGCGGCGGACAGGAGTGCCAGGAACAGGATGGGAAGGATGTTTTTCATGTCAGAATTCTTTGATCATCATGCCGAAGCCGGGACGCAACGGCTGTACTTCCGCCTTTTCCCGGGCGGGAGCCGGGGTGCTGCGGCGGGCGGCCTGCGGAGCGGGCGTGTAGCCGCACAGGGAAAGCGTGCGGGCGAGCATCACCTCCGCGGGGTCGCCCAGCGGGATACCGTCCGTGGGCCTGTCGTCCACGACGACGTCCGGGGTGAGGCCGTCCGGCATGCAGCGCGTGACGCCGTCCTTGTCCGCAAAACGGCTGTACATCAGGTACATGCCCCAGTTCTGCGTAAACTGCCTGCCTTCTGTCGCGAACGCTTCCCCAAGCTGGTCGGCGTAACTCTTATAATAACTCTCCGCTCTCAGCATCAGCCCGGCGCAGTACTTCCCGTGGGACTTCTTTCCCACGAGCGTGACGTCCATATAAGGATAGAGGTCGCAGATCAGGGCCTCGGAGGCCGAGGCGCTGCCGCCGGTGATGATGCAGTACAACTTGTCCAGGTCGGGATTGGCGCCGGCGGTGCTGAAAGCGTATTTCTTTCCGTCCGACGTCTCAATCTCGAACTCGGTCCTGAAATACGTATTGGCGTCGAAGTCCTCCTGCGAAGCGTAGTAGTCCGTCAGGTCCGCATTGAATACCTCGGTGGACAGGACCTCGCCGGCTTTCACCACCGCCTCCGGCGCCAGCAGGGACGCCAGGAACTCTTCCGCGGCGGAGAACCCGCCGCCGTTGTAGCGCAGGTCCAGGATCAGCTCCTTCACGCCGGCCTCCTTGAAGCGGGCGCAGGCGTCGGTCAGTTCCCGGTAGGAGTCGAGCGTGAAGCTGGTATAGACCAGGTAGCCGACCCGCTTGCCGTCGAATTCGAAAACCTTGTCCAGCAGCACCGGGTCCTCGTACATCTCCCGGGCCTCCAGGGTTACCGTCCGCCCGTCGTAGAGTTCCGCCGTGAGCCGGTCGCCGCCCATCAGTTCGTCAGAGACGATCCGGGAATAGTCCTTGGCGGGAATCGTCCTGCCGTTCACCTTGAAGATGGCGTCTCCCCGCTTCAGGCCGGCCTTTTCCGCGGGGCTGCCGGCATAGGTGAAGGTCACGACGGCGCACAGGGACGTACGGGTGTCGTCCGTATAATAAAGGACGAAGTCGAATCCGTAGGTCTTGCGGTTCCCGGACACGCTGCCGTAGAAACTGTCGAAGTCGTCGGTGACCATCGTCCAGCGGTCGATGTCATCGCCCTTGGCATCCTTGTAGCGGATCTTCGCGACCTTGGCGACGGGTTCCTCCGTGTTCTCCCAGGCGTCCAGGTCCTTCCCGATCTCCTTGTTCCACAGATACCAGCTTTTCATATAATCCCGCGCGAAGGTGTTGACGTACAGGCGGGTCTTCGCCTGCTCCGTGTCCGCCTTGGAACAGGCGGCGGCGCAGAGGGACAGGGCGGAGAGGAACAGGAATATCCGGATGATTCTCATACCAGCGTTTTTCGTTTGAAAGGGCAATATACGCTTTTTTTGCCAAATTACCGCCGTCAGGCAGGGGGTGACGGCCTGTCGGCCCGGAGCTGCGGGCAAATGGAATAAGCCATTAAAGCGTTTTAAATCAGCGGATTAGTTCGTAGGGGAAGCTTCGGATGAAAATTGATAGATTATAAAATGAAATGAAAATCATTAAATTTGTTACGATTCGTAATTTAAATTCTCATAAACTCGCGAATCCCGTCTGTTTATCCCTTGGAATCCATCAATCTGCCTATTCTGCGTCCCACTTACATATTTGGAATTGTAAAAAAAAGTTGCGAACTTGCGCCCGTTTATTGCCTACTGTAATATAAGGCCTCGGTTTATGAGGCTCTGAACGGATTACTAAACAGGTTAGTATAGTTTATTGTTTAATTAAAAGTAATGCTTATGAAAAAAGCAAAACTGCTCTTCAGCGCTTTATTTGTGCTGCTTGGCGTGACACTTTTCGCACAGAACGTGCAGGTGTCCGGCGTCGTGCGGGAAAGTGCCGGAGATGTCGTGACCGGCGCAGCCGTGCAGCTCAAGGGCAGCACGACCGTCTATGCCATGACGGATGCTCTCGGTAATTACCGTATTTCGGTCCCGTCCAACGGTACGCTCGTCATCAGCTGCCTCGGTTTCAAGACCGTCGAGATTCCCGTGAACGGCCGCGCCGTCATCAACGTGGACCTCGAGCCCGACTCCGAGATGCTTGAGGAAACGATCGTCGTTGCGTACGGTACCGTCCGCCGCGAAGCCAACACCGGTGCGGTGAGTTCCCTTAAGAACGACGGCCTCGCCGAGGCGCCGGTCGCTTCCGTGGACAAGCTCCTCGCCGGTAAGATGGCCGGTGTCCAGGTGACCGGTAACTCCGGCCAGCCGGGTGCCGCCACCCAGATCCGCATCCGCGGTATCTCCTCCATCAACGCCGGCAACGATCCTCTGTGGGTCATCGACGGCATCCCTGTGGAGACGGGCGACCAGTCCTACTTCACCAACACCTCCAACGCGATGTCCGCCATCAACCCGAACGACATCGAGTCCATCACCGTCCTGAAGGATGCCGCTGCGGCTTCCATCTACGGTTCCCGTGCCGCCAACGGCGTCGTCCTCGTGACCACCAAGAGCGGACGCTCCGGCAAGGCCAACTTCAACGCCCGCGTCAAGTTCGGTGCCTCCCTGCTCGCGAATGACAATCACTTCCGCGTGATGACCGGCGAGGAACTGCTCAACTGGCAGCGCACCGCCTACGCCAACGCCGGTGCCAACCCGGATGAAAGGGCCCCTATGTCCCTGCTCGACAACGGCACGCACGACTGGCTCAAGGACTTCACCCGCATGGGCGCACTGCAGGAGTATGAAATCAACGCTTCCGCCGGCACCGACCGCGGCCGCTTCTACTCCTCCCTGGCTTACCAGAAGAACGACGGTATCACCTACGGCACCGACTTCCAGAAGTTCACCGCCCGCGTCAACTCCGACTACCGCCTGACCAATACGATCGAGATCGGTACCCGCGTGAACCTCGCCTACACGATGTCCAACGATACCCCGATGCAGAGCCTCTACTACAGCAACCCGTTCTTCGCGGGCTTGACGCTCATGCCGTGGCTGCCGCTCTATGACGAGGACGGCGAGTTCAACCTCGCTCTCCCTTCCAACTCCAATACCAACCCGCGTTACACGGCCAAGTATGACGACCAGTGGGAGAAGCAGTACCGTGTGCACGGCACCGCCTACCTGCAGTGGGAGCCGGTCCGCAACCTGATCTTCAAGACCAACAACTCCGTGGAGACGACCTTCGGCGAAGGCCGCCGCTACTGGGCTCCGGATCCGGGCGACAGCGAGGGTACCCTCCAGGTCTCCACGACCCAGTACGTGACGCTCACCACCTCCAACACCGTGACCTACAACTTCGCGCTGTCCAACCACAACTTCAATGTCCTGGCTGGCCAGGAGGCGATGCGCCGTACTTACCACAGCTACTATATGTATGGTAACGTGGACGCCAACATCCCGTATCCTTCCACGATGGTTTCCGCGCAGGATCAGGTGGACTACGGCGGCAACGCCCGTACCCTCCTTTCCTTCTTCGGCCAGTTCGACTACAACTACGACAACCGTTACTACCTGAAGGCCTCCCTGCGTGAGGACGGTTCCTCGCTCTTCGGCTCCGAAAACCAGTGGGGTCTGTTCTGGGCCGTCGCCGGTTCCTGGAACATCACCAACGAGAACTTCATGCGCGGCACCTCCGGCTGGCTGAACCTGCTGAAACTGCGCGCCAGCTACGGTGTGAACGGTAACAACAGCATCGCTCCGTACCGTGCCTATGGCGTGTATGCCACTTCCGCCTACAACGGCGGCAACGGTACCCTGCCTTCCACGCCGGACAACGCCTCCCTCTCCTGGGAGAAGAACTACACCTGGAACGTTGGTCTCGATGCCGGATTCTTCGACAACCGCCTGAACGTCCAGATCGACGCCTACAGCCGCAAGACCACCGACATGCTCCTCAGCAAGCAGGTGCCCCAGACCTCCGGCTTCAGCTCCAACTTCATGAACATCGGCGCCCTGTCCAACAAGGGCTTCGAGATCCAGATCAACGGTGACATCATCCGCAACGCGGACTGGACCTGGAACGCGGGCTTCAACCTGTCCTACAACAAGTCCAAGATCCTCGACCTGGGCGACACCGACGAGATGACCTATGCTGACGACTCCCGTATCAAGCACAAGGTGGGCAAGCAGTTCTACACCTTCTATATCAAGGATTACTACGGCGTGAACCCGTCCAACGGCGAGGCCCTGTGGCGTCACCACGAGTTCGACGAGGACGGCAACATCACCAGCACGACCCTGACCAACAGCTACAACGACGCCTCCTACATCTACGCCGGTTCTCCGGAGCCGAAGTTCACGGGCGGCTTCAACACCAGCCTGACTTGGAAGGGCCTCAGCCTGAGCGCCTTCTTCGAGTTCAAGACCGGCAACAAGGTCCTCCTCATCGAAAACCGCTACATCAACAGTGACGGTAGCCAGATGACCATGAACCAGAGCGCCCGTTCCCTGAACTACTGGAAGCAGCCGGGTGACACGGGCGTGTTCCCGAAACCGTATGCCGGCAACTCTTCCAACTCCTACGCAATGCCCAGCACCCGCTGGATGCAGGATGGCAGTTTCCTCCGTATCAAGGACCTCACCCTTTCCTACACCCTCCCGACCAACTTCGTCAAGCAGATCGGCCTGAACGGCGTGAAGGTGTATGCCAGCGCCCTGAACCTCTACACCTTCCACGATGTGGACTGGTGGGATCCCGAGCGTGGCGTGACCGGTATGGGCTACGGTGTCTATCCGATGACCAAGTCCATCGTGGGTGGTATCGAGGTATCTTTCTAATGATTTAAATGGAATCGAATATGAAAAAGATTGCATATATCGCCCTGTTTGCAGCCGCTCTGTCCGTGTCTTCCTGCAAGGACTTCCTCAAGGAGGAGCCTTTCCTGACCCAGAGCAACGCGCTTGCACTGATCGATTATAACGCCCTCGACAAGGCTGTCGCCGGCGCTTATTCCCCGCTGGCCGACGGTACCTGGTATGGCGCTGACTTCGTGCTCACTTCCGAGATGCGTGCGGACAACGCCACCATCCCCACGAACACCAGCTTCCAGTCCGGCCGCTACCAGCCGCCGTTCTACATGACCTACAGCGCCGACGCCACCGTCGGTCTCTGGGGCTATGGCTACTTTGTCATTTCCGCCGTCAACAACGTCCTCGAGGCCATTGAGGAGAACGGCATGGATCAGTATGCGAAGGGTGACGTCACTGAGCAGGACGTGAAGAACCTGCAGGCGGAGTGCTACTTCCTTCGCGCCCTGTCGATGTTCGACATGGCCCGTATCTATGCCTATTCCCCGGCCAAGGCCGCTGCCGTGAACTTCAGCGACTGCATCCCCATCATCCTGAAGACCGACAAGACCGCCAAGGAGCAGCCCGCCCGCAACTCGGTGTCCGAGGTGTACGCCCAGATCATTGAGGACCTCACCACGGCCGAGTCCCTGATGGCCGCCGATTACACCCGTGCCGGTGTCACCGACAAGAAGGCCGCCGCGACGCTGCCCGCCATCCAGGCCCTGCTGAGCCGCGTGTACCTGTACAACCAGAACTGGCAGGGTGCCGCGGACTATGCGACCAAGGTCATCAACAACAGCGCCTTCAAGCTCTGGACGGCCAAGGAGTATCCTTCCGTGTGGAGCGCCGCCACCGGCGGTTCCGAGGTGATCTTCGAGATCTTCGGCAACAAGTCCAACGCGTATGACGAGTACTGGGAGGGTCCTTCCCATATGACCAACCCGATCGGCTATGCCGACTGCGCCGCTTCCAAGGCCCTGACCGACCTCTTTGAGGAAGGTGACGTGCGTGGCACCAAGGGTGTCCGCGGTGCGGACGACGGTGCCGTCATGTTCTGCACGGACAAGGACGAGGCCTCCGGCGGCGAGCTCTGGACCATGAAGTACTATGGCAAGGGCCTTGGCGACGCCACCTCCACCCCGGATGTGAACAACGTCATCGTGCTGCGCCTTTCCGAAATGTACCTCAACCGTGCCGAGGCCCTCGTGAACGGTGCCAGCGTGAGCGGCGCCACCGCCCTGGGCGACCTGAACACGATCCGCGAGAACCGCGGTGTCGCCCCGCTCAACACCGCCGGTGCGCAGGCCGTCGCCCTGGAGCGCCGCCTCGAGCTCAACTTCGAGGGACACTACTGGTTCGACCTGGCCCGTACCGCGGCCGGTGCCGTGACCTATTCCGACCCTCGCCGTCCCGCCAATCTGGACGCTACCTCCAAGTTCTGGGCCCTTCCGATTCCGAAGCGTGAATACGACGTGAACGAGAATCTCTCCCACAACCCCGGTTTTTAAGCTAAAATGAAGAAGAATATGAAAAAGATATATTCTGTTATCGCCCTTGCCGCCGGTCTGGTGATGCTGGCTTCCTGCGAACTCAACAAGGAGCCGGTCTTCAACGACAGCGATGCATTCGTGGCTTTCAACAACGCGGCCTTCAGCTGCGCCGAGACGGACGGTGAGATCAGTATCCCCGTGACCCTTGCGTCCCTGAACGGAATGAGTACGACCGTCTCCTACGAGGCCGTCAACGGCACTGCGAAGGAAGGGGTCAACTTCGAACTCGTGGACGGCGCCGGCACCCTGACTTTCAGCCCGGCGGAACGTACGCAGTACATCAAGGTCAAGATCCTGGATCCCGGTGTGTCTTATTCGCCTAATACCGGTGAGCGTATGTCCGGCCTCTACACCGGCGACCTCAAGTTCACCATCTCTTTCAAGAGCACCGGTGACGTGGCCGCCAGCCGGCAGAACGCCTGCACCGTGACCATCAAGGATACCGACCATCCGATGAGCGCCCTGCTCGGCAACTATACGATGAGTGCCGTAAGCTATTTCGATGGTCCTGTCAGGTGGACGATGTCGATTCTCAAGGATGAAAAGGACGACCATATGGTATGGTTCTTCAACATCTTTGCGGTCGACGGCTTTGCTGACACCGACACCATGTTCTATGGTAACGTCGACGCCGACCTGACCACCATTACCATTCCGTTGGGCCAGGAGTCCGAGTATACCCGTCCGACCGGTTATCACCTTACCCTCTATGGTCTTGACAATGAGTTGAATGACTATCAGACCGGCAACTTGACCGTTACCATCCTGAAGGATGCGAGCGGTGCTGTTACGGGTCTGGACTTCGGCGAGGAGCTCGGTATCTGGGCTTATCTCCCTACCGAAGGAAGCCTCAGCATCCTGATGCCCGGTATTAAGGGTACCAAGAACTAAAACTCCCTGATTATCAATACGAAGGCGCCCAGCGTAACTCGGGCGCCTTCGTTTGGTAAAAAAAACTGACACATGAAAAGATTTTTGACCGCAGCGTTCCTGCTGCTCGCCGCCCTTTCCGCCCGGGCCCAGGATTATTCCACGGCCTGGCCGTACCTCTATCCCTCCTTTACGGACGGTACGATCATCCTGATGGACGGCACCAAATTCCAGCAGCCGCTCAACATCCACATCCTCCACAGCGCCCTGCACTACATCGACGACGGCGTGGTGAAGGAAGCCATCCTGAACGACGTGCTGACGGCCCAGATCGGAGAAGACCGATACATGAACGTGGGCGGCCAGATGATGAAGGTGGTCGCGGGCGAGGGCGACTGTTTCGTGGCCAAGTTGTCGCTGGGCGATTTCCAGCGCCTCATGCAGGGCAGCGGTGCCTACGGCACTTCCGCCGTCAATGACGCCACCCGCAAACTGACCTCGCTGGACATCGCCGGGCAGCCGAACCAGAACCACATGGAAATGTGGGAGAGCCGCCACGGCGGCGAGCGGGTGAACCTCGTGGACAAGCTCTACGTCGTGACGCCCGGACATATCTATGAGGCCAACCGGCGCAGTGTGGAGTCCACCCTGGACGATACGCAGAAAGCGGCGTTCAAGCAGTGGCTCAAGTCCCACAAGATCAAATGGAACGATCCGGAGAGCCTGCTGACGCTCACGGAATTCCTTAACCAATAAACTGGAAATGAAAATCAAGATGCTATTGCTGGGCGGGCTGGTCCTGTGCCTGTCCGCCTGCGTCCGGCAGATCGTCCCTGCGGAGCCCGAAGCTCCCCAGGATCCGACCGCCCGGATCGAGGAAAATTATTATCCGGGCCGGATGACGGTCCTGGTCACCGAAGACCTGGCTTCCGAGCTGGAAGCGCGTACGAACGACGAGGGCTTCGTCGAAGGCGCACGGACCAAGGCGCTTTCCTTCCCGTTCGACGAGTTGGGAATCGTCCGCATGCGGCGTGTGTTCCCGGATGCGGGCAAGTTCGAGGCGCGTACGCGCGCCGAAGGCCTGCACCGTTTCTATGTCGTCGAGTTCGACCCGGCGCTGTCGCTGACCAAGGCGGCGTCGGACTTCTCGGCCATTCCCGGCGTGGAGAAGGCGGAGCCCGATCCCCGTGTCAAGCTGGTGGGCGATCCGCAGCTCGTGGCCTATGCTGAAGGCGGCTCCGCGGTCCAGACCGCCGCGATGCCGTTCGACGATCCGCAGCTGCCCAGGCAATGGCATTATTACAATGACGGTACCGCATCCAGTGCCCTGAGCGGCTGCGACATCAATGTCTTCCCCGTCTGGGAGCACTACACGACCGGCAATCCGGACGTGGTGGTGGGTGTCGTGGACGGCGGCGTGGACTATACGCACGAAGACCTGGCGGACAACATGTGGACCGACCCGGACATCAAAGGGCGCAAGGTGTACGGCTTCAACTTCTGCAAGAATACCGCCGAGGTTACGGCCGACAGCCACGGCACCCACGTGGCCGGCACCATCGCCGCGGTGAACAACAACGGCATCGGCGTCAGCGGTATCGCCGGCGGCAACAAGGCGGCCGGGCAGCCCGGCGTCCGCATCATGTCCTGCCAGATCTTCGACGATACGGAGGAAGGCGGCGGCAACGGTCCGACGGCCATCAAGTGGAGCGCCGACCACGGCGCCGTCATTTCCCAGAACAGCTGGGGCTATGTGGACGCGACCACCGCGCCCATGAGCCTGAAGTCTGCCGTGGACTATTTCAACAAATACGCCGGTCTGGACGAGAACGGCAACCAGGTCGGCCCGATGGCGGGCGGCGTGGTCATCTTCGCGGCCGGCAATGAGGACCGCGACGTGAGCACCGCCGACTACGAAGGCATGATCGCCGTCGCCTCGGTGGGCGCAGACTACCGCCGCGCCTACTACTCCTGCTACGGCGACTGGGTGGACATTTCCGCCCCGGGCGGCGACGTGAAGAAGGGCAACCAGATCCTGAGCACCCTGCCGGGCAACAAATACGGTCTCTATCAGGGTACTTCCATGGCCTGCCCGCACGTTTCCGGCGTGGCGGCCCTGCTGCTCTCGTACTACGGCAAGCCGGGATTCACCGGCGCGGCACTGCGGAAACTCCTGCTGGAGAACACGACGAGCATCAAGTCCTACAACCGTTCCTTCGGCATGGGCAGCGGGCTCGTGAATGCCTACAAGGCCATTTCCAGCAGCGGCGGGTCGGCCCCGGACCCGGTGAAGAAGTTCAGCGCGAGCGCCAAGTCGAACCGCGTCTCGTTCAGCGCCGTAATCCCGGCCGACAAGGATGAAGGGAAGCCGGCGTCCATCGTGGTCTTTTACGACAAGAAGGCGGATGTCGATCCGTCCAGTGCGATGTTCGGCATCTTCTACATCGGTGATGCGAAGGTGGGGGACACCCTGGAAGGAACCATCTCCGGGCTGGATTTCAATACGACCTATTACCTCCGGGCCGCGGCACGCGACCTGGCGGGCAACACTTCTTCCCTGACGGAGGCCCAGTCCGTGCGCACGGGCTCCAACGGCAAGCCGGTGATCACCGTATCCGGTCCCACCGACTTCCGCCTGAAGGCCCACGAGACCGCCTCCCTGAACTTCACCTATACCGATCCGGACGACCACTACATGACCATCGTCCTGGAAGCCGGTTCGAAGGCGGAGACCCTCGATACCCTGGACAAGAGCAAGCCCAAGGTCGATATCGTCGCTTCGCTGGTGGATCCCGGCAGATACACTTCCCGCATCGTGGTGACGGACCTCTATGGTGCCCAGGCGACGCAGGATTTCAGCTATACCGTGCTGGAGAACCACAAGCCCGTGACGGTCGGCACCTGGGAGGACATGATGTTCAGCACCCGGGGCGGGGTGGTCGAATACAAGGAATCCGACTACTTTGCCGATGAAGACGGCGAGCAGCTCGTCTATACCATCGTGAACAGCGACGAGTCCGTGGCCAACGTCAATTATTCCAAAGGAACCTTCTATGTCACGGCCCTGGGGCTGGGTTATGCCGAAGTGACCGTCACGGCTACGGATGTCCGCGGCGAACAGGCCAGCCAGCATTTCCGCATCCTGGTCCGCGAGAGTTCCGAACCGGTGGACGTGTATCCCAATCCCGTGAAGGACATCCTCTATGTCCGGACGAGCGAGGAAGCGTCCGCGCAGTTGAAACTGGTCAGCGTGACCGGTGCCACGGTGTATGAGAACCAGCTGACGATCAGCCCGTTCGATCCTGCCCAGGTGAACGTGAAAGACCTTCCCGCCGGCAACTATACCGTCATCCTCGACTATGCCGGGGAGACCATCAAAAAGTCGATCGTAAAACTCTAGAAAAGCTATGAAAAGGATCCTTTCCCTCCTTGCGATATTGACCGCGTCCCTTTCCCTGCAGGCGCAGGGGGTCGCTTTCCTGAATATCAATCCCGATCCCGCAAGCGCTGCGCTGGCCGGAACCGGCGTCGCCCGCACGGCGGATGCCTATGCCCTGGAGAACAACATCGCGGCGGCCGCCCTGGGCGGTCCCACGATGGACGTGTCCGTAGGTTATGGCCGCTGGCAGCCCAAGGCCGCCGCGGTCAACGTCATTTCCGCCGCCGGTTACTACCGGGTGACGGACAAACTGGCCATCGGGCTGCAGTTCAAGGATTTCGCTTATCCGGAGTATTCGATCATCTCCGCGGACGGCCGCTCGAAGGGTGCCTTCTCCCCGATGGAAATGGCCGTCGGGCTGGGCGCCGCCTATCAGATTGCCGACGGTTTTTCCGCCGGCCTGTCGCTCCGTTATGTGAGCTCCGCGCTGGCGGAGGAAGCCAAGGCATCCGCCTTCGGCGCCGACATTGCGCTGAAGTATGAGAAAGACGGCTTCCAGGCGGGTCTCTCGGTGAACAACGTGGGAACCCCCGTCAACTATGGCGGCGACAACTACGCCCAGCCGGGTGTCGTGCGTGCCGGCGGCGCCTATTCCATCGCCGGTCTGACCGCGAGCGCGGAGGTGGACTATCTGTTTGCCGGGGCGCTGATGGCGGGCCTGGGCCTGGAGTACGGCATCGCGGACATCGTGTTCCTGCGCGGCGGCTTCCACTACGGCGACGCCGCGAAGGCCATCCCGACCTACGCCTCCCTGGGCCTGGGCGTGAAGTATGCCGGCGTCCACCTGGACCTGGCCTTCCTCACGGCCTCGAAGACCATCGGCAACAGTTTGATGCTCGGACTGGGATACGCTTTCTAGGGTTCCACCCAGTGAATCAGCGCGCCACTGCGCTCCATCCCGCGGAACCAGGTCATCTGGCGCTTCGCGAACTGATGGATCGCGGTGGCGAGTTGTATTCTCATCTCCTCAAAACTGAGGATGCCTTGTAAGTAGAGCGTAACGAACTTGTACTCAAGACCGTAGGAGATCAGGACCTCGGCGGGAACGCCCCGCTCGAGCAACCCGCGGATCTCTTCGACCATGCCTTCCTGCAGGCGGGCGTCCAGGCGGGCGTCGATGCGTGCGTTGCGCGTATCCCGGTCCACCAGCGTGCCGATGAAGAAAGGCTTCTGCGGGAATCCTTCGCGGGGGAGTGCTTCGCGGGCGGCGCTGAGCGGCGTCTTTTCCGAGAAATCGTAGCCGCGCGTGACGGCGTTGATGTACATCCCGGTGCCGCCGCAGAGCACGGGCACGGCGCCGTGGGCGCGGATGTCCGCATACGCCCGCAGGAAATCCTGCTGGAACTGCCAGACATTGTACTGCGTGCCGGGTTCGGCGATGTCGATCAGGTGGTAGGGGATGCTGCCGTATTCGGCGAGGTCCTTGCCGGTGCCGATGTCCATCCCGCGATAGACCTGGCGGGAGTCGGCCGAGAGGATCTCGCCGCCGAGCCGCTCCGCGAGCGAGACCGCGTAGCGCGTCTTGCCGGATGCGGTGGGGCCCAGCACGACAATCAGGTCGCAGCGGCCCGCGGCATAGTCGCCGGCCAGCTGCCCGAAGTCAAGCTGCTCTGCCTGAGGCAGTTCTGCGGGGATGCTGTGTTTGAGGCGGGGCATGGCGGCTTATTCGCGTTCCATTTCGCGGCGGATGTCCTTCTCCTTGATGGTGGCGCGCTTGTCGAACTCCTTCTTGCCCTTCGCCAGGGCGATGTGGAGCTTCGCGAAGCCGTTCGCGGCGATGTAGGCGCGCACCGCGACGATCGTGAGGCCCTTGGTCTTGACCGCCTGGGCCAGGTGCTTGAGTTCCCGTTTCGTGAGCAGGAGCTTGCGGTCGCGCAGCGGTTCGTGGCTGCTCCAGGCGGAGGCCCAGAAGTAGGTGGCGATGTTCATCCCGCGCACGTACAGCTCGCCGCCGGAGAAGTAGCAGTAGGCGTCCTGGAGGGAGGCCTTGCCGGCGCGGATGGACTTGATCTCCGTGCCCACCAGCACGATGCCGGCGTCGTACTCCTCGAG
>JAEEGL016608128.1_pt1 | contig 18819 bp, 18 predicted proteins | sample 9134231 | NCBI WGS metagenome assembly JAEEGL01 (sample SAMN16246548, study PRJNA631951) | gut metagenome | biome: gut microbiome; feature: rumen; material: fiber-attached | host: Bos | place: Iran: Karaj | collected 2018-10 | reverse complement strand
GGTGGATGTGATAAATAAGTTGTTTCATCGAGATAAAAACCACGAATCAACACAAATGAACACTAAATAGAACGGTGTCATTTGTGGCATGAAATGATAAGTTTCCCAAGAGATTAACATTAACTTCCTGCCTTGCAATAATTATGAATTATGCATTATGAATTATGCATTGAGCTAACCACTAATCACTAACCACTAACCACTAAAAAGCCTTTGCTTTCAGCTTTAAGCTTATTGCCGCCAGCTGCGTGCGTTAGGCACTTGCAAGCGGTTACGAATGGTCTCGCCCTGCGGGCGGCAGTGATTGAGCTAACCACCAACCACTAATCACTAACCACTAAAAAGCCTTTGCTTTCAGCTTTAGGCTAACTTGTTAATAGTTAATTAACAACCACCATCGCACAGAGTGCGAGATCTTGCGTAACCGCTTGCAAGCGAACATTAGTGAGCGTAGCTGGCGGTAAAATGCCCCCTCTGGCATGGCGCCCGTTAGGGCGCGACAATTCCTGCTACTTGCCTTGTGTAAGAACCACGAATATCACGAATTCACACGAAGCTTAAGCTAAACTGTTAATTGTTAATTGTATTTTGCTTTAAGCTTTAAGCTTTAGGCTTTTAGCTCGTATATGCATTGAACTAACCACTATTCACTAACCACTACGTCTTCGCTTTAAGCTTTCGGCTTTAAGCTTTTAGCTCTTTGTATGTATACAAAGTACTTCAAGCGTCCTTTGGATTTCCTCCTCTCCCTTTGTGCCATTATTGCTCTGTCACCACTTTTTGTGATTTTGATAATTGTCGGTGCCATCAAGATGAAAGGAAATCCATTCTTCACGCAGTTACGACCTGGAAAGGACGAAAAGATCTTCCGACTCATCAAATTCCGCACGATGACGTGCGAAGCAGATGCCGATGGCAATCCCCTGCCTGATGAACAACGACTTGTCCCCTATGGCAAATTCCTCCGCTCCACATCATTGGACGAACTGCCTGAGCTGTTCAATATCTTGAAAGGAGATATGGCGATTGTTGGACCAAGACCGTTGTTGGTGAAATATCTTCCATTGTATAATGAACAACAGCACCATCGCCATGATGTCCGGCCAGGTCTGACAGGCTATGCGCAGGCTTATGGACGGAATACTCTGACATGGGAAGACAAATTCCGCCATGATGTCCATTATGTGCAAAACATAACATTCGCCTTGGATTGTAAGATCATTGTCCATACAGTCTTAATCGTATTGATGCGACAGGGCATCAATAGTCCGACATCCGAGACTATGGAAGAGTTCAAAGGCAGTAGTGTCTTGTGAAAACGATTCTTATGGATAAACTTGTCATTTTGGGAGCTGGAGGACAAGGGCGTGTCGTGGCGGAGATCGCCAGGCTATCGTCTTCATACAAGGAGATTGTATTCCTCGATGACAAAGCACCAGAAGGGTATTTCCCTTATCTTTATGTAGGAGAGTGCGGCTCTTTTACACAATATCTTGAAAATAGTGATTTTATTGTTGCTATCGGGAGTGCAAAAATCCGTCAGCGGCTTCAAAAAGAAGTAGAAGGCGCAGGTGGTAATATCGCGACATTGATTCATCCATCTGCTATCATCTCAAACGATGTAGAATTTGGAAAAGGAACAGTCGTCATGGCAGGAGCCATCGTCAATACGGGGTCAAAAATAGGCAATGGTGTCATTTTAAATACAGCATCCTCTGTGGATCACGATTGTATTGTGGAAGATTTCTGTCATGTGTCCGTTGGAGCTCACTTGTGTGGGACGGTCCATCTTGGGGCAGGAACATGGATTGCGGCAGGAGCGACAGTCATTAATAATATTTCAATACATGATAATTGTCTAATTGGTGCTGGGGCGACAGTTACACATGATTTAACTATAGCAGGAATCTATAAAGGAACCCCAGCTGTCCTTACATGTACAAAATAATTACATATAGATAATATTAGAGATATCTATATGATTAAGATTTGTTTTGCTACAACTATCTATCTTACCTTTCATTGCTTTTTGAAGGAATATGCGGAATATCTTCATGACACAGGAGATTTTGATGTGTCATTGATATGCAATCCCGAAGAAAGTATAGAATCGGATATTCCAACATGTGTGCATTATTTCCCTGTAAAGATGAATCGAGGAGTCAGTTTGACTGGTTTAAAAGCTGTTCGGCAAATACAAGAGATTTTCGAACATGAGCAATTTGACATTATCCAGTATTCCACGCCGAATGCTGCGTTATATGCCTCTATAGCTGGAAAAAAAGCAAATATTCCTGTGCGGCTCTACTGCCAATGGGGTATTCGCTACATGGGATTTGAGGGAGGTTTATATCGTTGGATTTTCAAATATCTGGAAGCAAAGACGTGTAAAAATTCCACTTTCATAGAAGCGGAGAGCCATAATATTCGTGATTTCGCCATTAAAGAAGATCTTTATCGAAAGGACAAAAGTTGTGTTATCTGGAATGGTAGTGCAAGTGGTGTGAATATTCGTAAATTCGATTTGTCACACAAAGATGAATGGCGAAAGCAGATTCGTGAGAAGTATAACATTCCAGAAGATGCCATTGTCTTTTCTTTTGCAGGTCGTCTAACAGCAGACAAAGGTATCAACGAATTGCTGGAAGCGTTTCAGAATGTTTCGAAACAAGCTCCGAATGCACGACTCCTTGTCATGGGTAGCATGGACAATAGAAAATCATTGAATGCTGAACTCTATGATAAGGCACAGGGTAATGCCTCTGTCATCTTTACAGGCAATGTAAACGATGTGGAACGGTATTATGCTGCATCGGATGTGTTTGTGGCACCTAGCTACCGAGAAGGATTTGGACTGGTGGTCATCGAAGCAGAAGCCATGGGGCTTGCGGCAATAGTCAGTGATGTTCCTGGACAAATCGATGCCATAAAGCCTGATATTACTGGAAAATTATGTAGAGTAAAAAGCGCATCTTCGCTTCAAGAACAGATGCTTTATATGATACAACATTCAGAGGAATGTCATCAGATGGCGCACAATGCTGTAGAATTCGTATATAACAATTTTGAGCAAATTCGGCTTTTTGAAAAACTTTCCCAAAAGCTTCACGAACTTTACTCATCTTCACATTAAGAGAAAATGTCGGAAAATCCAGTTGTTAGTGTATTGATGGGAGCTTATAATGTCGGAACGACCATTGGTAAGAGCATTGAATCCATTCAAGCCCAGACATTCACTGATTGGGAGTTGATTATCTGTGATGATGGTTCCAGTGATGATACGGTCGCTGTTGTGGAGGAGTATGCAGGAAAAGATTCGCGTATCCTACTTCTGAGAAGTAACAAAAACTACAAGCTTTCCCATGCATTGAACTGCTGTCTTGCTGAAGCACATGGAGAATTCTGTGCACGAATGGATGGAGATGACATCTGTGATCCGAGCCGTTTTCAAAAACAACTTGATTTTTTGAAAGGTCATCCAGAATATGCTTTTGTCAGTACAACAATGAAACGGTATGATGAAGGTGGTGTATATGCAGATCCTGGAGTCACTGATAATTATGCTCCTATAAAAGATGATCTTGTGTCAGGGTCTCCTTTCTGCCATGCCCCAGTTATGATAAGGACAGAGGCTTATCGGGTAATTGATGGATACCGCGATATTCCTGAAGTTCGTGGTGTGGAGGATTATGATCTATGGTTCCGTCTTTATGCTAAAGGCTACAGAGGATATGTTCTAGGGGAACCTCTGTATAGTATGTTTGATGGACGCGATGCTGCGCATCGCCGTAGTTTTCAACGTCGTCTGAATGAATATTGGGTACGCAAACAGGGATATGCATTGTTGGGCATATCATGGTGGAAACGTCTCTATCAGTACAAGCCGATAGTACTGGCTTTCATCCCGCAATGGCTTTATCGCATCATACGGCCTTTGTAGATAGTTAAGAAAGTTTTATAACATATGTTGTTGATTACGCTTTGTTTTTTTTCTGTTATTCTCTGTTTATATTATGGAGACAAGTATCTTGAGGTTGCATCATCAAATGAAATCTCCCTAGCTGATTGTAACTCTAGACAAAAGGCTATAAAAAAATATATTTGGACATTTATTTGGATACTGACATTATTTTCAGCCGTCAGACATGGTTTTATTGATACATATGCATACAAGATTATGTATCGACGATCTAGATTTAATTGGGATTATGTGTGGACAGGAGCTGGCTGGCAAATAGAGTATGGATGGCTTATTACATGTTATCTGTTAAACTATATTTGCTCAAGTCCTAATTTCATTTTATTTATTGCTGCTTTGTTAATAAATTGGGCATTTACTCATACAATTCATAAGTATTCTGAAGATATTATATTCTCATTATGGATGTATTTTTGTATGAATTGGTTGGATACTAATAATGGGATACGTCAATTTGTTGCATCCGCTCTTTCAATGTTAGCTTTACCATTGCTATTGAATCAAGAAAAAAATATAAAGAAACGAATTATTATATATTTAGAGTATATAATAATAATTATATGTGGGATGCAATGGCATAATTCTTTAAAAATTTGCATCCCAATTATGTTTTCTGTTCTGGGAAAAGCTATGAACTGGAAAACATTAATTAGTACTTTTCTTTGTATAGCCTTTACTATGGGAATGGGGTTTGCAAATGATGCAATTATGCTTGGAGCAGGAGATACAAAATATGTTGAACATTACTTAATAATAATTGCAGGGGGGATGGGAATTCCACGTGCAATTATAACAGGATTCCTTCCACTATTTTTTATTATTCTATATTTTCTTAAATATAAAAAGAAAATGGGCAAAATATCGTATGTAGATGGAATATTAATAAATATGTTGATAATGCACTCTGCTTTTACTATTTTAGGCCTCAGAGTTCAAATATTTGCAAGATTATGTTTTTATACTTTTATTGCTTACTATATTATGATGCCAAAATTGATGAAATTAATTTTCGAAAATAAATATCAATCTATAAGAAAAATAGCATTTATTTTTTTAACGTTTTATTATTGGTATAATATCTATGTAAATTATCTTTATGGAACTACCAGAGCATTCTATTTTGATGTGGAATTTTGATGTATAAAGTTTTATTTTTCATTCCAACTCTTATGCATGGTGGTGCAGAGCGTGTTCTTGTCAATCTTGTAAATCATCTGGATCAAATAAAATTTGATATTACAGTTCAGACAATGTTTGATGTTGGTATTTACCGAAAACAATTGGCAAAGGGAATTAAATATATTCCCGGGCTCCGATGGTATTTCCCGGGCAATACGAAAATCTACAAGCTTTTTTCTCCGAAGTTCCTATTCAATAGATATATCAAAGAGCATTATGACCTTATCGTCTCATATTTGGAAGGGCCAAGTGCACGTGTCATTGCTGGTTGCGATGATGCCACAACGAAACTGTTTTCTTGGATTCATGTTGAGCAGGAAATACCGGAATATGTGACAAAGGTTTTTCGGAATATGCAAGAGGCTACAGAATGTTACAGTCGCTTTGACAAGACTTGTTGTGTCTCTAAAACAGTAATGAGAGACTTCCAGAGACTATTTCCTACTGTCGTTGAACCATGTGTCTTGTATAATACGGTTGAGACAGATATTATTAGACGAAAAAGTCGTGAGTTGGTTGAGGATATTGTCTTTGACAAGAATGTTGTCAATCTCTGTTCTGTCGCTAAGCTTCAACATGTGAAAGGTTTTGACCGTCTTGCGAGGATAACAAGAAGATTGTTAGATGATGATCTTAAAGTCCATGTTTACATAATTGGCAAGGGAGAGGAAAAGGTTGTTTTGGAAAAATTGGTAAAATCTTTACATCTGGAGAATAATTGGACATTTGTAGGTTTTCGAGAGAATCCATATAAATATGTAGCGAAATGTGATTTGTATGTATGCCCGTCCAGAAGGGAAGGATTTAGTACGGCGGTGACTGAAGCTTTGATTGTTGGAACGCCTGTAGTCAGCACACGTTGTTCAGGCGCTGAAGAGTTGCTTGGGGAGAAAGATGAATATGGCATTGTGACGGATAATGATGAGGAGCCGTTATATCAAGGGGTGAAACGAATGATTTCCACGCCTGCTCTTTTGGAGCATTACAAACAGAAAGCTATAGAGCGAGGTGGGTATTTCAGTACGGAAAATACGGTGAAAGCTGTTGAAGAAATGCTGGAAAAGGTGGTAAGTGCATGAAAGTCTTGCAAGTTTGCGCATATGCTGCACCTTATGAAGGGAATTTCATTAAATCCCTTAAAGCATTAGGCGAGGAATTAAGGAAACGTGGACATGAATTGCTATACGCTTTTCCAGAGACGGCACGGGCAATTCCATGGTGTCAAGAACTTGCTAAAAAGTCAAACATCTATTTTTTACCGTTGGCGAAGGCACGTATCCGACCGGCAACCTATCTTGCATTAAGAAAAATATATCATGAAAATCCAACTATCGAAATTGTTCATTCTCATTTTGAACTATACGATATTCCTATAAATGTGGTGACTCCATCAAAAATACGAATATTTTGGCATCTCCATGATTGTATAGAACAACTTACACAATTAAAGCATCGTATATTGCATAAGATTCAATATGGTATGCTATATCGTCATGCTGAATTATTGGCTGTCGGTGAGACTCCAATGAAATATGTTCTGAATCTTGGTTTTCCCAAAAAACATGCGCAATTATTCCCAAATGGAATTGATATAAATAGAATTAATTATATACAATCTATAAATGCTGTTAAATATGACTTTCTTATGTTTGGATGGTTATATAAGATAAAAGGGGTTGATTTGGCAATAAAGGCATTTAATTCTTTACGCAATGATTACTCACAAGCAAGATTAGGTATTATATGTAATGACACTACAATCAATTGTATAAAAAATGAATTTGATAATATAGAAGGAATTGATCTGTTATCTCCTGTTACAAATGTCAATGATATTTATTCAGAAACAAAATGCTTTCTTCATATAAGCCGCGCTGAAGGCCAATCTTATGCTCTTCTTGAAGCGATATATGCAGGGCTTCCGATTATATGTAGTAATATAAGTGTTAATATGTTTGCGAATGGTATACCAAGTGTTTTTATGGTTAAAAATGAAGATATTGTTGATATAAAGAGCAAAATGCAGTATATATTACAGAATAGCATTGATAATACTATACGTAAGGAATCCAGCTCTATAATAAAGAAAAAATATTCCATAGAGTCTTGGGTGACAAATGTTCTGGAACAATATGCATTATAAATAGTGGTTCCTTATCAGATATGAAGCATATATGTTTATTTAACGGTGACATGTCACTTGGGGGGGGGACTGAGCGTATTACTCAAGTACTTGCCAATGCATTGGCGGGGCAGGGAGAGTATTGTGTTACGGTTCTCGATAAGGTGAATACTAAGGGGGGTAGCTACTATCCATTGGATGAAAGGGTGACTTTTGCAACGTTGGCAGGGAAGTCAGTTCATGGATGGATATGGTCTCTATGGCGCTATGTCGCCAAGAATAAGGTGGATGTTCTCATCAATGTGGATGTGATGTTGGGGATATTCTCCTTCCCAGTAAAATTGCTACGACCGTGGATGAAGCTCATAAGTTGGGAAATGTTTAATCTTCGGAATGATATCGGTACGAAAAACAGTTTGAGGATTCGAAAACTAGCACTTTGGCTTAGCTCATATTATGTAACACAATCTAAAGGGGATATGGAAGCATTTCTTGCCGAGATGCCAGTCCACTGTCCCATGACTTATATCTACAATCCCTGCCCAAGCAATCCAGATTACACATATTATGACATTAATTCGAAAACGATTGTGACGGCAGGGCATTTTTATTACACCAAGGGATATGATTTGGCTGTGGAGGTGGCAAGATTTGTCTTTGAGCAACATCCTGATTGGCGGTGGAAATTCTATGGTGATGGTGTAGATATGGAGATGATTCGTAAGAAAATCAAGGAATACAATCTTGAAAATAATGTCATTCTGTGTGGGCGAACAAAGGATATTACATCTGTTTATAAACAAGCATCCATGTATGTTATGACATCTCGTACGGAAGGATTTGGCTTGGTTTTAACCGAAGCAAAGGCATGTAATCTGCCAACTCTTGCATTTGATATTGATTTTGGACCACGTGAAATCATTGAGGATGGTCTTAGTGGATATTTGGTCAAGAATTTCAATATAAAGGAAATGGCTGATAAAATCTGTGAATTGATTGATAATCCAGATAGGAGGCTAGCTTTTGCTCAAAAAGCACAAAAGAATTTGGGAAAGTTTTCGTTACACCAGTTTGTTGAAGTTTGGATAAAGATTTTGAATGAAATAATAATTTAATATCATAATATACTAAATAATAAGATGTATATTGATAAAAAACGTGAATTATATCTTGATGGTCTTAAAGGGTGGGCCTGTTTGATGATTCTGACAGGACATTATTCAACATTGTTGACAGAGTCCATCTCGGATAAAATCATTGTTTTAAATTTTAAAAATATATGCTCTACACCATTAGGTATTTTCGTTAATGCAAATTATTGGTTACAATTATTTTTTGTGATTTCAGGGTATTTAGTTTCAGGAAAAAGTATTTATTCTATTAAAATGTTATTTATAGCTATAATTAAGCGCTTTGAAAGAATATTTATACCTTGTTTTTGGACATGTTTGATTATTTATATAATTTATATATCCATAGGATTTCATACATCACAGGTATTTACTGTAGTACAAAATAACTGGATTGCAAAATATTACCAAAAAAGCTTACATATATCTGACATATTTGTAGATCCATTCTTGAGTGTTCTACGTGGAAAATCATATTTTAATTCTCCTTTTTGGTGTTTAGCAGGTATGTTCTATAGTTCAGGATTGATATACATCATGATTTGGATGAATGAAAAACTAATAAATATTTCATCTATACAAAGGTGTTGTTATGTTATTATATTTAATTTTATCATATTGTTTTTCTTGAGAATATTTTTATTGGATTTGTTTTATATTGCTTTTGGTTGCTGTGCTGGCTATTGGCTTAGACAATATTTAAAAATAAATAATGATATCCTTTTTCTCAAAAATAATTTTAATATAATAATTTTGTTGATTGGCATTTTGTTTGCATGGTGGTTACGTAAATATCCATGTATTATAAGTATTAATTGGTGTTTATTATTGATTATCTGTAATAAAAATAAAAAAATAGGATCTTATTTCCAAAATAGATTATTACTTTATCTAGGACGAATATCTTGGGGAATTTTTGCCTTTCATTGGCCAATATTTTGCTCAATTGGAATTTTATCAATGATTAAATCATATGCAATATCGAAGAATTTATTGATGGCTACCATAATAGCTTGGCTAAATTCTTTTATAATGACAATTTTTATGTCTTTAGGCTATTATTTTCTTTTTGAAAATAAATCTAATATTTTGAAAAATAAGTTTTTTATATAGAATATTCAATATAAATTGGTATAATGTTATCTAATTGTAATCATAATACATCTTTTGATATATTAAAATTAATTTTTTCTATTTTTGTTGTAATCATTCATTCTATGGGACGATATGCAGGGTATCCATTTATCAGAACTGCTGTTCCAATGTTTTTTTTTATAAGTGGTTATTTATATTTTAGAAAACAACATAAAAATGAAAATGTTAATAATAGATTACATAACTATTGGCATTATATAAAGAGAATTCTAATTCTATATCTAGCATGGTTCATTGTTTTATTACCATATCTAATTTATACACGGCAATGGTTTTCAAATGGTATTCTCAATGGATTGGGAATATTGATTATTCGCTTTGTATTTAATTCAACTTTCACAGGTTCTTGGTATCTGATGGCTGTTGTTATTGGTATTGGATTATTACATATCATGTCGCAAAAATTTTCTGATGAGGTAATATTATTATTTTCTATTATTATTTATTTTCTTTGTTGTGCCGCTAGTAATTATAGAGGATTGTTTAATAAAAATAACATTATATTTTTTTTAATTTATAATTACCCTGGAACTTTCTATACTTCTTTCCCTGCTGGACTTGTCTGGTTACAAATAGGAAAGATGTTTGTCAATCCAAAATGTGGTAAAAAAATTAGTATACACAAACTTTTGGTATTTTTTGTAATGTCATTGATTTTGTTATTTGGAGAATATCTTTTAATAAATAAATTAGAGTGTTGTGTTGATAATGATTGTTATCTAATGCTTCTTCCTTTGGTATGTTGCGTTGGAGCATTTGCTGTTTGGTATGATTTACCAGGTAGTTATTTGTGGCTTACTAAAGAGAAAAGTTATGAATTACGGAATGTAAGCACAATTATATTTTGTTCTCATGGAGCATGTATTACATTGATGACGAAAATTTTAAAAGCTTTTCCTCTGATGGAAAATATATTTTTTGTTGCAATATTAAAATGTATTGGGACTTTAGTTCTATGTATTATTGCTTCATATATTATATTAAAATTTTCTAAGAAAGCATATGGAAAATGGCTAAATTATTTTATGTAATATTTGATATGAATTCAGTTGGTTTGCTGAAAAATGTTTTGTGTCAATAAGTAAATAATAATTGATATAATTAATATTAAAAATATGTTTTTGTTAATGCGATCAATTTTTATTGTATTGTGTTTTCAAACAATACTGTATTTTATGGGAGGAGCCTTAAGACATTATTTTGATAAGGACACACTCTGTCTTAGTTATAAAAATTTATTCTTAAATGTTCTTGTAGGAATTATCTTTATAATATCGATATATTCTCTTGTTGTGACAAGATTCAATTCTATATTTGGAATTATAATTATACCATCATTAATGTATTTTGTTAAAAATAAAATAAAAATAAGAAAAATGAAAATTCTAACCAATAGTGATAATATAAATGAAAATATAAATTATAAAATAGCTTTATTTTTGATATTCGTTGAATTTTTATTTATTATGCAATCTTTTATGTTAGTATACAATTTTAAAGATGGTTTAATAATATGTTTAAGAGGGGATAATCGTGCTTATGCAGAACTTGCTAGTAACTTATATATTTATAGTTCTGAAAATATGAGAGGTATAAAGGAATGGATTTCAAATAGTGATAAATTGTCCGCTTATCATTGGGGGGATATATGGTTAATAACGATTATCATTCATCTATTTAAATTACCATGCCAAATTGCTGGAGATGTAGTAGTGTGGCCATTGTTAGTTAACATGTTAATATGGGGACTATTATTTTTTGATAAAAAAGAAAAGACGATATTGAGAATAATGATTATTGCATTCTTACCATTCTTTTCAATATCTATAATAATTCCTCATTTTGTTAGTATAATTAATGATAATTTTATTCTTCCATATCAATATTTTTGGAATAGAGGTTTAGTTACAAAAGATTGTATTCCACTATGTTTAATTATTTTAACAATATACATGCTGGAACAACATAGAATATATGAATCAATATTCTTAATGTTGTGCATTATTCCTTTTGATATTTCATGGATGCCATCTGTTTTTACGTCATCTGGCCTTTTAGTTTGTTATAGTATAATTTCAAAAGAGTTTACAATAAAAGAAATTATTATAGAAATTATGTCAATATTGATTTCCGTCTCATATATATTAAAGATATATTTTATGGACGCAGATGGAACTATTGCTAATCTTTCTAATTTGTCTTCAAAGCCATCAATAATAATGTATATCAGTAATACATCAATTTATATAATGGAATATTTATTATTGTTTATTTTTTATGTGGGACTAATTTTGTACTTAAAAAGAAAAAAATATATATATTCCACCATGAAAATAAATTCTAAACAAGTTCTTATGATATTGTCATTGTTGTTTGGTGGCTATATTGTATATTCAATTATGTATTTTAAAACTGGACATTACGATTCATCTCAATTTTTCAAAATATATATATTGTTTAATTTAATTGTATGGATTAGTTTGTTTTCTGTAATTTTTTATAATAAAAACTTAAAAAAAAGATTTGAACTGTTCACGTCAATTATTCTCATAACGTTTTGTTTATTCCATTTTTCAAATTTGTTGCGAGGACAAAAAGTATTTATTAAACATAATGACAATTTTATTTCATATCATAAGAAATTAATTAATAAAGCAATTGAAATTGAGCAAAAAAACAAACAGATTGTAATAGGTGTATTATTTAGTGAAGAGATCATAAATAATAATAACATGGCACTATTTTTCCCTGAATTCTCATTGGCAACACCACTAGGGGGATATTTACATTACATGGATTATATACCAATAAATGAATCATATATTAAGAAATCGAATTCCCCTGTATCACTATTGTCACAAAATTTAAATTTAAATGATGATTGTTCTTTGAAAATTTTTTCTGAAAAATATCTAGATTTAATTGAAGTAATTGGAAATAAAAATCTACCTGATTCAATTAATTCTATAGTTACACCATATATAAAAAATTCAGAATTAAAAATATCAACCTATATTGTAAATAAAACTATTGATAATTTACAATAATAATATTTATAAAAAAAACAATTGCTGTTATTGGAGCAAGCTATATACAATTACCTCTTGTTCTCAAAGCTAAAGAACTAGGTGTTCAAACAATCTGTTTTGCATGGGAGGAAGGAGCAGTTTGTAAGGATGTGGCAGACAAATTCTATCCTATTTCCATCATCGAGAAGGAACAAATACTGGAAATCTGTCGAAAAGAAGGTATTGATGTCATTATGACCATCGCCACGGATGTGGCGGTTCCGACCATTTCATATGTGGCAAAAGAACTTGGTCTCATTGGAAACAGCGTTGAATGTGCTTTCAAATCCACCAACAAGTACGCCATGCGCATGGCTCTGAAAGAAGGCGATGTGAACTGTCCATCCTTCTCACTCATTCATGACGTTGATGAGGCAAAAAAGCTTTGGAGTCAATTGGACTTCCTGCCATAGTCAAGCCCTGTGACCGTTCAGGCAGCATGGGAGTCACAAAAGTTGGACGAATGGAACAGCTTGCTGATGCAGTAGAGTCTGCAGTGGGCGCATCTTTTGCAAAAGCGGCCGTCTTGGAGCAGTTCATAGATATTGCTCAAGAAATCAGCGTGGAGGGAATCTCATGGAAGGGGGAACATCATGTTTTGGCGGTGACAGACAAAGTGACCACAGGTGCGCCGCACTATGTAGAGCTGGGACAGCATCAGCCATCACAATTGCCGAAGAATATTATCGATGAAGCGGTTCGTCAGGCTCGTCTTGGAGTAAAGGCATTAGGCATCGAATACGGAGCATTCCATCCAGAATTAATGATCGACAAGAATGGACAGGTTTTCGTGACGGAAATTGGTGCCCGTATGGGCGGTGATTTCATCGGTTCAGATTTGGTTTATCTATCCACTGGATATGATTTCCTCAAAGAAGTCACAGCCATCCCATAATCGCTGAAAATCGGTAATTTCAGGGAGCACCTCATGGGAGTGCCTGATTTTCCAAGCACACTTTTGGGTGAGTAGAATTATTAATAACAGTGCTATGCCGTCCAGTCGAAAGTAAACTGATGGGCAGTCTCAGGACTTGCTCTTCTGATGATATGCCTGCTGCGCTCCCTTGGTGTGCCGTAGGTATTCGATGACGTTGTCATGCCGGAAATAGTTCCATAGTACGGCTATTGCAAGCGCACAGCATTGTCAGGATGTGGCTGTCAGCGCTGAAGGAACGCGTCTGGATCATGTTGCTTGCGGGCAAGATTTTCTACAATTCTTTCGGGTATCCGGCTTACAATCTGGGCAAGGACGGTCATAGTTGTTTCTGCGAGGTCATGGTTTCTCCTTTGGTTGCTTGCCAGGCTTCCATTAACGTGTCATGAAACCACAGTTTTTCAAGTTTGCCGTCTAAATTATGAGATGGATATGTGATTGATTTGATATTTGAAATATTAAGATTCGTTGTAAACAGATTCCACAATTAGTAGAGGTTTTTCGTCAATGAAACAGAAACGTGTTCTTCTTCTTGGCGGGTCGTTCTTCCAGATTCCGTCCATAACAATGACCAAGCAGTTGGGGCATTATGCCATCACCTGTGATTATCGCCCTAACAACCCAGGGCATGCTTTTGCTGATGAATATCATAATATCAGCACAACAGACAGAGAGGGGGTTCTTGCATTAGCACGCAAGTTAAAGATAGATGCTATTGTATGTTATCTTTCCGATCCATCTGCTCCTACTGCCGCTTTTGTTGCTGAGAAACTAGGCTTGCCTGGACAACCATTGGAAGCTGTTGAAATACTCACGCATAAGGATCGTTTTCGTAATTATCTGCACACACATGGCTTCAGAACTCCCCTCGCAATGGGGTTTTCCTCATACGAGGAGGCTAAAGAAAAAATAGATGATTTTAAGTTTCCTGTCATGGTCAAGCCCACGGACTCCTGTGGAAGTAAAGGAATTACTAAACTCCAGTCCTCGGAGGAACTAAAAAAGGCTGTTGATTATGCGCTTTCATTTTCAATTGAAAAACGCATTTTAATTGAAGAATTTGTTGAAAAAGACGGCTATCAGATTGCCGGTGATGGTTTTTCTGTAAATGGAAAACTTGTGTTCAGATGTTTTGCCAATGAGCATTTCGAACAGGGGATGACTGTCAATTATGTTCCTATTGGAGAAAGTTTTCCATATTTCAAACCAAGAGCCATTCATGACAAGATTCATTCAGAAGTCCAGCGTTTGTTTGACTGTTTGGGAATGCGTACTGGAGCATACAATTTTGACATTCGCCTAGACACAAATGGCGAAGTCGTTCTTATGGAAGTCGGTCCCCGCAACGGTGGAAATCTGATTCCGCAGGTAACGCGATATGCAACGGGCGTGGATATGGTCGAATATACCATCCGCGCCGCATTGGGAGAGGACTGCTCTGCATTACAGATGATAGATCCCACTGGTTATTGGTCATCATACATGGTTCATAGCAAATCTGGAGGCGTCTATCAAACTGTGAAAATCGATGAGGATTTTAAGAAAAATAACGTAGTTGAATTTGAAATGCAGGCAAAGCAAGGTGATATCGTTGAACCATTTACTGGTTCGTATGGCACCATAGGTTCCATGATTCTCAGATTTGCATCAATGGGTGAAATGCTTGAGAAGATGGACAACATGGGAAAGTGGGTGCAAGTCGTCACAAAGTAATACAACAGGCCTTTCATTATGGTTATCTCGACTAAAAAAGTCCTTGTCATTGGTGCTGGCCTAGGGCAGGTCGCCATTATATCCAAGGCCAGAGCAAAGGGATTTTATGTCACGGCGGTTACGCCACATGGAAACTATCCAGGAATTCCTCTGGCCGATGATATTTTGTGGACTGAAATTTTCAACAAGGAGTATATTGCTGAATATGCAAAGGATAAATCTTACTCTGCGGTAATATCCGATCAGAGCGATTTAACGATGCCTACTGTCGCCTACGTCTCTTCATCTCTTGGTCTTCCAGGCAACAAAATCGAACAGGTTCTTGCATACAGCAATAAACGACTGTTTCGAAACAACTGTGAAATTCTTGGTATTCCAGTACCTAGGCACACATCTTCATCAGAGCCATGGGTTTCTAAACAATTCCTTACTTGCCCCTTTCCTTGGATAGTCAAACCAGAGGATTCGCAATCCAGCATTGGCGTTACTCGTATAAACTCTAAAGATGAAATACAGGTTGCATTGAGCAATGCGATCGCAAAGTCCAGAAGCGGATGTGCAATAGTTGAAGAGTTTTTTCATGGTCACGAAGTTGTATGCGAGGGATTCATATATCATGGAAAATATTACAATCTCGCTTTCGCAGACCGTAAATATTTTGACCTTGGTAATTTGTTCATTCCCTGTCAAAGCCTATTTCCATCAACCGTTCACAAGGATCTGTTAAATCAAATTATCACATACGAGGAAAAGCTGGCGGAGTATATACACCCGAATTTTGCCATCGTACATTCTGAATATTTAATCAATTTGTCAAGTGGTGAAATTAGAGTTGTCGAAAGTGCCTTGCGAGGAGGAGGCGTATGGATTTCGTCTGATTTGATTCCCATGTGCACAGGCATAGACATTAATGAGTTATTACTTGAATGTGCATTGGGGATTGAAGATGATGTTGAAGGACTGCTGGCTAAAAAACAAAATGACGCAGCCGGGTATGTTTGTTTTTATCTGCCTGATGGTATTATTGAAAGCATTAGCGGAATTGATGAGATACACAGACTTCCATATGTGTCCTTAGCGTGTTTAGATGATTTGTCGGTCGGCATGAAAACCTCTCCTATGACGTATAAAGGTGCGCGCAAGGGACCAATTCTTGTTAAAGCCAATTCGCGAAGTGAACTCAATGAAAATGTTAAAAAAGTACAAGCTGTCCTTGAAATTGGGGTAAGAACACCAGATGGAAAACTTAAAGGCATTTGCTGGGAGTGATTCAAATGAATATATCAAATATGAAACTCTCCTTTGTCATCCCCTGCTATCGTTCCGAGCATACGCTGGCTGGCGTCGTTGCCGAGATTCACGAAAAAATGAAGGAGCGGCCTCTTCTTGAATACGAGGTCATCCTTGTCAACGACTGCTCACCTGATAACGTTCAGAACGTCATTGACCGCCTTTGTGACGAATCACCATCCAATGTATTTGGCATTGAATTGGCCCGTAACTTCGGCCAGCATGCTGCCATCTTAGCAGGATACCATTATATAACTGGCGATGTCATATACGCTGTGGACGATGATGGGCAGACTCCGCTTGAATCGATTTTCACGCTTTTGGACAAACTTGACGATGGTTATGACATTGTCTGGGGGGGCTATGAACAAAAGAAGCACAGTCTTTTCCGAAACTTCGGTTCTCGTGTCAATGGCTGGATGGCCGAGAAGCTCATAGGCAAACCGCATGGCCTCCAAGTCACCAGCTTTCGTGCGGCAAGACGATTTGTCATTGATGAGATTCTCCGTTATGACGGGGCCTATCCTTATCTGCTGGGGTTGCTGTTGCGTACAACACGCAGAGTTGCGAATGTTCCCGTCAAACATCGTGCTCGAAAAGAAGGTCGCTCTGGCTACACGTTTGCCAAGCTTTTCGGACTGTGGATGAATGGCTTCACGGCATTCTCTGTACAACCACTTCGTCTGGCAACATGGGGCGGTTTCGCCTGCTCGGGAATCGGTTTTCTGGCGATGCTATTCGTCATCGTCCGCAAGCTGTTTAATCCGCACATCGCCCTTGGTTACAGTTCATTAATGGCCGTCATCCTGTTCGTCGGTGGTGTCCATATGATGATGACGGGCATGCTCGGTGAATACATTGGACGCATCTACATCTGCCAGAACAAGGCACCGCAGTTCGTGATCAGGAAGAAAACAGGATTGTAAAGCCTCCGAAGGAGAAAGAATGGCGAAGAAATACTACAGCAACCCGTTGTCGCTGCTCTGGCTTGGCTGGCGATTCTGCCGCCAGTTCGCCGAGGCAGAGGACTATACGGAGGAGCAGCTGCGCGACTATCAGTACAGGCATCTGAAGGATACGCTCGCATATGCTGTCAGGCATGTGCCTTATTACCGTGAGACGTATAAGGCTGTCGGTTTCGAGCTCGGCGACTTCAAGAGCATTGACGATTTGCACGGCCTTCCCTTTCTGACAAAGGATATACTGCGTAGCCGTCCCCATGAGGATTTTCTCAGCGACGAGGCGGGAGGAATTGGCGTCTCCGAAATCAAGACATCGGGCACGACTGGTGTTCCGCTTTCATTCGCATGCGACCTGACAGCCCGTGCGGCAAAGTATGGAATCACGATGCGCGCCTTCTCAGAAGCAGGCTACTCATTGGGCAGCATGCAGTTTATCCTGAAGAACTGCTTCTATGCAGACCGTGCATTCTCCTATTCATGGTTGACGAACAGGGTATCGATGCATGCGTATATGAACAGCAAGGAGAACGCGCGGATGTGTGATGAGTTGCTGAGGCGGCATCCACCGCGCCATGTGCTGGCGCATCCAAACGCGTTGATTGAATTTGGAGCGTCCATCGACGACCCGCGTTTCACCTTCCGGAAACTCCGCGGCATCTCCGCCATGTCGGAGCCTTTGACTCCGGCGTTGAGAAAACAGCTGACGGACTGTTTCGGCTCGAAAGTCTTCGACTACTATTCGAACAAGGAAAGCTCTCTCATTGCATATGAGACACGTGAAAAAGGTTATCTTTTGGGCGAGCAGTTTTCGTATTCCGAAATCATTCCTCCCGACGTGGCAGCCCCACTTGACGGTGAAATCGTGAGCACGACCTTCTTCTCATACGCCATGCCGCTGATCCGCTACCGCAACGCAGATATCGTAAAACTGCAGGTGAACGCCAACGGCGGCGCTTTTCGCCAGATACGGGAGGTAAGCGGACGAATCGCGGAGGCCATCGTCCTTCCTGACGGCAACAAGGTCCGGATCTTCAACTTCATGCACAGCCAGCTGGACAACGTGATGATGTACCAGATTGTCCAGAATGCCAAGGATCATCTTTTCATCGATGTGGTGCCCATGGACAAGGCGAAAGGTGTCGACATGAAGAGCATGATAGATGAATTGGTGTCTTATATCGGGAGTGGTATGGCTATGGACGTCCGGGTCGTGGAGACACTGCGGAAGACAGAAGCTGGGAAGACTCCGAGGATAGTTTCGGATTTGCCGAAATAAACTCTAGCAAT
>JAEEGL015455185.1_pt1 | contig 18819 bp, 13 predicted proteins | sample 9134231 | NCBI WGS metagenome assembly JAEEGL01 (sample SAMN16246548, study PRJNA631951) | gut metagenome | biome: gut microbiome; feature: rumen; material: fiber-attached | host: Bos | place: Iran: Karaj | collected 2018-10 | reverse complement strand
GCAGGAGCGGAGTTTCTGGAAAAGCATCCCAAGGGGGAAAAGGTGAACTATTCCGGCCGTCCGGGAGATCCTTTCCATGGCCGGGCGGCAAAGTATCTGCCGAAGGGAGGCTGCGGCGTGGTTTCCTTTGTATTTAAGGGCGGACGTAAGGCTGCGGAAGCCTTCATGAAACAGCTTAAGTTAGCAGCCATCGAGACCCATGTGGCAGATGCCAGAACCTGCTGTCTCAATCCCGCTACATCCACCCACAGACAGATGACCGATGAACAGCTTTTGGCAGCAGGAATCCCTGCAGGAATGGTTCGTATGAGCTGTGGTCTGGAGGATAAACAGGATCTGATCGATGATCTTTCTCAGGCCCTGGATGCCATTTAAAGCCCTTTCAAAATAAAGGGTACACAAAAGCTGTATTTTTGCTACAATGTAGGAAACGTTGGGATCGCCTGTATACTGGGGAGTAGGATCATGCGAAATGCCAAATTGTTTCGACTTACCTATATCGGAATAGCTATCGTGATCACGATGATCATGTTATTATCCTTTGCTTCTCCTTCCACCGTAGTGGAAGAGTCTTCCTATTCGGAACAGGAAGAAGCGACCATTCAATCCATGGATGTGGACGGGAGCGGCATCGTGACCTATGCCGTAAGTCTGCCGGAAGGCGGCTGTGGCAGAAGTCTGGAATTCTTAAGTTCTCATCAGCTGGTGGAGGTCTATGACCAAAACCAGCTGATCTATAAAGTGGGCGTTCATACTTCCATCTTCGGAAGGACCCCCGGCACACAGGTAAACTATGTGCGGTTAGGGGATCATATGAAGAGCCTGCGGATCATCTTTACCCCGATCTATCCGGAATTAAAAGCGACCAATACCAAATTCTACGTAGGAAACGGCGTACGGGACTATAAAGGGGTCATAGCAAGGGCTCTTCCCAGTGCTGTGATCTGTTTTTGCTGCGTTCTTGCGGGAATTTTCAGCATACTGTTTTTTGTGATCCTGGGCCGGGATATCCCCCGGTTTTCTTTCATCCTGTATTTCGGCATGTTTGTTACTGCCATGGGCCTATGGCTCTTAAACGAAACCCAGTTTATGGCAGCCGTCATTTCCAACCGGGGAGCGGCTTCTGTGGTGAGTTATCTGTGTCTGAGTATGATCCCCGTTCCGTTTATTTTATTCCACCAGCGTTTTTTAAGGCTTCCCGCTACCTGGTACAGCAGGCTGTGCTGTGATTATGCCGTAGTATGTATGCTGGGACGTCTGATGCTGCATATCAGCGGGATCATGGAATTTCGAAGGACCAACACTGCCGGCATGGTTGCGCTTATCCTGGCCGTGTTTTATGTAATTGTCGCCACCATTTTGCATATCTATCAGGAAGGTCTGGATAAAGTGGCGGGGTTGTGCATCTTTGCCGTTATCGCCCTGTTTGTCACTCTGGGCAATAACCTGCTTAGGTTCCTGGACGGTGCCATGCAGGCGGATTTTGCCGGTCGCACCTTTTTACTGGTATATATCATCTATATGCTGGTCATTATCGGAAAAGATATCAAACAGCAGCTTCAGGAAAACGAGCGTATGAATTTCTACAAGGAACTGGCCGTCACGGATATCATGACCGGTTTTCGGAATCGTGTTTCCTATGAAGGCTGGGAACAGTCCGTGCAGGATTATGAGGACATCATGTATGTCCTGGTGGACTTAAACGACTTAAAGTATTGTAACGATACCTTCGGCCACAGCGCCGGGGATCAGTATATCAGGGATGCGTCCCAGATCATCAAGGAAGTCTTCGGCGGCATCGGTGAATGCTACCGGATCGGCGGAGATGAATTCTGTATCATCATCGGCAAGTCCAAAGAGATCGATGTGGATGACTATATTGCCCAGATGCGGGATAAGGAAGAAGAGTATAACAAGACCAGCGTTACGGTGCAGATCCATATGGCAGTAGGGTACTCCTCCTTCCGGCCTTACGATGAAAGCTTTGCCCGGACCAAGAAGCGCGCGGACGAAGACATGTATAAAAACAAGGCAAAGATCAAGGCTACTTACGGAACGAATCTATAAATAGCCTAAGAAATGCCTTATTTTCTGTAAGAAGTTTTACATTCTGACGATTGAAAATACATAGACCGGGGAATAGAATGTTTACTGTTTTGATGTAATTTTTCACCAAAGGATGGTAAATATGCAAAAAGATAAACTGAAGCCCATGTTGTTTTCCAACATGAAGTCCTATACCCGGGAACAGTTCATTAAGGATGTGATCTCCGGCATCATCGTTGCGATCATTGCCCTTCCCCTGTCCATTGCCCTTGCACTGGCATCCGGGGTCGGCCCGGAGCAGGGTCTTTACACCGCCATCATAGCAGGCTTTCTGATCTCCTTCTTCGGAGGCAGCCGCGTACAGATCGCGGGACCTACCGCAGCCTTTGCCACCATTGTGGCTGGTATCGTTGCCAAGAACGGTATGAGCGGACTTGCTCTGGCAACCCTTCTTGCAGGCCTGATCCTGATCATCATGGGATTTCTTCGTCTGGGTTCTCTGATCAAATTCATTCCCTATACCATAACCACCGGTTTTACCGCAGGTATCGCTGTTACCATTGTTATCGGACAGTTAAAGGATTTCTTCGGACTGACGTACGCACCGGGAACCGTCACCATAGAGACCATGGAAAAGATGGGAGCGATCGTGAAGTACTTTTCTACGGCGAATGTGCAGGCAGTCCTTGTCGGGCTGGTCTGTCTGGCAGTTTTAGTGGTCTGGCCTAAGATCAGTAGCAAGATCCCCGGATCTCTCATTGCGGTGATCGTCGGGATCCTGATGGTGAAAGGCTTTCACATGCAGGTCAATACCATCGGTGATCTGTATACCATCAGCAATAAGCTGCCGCAATTTACCCTTCCGGAAGTATCCTTTGCATCCCTTCGGAATGTCCTGGGAGATGCTTTTACCATTGCAATCCTGGCAGCCATCGAATCTCTGTTATCCTGTGTGGTGGCAGACGGTATGATCGCCAGCCATCATCGTTCCAATATGGAGCTGATCGCACAGGGTATCGGTAACATGGGCTCCGCTCTTTTTGGCGGTATCCCCGCAACCGGAGCCATCGCCCGTACCGCAGCCAATATCAAAAACGGCGGACGTACACCCGTTGCCGGTATGGTTCATGCACTGGTGCTGGTACTTGTCCTTGTGGTCTTAATGCCTTATGCAGCACTGATCCCCATGCCCACCATTGCAGCCATCCTGTTTGTGGTAGCCTATAATATGTGCCAGTGGAGAGCGTTCCTGCATCTGTGCACCACCGCTCCCAAAAGTGATATCCTGGTACTGGTGATCACCTTTGTACTTACCATCGTCTTTGATCTGGTCGTAGCCATTGAAGTGGGGATGCTCCTTGCAGGCCTTCTGTTCATGAAGCGTATGAGCGAAGAAACCGATATTCACGGCTGGACCTACTACGATCCCGATACGGACCCCGATGCCTTAGAACTTCGACAGGTTCCCAAATATGTCCGCGTATATGAGATCTCCGGTCCCATGTTCTTTGGTGTAGCCGACAAGATGGCAGAAGTAACCTTAAAGGACTTCACCAAATGTCTGATCATCCGTATGCGTGGTGTTCCTGCGCTGGATGCAACCGCCATGCGTGCGCTGGAGGGACTCCATGAGCGTTGTGAAAAGGCAGGGGTTACCCTGATCTTCTCCCATGTAAACGAACAGCCCAGACGGACCATGGAAAAGGCCGGATTTGTGGAAAAGATCGGAGAAGATAATTTCTGCGCACATATCGATGCTGCCCTGGAGCGTGCGGAGCAGCTTGCGAAATAAGAGAGGTTAATGAAAAACATGAGGATCCGGAAGAATACTGCGTTGATATTGACAGTGCTGGTCAGTATGATGCTGTTTCTTCCGGGTCCTTTTTTGCTTTCGGTTTCTGCAGCTTCTTCCGGGCAGGAAACCGCTAAGAGACAAAAAACTGCCGTAAGGCATGACATGGTGGAGTATGATATCACCCTTTCCTTTGCGGGAGATATCTGCTTTGCAGATGATCAGGCAGTCATGAAGCATTTTCATGCCTTAGGGGATGACATTACCCGGGTGATCGATCCTGCATTCATAGAGAAGATGCAGCAGGCAGATCTGATGTGGATCAACAATGAATTTACCTACAGTAAGAGAGGAACGCCCCTTCCGGGAAAAGCCTATACCTTCCGGGCAGATCCGGATCATGTGAAATTACTGGAAAAGCTGGGAGTCGACATCGCGGGATTAGCCAATAACCACGTGTACGATTACGGCAAAGATGCCCTGACAGATACCCTGGATACCTTAAAGGAAGCGGGGATTCCCTATGTGGGAGCGGGAAGAGATATAGGGGAAGCTTCCGCGCCGGTGTATCTTACCGCAGATGGCAAGACCATTGCCTATGTGGCGGCTTCCCGGGCGGAAAAGATCAAAATGACACCTCAGGCCACGGAATCAGAGCCCGGGATCTTAAGATGCTACGATAATACGCTGTTTTTGGAGAAGATACAGGAAGCAGGAAAAAAAGCGGATTTTGTCATCGCCCTGGTCCACTGGGGAACGGAGTATTCCACGGATCTGGAAGAAGTCCAGATCACTACCGCCAGAGAATATATCGACGCAGGGGCCGATGCGGTGATCGGCGCCCATTCCCATTGCCTGCAGGGATTGGAATATTATAAGGGAAAACCCATCGTGTATTCCCTGGGGAACTTCTGGTTTAACAATAAGAGCCTGGATACCATGCTGGTAAGTTTGCGTCTGTACGGATACAATCACACCGCCTACATGCGGCTGACCATCTATCCGGGGTTGCAGCAGGACTGTGAAACGGTTTATCTTACAGACCCTTCCGAGAAAGAGCGCTTCTTTGACCGGATGGAAGAGATCTCCCGGCAGGTATACATCAATCAAAACGGGGTAGTCTATTCCCGTTAGAGCATGGCCTCCTTCAGGATGCGGATCAGCTCATTGGTATTGATGGGCTTGGCTAAAAAGGCATCCATACCGACATTTAAGGCTTTTCGCCGATCTTCGTTATAGGCATTGGCACTGATCCCGATGATGGGGATACTGGCCAGCATGCTGTTTTCGATCTTACGGATCTTCTGGGTGGACTTGAATCCATCCATGACCGGCATATGAATATCCATCAGGACGGCGCTGTAATAGAAGGCAGAGCTGTCCTTTACCATGTCATAGGCTTCCTTGCCGTCTCCGGCGCTTTCCGTGAGGGCCCCTAACTGCCCCAGGATCTCCGCAAGGACCATCTGATTCATCTCTACATCTTCCACTACTAAAAACCGCTTGCCGGCAAAGATCGGCTGCACCTTGGGCATGGTTTTCCTGCGCGTGGTCTTTCCTGCTCTGGCAGTAACCGAAGGCGCGGCAGTAGTGGGGAACGAGAAGACATCCTGGAATGCCAGCTTGAATTCCAGCTCAACAACGAACCGGGAACCCTTATCCTTCTGGCTGGTGCAGCCAAGGGCGCCGCCCATCATGGTGACCAGCTGTTTCACGATGGTCAGTCCCAGACCGGTTCCCTGAACGGAATCATCCATGTTGCTCCGCTCCCGTTCAAAAGGCTCATACATCCGTCTCTGGAAGGATTTGGAGATACCGATCCCGTTATCTTCCACAATGAATTCAAAGGAGCCGTACCCGTCGGGAGCCGGGAAATCCTGCTTAAGGAGCAGGGATACGCTGCCTTCTTCCGGGGTATAATTGACGGCGTTGGTCAGGAGATTGGTGAGGATCTGGATCAGCTTATTCCGGTCGCAGATGATCACATGATTCTGAATGTCCGTGGTAATGGACAGATTCTGCTTTTTCTTTTCAACGATGGGGGTAATGATGGTGCGCAGTTCATCGACGATGGACAGGATATTGACGGCGTCTTCATTCAGCTCCAGCCGTCCGCTCTCAATGCGGGTGATGTCTAATACATTGCTGATCAGGCGCTGCATCTGGGCATTGGCCTGACGGATCTTGTCGATATAGGCCTTGGCCGTATCCCGGTGATCTAAGCTGGATACTGCCAGAGAAGCGTATCCGTCAATGGAAGTAAGGGGCTTACGGATATCGTGGGAGAGATTGGCTAAGAAGGCATTTTTGGCGATGTTGGCCTGCTTGGCTTCCTGAAGGGCATACTCAAGCAGAGAACGGTTCTTTTCCTGTTCTCTGTGGATACGGAAGGTTTCCGCACGGTCATCGTCCATACGACGGAAGCATAAAAGGACCTTAACGGGCACATCCTGGCTGCGCTCCAATACACGGTATTCCACACTGCGCCACTTTCCGTAATTGACGGTATAGTCTACGGAGAAAACATCCTTTTTGGCAAGCTCCTTCTGCAGGTTCTTGATCGAGCCCGTTTTTTCGCAGCTTTTTACATATTCGATATCGAGTCGTTCACGGACATACTTGTGGAGAAAATCTGTGTAGACGGATTCCCGTACCATACCGAAAGTGCCTTCTTCGGGCGTTTCATATATTACACGGATCCAGTCTGCAAGAAGGTCCACTTCGTAGATGAGCAGATAGTTGGAAAAGATCGCCTGGATTATGCCTTCGCTGTAAGTCGTCATCTCTCCTCCCCCGGTAAAAATGCAACTTTATTGTATTTACTATTTTACTATTTGTGCCTCTTTATTGCAATAAAGCGTCGATTACTTCCCATTAAGCGACAAAAACCGTATAATAAAAGCAGATACTTTATTTATTTCGTGGGGAGCGTCATGGATAAAGAGAAAAAAAGCCGATACTTTGATGAAGTCTTTGATATCTTATCGTCCGGCGAAGCGGGGCGCTATTCCTATTGGGCAGACTATGAATCGGATGAAGTCTTCTGGTCCAGGGAGACCAGAGACTTTTTCGGACTGCCGTCTCAGAGGATGACCACCGAAGAAGCTTTACATGTCTATAATGATCTGATCCATCCGGAAGATTTGCCTGTATTTGAGCGAAATACCAGGGCGATGTTTCTGGGGGCGACTGATAAGTTTGACGTGGCCTATCGTATCAGGATCCCTTCCGGGGAATATGTTGCCTGCTCGACCCTGGGGAAGCTGATCCGTAATGAGAACAATGAGCCGGATTTTTTCACCGGTATCATCATCAACCATGAGCAGAACGATTATATCGACCCCACCACGGGTCTTCGTACCCGCAAAGCGCTCCTTACTCAGATGCGCCATCAGAAGGAAGCAAATGCCCCCTACTATCTGATGACCATAGGCGTGCGTAATTTCTATGCCATCAACAATACCTACGGGTATGTTGTGGGCAATAAGGTCCTTCACCGGGTGGCAGACTATGCCATGAGTATCCGGGGAGACGGGGACGTATACCGCGCAGAGGGCACCAAATTCATCTTCTGTGTGGATGCCAGAGAAAACGGTGTGGGCCGCTTGCAGCAGATGTTCCGGTCTATGCGGACGTATCTTAAAAATGATCTGGTGATCGAAGGAAGGAAGATCCCTTTAGATATCTGCGGCGGTCTGATCTATGCCAACAATACCGAAGTGGATGTCAGCACCATTTACCTTTGCGCGCTGTTTGCCCTTAGCAAAGCCAAAGCGGAATATCGGAAGGAACTGTGTATCTTCAATAACGAGCTGATCAATCAGAATAAGAAGATGCTGGATACCCTGGATGAGATCCGGGAAAGCGTGACAGAAGAATACCGGGGATTTTATCTGCATTATCAGCCCATCATCGCAGCAGATACCGGGAAATTATGTGCCATGGAAGCTCTGCTTCGCTGGAGAGGAGACCGGGCCGGCAGTGTACCGCCCCTGGATTTTATCGAGTGGCTGGAGAAGGATCCGATGTTCTACGACCTGGGAAACTGGATCATCCGGCAGGCGCTTATCGATGCCAAACCCTTTGTGGAAGAAAACCCAAAATTTATCGTTAACATCAATATCGCCTATACCCAGTTGCAAAGAGAGGATTTTAACCGGGATCTCTTAAAGAATCTGGCCGATTGCGGCATGGATCCGAGGAATGTGCGCCTGGAGCTTACCGAGCGTTGCAAACTCCTGGATCCGGAATTCTTAAAGCAGGAGATGAATTATCTGAAGGCCCAGAACCTGCAGGTATCCTTAGATGACTTTGCGACGGGCTATTCGGCCATGAATCTGCTCTTTGACATGCCCGTAGATCAGATCAAGATCGACCGGACCTTCATTATGTCCATCCGGGAACAGAAGTCCTATCAGGAACTTCTCCGGGGTATCACGGAATGCGCCAAGGCGCTGCAAGTCCGTGTATGTATGGAAGGTGTGGAAGATAAGGAAACCCTGGAATTTATCCGGGATAACTTCTATTGCACCTCTTTCCAGGGCTTCTATTATTCCAGACCGGTAGCCATCGATGACCTTCGGAAGTGGAAAAATGATTATGAAGCGGGCACTTTGCCAGGAGAAAACAGCGCATCTTAAAGCTTATCCCACCGGGTGTACTTCCGCATCCTTGGGAAGGGCCCGGGATTTTGTGTTAAGCTTTTCCATCAAAGCGACCAGACCGGCGTAGATATCTGCTCTGCAGATCACTTCTTTCGGCTGTATGCCTTCGGGGAGGAATCCTTCCCGGAGGCTTTTTTTGTAGCATTCGGAAAGCGTTAAGGCATCCCTTTCGGAAAAAGGTGCCATGCCCCGGATCAGGAAGCTGGCATACTCTTCGGCAAGAAGAGGATCGTCCGGACGATAATGGGTATCCGAAACCGTGTCAGGATCGATCAGATGCTCCCGGATACAGGTTTCTACATAGCCTGCATCCCACTCAAAGCGGGCAATATCCGAAAAGGCCCCTTCATAGGGACGAATGGCATCAAGGCGCAGGCAGCGCAGATAGACCATCAGAAACTGGGCTCTGGGCAGGGGATCCTTTGGATGCAGGTGCAGGACGCAGGGATCCAGTAAGCCGTATTCCATGGCTTTTTTAAGTGCCGGCAGCTGCGGGATAGAACCCAGATCCACATAGGGAAGGGGGAGCTTAACCGGAAGGGGAAGGGCCCTGGGGGCATTCTTTTCTGCCATATCCGGTAAAAGCCTGGGAAGACGCTTGCAGCAGGTAATGGCATGAAGCGGATTGTCGGGCTGCAGCAGGATTTCCCGAACCAGGAGTCTTGCAAAGACTTCCGCACCGTATTCGTTGGTATGGGTAATATCGCCGGGCATGAAGTAATCGGAAGCGCTGTTAAAATGCTTCGTAAGGAAAGAGAAGGTCAGAGCATGCAGGTCGATAAAGGGAACCGACAGTTCCTCCGCTACCGAAGATGCGGCATCTGCATGGGCTTTTAACAGGGATACGAAACGTCCCTGATCTATGAGGGGGATCCGGCTGATGGGTGAGATCAGGACAGGGAACGCACCTTTTTCCCTGACTTCCTGTACAAAGCGGCGCAGGTTGGCTGCGTAGCCGCCGTATGCAGACAGATTCCGCCTTTTCTGATCGTTGTGACCGAACTGAAACAGGAAGATATCTCCGGGACGAAGGCGCTCTAAGGCAATGGCATAGTGACCGTCCTGCCGGAAACAGTTGCTGGTAAGGCCGGAATGGGCCAGGTTATATACCGGATTATGAGGCAGATACTGGGCAAGGACCTGAGCCCAGCCGCTGCAGCTGTCGGCAAGATAATAGGGAATGCCGGCATTTTGATCGGTCAGGGTGGAATCTCCTCCGATCCAGACCGTGGCAGGAATATCCTCTGTCACTTCTTTTATGATAACGCTGGATAAACCGGCATTTTTTCCGGTTACGCTTAAGGTTACGAAGAGGTCACATGCAGGCGCTGCTTCCATGGCGGGAATATAGGGGGCGATACGGGTGTAGAAGGTTACGGTGAAAGTCTCTCCCGCATCCAGAGAGATATTCCGGCGGATCTTGCCTCGTCTGCCGGTAAATAATGCCATGTTTTCCACAGGCTGATCAGCGGTTACGGAAAAGGTAACCTGATAGATCCCTTCCGAAGGAACCGGCGCTTTAAAGATCAGAACGTCCCGTTTATCCGTCACATAGATTCCCTGATCGCAGACCAGCCGGGAAGGCGAAAAGGGTACTTCCAAAGGACGTATGTTCCAGTTGCCGCAGCATAAAGCTCTGGCATTTTGGCTTTTTCCTTCTGCAAGGTTTGGATCTGCCAGGGATGTAAGGCCAAGGCCCTTTGTTCCAAAAAGGTAAGTCGCATCAAAGGCTGTCTTCATATGTGTTCTCCGGGAATAAGATAAGATCAAAAAAATGATTCCATATTGATTATAAAGCATACACTCTTAATATAAAATAAAGACCGTGGGGCGCTTCTTGACGCATCTTACTTTGTCGGTGTAGGGTAAAAGATATGAAAAAAGAATTGATAAAAAAATACGGTCTGACCGTAGGAAAATACCTGATCTCCATCATCCTCATCGCGCTGGTCTTTCACACGATCCATGTGAAGAAATATCTCCTGGGCGGAGTATTGGAACTGGCGGCGATCTTCTTTGTTTCCAACATGCTGCTTGCAAAGAGGGTCCTGGGCAATATCGTAAACGGGCTGCTCCTGCTTTTTTTCAATATCCAGCAGGCAGTACTTTTCTTTGGAACCACCTATGTCAGCACGGTCATGTTAAGTAACCTGGTGTCCCTGGAGGACCTTCAGGGAAAGGCGGCAGCCTACATCGGCGTGTCGGTTCTGGTTCTGATCATTACCTTCCTTCCCGTTCGAAGAGTCGAGATAAACAAGGTGACAGAAGCCAGAATATTATCCGGCGTACTGGCAGCGTTTTTACTGCTGACCATGGTCCTTACCCAGGCAGGCTATACTCCTTATTCTGCCTATCTGGAGCTGATCCGGGATGAGATCGCCATGCGAAAGACCTCCGATCTGTCACAGGAGGAAGCCAGAGCGCTGTTTTATAAGGACAGCATCTATGACGGCATAAAAAAGCCGTCGGATCTGCCGGCAAGTCCCAATGTGATCCTGATCTTTACCGAGGGCTTATCCCAGAATATCGTGGAGGATCCCCGGAATATCATGCCTAACCTGGCAGATCTGGAAACCAGATCCCTGCGGTTTCGCAATTACTTTAATCATACCTTTGCGACCTACCGGGGCCTCATCGGGCAGCTGTACTCAGGCTATCAGAATCTGGATCAGTCCGCCAACAGCCTGATCTCCCTGCAGGGGATCTTAAGGGATAACGGATATCACACCACCTTTATCAATACAGAGCCCAACAATAAGGAATTTACCAAATATCTGGCCGATCTGGGATTTGATCAGCTCCTGGGGGATGCAGCAGATATCGCAAACGGTCAGGCAGACTATTTTTCCGATAAGGAAGCCTATGAGATGCTGTTTGATACCTGTATGGAAGAAAAAGCATCCGGCAAACCCTTCTTTACAGCCATCTATACCTTCGGAACCCATGCGTCTCTGGATTCCATGGATGAAAAATTCGGAGACGGCAAGGATACGGAATTAAACAAGTTCTATGATGCGGATTATCAGCTTGGCGTCTTTCTGGAGAAATTCGAAAACAGCTCCCTTGCGGAGGATACCATCCTGGTATTTACCGGAGATCATTGCACCTATGAGGACCTGTACTTTACCAAAGCGTTTCCCGATTACGAAAGAGGAGATGAGATCGTAGACCGGGTACCGTTCCTCATTTATTATCCGGGGATCTTGCCGGAAGAAGTGAATGTCTTTGGCCGCAACAGTCTGGATATGACGCCGACACTGTTGGATTATCTGGATATTTCCGCTCCCAATTATTTCCTGGGGACCAGCTTGTACGATCCTTCCCCCAATGCCTTTGATACCCTGGAAAACGAAGAGAATCATTACGTGACTACCAAGTACGGCATCATTGAGCATGACATTCCCGATGCGGAGAAGGAATGGTTCTCCGATATGCTGAAAAAATACGATAATGCAAAGCAATAAAAAAACGGCCTGTTGTGATCACACAACGGGCCGTCTTTTTATGGGGTAAAAAGGGTTTAAACAGTAGCATCCTCGATCCATTTGGTCAGGATGGGCTTAGGCTGGAATCCAACGGTCTGGGCAACCTTCTGGCCTTTCTTTAAGATGACCAGAGTAGGGATGTTCATAACGCCGTACTGCTCAGCAAGCTTGGGGTTATCATCCACATCCACACTGTAGAAGTCTACCTTGCCGGCAAAATCTCCGGACAGCTCTTCTACAACGGGTCCTAACATCTTGCAGGGACCGCACCAGGTTGCATTAAAGTCGATCAGCGCATATTCGCTGGCATTGATGGCTTCGGTATTGTTGTTTTCTACGATATTTAACATGTGTTTTCCTTTCCGTGCCGGAAGGCACTGGGCATTTGAGGTTAGCGAAGATCACTGGTTATTTCGTTTTAACTGTTCCAGATAGGAAACGGCGGATAGTGCAGCAACGTTTCCTTCACCGGCGGCCTTGATATACTGATAAGGCGCACCAGCTATGTCGCCGCAGGCAAAGCATCCGGGAAGGGATGCGGCCATGGTGCGATCGACCTTAACATGGCTGCCGTCGGTTTCCAGACCGGGAACCAGCTGTCCGGGGGATACGGCATCCCGCAGGATAAAGATCCCGTCTACGGTATAGGAGCCGGCATCGGTGGTAAGGACCTTCTTAAGTCCGTCCGCTGTGATGGAAAGCGGTTTTTCCTTTACGATCTGTACGGTTTCGGGAAGATCGTAATCTCCTTCATACATGGGGATATAGATCACGCTTCCGGCAACCTCCGAAAGGAAGGATGCTTCCGCTTCTTCTTTGGCACTGTAGCCGATGACCAGCGTGGATCTGCCGCGATAAAGCATGGCATCACAGGTGGCACAGTAGCTGACACCCTGACCCAGCAGTTCTTCCTCGCCGGGGAAGGGTTTTCCTGCGATAACGCCGGTAGCTAAGATCACAGAGGATGCTTCCACCATTTTACCATCTTCGCTGGCGATCTGGAGGGCATAATAATCACCCATGGAATAGATCGCAGTGACCCGCTCGGGGGTAATGGAGATGTTCATGGCATCCAGGTGGTCTTTGAATGCTTTGGCAAGGTCTGCACCGGAAATCTCCGGAAGACCCAGGTAATTCTTAATAGTGTGTGCTTTGGCTAATTTATTGGAGAGATCATTGCTGCCAAACAAAATGACCTTCTTATTGCGAATGGTAGCGGTAATAGCGGCGGATAAACCGGCCGGACCGGTACCGATAATTGCAATGTCATATCGATCCATGGGATAAACCTCCTTCCCTGATTATAACCTAAAGAATGCTCCTTACAGAAGAGCTTTGATGCACTCTTTTACTTTCTTCATATCGGCGGTAGGCTCGAAACGGGCAACCACATTACCCTGACGGTCTACGACGAACTTGGTGAAGTTCCATTTGATATCGGGATTGGACTTGTAATCCCGGTCGATCTTCTTAAGCATAACACTCATGGCAAGAGCGGCAGGGCTGCTTCCAAAGCCTTCAAAGCCCTTTTCTTCTTTTAAGAAGGTGTAAAGTGCAAGCTCGTTGGCACCGTTTACTTCGGACTTCTTCATCTGTTCGAACTGGGTCTTGTACTTTAAAGTACAGAACTCGTGGATCTCTTCATCGGTTCCGGGAGTCTGTCCTGCGAACTGGTTGCAGGGGATATCCAGGATCTCCAGACCCTGATCGTGAAACTCTTCATACATACTTTCCAGATCCTTATACTGGGGAGTGAAGCCGCAGCCGGTTGCTGTGTTGACTACCAGAACGACTTTTCCTTCAAAGGTCTTCATGGAAACATCTTCTCCATCGGTATTTTTTACTGCATAATCATAAAATCCCATAGGGTACCTCCTATAATAAAAGTGATTGGTTGTTGGTGTTCGGTTGAGCTAAATTGAATTTAGCACAATCTAAAATTTATGTCAACACCTTTTTTATTTTTTTTGAAACTGATAGAATGTCGTTGTAGGCACAGCAAAAAGCCGGCTTTCTTTTTTCGGGAAAGTGCGGATCGTAAAGAGAGGCATTAACATGGACGAGTTTCAGCAAAAGCAACTGAAAATGATGAAACGGCAGCAGATCTGCATGGTCATCACTGCCACCTGTGCGCTCCTTACCTTTCTGGTGATCGCCGGGGTTGCCTTTACGCTGGTACCCAGGTTTAACAACCTCTACGATACGCTCTTAGTTACCAGCAGGAACCTGGAAGTGGTATCCAATGAGCTGGTAAATGCAGACATCGGAGGAACCATTCAGGGACTGGATGATCTGATCGCTACCACCGGAGAAGATGTAAGCGGTGCCATGGATAAGTTAAATTCCATTGATTTTAATACCTTGAATGAGTCCATTCAAAGTCTGCATGACGTAGTAACACCAATGGCCGATTTCTTCGGCAGATTCCGATGATCACAGGGCTTTCCCTATTTTGGGAAAGCCCTTTTGTTATGGAGCATTTTGTATTTAATTAGGAACAAGGAGGAATATGGGGCAAACTTCGTTGACACGCTCTGGGTAAGGAAGTAAACTTTCTTTCGGTGACAAGAGTTAGTTAAAAATTTCACATGCCGAAAAGGTGAAAGAGAAAAGGAGATCCAGATGGAAAGAACCGAATGGAGAGGCTTTAAAGCCGGACATTGGAATGACGACATTAATGTGCGTGATTTCATCCAGAACAATTACACACCCTATGAAGGAGACGAGAGCTTCTTGGCAGGACCTACGGAAGCTACCGACAAGCTCTGGGGCAGATTACAGGAGCTGCAGAAGCAGGAGAGAGAAAAAGGTGGCGTACTGGAATGCGAAACCGAGATCGTTTCTTCCTTAACTGCATATGGCCCCGGATATATTGATGAGAAGCTTAAGGATTTAGAGCAGGTAGTTGGTCTTCAGACAGACAAGCCTTTAAAGAGAGCTTTTATGCCCTACGGTGGTATCAAGATGGCTACCGAAGCAGCTGCTCAGTACGGCTACACGACCAATGAGAAGTTCCAGAAGATCTTTACGGAATATCATAAGACCCATAACCAGGCAGTATTTGATGCTTATACCGATGAAATGAAGGTAGCCCGTCATACCCACATCGTAACCGGTCTGCCGGATACCTACGGTCGTGGACGTATCGTCGGCGATTATCGTAGAGTTGCTCTGTACGGTATCGATTTCCTCATCGCAAAGAAAAAGGAAGATCTGGCAAACTGCGGACACGGTGAGATGACAGAAGACATCATCCGTCAGAGAGAAGAGATCGCAGAGCAGATGCGTGCCCTTCGTGGTATGAAGGAAATGGCAGCGATCTACGGCTATGACATTTCCGCACCTGCCAGGAACGCAAAGGAAGCTGTACAGTGGTTATACTTTGGCTACCTTGCAGCAGTTAAGACCCAGAACGGCGCAGCTATGAGCGTTGGCCGTATCTCTACTTTCCTGGACATCTATATCGAGCGTGACTTAAAGGAAGGCACTCTGACCGAGTCCCAGGCCCAGGAGCTCATCGATCATATGACCATGAAGTTCCGTATGGTGAAGTTCGCACGTATTGAATCCTACAATAACCTGTTCTCCGGCGATCCCGTATGGGCAACTCTGGAAGTAGGCGGAATCGGCATGGACGGTCGCAGCATGGTGACCAAGAACGATTATCGTTTCCTCCACACCCTGGAAAACATGGGACCGTCTCCGGAACCCAACCTGACGGTTCTGTATTCCTCCAAGCTTCCTAAGAAGTTCAAGGAATACGCTGCCAAGATCTCTGTGACCACATCTTCCATTCAGTATGAGAACGATGATGTCATGAAGCCCATCTGGGGAGATGACTACAGCATCTGCTGCTGTGTATCCGCTACCCAGACTGGTAAGGAGATCCAGTTCTTCGGTGCACGTGCAAACCTTGCAAAGGCACTGTTATACGCGATCAACGGCGGTAAGGACGAGAAGCATAAGGACAAGCAGGGCAATCCCATGCAGTGCGGTCCCGAACTGGCTCCCATTACTTCCGAATATCTGGATTATGATGAGGTTCTGCATAAGTACGATCTGATGTTAGACTGGTTAGCCGGCCTGTATGTAAACATCCTGAACCTGATCCACTATATGCATGACAAATATTATTACGAAGCAGCCGAGATGGCCCTCATCGATACCGATGTAAGACGTACCTTCGCAACCGGTATTGCAGGCTTCTCTCACGTGATCGATTCCTTATCTGCCATCAAGTATGCCAAGGTAAAGGTTCTGCGTGATGAGTTCGGTCTGGCTACCGGCTTTGAGACCGAAGGGGATTTCCCGAAATACGGTAACGATGATGACCGTGCCGATGAGATCGGTGTATGGCTTCTTAAGACCTTCCTTACCAAGATCAAGAAGTATCACACCTATCGTAATTCCGAGCCTACAACTTCCATCCTGACCATTACCTCCAATGTGGTATACGGTAAGGCTACCGGTGCTACTCCCGACGGAAGAAAGGCTTATACACCTTTTGCACCCGGTGCTTCACCGTCTTACGGCGCAGAGCAGAACGGACTGCTTGCTTCCTTAAACTCTGTTGCAAAGGTGCCTTATGAGTACGCTCTTGACGGTATCAGTAATACCCAGACCATGAGCCCCGATGCCTTAGGTCACAACGATGACGAAAGAAAGGTCACTCTGGTACACGCTCTGGACGGTTACTTTGACCGTGGCGCTCATCACTTAAATGTCAACGTATTCGGTACCGAAAAACTGTTAGATGCCATGGAGCATCCTGAGAAGCCGGAATACGCTAACTTCACCATCCGTGTGTCCGGTTATGCAGTGAAATTCATTAACCTGACCAGAGAGCAGCAGTTAGACGTTATTGCGAGAACCTGTCATAAGGGACTGTAATGAAAGGTCGCATTCATTCTGTGGAATCCTTCGGCTCGGTGGACGGGCCGGGGATCCGCTATCTGATCTTCTTAAAAGGCTGCAACATGCGTTGCCGCTCTTGTCATAATGTAGATACCTGGGATCCGGAGACCACAGACCTCCGATCCGCCGGGGAACTACTTAACAAAGCAGAACGCTACCGCAGCTACTGGGGAGAAGACGGCGGGATCACTGTAAGCGGCGGCGAAGCCCTGCTGCAGATCGATTTTTTGCTGGAATTATTTGAAGAAGCAAAAAAGCGCGGTATTCATACCTGTCTGGACACTTCTGCCCAGCCCTTTACCAGACAGGAGCCCTTTTTTGGAAAATTTGAACGCCTGATGGAGCTCACGGACCTGGTGCTGTTAGACATCAAGCATATTGATGATGAAGAGCACAGGAAACTGACCGGGCATACCAATGCCAACATTTTAGACTGTGCCACATACCTTTCCGACATCGGAAAGCCGGTGTGGATCCGTCACGTATTAGTGCCGGGGATCACGGAAGACGAAGGATATTTAAAGCGCCTTCGGGCATTTCTGGATACCCTGACTAATGTGCAGAAGGTGGAAGTCCTTCCTTATCATTCCCTGGGAGTATTTAAATGGGAAGAACTGGGCATTCCCTATACATTAAAAGATACCAAGGCTCCTGCGCCGGAAAGCGTGGAAAAAGCCCTGGAGATCCTGACAAAATAACACATATTTTAATGAAAAGCCTCTGAAGAGCCGGCTTAAATGCCGACTTTCAGGGGCTTTTTTGCGGACACAAATTTCTCAAAGATCAAACACACACTGAACACAATTGGCCCATATACTAAAGACCATACAAGAAAGGAGTGCATCACATGAAAAACAAAACTTTGAAAAAGATCTTATCCACAGCTGCTGTTGCTGTTCTTTGTGTATCCCTTACCGCATGTTCGTCTGCTGCATCCACTGTAACCGAGGAAACTACTCAGACGGAAACGGTAATGAACGAAGAGGCACAGGGAAACGCTCCGGAAGATATGCCGGAAAAACCGGATGGAGAAGCACCCGACGGAGCACCCGGTGAAAAGCCAGATGGGGCGCCCGGCGAAGGAGGCCCCGGCGGTTTTGGCGGCGGTCAAAGCAGCGCGGATATTGACTATAAAGGAGCCACCGAGATCACCGGCGCAGACACCCAGGACGGCTTAACCTATATCAGTACCACCGCCGATGAAAGTGCTCTGTATATCAGCACAGACGAGGATGTTATCATCACGGATGCAACGGTGGAAAAGACCGGTGATTCCGATGGCGGAGACAACTGTAACTTCTATGGTCTCAATGCTGCAGTGCTGGTTAAGGACGGCTCCACCACCACCATTACCGGAGCAACCATTACTTCCGACGCAGACGGTGCCAACGGCGTATTTTCCTACGGCGGTAACGGCGGTCAGAACGGAGCGGAAGGTGACGGCACAATGGTGATCATCGCGGATTCCACCATTACAACAACCGGTGACGGCTCCGGCGGTATCATGACCACCGGCGGCGGTATCACCAGAGCTTCCAACTTAACCATTACTACCAGCGGGCAGTCTTCTGCGGCCATCCGTACCGACAGAGGCGGCGGAGCCGTTACGGTAAACGGCGGTACCTATACCACCAACGGACTGGGATCGCCTACGATCTATTCCACCGCGGATATCACGGTTTCCAATGCAACGCTTACTTCTACTTTATCCGAAGGTGTCTGCATTGAGGGTATGAACTCCGTCACTCTGGAAAACTGCGATATGACGGCTAACAATACACAGTGCAACGGTAATGCTACTTTTAACGATACCATCATGATCTACCAGTCTATGTCCGGTGATGCCGACAGCGGTACCTCCACCTTTACCATGACCGGCGGATCCCTTACCAGCAAGAACGGCCATGTGTTCCATGTG
>JAEEGL014594687.1_pt1 | contig 18819 bp, 14 predicted proteins | sample 9134231 | NCBI WGS metagenome assembly JAEEGL01 (sample SAMN16246548, study PRJNA631951) | gut metagenome | biome: gut microbiome; feature: rumen; material: fiber-attached | host: Bos | place: Iran: Karaj | collected 2018-10 | reverse complement strand
CGCCTAATTCATATAATTGGCACTCGGAAACGGTGAATGAACCGTTCATCCAGTTGGAACCACTTAGGCCCAACACCCGATATGAGGTGGAGGTGTCGGCACTGTGTGGGGAGGACAACTACGGCGATTATCGTTATGTGGGATTCACCACAATTAACGTTGGCATCGCCGAGGCGGACGCTTCTTCGTTGTCGGTCAGCCCCAATCCTGCCAGCGGCCGCTGTGTGGTGAGCCTTGCCGTCGATACGCCTGCCGAGTTGAAACTGTACGATGCCGACGGACGTTTGCTTCAGACGATTGCCTACAAAGGCACACCTATCGAGTTGCAGCTGCCTTCGCAAGGAGTATTCCTGTTGCAGGCTACCACTGCCGGAGGCACCTTTACCCGCAAGATTGTAAATAAGTAAAGGAGTCTTTCATATTTTAAAGGGTGCGTGGCAGGGTGGAACTCGTGTTCGGGTTCTTGGAGTAGACGACGGGCGGGCGACCTTCCAAGGTGTGGGCATGGTGTGGACAAAGGTCAAAAAAAATGTTCACGAACGTGGTTTACAACATGTGCAAACTAGTGAAATTAAGAAGCATCAATCAGAATTAATAATATGTAATATATAGAATATCAAGCAGATACCCCCCCCTGCAAAAAAGTGCAAGAAAATCATTGTCAAATGAAAAAAAAGTAGTATCTTTGCAGCCGAAAACAGAATGACAAATAACGACCGTCTGACAGGTCCAACGGGTTCTGCCTGTTGTGACGGCCGAAAATATTAAAATAGAACTCACCGAAATATTAAAATCTAGTGCTATGAAATCACAAATGTCTTTTCTTTTCGGCTTGGTATTGATGCTTTTTTCGGCATCGGTTGGTTATGCCCAAAACGATGATGATACGATTAGTATGGCCGATGGTCAGACCATCTACATAGATGGGAACTTGAATCCTAGAGGAACGGTGATAGATGCAGGAGGTACAAGTGTCGATAGTATGGGTAACTTTGAAGGATATGTAGTTATAAGTGCAGACACAGGGATGGTAATACACCTATCTGGACAATATTATTTTAGATATCTCGGCAAGGTTGCTATATGGGATGGAGACACTAATGGTGAACCGCTGTATTTGAGGCAAGGAGGAATGGATTGGTTTAATGTGACGGCGAGAAGTGGCATGCTGACAATTGGGCTTTATACCGACAGCTTAGAGTCCCAACATAGGGTATTGCAGGTAGACTATACTGTTGATAGTGCTGGCATTTGTTCCAGAGTAAATGATTTGTTGGTGCAAGAATTCTGTACTGATTGTGAGCCTATGAGATACGTATTATTTTGGCAGCAAGATTTTCAGCCAGACTATTGGGAAGTAGAGTATGGTCCACATGGTTTCGAATTGGGTACGGGTGAGGTGCTAAACTCTAATGATAATGGGCGCTATTTTTATGATTTCTATACTACATTGTATGGGAATGCTTTAGTATTGTGGGATTTAGAATGGGATGGACTGCTGCAAGGCAATACCTTGTATGATTTTTATGTACGGCCAGTGTGTGAAGTTGGGGTTTATGGTGAGTGGGACTCGGTGAGTTACCGTACCAACTGTGCCATGGTGGAAGAACTTACGTTGGTTGACGACAATATAAGGGTCAATGCCGACAATCTCATAGATGGTTACATGATTACATGGGTCGATGCAGGTGGAGCAGAGCGTTGGGTTGTGGCAATTGATGATTGGAATCCGTATAGTGTGACCGAACCGATGTTCAATTTGCCTTCGCTTGCACCGAATGCTATATATCAGGTGAGAGTTAATTCTGATTGCGGAAATGGGAACTATGGACAAAGTAAGACCATAATTATTAATACCAACTCTATCGGCATCACCGAGGCGGACGCTTCTTCGTTGTCGGTCAGCCCCAATCCTGCCAACGGTCGCTGTATGGTGAGCCTTGACGTCGTTACGCCTGCCGAGCTAAAACTGTACGGCACCGACGGACGTTTGCTTCAGACGATTGCCTACAAAGGCACACCTATCGAGTTGCAGCTGCCCTCGCAGGGCGTGTACTTGTTGCAGGCCACCACTGCCGCAGGCACGATGACACGGAAGATTGTTAACAAGTAACTATATGGCTTTTATATCACATTGTTTGGCATACTGCTCACTAATAGCACTATTAGTGGGCAGTTGTTCTTTACCGGACACTTCCGTAGGGGCAGACTCCAGTGTCTGTCCTTCAGGTATGGGCAGGTACGAGGATTGCGGGCAGACACAGGGTCTGCTCCTACGGGAATTGCCCGCCTATGACGAAGGGGAGGATATTATCTATTATGAGGGCTTTGTCGTCTCCTACAACCACACTACGCTGGTGCCCAACTGGGTGGCATACGAGCTGACAGCCTCCGAACTCAACGGCTATTACGTCACCCAGAGTTCCAACTTCAGCCGCGACCCCAACCTCAAAGGCAATCAGGCCTCACGCGAGGACTATTCCCGCTCGGGTTGGGACAAGGGTCACATGTGTCCCAAGGCAGACCTTCGTTGGTCGGAAAAGGCCTATTGGCAGAGCCACTATTTCCCTAATATCTGCCCCCAGAATCACGACCTCAACCGCTATGACTGGAACACCTTAGAGAAGCGAGTACGCACGCTGGCAGGGCGGTATGATACGATATGGGTGGTCTGTGGACCCATATTTGAGAAGAAGGAGTATGGCACCATCGGCGACGCCCATGTGCAGGTGCCCGACTATTTCTTCAAAGCCTTGCTGATACTGACAGGCGACGGCTTTTCATCCGTTGCTTTTGTGATGCACAACGATGGGCAGCACCATAAACTGCGCGACTATGCCTGCACGGTCAACGAACTGGAGCAGCGCATTGGTCGCGACCTCTTCCCCGCCTTGGAAGACGATATAGAGGAAACAGTCGAAGAGACTATCGACTGGCACTGCTGGGAAAGATAATATTGTTTGATTGCTTGATTGTCTGATTGCTTGATTGTTTGAGTATTTTGACTCAAGCATTAACACATTCAGACATTCAAGCAATTTTTTTCAATCATTCCCCACCTACTGAGCCTTCTCTGGCACCCGTCTGGGCGCGGCTCTCCAGTTCCATCTTGCCGAAACGCAGCGTGGCCCCGAAAGTCACATAGCGGCTGGTGTATTTCGAGTCTGAAATAGTGGTGTTGTAGGGATTGATGTTGGTGCTGCCCCAACTGTTCCAATTGAATATGTCGCTGGCGTTGAAATAGAGCGACAGTTTGCGGTCGAAGAAATCGGCACTCATGCCCAGGTCAATGCCTTTGCGCTCGTGGCTCACCGTCAGTACGCTCCATCCATGTCCGGGGCTGTTGTAATAGCCGCTGACGAAGACTTCCAGCTTGTTCCACAGCTTGGCCCACACCTTGCCGCGTATGTTCCATGATACCATTCTATCCTCCACTGGGGGGGCGTCGGTGCGTACAATGACGCTGTACCAGTCGTCGGTCAGCCCCGCGTTGAGGCGGACGTTGAAGAACCCAGAGGGCCGGTACATACAGTTGGCGTTGAGCGTGAAACGTCGGTTGTCGCTGCAGTTGAAAGGCATACGGTAGTCCACCACACGGCCAAAGAATGCCACATAGCGAGCATCGGTGATAGTGTTGATGTCGTCCAGCTCGGCGCGGTAGGAGGCATTCATACCCACCGAACCAAACTTTGTGAAATACTTGTTCCACGAGAAGTCGGCATTGTGGTTGTAGCTGGGCTCCAACAATGGGTTGCCAGTCGAGAAAGTCTCTACACCATATTTTTCGTAGCGGGTCATCATGCCGGCCGTGGGTTTTATGGTGTTCATTCGGTAGCTGAGGCTGAAATTGTGCATATCCTTGGTGCTGTAGCTCATATTCACCGAGGGGGAGAAGGTGAAGTTGTGTGTCTCAACGTCGTATTCGGGCAGGCCTTCGTGCCAGTCTTTCACGTATTGATAGCTTCCCCGACCGCCCAACTTCAAGGTGAAACCACCCCATTTGCGTCGCCATGTGAGGTAGCCGTCTAGGCTGCGGCCCGGTGTGTGCATCGTGTCGGACATCAGGTAGTCGCTGAAGAACGAGTTTTGGACGTAGTCGAACGTGTCGCGTCGGTAGTAGTCGTTGTCGCCTTCCATTTCGTATTCAAGACCCATCTCAATCTCGCCGTTCTTGCTGTAGGGCAGTGAGTAGTCCACTCCCAGTGAGCCGCTGCCGTCAAACATCTTGTGCCAGGTATGCTCGTTGTAGCTCATCTGTGGTTGGAAGGGATAGATGCACTCTTTTTCGGTGTCACCATTATATCCCCAGAAATTGCCGTTGAAACTCACTGACAGGCGGTGCCCCTCATTGTTAAATTTGTGGGTGAAGTCGATGCCGCCGTAGCCGCCGTAGTTCATATTGTTGCTAAGGCTCAGCGTGGTGTTGTCGTAGTTGCCGGGGTTGGACAGATACTCCGTGCGCGTCATCTGTCCGTCCGACTGGTCTCTTGAAAAGTTCGGGTAGGTACCAAACCAGCCCGAGATACTGTTCATCGAGTCGAATTCGTAACTGGCGTTGAGGTTGGCCCAGATGAAGTGGCTGTTGATGTTGCCAGTGTTATTGTAGTCCCATTGGCGCGCGAGAGTGCTGTCCTCGTTGAACATGCTTCCGCCGCCTTTGCGGGTAAACTCGCTCTTGCTGCCGCTGTAGCTCACGTATGCGCTGATGTTGAACTTCTCGTTGCTGTAGACATAGGAGAGCCAGGGCGAGATGGAGGGGCGGGACGAGCCGTTGGCACCCACGCTGACAAACGAGTTCTTCAGCATCCGCTGGTTTGTGACGATGTTCACCACTGGGCTGCCGCTGCCATAGCGTGCCGAGGGGTTCTTCATCACCTCGATGCGGTCGATGCTGTTGGCGGGCAGCATCTTGATGTATTGTTTTAGGGCTTCTCCTTCGAGGTGCGACGGACGGTCGTTAATCCACACCTCCACGCTGGCTCCGTTGAGGGTGACATTGCCCTCCACATCCACCTCCACACCGGGCGCGTTCTGCAAGGCATCGCTGGCGTTGCCCGTCTGTATGGAGGCATCCTCTGCCACGTTGTAGAGGTCTTTCTCGCCGTCTACAGTATAGAGCGGGCGTTTCTCCGTCACCTTCACCACGTCCAGCAGCATGGCCCCCTCGTGCATCACCAGGGTGCCCATGTCAATCTTGCCCAGCCCCGTGGGGCCGCCGTCGCGCGTGTTGGGCACCGCCACAAACTGGGTCTCATAGCCCATTGCTGACAAGCGCAGCACCGTGGCGATGGTGTCGTTGTTGATGTTAAACACGCCTTGTTCGTCGGTAATCACACCCCGCAAGAATGTCGTGTCCGTCGCCCGCATCATGGCGATGTTGGCATAGGGTATGGGTTGTTTGTCCTTGGCGCTCATCAGCTTGCCTGTCACCACATACTGGGCGGCGGCGCTTCCACCAAAGGCAGTCATCAGTCCTAGGGCGATAATCGTCAATAGTTTGTGCTTCATGTGAAAACGGATTTTAATGCAGTTAAATAATATTATATAACGCAACAAATAGCTGTTTAGTATTTCCGTCGTCAAATAGTTTTTTCATCGTCCGCTGGTTTTGCACTTATCCGTTCGTTAACCGTTCGTTTGCCGTTCGTTTGCCGTCCAGGCGACGGCAAACGGCCCCTCAATCGGTAAGAATCGGTAGAATGCGGTAAGTTTCGGTAAAATGCGGTAAGAATCGGTAGAATGCGGTAGAATGCGGTAAGATGCGGTAAATATGTCGCGAAAAAGTTGTATCTTTGCAAAATCGAAATGTGAAGAGTGCGTGGGTAGAGTTGATAGAGTTTCAGGGATTTAATGGCCTTGAGGCTTTAAAGGTGTGCAAATGTTTTCGTCAACCGAATCCAGACGAGCTTGTTTGTTTGGTGAGGTGAGAAAACATCAGGAGGTACCCTTAATAACTTTTCACTGTCAAGCGAAGCTAACTTTCGAAATATGATGCAAATGATTCATATTTGGCTCAATCAATAGTAAGAGAAAACATAGGAATTGTTAAAAAACTTCGATATGAAAAGATTAGTCAGTATTGTTCTCGTCCTTGCGTGGACGGTCACGGCTTTTGCACAGGGCTCCATTCTGAAGCAGACCCTAGATATAGCCGAGGTGGAAATTAACGACGGAGATGTCACGATTTCGGTTTTCAATATGCCGGAAGAGGATCAGAACCAGTATTATCTGTGTGTTGGCACACTGGGTATCGGCAACGATGTTGTCCAATTGCAGATAGACCCGGTATTCCAATTGTTTATTCCTCTAGGTAGCACGTTGGAAGAGGCGCAGGCGAAGCTGGAGGAGTTCAAGGCTGTTGCAAAACAGCCGTCAGGCACTGTGCTGGAGACCGTTGGCTGCCTTGCGCTGGCTAACCCTTCTACGGGGGAACCGGAGCCGGTGTATGTGACCTCACGGCGCTTCTTCCTGCAGCGCATCCTCGAGTTCAGCGTGCAGCGCAACGGCTATGTGCGTGCCACGCATATAACCAGGGGAGAGTTTGGGTCGTTACTGACCGGCGTGAAGCTTTATAGGAAGATTCATCCGAAAGAGCAATAGCCTCTTTGGACGATGAAGAAGGTCGTTTCCTTATGGCTGGTGCTCGCAGTCGTTGGCACGTTGTCGGCGCAACCGCAATGTCTGATGACCGCGCGGCTTGATACGACCACGATGGTGATAATGACGATGCCTAGCAGTGTTGAAACAGCAGTGGACGACAGCGTCATGTTGGGAGAGTACGGAGAGTATCGGTTACGGGCCATTGTGAATAAAAGTGATACGATGTCGCTGTCGTTCACTTTGACGGAAGAGGTAGAGATGGTGAATGTCAATTTGAGCCTAAGTCAGAGTCCTTTCGACACGCGTCAAAGCGTTATATTCGAGGTGGAGCGTTACCTTACCCCATTGGAGGATGTCGAGGTAGTGGATTGTTGGTATGAGAAGGCGGCGGATATCGTTGAACCCGTATTCACTGTAAAGAACGACAGCGAAGACACCCTATATGGTTACTGGCTGCCGAACTATTTTTGGGGATGGGTAGAGGTGTTGGAAGACGGCGTTCCCGTGGGCAAGCTGATAGGAAGGATTGATGTCAATTTTGTTGAAGGGAAGCCCTTTGGGCCGAAGAGTAGTAAGGCTGCCACGATAGGCAGTTTCAGACGGGGTGTGCGAGTCGGCAGAGACTATCGTTTCCATTTGCTGTATTACAATAGGCCTCAAACGCGTGGGGCGAGGCTCGTCCGCGAGACCGATACCCATAGATGGTTCGTTTCCAACAAGTCGTGGTACCATCTGACCTACGACTTTTTCTGCGGACTGGAAAAGGCTGAATCTCGCTGATGCCGCCTTTTGTAGAATGGGGTTGGGAAGGGTCTTTCGAGCCGAGCAATTTGTTGTGAGCTACTCCTCCAATCGGTAGAATGCAGTAGGATGCGGTAGGAATCGGTAAATATGTCGTGAAAATAGTGTATCTTTGCATGGCAGAAAGGCAACCTATGTTGCGCTAAATATGCTGAGAACTAATTGGGTGGAATGGATTTAGGAACGCTTTGGCGTAGGAAATGAAAGTTTATAAAATAAAAAGGAGAGTGTACCGTTAAAGCTAACAGTACAATCGAATAATAACACAATCAAAAATGAATTATCGCATAGAGACAGACCTACTAGGGTCGAAGGAGGTGCCGGAGGAGGTGCTTTGGGGTGTGCAGACGTTGCGCGCCATAGAGAATTTCCATATCAGCGGACGGCTGATGAGCGAGTATCCCAACTTCATCAAGGGGATGGCTATGACGAAGAAGGCGGCGGCGATGGCTAACCGCGAGGTGGGCATGATAACGCCGCAACAGGCTGAGGCTATCTGTCAAACGTGTGACGAGTTGCTGGCGGGACGACACCACGACCAGTTCCCGATTGACATGATGCAGGGCGGTGCGGGCACCTCGACCAATATGTGTGCCAACGAAGTGATAGCCAACCGTGCGTTGGAGCTGATGGGCTACAGGCGCGGGCAGTACGAGCATTGTTCGCCCAACGATGTGGTGAATGCTTCGCAGTCGACCAACGACGCATATCCTTGTTCGATTCATTTGGCTCTGTTCTTAGAACACGAGCAGTTTCTACCCCACCTACAGGCGATGATAGAGTCGCTGGAGCGGAAATCGGCTGAGTTTGCCCACGTCATAAAGATGGGACGCACACAGCTACAGGACGCGGTGCCGATGACGCTGGGTCAGACCTTTGGCGGCTTTGCCGCATCGCTGCGGGGCGAGATACGCACGCTGAATATGGCGGCACGTGAGTTTCTGACGGTGAACATGGGCGCGACCGCCATCGGCACGGGTATATGCTCGAAGCCGGGCTACAGCGAGGCGTGCATCAAGGCACTGCGCAAGGTGAGCGGCTGGAATATCAATCTGGCGGACAACCTGATTGAGGCGACCAGCGCAACGAGCTGCATGATACAGTACAGCTCGGCATTGAAACGGCTGAGCATCAAGCTGAACAAGATGTGCAACGACCTGCGGCTGATGAGCAGCGGACCGCGATGCGGATTTAACGAGATACGCCTGCCTGAGCGGCAGCCAGGGTCGAGCATCATGCCAGGCAAGGTGAATCCCGTCATCCCCGAAGTGATGAACCAGGTGTGCTACAAGGTGATTGGCAACGATATGTGCATCACTTTCGCCTCCGACAACGGACAGCTGGAGCTGAACGTGATGGAACCAGTGATAGCATACAGCCTGTTTGAGAGCATCCACCTGATGATACAGGGGTTGGACACGCTACGGACGTTCTGCATCGACGGCATTGTGGCGAATGAGGCACACTGTCGCGAGTTGGTGGAGCGGAGCATCGGCATCGTCACCATACTCAACCCCATCATCGGCTACAAGAAGAGTACCGAGATTGCCAAAGAGGCGGCAGAGACAGGTAGAGGAGTGTATGAGCTGGTGCAGGAACGAGGACTACTGAGCAAGGAGCAGCTGGATTACATTTTGCGACCAGAGAATATGATTAAGCCCGTAGAGATTAATGTGGACGTGTTTCATGCAGATGAGATAGAATGATTGATAGATAAATGGATACGATAAAAATAAAGAAGGGCCTTGACTTGCCTATAAGGGGAGCGGCATCATGTCGCACCACCGACATGCGGAGCATTGCCACATACGCCGTGAAGCCGACCGACTATGTGGGGTTGGTGCCGCGCCTGCTGGTGGAGGAGGGCGACAGGGTGCGACGTGGTGACGCGTTGCTGTGCGACAAGCAGGACGAGCGTATACGCCTCACCTCGCCGGTGACGGGGAGAGTGAAGGCGGTAGTGCGTGGCGAAAAACGGAAGTTGCTGGCAGTAGTGGTGGAACGTGAGGAAATGGAAAATGGAGAACTGAGAATGGAGAATTGGCTACCGCAATCGGGTAATTCTCAACTGGTAAAGGAGGCGATGTTGCGGACGGGGCTGTGGGCAATGTTGCGCCAGCGTCCGTTTGGCACCATTGCCAACCCCAACGATAAACCCAAGGCGGTGGTGGTGAGTGCGTTCGACAGTGCACCATTGGCGTTAGACAACGACTATGCACTGCAAGGACGCGAGGACAATTTTTGTCAAGGACTCGGATGGCTCGCTACGCTTACGGACGGAGTGTTGCATGTCAACTTCCGCCCGGGACAACGGCTAGCCACTCACGCTACCTTGGAATCCAACGAAAAGATAAAGGTCCATTTTGTGGAGGGACCGCACCCTGCCGGCAACGTGGGCCCGCAGATTGCACATCTGTGTCCTATCGACAAGGGTGACAAGGTGTGGACGATGAACGCACAGGATGTAGCGGTGCTGGGGCACCTGATGAGCACGGGCGAGTATTGTCCAGAGCGGACGGTCGCCGTGGCGGGGCCTGCAGCTCGGATGCCGCACTACTACCGTATGACGATGGGAGCCTGTGTGGACAGTATTGTGCAGGAACAGCTGTCCACTGATGGGGGTGCGACACGCATTGTGAGTGGCAATGTGTTGAGTGGTACGCAGATTGAGGCAGACGGCTTTTTGTGCGCATACGATAGTATGCTGACCTTGCTGCCCGAGGGCGACTACTATGACTTTATGGGTTGGCTACTACCCGGGGTGAGGAAGCACAGTTTTTCGCGCACATTTTTTAGCGGATTTATGCGCAGGGAGACACGTTTTTCCAAATGGTTGAATCTCAAGTTTGACACCAATAAGCATGGCAGCGTGCGACCGTTTGTGTTTACGGGTGACTTCGAGCGGGTGTTCCCCTTTGACATCTATCCCTTGCAACTCATCAAGGCGTGCATAGTGGGCGACATGGAGTTGCAGGAGAAGTTGGGCATCTACGAGGTGGAACCAGAGGATTTTGCACTTTGTGAGTATATTGACGTATCTAAGACCGACATCCAGCCTATTATCCGAGAGGCGTTGGAGAAACTGAGAAAGGAGGGCGTGTGAGAAATAAGAAGGAAGAACTAAGAACTAAGAAGTGGCAGGCTAGGCTGGCCGACTGGTTTGAGCGCATTGAACCCCAAGGTAAATGGGCGTGGCTGGGCAGCACATACGAGGCCTTCCACACATTCGCCTTTACGCCCAAGGCCGTCACACAGCGGGGAAGCCATGTGCGCGACGCGGTAGATATGAAACGAGCCATGATTACAATGGTGATTGCCTTACTGCCCGCCTTGCTCTTCGGCATGTGGAATATAGGCTATCAGACATACACCGCAAATCCGGATGGTTTCAATTTTCAATTTTCAATTTTCAATTTGTGGTGGTTTGGATTTCTGCGTATGCTGCCCCTTATCGTGGTGAGCTATATCGTGGGGTTGGGCATAGAGTTTATGTTTGCCCAGATACGGCACCACGAGGTGAACGAGGGCTATCTGGTGACGGGACTTTTGATTCCGATGATAGTGCCAGTCACCACGCCGTTGTGGCAATTGGCATTGGCGGTGGCGTTTGCCGTGGTGCTGGGCAAGGAGGTGTTTGGCGGCTCGGGTATGAACTTCCTGAACCCCGCCTTAGTGGCAAGGGCTTTCCTCTTCTTCAGCTACCCGACCCACATGTCGGGCGACGCGGTGTGGATTGCCGCCGACCTGTGGGGCACCGACGCTATAGCAGGTGCCACCCCGCTGGGAGAGCTGGCGGCAGGCACGATGCCGACAGCATCGGTGTGGGACATGTTTGTCGGCACCATCCCAGGCAGCACCTGCGAGACATCGGTGATTGCCATATTGTTGGGAGCGTTGATGCTGCTGGTCACTGGAATAGGTAGTTGGCGCATTATGCTGTCGGTGATGCTGGGAGGTGGTGCGATGGGATTGCTGTTCAACATTATTGGTACCAACGCCTATATGGAACTGCCCTTCTACTACCACTATTTAATGGGAGGTTTTATGTTCGGTGCCGTGTTTATGGCTACCGACCCCGTCACCTCGGCACAGACCAATGTGGGCATGTGGATATACGGACTGCTGATAGGCATGTTTGCCGTGTTGCTGCGGGTGGTGAATCCAGCATATCCCGAAGGAATGATGCTGAGCATATTGTTGATGAACTGCTTTGCACCGCTGATAGACCATTGCGTCGTGGCAAGGAACATCAAGCGCAGAGAACATCGCAGGCAGGCTGCCTGCGTATCAAGAAAGGAGGCCCATAATGGCTAAAAAGAACTTCAGCAACACCTATATCTTCATCTATTCAGCGGTGCTTGTCGTTGTGGCAGCTTTGATACTTACCGTAGTAAGTGTCAGCCTCAAGCCCATGCAGACCAAAAACCAGCAGGCCGAACAGAAGCAGATGATACTGAAGACCATCGGTGTGGAGGCCACGCGCGACAACGCCGCCGAGCTCTACGCCAAGTACATTACTGAGAAAACCAACGAGAAAGGTCTGCCATACTACAGCTTTGAGGCTCGTGGAGAAGGGCTGTACCGCCATGGAGGTTATATCATTCCTTTGAATGGTACAGGCTTATGGGGGCCCATCTGGGGCTATCTGGCTATTGATATCGATGCCAGTAGCAGCGTGGTGGGTGCCGTCTTCGACCACAAAGGCGAGACTCCCGGACTCGGCGGCGAGATTGCCACCGACAAATTCGCCAATCGCTTCATCGGCAAAAGTATGGATGTCTGTCCTATTGTACTCAAGAAAAACGCCAGCAAAGACTTCCCCTATAGCAAATATGAGGTAGATGCCATCAGTGGCGGAACCATGACAAGTAACGGAGTATCTGCAATGCTGGAGAAGGCTTTCAACGATTACTCCGATTTGGTTGAATGGCTAATGATATAATTTGAACGCCATGAAAAACATTGAATTGATAAAACTCCCCTTCAGCAAGAACAACCCAATCCTGGTACAGGTGCTGGGAGTCTGCTCCTGTCTGGCCGTTACGGCACAGCTGAAGCCCGCCGTGGTGATGGCTCTCAGCGTCATCGTGGTGGTGGCGTTGGCAAACCTTATCATCTCATTGCTGCGTAACACCATCCCTCCACGTATCCGCATCATCGTGCAGCTTGTCGTCGTCTCCACTCTCGTGGTGCTGGTCGACCAAGTGCTGAAAGCCTATGTCTACGACGTGAGCAAGCAACTCTCTGTATTCGTGGGCCTCATCATCACCAACTGCATCGTGATGGGACGGCTGGAGGCGTTTGCCATGAGTAATCCTCCGCTACCGTCGCTCTTGGACGGCATAGGCAATGGGTTAGGCTACAGCGTGGTGCTGGTGACACTTGGCTTCGTGCGCGAGCTGCTGGGCAGTGGCACGCTTTGGGGCTACCCCGTGATGGAAAGGCTGGGACTGTACCATATAGGCTATGAGAACAACGGCCTGATGATAATGCCTCCGATGGCGTTGATATTGGTGGGCATCATCATTTGGATACATCGAACCCGAAACAAAGACATATGTGAAAAGTGAAAATTGAAAAGTGGAAGAATGCTTGAATGCTTGAGTAGAAAGACTCAAATAATCAAGCAATCAAGAATACTCAGACAATCAAGCAATCAGACAATTTACAAAATGGACTACATCAATATATTTATCAAATCGGTCTTTGTTGACAATATGATATTCGCCTTCTTTCTAGGCATGTGTTCCTACTTGGCGGTATCGAAAACAGTGAAGACCTCCGCCGGGCTGGGCATAGCGGTAACATTCGTGTTGCTCATCACCGTGCCGGTCAACTACCTTATCAACAAATACCTGCTGTCGCCCGGAGCCTTGGCGTGGCTCAGCCCTAAGTTGGCAGAAGTGGACCTCTCATTCCTCAGTCTCATCATGTTTATCGCGGTCATTGCTGCCATCGTGCAGATTGTGGAGATGGTGATTGAGCGGTTCAGCCCCGCGCTGTACAACTCGCTAGGCATTTTCCTACCGTTGATAGCGGTTAACTGCGCGGTGTTGAGCGGCTCGCTCTTTATGCAGGAACGGGGCTACGCCAACATCGGTGAAGCCACCTGCTTCGCCTTGGGTAGCGGCGTGGGTTGGTTTCTGGCCATCGTGGCCATTGCTGCCATCCGCGAACGGTTGCGCTACAGTGCCATCCCACCGGCACTGCGCGGTGTGGGCATCACCTTTATTATCACCGGCCTAATGGGGCTGGCATTCATGTCATTTATGGGGGTGAAGCTATGACAACGACAACTATACTTACCGCCCTCGTAGTGATGCTGGCAGTAGTCTTATTGCTGGTGGCGCTCTTGCTTGTGCTGCGCGACAAACTGCTGCCTACCGGCAATGTCACAATCACCATCAATGACGACCGTCAGCTGCAAGTGCCGACGGGCAATTCGCTTATCTCCACCCTTGCCGAACAGCAAATATATCTGTCTTCAGCCTGTGGCGGCAAAGGCTCGTGCGGACAGTGCAAATGCCGTGTGCTCTCGGGCGGTGGCTCCATACTGCCCACCGAGGTAGGCTTCTTCAACCGCAAGCAACAGCAAGAGGGCTGGCGGCTGGGCTGCCAAGTCAAAGTCAAGGAGGATATGAAAATAGCACTTCCACCCTCCGTCCTGAGTGTCAAGAAATATGAGTGTACTGTGGTGTCCAATCGCAACGTGGCCACCTACATCAAGGAGTTCAAGGTGCAACTCCCCCCAGGTGAGCACATGGACTTTGAGCCCGGATCATACGCACAAATAGAGATTCCACGGTTCGACATCCGATATGCCGACTTCGACCGTGGGCTCATCACCAACGAGTATCTACCTGCATGGGAACAGAACCGACTGTTCGACCTGCGCTGTACCAACGACGAACCCACCACGCGTGCCTATTCAATGGCTAATTATCCCGCAGAGGGAGATGTGTTTATGCTCACCGTGCGCATTGCCACGCCTCCGCTCAGGCCCGACCGCTCGGGCTTTATGAATGTCAATCCTGGCATTGCCTCCAGCTACATCTTCTCGCTCAAGCCAGGCGACAAGGTGGTTATGTCTGGCCCCTACGGAGAATTTCATGTCAAGGAACACCTCACAGATGTTGAAAATACAAATGCAGCAGCCAATTCTCAATTTCCCGAAATGATATGGATTGGCGGTGGTGCCGGCATGGCGCCTCTTCGTGCCCAAATCATGCATTTAACGCGCACGCTAGGCATTCGTGACCGAGCCTTGCACTTCTTCTATGGAGCCCGAGCCTTGAACGAAGTTTTTTATCTCGACGATTTCCAACAGTTGGAGAAAGACTTTCCCAATTTCCACTTTCACCTTGCGCTTGACCGACCTGACTCTGCCGCTGACCAGTTGGGTGTGCCTTATACCTCGGGGTTTGTGCATCAGGTGATGTTCAATACCTATCTTCGAGACCATCCATCTCCCGAAGATATCGAATATTACATGTGCGGTCCCGGACCTATGAGTGCCGCGGTTGTTGAAATGCTTGATGACCTAGGTGTCCCGCCCGAAAACATACTATACGACGATTTTGGTGCTTGAAATGCAAAGCCAAAACCATATAGACAGTGCCTAGAATTACTTTTGGACGCTGTTTTGGTGAACGTATTGATGTGTGGTGTGGTCTAATTCTTACGGTCACGTCCGAAGATTTGGCCTATCCATTGACGATTCATGCGGGCAATATTTTGCCGTTTGATTTGTTTGGGGCATTCCGCTTCGCAGGCGTAGGTGTTGGTGCAACTGCCAAAACCCAGTTCGTCCATCTTAATGACCATGTTGCGTACACGGTCGAGGGCTTCCATCTTGCCTTGTGGCAATAGGTTGAGGTGGCTGACCTTGGCACCTACAAAGAGCATTGCGCTGGCATTCTTGCATGCCGCCACGCAGGCACCGCAGCCTATGCAGGCAGCAGCGTCCATTGCATGGTCGGCAACGTGCTTGGCGATGGGGATAGTGTTGGCATCGGGCACGCCGCCAGTGGTGGTGCTGATATACCCTCCCGCCTGAATAATTTTATCAAAAGCAGTGCGGTCGACCACTAGGTCGCGAATGACGGGGAAGGGTTTCGCTCGCCAAGGCTCAATCCATATCTCGTCGCCGTCGTTGAAACGGCGCATATGCAATTGGCAGGTGGTGACACCGTCGTCGTTGCCGTGGGGACGGCCATTGATATAGAGACCGCACATGCCGCAGATACCCTCACGGCAATCGTTGTCGAAACAGACAGGGTGTGCGATACGGTCGTTGACCAATTGCTCATTCAGAATGTCGAGCATTTCAAGAAACGAACACTCGGCAGAAATATTATCGACATGGTATGTCTCAAAACGCCCTTTGGCATGGGCGTTCTCCTGACGCCAGATATGTAGTGTGAATTTCATCTTATTGTTGTTTGATTGTTTGATTGTTTGAGTATTTTGACTGCGTAAGCCACTCACGCATTTACACATTCAAGCATTCAAACATTATTTATAATTCCGTTTGGCAATTTTAATGTGTTCGTAGTTGAGCTCTTCCTTAGTCATGGTCTCGGGATTGCCGTGACCTTGATATTCCCATGCTGCAACATACATGAAGTTCTCATCGTCGCGCTGGGTCTCGCCATCTTCAGTCTGATGCTCAGTGCGAAAATGACCGCCACAAGACTCTTCGCGGTGTTGGGCATCGGTGATGATGAGTCGAGCCAACTCGAAGTAGTCCGCCAACCGATAACCCTTCTCTAAATCGGGGTTAAACTCGTCGGCTGTGCCAGGGATGTAGACCTCGTTCCAAAACTGTTGTTCCAACTCCTTAACCAGCCCCATGGCAGTATTAAGGCTCTCGGTGTTACGTGCCATTCCAACATATTCCCACATGACCTTGCCGAGAGCTTTGTGGAAATGGTCGACAGAATGTGGTGCTGTAGTGTGGCGACCGACATCGAAGAGCCTGTCAATACGTTGCCGCACCGCCTGTTCTGCCTGTTCAAATTCAGGCGTATCGGATGAAATCTTGCCCTCATATATCTGGTCGGCGAGGTAATTCTGCATAGTGTAGGGCAGCACGAAATAGCCGTCTGCCAGACCCTGCATCAATGCCGAAGCGCCCAGTCGGTTGGCTCCATGGTCTGAGAAATTCGCCTCGCCAGCGGCAAAGAGACCGGGGATGGTGGTCTGCAACTCGTAGTCCACCCAAAGCCCTCCCATGGTGTAGTGTACGGCAGGATATATCATCATCGGCTCCTCATAGGGGTCGGTGTCTACAATCTTTTGATACATCTGGAATAGGTTGCCGTATTTCTGTTCCACCACGTCTCGACCCAGCCGTTTAATGGCATCAGCAAAATCCAAATATACCGCCAATCCCGTCGACCCTACGCCATAACCCGCATCGCAACGCTCTTTGGCAGCACGCGATGCCACATCGCGCGGCACCAAATTGCCAAAGGCGGGATAGCGGCGTTCCAGATAGTAGTCGCGGTCTGCCTCCGCAATGTCGGTCGGTTTCAGCTTGTGGGCACGTATCGCCTCGGCATCCTCTTTCTTCTTGGGTACCCAAATGCGGCCGTCGTTGCGCAGGCTCTCGCTCATCAGTGTCAGCTTCGATTGGTAGTCGCCATGCACAGGTATACAGGTGGGATGAATCTGCACATAGCAGGGATTGGCGAATGCCGCGCCTTTCTTGTGGCAAATCCATGCTGCACTGCCGTTGCTGTTCATGGCGTTGGTCGACAGGTAGTAGACGTTGCCATAACCTCCCGTGGCAACTACCACGGCATGGGCGGCATAACGTTCCAATGCACCTGTCACCAGATTGCGGGCTATAATGCCACGCGCACGGCCGTCAATCATCACCAACTCCATCATCTCGCGCCGTTCATGTAAACGAACGCTTCCACGCGCTATCTCGCGGCTCAGAGCCCCGTAGGCGCCCAACAGCAACTGCTGCCCCGTCTGTCCACGGGCATAGAAAGTGCGGCTCACCTGTGCACCGCCAAAAGAACGGTTGTCGAGCAGTCCGCCGTAGTCTCGGGCAAAAGGCACGCCCTGTGCCACGCATTGGTCGATAATATTACCGCTCACCTCTGCCAAACGGTACACATTCGCCTCGCGTGCACGATAGTCGCCACCCTTGATAGTGTCGCGAAACAGCCGTTCCACGCTGTCACCGTCGTTCTGATAGTTCTTGGCAGCGTTGATTCCTCCTTGTGCGGCTATGGAGTGTGCACGACGGGGTGAGTCCTGTATGCAGAAAATGTCCACGTTGAAACCCATGGCTCCCAACGAGGCGGCTGCCGAAGCCCCTGCCAAACCAGTGCCGACCACAATAATATCAATCTTACGCTTGTTGGCGGGATTCACCAGTTTTTGACTGGCCTTATAATTAGTCCATTTTTCAGAAAGGGGTCCTTCCGGTATTTTGGAATCTAAAATCATGTTCTGAAGAATTTAAGGTTTACAATCCAATAAAAACCAATATCACCACAGCGGCGAACATCAGGCACACCACCCAGGCATATATCTGACCCAGTATTTCGATGACACCGCTGTATTTGTAATTGTTCAGACCCAACGTTTGGAATGCCGAAGGGAAGGCATGGCGCATGTGCATCCACACCACGGCGAAGAAGAAGAGGTAGCAGAATACTATCCATGGATTTTTAAACTTCTCCCGAGCCATATAGTAGAAATCGGGCTCTACATCCAGTTCCTCCATTGCCTTTTCGAGCATCACCTTATCGTCGTGGGTGAGGTGGCGCAGCCATTGTCGGTCGGCAGACATCATCTCCTCCTCTTGTGCCCGACTGAGCAGCTCGGCAACAGGCACTACGGCACGCAGTTTGTCCAGTTCGCCATTAATCTCTGCCATCTGTTCGGCGGTAATCTGGTCTTTGTACATCTCCAGCTGCTCCTCGTTAGTTTTGATAAACTCTTCGGGTGTGAGGCCATATTGGATGGCGGCCTGTTGCAAGGCATCAACTTCCTCGCTGTGCAGATCCTCTACCTTGACCATATACTGACCTTCTACCCAACCCAACTTCACAAAATAGAAGTCCGTAAAATGCAATAACAAACAGACAAAGATAAGTATGCCCGTCCACATCATAAGCTTCGATGTAGAATGTGTCGTACTTTTGCTACGCTGATGGTAGCGCACCGGCCGCGCCAGTCGGTTGGTGAACCACAGCCAAACAGTAAAGCCGATATGCAGTACAATAGTGGCAAGAAGCACCACCTCGAATACTTTAATCACATAGTTCGTGCCCATAAAATGGCAAAACGCGCTGTACCACGCGCCGTCGTCGCGGCGCAATATGCATAGGTTGGCACAGGCATGGAACAGCAGGAAGACGAGCAAAAATCCGCCTAGCAGTGCCACGCAAATCTTTT
>JAEEGL013404747.1_pt1 | contig 18819 bp, 13 predicted proteins | sample 9134231 | NCBI WGS metagenome assembly JAEEGL01 (sample SAMN16246548, study PRJNA631951) | gut metagenome | biome: gut microbiome; feature: rumen; material: fiber-attached | host: Bos | place: Iran: Karaj | collected 2018-10 | reverse complement strand
ATGTTTCATCTGTATGGCGTGGCTCTTGATGGTGATGCCGCGCTCGCGTTCAAGATCCATGTCGTCGAGCACCTGATCCTTTAGGTCGCGGTCGGCGATGGTCTTGGTATGTTGCAACAGACGGTCGGCGAGAGTGCTCTTGCCGTGGTCGATGTGCGCTATTATGCAGAAATTACGAATGTTTTCCATTAATACGATGTGTTTTTAAAGATAAAAATAATTAAAAATTTGACACCAAGTCCAACCCTTGCGCACGGTAAAAAGGGAACTTCCTGTCGCTCGAAATCAGCGGCATCCCCATTGTCATCGCATGGGCTATTATGATATGGTCGGATGGGTCGTAATGTTTTTCAGCCTCGTTGATTTGGAGTCTTGCCATTGTGTGCACTACATTAATGTCAACAGGAAGGATTTGCACATTGTAGTCGTTCCTTACCGACCTTACAAGGTCGTCTGCTTTTTTCCATCTATGAACAAGCATATTCTTATGACGGTGTGCTATGACAAGTTCTCTCACAGATTCGGAACTCACATACAATGAGTTTTCGCTGTCATACACCATCGCGCTGACGTCCTTTGTAAGACGGTCTTCTTCCTCAATGATAAAATAGAGGATATTGGTGTCAATCATGTAACGTGCCATACCTACCAATTGTAAAGTTTTATTTTTGAATCTGAATCGAATGAGAATCCATCAACAAGTTCAATCGACCCCTTGTATTTTTTGATGTTAATCATCCTTCTTGTCCAAATCCTTTTCTTGACAATCTTTGGCACCTTTTCCCATTCGATATTATCAAATATCAAATCGTCAATTTCTTTATTAGCAGCAAGCTCCTCTTCCGTGAACTCCGGCACAAAATTCTCTGTCATAGTTGATGCAATTTTTTGTTAGACATTTTCTTTGCCGCAAAAGTAAAAAAAACTATTTCATATTCCAAAAACATTTCATATTTTTACGACTGAAAAAACATTCATCAAAAACACCATGATAAAACTACTCACACTAATTCTGTTGCTCCTGCCGATGTGCGTATTCGGTCAGGACAGCACCGCCAATTATTACTTCAACAAGGGCATGGAACTGTTAAACGCCCAAAAACCAGACGAGGCGATTCCCTTCTTTAAGAAAGGCGACGCGCTCGAAAAGGCACAGTTTGCCAAAACCGACGACAATTACCGTCGCTCGGAGTATTGGCTGATAAGGTGCCATCTCAACCTTGCATATAATTTTGCCAATCAGAACAACAAAGCCAAAGCCATCAAGTATCAAAAACTTGCAGTGAAGGGCTGCAAAAATTATTTTGGCAAGGAGCATCCCGACTATGAAATATTGAAGTACGACTTGAAAGCCTACCATACCATCGACCATCAGGAGACCGTCGGCGACGAATATTATGAGCAGGGCATCAACTTGTACAGGACGCAACAGTCGCATCTTGCGGTGGATTATTTGAAAAAAAGCGATTCGCTCGAAAAGGCGTTGCTGACTAAAAAACATCTCTATTACAACCGCTCCGAAAAACAACTCATCGTCTGCTGGTCAGACCTTGCGAACTTCTTTTTCAGCAATGGGCAACCCGACTGGGCACTTGCAAACCAAACCAATGCCGCCAACAGTGCAAAAAGGGTTTACGGCAAGAAACACCCGATCTATCTCACAGCTCAAAAGACACTTGACAAGATGCAACTATTCATCAGCGGCAAGGCAGGTGCCGACGCTTATTACAACCGTGGAATGGAGCTTAAAAACGACCATCCATACGATGCCTTGTCATATTTCCAAAAAGCCGACACCCTCGAAAAAGCTACATTGGATCCATCGTCGCCTAATTACAACCGCTCGGCGCTCGCAATGGCAGAGTGTAATAACAGGCTGGCAGGTTTTTGGTTTAGGGCTAAGAGTTACGCATCGGCGATTGAATACAAGACCAAAGCGGCGGAAATCTACAAAAAAGTCTTGGGCGAGGAAGACGACCAATACATAAACACATTGAGGGAACTTGCCGGTTATTATTATCAAACCAACAATTTTGAAGAACAAGCCAGTATTCTAACAATAATTGCGGAAATAATAAAGAAAAAATATGGCGAAGGAGATAAATATTTTTCAGAGTTGGAATCTATCAATTTTTCTTATGGCATAATGAATAAATATGACGAACAAGTCAAGTATCAAAAGCTTATCTTGGAGTTCACCAAGAAAAAATATGGCGAGGAAAGTCGAATATACATAAAAAGGTTGAGTGGTCTTGCGTGGACATATGAAATTATTCACGATTATGCGGAGGCAATCAGGCTGCATAATATTGCGGTAGAATTGTCAAAAAAAGCCTATGGAACGGAAAGTGAAGAATATTTAAAGAAATTGAGTCGCCTCTCAGAATCATATTCCATCGCCGGCAACGATACTATGGCTATCAAGTGTGGGACAGAAGCAATGGAAATTGGGAAAAAAATATTTGGCGAAGGCAGTTCTGAATACGCATCGACGGTAAAGAGCCTTGCATATTGTTATGGATATGCAGCATATCAAGGTCGTGAGGGCTATATCAACGAGGCAATCAGACTGCAAAGGATGGCAATGGAAATCTTTAAAAAAAATGCGGTGGAAGATGAAAAAAAAGACACCCAAGGATTTCGATTGCGTTCCGAATTAGGCAAATCACTGGACTTGCTTGCAGCGTATTATGCCATCAGCGGCAATTACAAAGAGGCGGTAGAGTGCCAAAGGCTTGCTATAGAACACGAAAAAGAATATCAGGGCAACCTGCCATATACTGATGATTTGTGGATTTCTCTTGCCCGCTATCAAGCTGCCGCAAGACAATATGACAAGGGGGCGGAATTGTACCACAAAATTTATGACATCAGACTCTCTAATCTTTCGAATGAATTATCGGGTCTGTCAAGTGACGAGCGGACAACGAAATGGAGTAATAATTATCTCTATGACTTTTTTTTTAGCGAAGAATTGCCATACGCCGCATACAAATGTGCGACCACCAAAGACACCACCCTCGCCCGCCTCGCCTACAACGGCATTGTATTGTCGAAAGGTTTTCTCCTAAATTCCGAATTTGAGATACTGAACGTAATCGAGCAAAAAGGCAATTCTGTCCTCAAAGAGCGTTGTTACAAAATGAACCGTGACCGCGCAATGCTTGACAGCCTTATGCAAATATCGGCGGACAAAAGGTCTATCGACGCGGATTCGCTTTCCAAGGCAATCAAGCACGAGGAACACGACCTCGCTGCTGCAGCCTGGCAACTCGGCGACTACATTGGCAACCTTGCAATCGACTGGACGGAAATTCAGAAAAAATTGAAGGACGGCGACATGGCGGTGGAGTTTGCAAAATTCAGAGACATCTGGGAATGGAAAACGTTTTACGCTGCATTCGTCATCAAAAAAGGCATGAAGTCCCCCGTCTGTGTGCCGCTCTTTGAAATCGACGATTTCAACGCCGTCAGGACATCAGATTACTATAAAACTCCAAAACTCTACAATCTCATCTGGGAGCCTCTCGCAAAACATCTCCAAGGCGTCAAGAGCGTCTATTTCTCGCCGTCGGGACGGCTTCACACCATCGCCATCGAATCGCTCCCCGACGCCGACGGCAAGATTTTCTCCGAAAAATACGACGCTTACCGCCTGTCATCGACCCGCGAACTCGCATTGAACCGCACCGCAAATACTAACAAAAAGGCAGCGACATACGGCGGCATACAATATGAATTTTCGGAGAACGACTGGCGGTCGGTGGTGTTTGAAAAATATGACAACGACACCATCATCGACATTCCTGTCATCAATGACAAATATCGTGGCAGCGGCATGGCGTACCTTGACGGCACTCAGGTAGAATCGACGGCGGTGGCCAATCTTTTACGCTCGGTGGATTACAACGTGGACGCATTGTCGGATGCCGCCGCCACCGAAGAATCATTCAAAAGGCTCTCCGGCATGGGTTTGAAAATCCTACACATCGGCACTCACGGTTTTTATCAGTCGGAGGCGGACATGGAGAACGCCGGTCTGAAATTTTTCACCGACGCCAAACAGCAAACCCAGGAAGACCGCTCGCTGAGTTGCAGCGGACTGCTCTTTGCCGGCGCCAATTCCGCCCTCGACCCAAGGCGCAACAAGGAAATCCCGCTGGGCGCAGACGACGGCGTATTGACGGCAAAAGAAATTTCGAGACTCGATTTCCGTGGACTTGACCTCGTTGTCCTCTCCGCGTGCCAGACAGGACTTGGCGAAATCACTGGCGAAGGAGTGTTCGGCTTGCAGCGCGGCTTCAAGAAGGCGGGCGCACAGACCATCGTGATGAGCCTTTGGAAAGTTTCTGACGAATCCACGCAAACGTTGATGATAGAATTTTTCAAAAACCTCACTGCGGGTCAATCGAAACGCGCCGCATTCACCGCCGCACAAAAGACCGTCCGCGCCAAATATCCAAACCCGCTCCACTGGGCGGCATTCGTAATGGTGGACGGAATATAGACAATGCATTATTTATGCATTGTCAATAAATCCAATAATTGTACAGATAATTGTCGGTGCCGCCGACGAGGACGCTGAACTTGCTTTTGCCATTGAGCTGGGAGATTGAAAAATCCGTGGATCCATTCAACGGGAAACCGCTGCAGCAATTGCCCTTGTTGTCTATCAGGAAAATCTTGCCGAGCGACCGGCACGCCACGCCTATCCTGACGTCCTTGGACGAAAACGAGAATATGTTGGGCCTGCCAAGAGAGCCGTCGGCACAAAAACTGAACTTCTCCCTCCCGTCGGCGTTGTAGACATACAGCATGTCGCCGTCGGTGAAGATGTATTCCGTGACGCCGTCGCCGTCTATGTCGTGAAGCACGAAGTAATGATTGGCGGTGAAGTCCCTGAACGTCTTGGACTTGCACGAACCGTCGGAGTATATGTACTTGACCTCGCCCGACGACGTGGTGGTGACAAGCCTCATGTCGGGAGTGCCTGGGTTCTCCAGATAATAAAGCGAGTTTTTAGACTTCGGGAACACATTGGAGACATTGATGCGCACCTCGCCACGGCGGTTGAGAATGTAGGTCTTGAGATTGTCGGAGAAAACGAGGTAGTCGCTGTCGTCTATGCGGAAAAACTGCACCGGGGTAAGCACCGGGTCGTTGGTGCGCAGCGGCGTCCACGTATCGAGGGGCTTGCCGTCCTTGGTGTACACGTAGAGGTATCCGTCGCTGCACGGCACAAAGATGCGGTAGTCGCGGGTGCGGTCGTAGTCAAACACCGAAATCTCCGCCGACACCCTCGCTGGCAGCTGCACGGGATAATTGCCGACGAAGTTGCCGTTGACATCTATGGCGTAGAGGAAATTCTCAGTCGCAAACACGTACTGCTTCTTCTGGTCGCCGAACATGTCGACCTGAAAAAGCGGGCTTGTCAGCGGCTCGGCGAGCTGCTTGACAAACCTGCGCTCGCCGGTCCTTTCAAAACGGTAAAGCTTGTTGGTCTCGTCCTGCACAAAGATGTCCTTTTCGCCCGAGTAATGCCTATTGAGCACCTGCGGCTTGCCACAAAGCAACGCCTCCGTCTGCGCGAGCCACGACACGTACCGGTCGGCCTCCACGGTGGTGCTGTGGAGGAGCGCGGCGTTGGTATACAAGAAGTCGCCCTCCGTGTGCGAATACTGCACGGCAAACGAGCGGAGGTGCTGAATGTACGCCATATTGCCGGGCAGCGCGGCAGCATTGCCCTTGGAGAGCCAACGGCTCATCTCGTCCTGCGCAAAGGAAAGGTCGATGTAGTAATAGAGGTTGCTCTCCTCGTTCACGTACCCCGAAAAACCGTCGTAAATCGAATTGTTAGCCAAGACCTTGCCGTTGTCGTTGTTGTTGGCGTATTCATAGAGGCTGCTCACCGAATGTCCGAAGACGGCGTTGTCCTTGTAAATCATAAAATACGACGCATCGGCAGAAAAGATGTCGCCAAAATATTCCCTGAATACCCTGCTTTCGGGAAACTTGTATACGCGGTACGAGTTTTGCGACGAGGTGGTGAACTTAAACAGCCCGTCCTTGTCGGTGATGCCATTTTTGTCGCGGTATTTCTTGCAATACGCCGACACCTTCGCCTCAAAGTCGTCGGCGTTCAGCAATTCCGCCACCACATAACGGTCGTCGCCCCTGCCCGCAACATTGAACGTGCAGGTAAATTCGGTGACACGGTTTACGATGTTGGAATACAGCAGCTCCGAAAGGCGCACCTTGTAATCCTTGTGCACCTTGTCGTCGAAAGCCAGATGCGACCCGTATGCGCTGGTCGACTTAAGATGGTTGGCGAAGTCGTTTTCAAAAAGGTGCATGTCGCTGATGCCGAGCGACACAAACGAGATAGTCTTTGACGGAAGGTACTCGGGGCAAGAGTTTTTGACCGGCGTCTGCGACTTGATGACGCCCAAGCGGTGCGACGAAGTTCCAATCGCGGTATAGCCGGCGCATGTAGCCACCTGTTTCTTGATGTCGATGTCGAGAGCCGACCATCCGGCATGCCTCTCCAGCGCAGCACACGCCGAGTTGCTTAGTTCGCCGCCGACCATCTCGCCAAGCTGATTGTAATTGAAGAGAACTACCGCAGCCACATTCCTGCCGATGCCCTTCAACAGCGGGACAAGCTCGGCGTCCTGCGTGATGCCATTGCCGCCGGTCTTTATCTGACGGATGGTATAGTCTATCATGCGCGACGAGGTGCTCACCACCACCACGCCGCCGCAATAGGTGAACAGGAATATGGGGCTGTTTTTTTTGCCACGGTCGTACACCTTGTAAAACTTGACACCGTCATAAGAGCCGGCCTCAACCACCTTGCGCTGCTTCTCGGCGATGGACTTTATGTTGGTCCATAGCGCGATGGCGTCGTCTTTCGGGATGGCGACACCCACCACGACGCACACCTTGTTGTCGCCCTCGCGATAAAAAGACACCACCGCGTCCTTGCCGCTAATCTGCGAGCGTATGGAATGGTTTTTCTGGGCAAGGGTATCGACGGTGTACACGACGCCCGCCGCCGACTTCAACGACGGAATGTTGCGCACCTGCGCCCAAATCATATTGTCGTTGTCGAGGGCGGCGCACAAACCACACAGGTCGGACGTCTTGACGACCACGCCCGCACCGCCCGGCACTACACGAAGTATGCCGTAGTCGGTGTCGTCGTCGGAACCTCCGCACGCAACACAAACCACAGCAAAAACTATCGTCGATAAAATAAATATTATTTCCCTTGTAAACTTCAACATTTGATTCTTTTCAATCACTGACCTGCCCTTGCCTCGTCCCTGCTCAGCTGGTACGTCCTCAGACCAAACTCCTTGATGACAGCAAAAAGATGCTCGAAGAACGCCGACTGTATCTTCTCAAACGCCGCCCACTCGGTGATTTTGGTGAAACAATACACTTCGAGGGGGATGCCCGTTGAAGTCTGCTGCATCTGGCGGACCATCAGGTGCCCGTTTTCGACGAAGGTGCCGTCCTTGATGATGATGCGCCTCTTCACCTCGCTGGGCTTGAGCTTGTTGTTGATGTATGTAATCTCCTTGGAGCGCGTCACGGGGTAAAACACCTTCTTGTCTTTCTTATCGACCACGAGGTCGTCCTTGAAGTCCTTGGTAAACTTGTCGACGTCCTTGATTATCGTATGCCCCTTGAACTCCTTGATGTACTCCTCCGAGCCTTCGCCAAACATCTTGACGAAATCATCCTTGTCAGGCACTTCATAGACTTCGAGCGTGTACGACTTGGAGATTGTTGCGAGCTTGTTGGCGGATGCCACTGACGCCACCAGACCTGTCGGACCGCCTTCCTGCGCGGGCTTACCCTCATTGGTGATGTTGATGGTGGTGGGCTTGAACTTCTTGAATATCTGATAGTTGGCGCGGATGTAAAACTCAATGTACTTGCGGAAGAGTTCCAGGTTGGTGACAGCCTGCCTGCCAAAGACTTGGAGATTGTCGTTATGGTCGGCGGACTCCTGCTCGCGCTGCTCCACGTACTCTTTCATGATGGGAATCTGCTTGGCCCGCTGCATGAGTTCGGGCGTGGCGACGCACACCGAATCGGCGTCTATCATGATGGTGCGCTTGATGCGGCGCGCCTCCATTTCCTGCATGTTGCTCCAATTGATGAAGGATTCCATCATCAGGTTGGCTGTCGGGACGGTAACAACCGAATTGTCGAAGTTTCTCACCTTGATGGTATTGAGAGTGATTTCCACGACGTTGCCCTCGATGTTGCGCCCCGACATGGTAATCCAGTCGTTCATCTTCACCATGTCGAGCGAGGTCAATTGGATGCTGGCGATGAAGCCCGACAGCGAATCCTTGAACACAAACATCAGCATCGCCGAAATGCCCGCAAGTCCGCCAAAAAGCGAGAGCGGGTTTTCTCCTATCAATATCGACAATATGCCGAATCCGCCAAAGAGTCCCACGATAATCTTAGCCACCTGAATGTAGCCACGGATGTTGGTCTTGCGTCCCTTCTGCACGAGGATGTCGGCGAGGATGTCGTGCACAGCGTCGATGGCGCGGAAGAGGATGATTATCAACGAAAATACATTCCACGAAAAACACAGGCTCCTGATGTGCTCCACCCAGTCTTTGTCGTCCACGGCAAACTGTATCAGATAATAGATGTAAGCCGCCGGGAATATCTGGCTCAACGGCTCCACCACCTTGTGCGTTACAAGCAGGTCGTCGTACTTGTTTACAGTCCTCGTAACAATCTCGTGGACAATCCTAATGATGATATACTTTGCAATCACCCAGCTCAGCGCACTGATGCAGCCGATGAAGATGAAGTTGATGATGTTTTTCAACAGTTTGGCGGACTCGGAGCTTAGTCCCCAGTCCTTAAACGTAGTCACCAGATAAGACGACAAATCGCTGAATATTTCTATAAGAAATTCTGTCATATTTTTTCTCAATAAAATGTGAACAATCCGACTGCAAAGTTAAGCCTTTGATTTTTGATTTCAAAAAAAAGTTTGTTACTTTGCAAAAAATTAAACTTTCCTCTTTCCTCTTTCCTCTTACCTCTCTCCTCTTTCCTCTGTCCTCTGTCCTCTTTCCTCTTTCCTCTCTCCTCTCTCCTCTTTCCACTCTCCTCTCTCCTCTTTCCTCTCTCACACCACCCACACCGTCTCGTCACCGCAAATGTTGCGGATTTTGAGGCGGAGGGGCGGGCGGGTGCTTACTATTGAGCCGTCCCAATAGTCGGATGTCTTTTTGCCATCCTTGATTACATAGCCCGAGGGGGCTATTTTGATTTCGGCATCCGAATGCCAAGGGGCTTTCTTGTCGGCGTTTTCGCAATCTACGGATATGAACTCCACGGTTTCGAGACCGTTGTCGCTCAACGTCAGAGGCTTGAAAGGCTTGCCCGACGCCAACGCCTGCTGCTCGCCACAGCTATTGAGCGCGTCGATTTTCATCTTGATGCGGTCGGAATGGAAACTGTTGATTACAGTCCTGTACATCTTAACCTTAAACAAGTCCTGACTCTCAAACTCTGAAACAGATAATTCCGCCTCATCTTCCAAAACCACCTCGTCGAGCACTTGCTTTAAGTCCATAAGTTGATGCTCGATAAGCGTGAACTGATTCTGCTCTTTGATAAAACGGTTAATCTCGTTGAATCCGTCGATGTCGATGAAATAGATATACACCTTTTTATATTGGTCGCCGAGGTTTGATATGCCTTCGAGGACAATGCGGTGCGCCTGCGGCTTATCAAGCACACGGGTGCTGCTGTCCAAGAGATTCGGCAGATATACAGGGATTTCGCCAAGGCGCGAATCGCTGATGCTGCCCGCCCAGAAACGGCTGTCGAGGGCTTCGTTTTTGTGAAGGCCCTTTATCAGCGAAAAGAGTTTTTCCTGTGTCTGAACAGGGTTGCGGTAAAGCGACACGCCGTCAGAAATTTCGAGTATTTCAAACTCGGCATTCTGTGCTTTTAGCCTATCGCGGACGGTTTGGATAGAGTTGATGCCGATGTCGCCGTGGATGAACTTTCTGCCAAAACGGTTGGCAACAGCGGCTGTAACGCCTGAGCCGCCAAAGAAATCGGCGACCACCATTCCCTCGTCGCTGCTCGCCTTGATAATGCGCTCCAAGAGGGCTTCGGGCTTTTGCGTGGCGTAGTCAACACGCTCGTCGGCTTGTGAATTGACGGGCGGAATGTCGTCCCACAAGGCACTTATGGCACTGCCTTGCATCTCGTCCAAATAACGCTTGTATCTTGGACGGTCATTGCTCGTCATTACAATCCGCCCTTCCTTAATCAATTCGTCAATCTTTGCCTGAGAATATCTCCAATGCGTACCCGCTGGCGGTTCCAACGTTTTCCCAAAGAAAACCCTGCTCGGACCCGAACCTGCCGCCGACAAATCGCCAAGGGTATATCTGCGTCCATCTTCATCCGTATTGGAATAATACTTGTCGATATGTTCGTCGGAATGTGGATTATATTGCGGATTCCAAACATAATCGTCAGAATTGTTATGATAATGGAAAATCGAATCGTGGACAACGGCAAAACCTTCTTTTTGTGCGTGTGAAGTTGTCCTTTTCCAAATAATCTCGGCTGCAAAATTGTCCTCCCCGAAAATCTCATCCATCAGAATCTTCACATAATGCCCAATGTGATAGTCGAGATGGACGTAGATGCTTGCGTTTTCGCTCATTACTGACTTGATGGCTGTGAGGTTTTCGTACATCCAGTTGAGGTAACGCTCCTTGTCCCAGATGTCGCCGTACATCTTTTCCTCAAATGAGCGGACTTCGTCGATGTCTAACTGCTGCTCGGCGTCGGCTATCTGCTTTGCCTTGTCGGGATTGCGGCGCAGATAGATTTTTTTGGCGTAGTCGGCTCCCGATGCAAACGGCGGGTCGATATACACCAAATCTACCGAGATTCCTTTTTCTTTGAGATAGGCGCACGCAGAGAGGCACTCGCCACGGATAATGAGGTTTTGCCCGGGATTGTCGCCGGCAAGTTCCTTTGATTCGGTCTCGAAGAGGGGCATTCCGCGCTTGATGCGTTCTACCACGCCGTCGCTGCCGTTGTAGCGCAATACACGCCGCGTGCGCACAAAGTTGTCGAGGATTGCCTGCCCTTCGAGGGTGTCGGGATAATATGGAATGTATTTGATTGCCATAATGGATTAGTTTTCAAAAAATTCGTTAATCATTTTCATTGTCTTTGCCACACGTTCTTCGTGGGAGAGTGTGTCTTCGAGATATAGAAATTCAAAACGCCGATAGCCAAACTTCTCGTTGTTTTTTTGGATAAACTCGTTTTGCATAAACGCGCGTTTTTCGGCAAAGTTGGCAGCAAAGCCCGCGCCCTTGGTCTCTATTATCACAGCCTTATGGATTTCGTTGTGCTCGTTGCGGCTTATCAAGAGAAAGTCAGGCACATATCTGCCCACGTAACGCCATACGCCGTCGGGTCGCGAATAACAGTCTATCTTGAAATCGGTAAGATTGTCGTCGCCGTTGAAATATATCTCCAAGCCCCGCTGATTGGTGAGGGGCAGAATTTCTTCTGTGAAAAAACGCCGTTCCAGACCGCTGTCGAAACGGTACGGCAGATAATGATAGGTGCGTGCGCGTTCGGGATGCGGGTCGTCGCTGAGTTTTAGCACGGACACATCCTGGCCCAGGGCGGTAAGTTGCTCTACAAGTTTTTGAACCTGCTCCTTGCGCTGAGGGTCGTCGTCGAAACCGTCCCACTCTATGATTTTCTTCACATCTTCCTGTGCAGGATAAAACTTCGGACTATCGTCAACTGACGAGAATGTCTGATTGTCTTTAATCTGCAACAGGCTCGCCCTTTCGGGAATTATCTCCTCCTTAACGTCCAACGTGCGCTCAGGGAAGAAGGCGCGGCGGATTTTTGAGCGGATTTCCGCTTGGTTGAATTTGGGATTCTCAATCCTTACGCCGTCTTTTTCGGTGGTTATCTTGTTGAAAATATTCTCCAACAGCGACGAATATTTTTGCAACTCGTCAACGCAAAGGAAACCGAAACTCTCTTTTGCAATGGCGTGCAGCCACCAAGAAAACGAGTTTTCACATTCGCCGCCATTGGTATCCAACTCAGAATAATCCACTATCTTGCCGTTGAAATCCAACTCGGTAACAATTTTAGAATCATTTTCCGAAACGATATTATCCGACGACAGTTTAACCGCCGTATCGTGATTCTGCTCCACCACAAGGGTCTCGTAACTTATTTTCAGTTGATAAAAATCAACACTTGGAAGCCTGAGGTGCTGTGTCCGGTCAAAACGGCTGACCTGAGGCTTTTCGGGTTTGTCTTTGTCGGCAAACTCACGCAGCGTGATGTTCTGCTGCTGTATAAGTTGGGTGTTGAGTTTGTCGGCGTTGAACTTGTTGAGCCATATCAACGCGGTCTCGTCCCTGTCTGCCACCTGACGCAGGCAGCGGCACGATGTCTGCAAAACCATATTGGTGGGGCAGACACCTTTTTGCGGAAGGATAACGCCTGTGAGACTTTTGCAGTCCCACCCCTCCTTGCCTATCTGAACAAGAAGCACGATTTTTATTTTCGACATCTGCGTGTCAAGCGCGGCAAACTCCGCCTCCGAACCTTCGGGTTTAGGGTAACGCTTGTTGCCGCCGTGATATTTCAGTATGTGCTGCGCAGGGTTGAGTCCATATTCTGCAAGTATCTGCGAAACTTGCGGCAATATGGTTTCTTCCAAGGTTTCTATCGAGCCGCAATAGATAGCGAGTTTGGCGCACGTGCCGTCGGGATATGTCAGATTCTTGTATTTGTCTAAAAATTCCTTGACGCCGTTTGCAATAATGTCGTCGGATTCCGAATCAGCAATCTTTACCTTCGGTGTTTTCAAGAAATTGCCTATGCCGTCGATCAACGGATAATGGTACACGACATTGGCAAGGTCGGCGTTCTTGATTGAAAAACTGTCGCTTACAGCCACGCTCTCCTGTTTTTCGAGATAGGGCGTACCCGAAAAACCAAGCACGGAAGTATTTTTGCCGTCATTAGCCCACTGCGACACCACCTGCCGTAGTTTGATTTCGCCGTCGGAGGCGTGATGAACCTCGTCGATATATATGGCAAGGTTCGGAATTTTGCCTATCACCCTGCGCAATTCGTTGTAAACGAGCGAATCCTTGTCCTCAACGCCTTCGTAAAGTCCGCCGCCCTTGTCCATCTTGTTGAGGATAACCTTTTCGGCGTTGGTTACGGCTACAAAGCCAAACATTTCTTCTACGGGCTGACCTCCATAAACAATTTTGCGTGCGTTGGGATTCTTAGTCTGATTGCTCTTTGCAGCGGATTTCTGCTCGTCGAGGGTCTCGAACCTAATCAGTTTTTTTATTTGCGAAGCCGACGGTTCGGGAATCACCCACGAAGGGTCGAAATTGCGTATCTTTTTGAGGCTCGGCACAATCGACGATTTCAATCCCGACGGAGCGAGTATCATAAAATTGTGCGCAAAGCAAGGATTGCCAGGCTCGTTTTGTGCAAAATACAAGTCCAAATAAATGAACGCCGCCATCAGGAAGGTCTTGCCCGCTCCCATAGGCAGGCTGAACACATAGTCGGGATAATCCACTCCGTAAAAAATCTTTTTGAATACGGGTGCGTAATCATCTTCCAAAAAATTCATAGTAACATACTCGCCAAGTTTTGGGGCGACGGGCTTGCCGTTCTTGCCGGTAAGTTTTGAATATTCGAAAAGAGCCTCCGCCGCCTTGTTGGAGGACAAGAGTCTCTTATCATTTTCGTTGAAGACTCCGTCGGAAAAAAGCGTGTGCAAAGGTTTGTTTCCACATTTGATTTTGAGGAAAAGATATGTCTTGACGGCTTGAATCTGAGCATCGCGGAGTTTGCCACGCGACACGATATAGCGCAGCAACTCCCTGACGGTGCAGTCGGGGGATTCAAGCCATTGGTTGAGTTTCTTTTCTATCAGTTTGTAAAACATAAATACGTCCGATTTGTTTGAAATGCAAAAATAAGAAAAATTTGCGAAGATTGGCGGTTTTTTGTTACTTTGCAAAAAATTTTACCAAACCAATGTTCAAGATAGGCAACATAGAGATACCACATTACCCGCTGATACTTGCGCCGATGGAGGACGTGACGGACGTGTCGTTCCGCTACATCTGCAAGCAGTACGGCGCAGACCTGATGTACACGGAGTTTATTGCGAGCGAGGCTCTCATCCGCAACATTGACAAGACTGTCAAGAAAATGCACATAGAGGACCACGAGCGTCCCGTGGGCATTCAGATATACGGCCACGACCCCGACCACATGGTGGAGGCGGCACTGATGGCGGCAGAAATGCACCCCGACATCATCGACATCAATTGTGGCTGCCCAGTCAAAAAGATCGCCACCCGTGGCGACGGCGCGGGACTCCTGCAGACGCCCGACCTTATGGTGGAGATTGCCCGCCGCGTGGTGCAGGCTGTCCCCAACATCCCCGTAACTGTGAAAACCCGCCTTGGATGGGACGACAATACCAAGATAATCGTGCCTCTCGCCGAGCGTCTGCAAGATACAGGCATCCAAGCGCTTGCGATACACGGACGCACAAGGATGCAACTCTACAAAGGCGAGGCAGACTGGACGCTCATTGGCGAAGTCAAAAACAATCCCCGCATGCACATCCCAATCATTGGCAATGGCGACGTCGATTCGCCGCAAAAGGCAAAGGAGATGATTGACCGCTACGGCGTGGACGCAATAATGATAGGCAGGGCGTCGGTGGGCTGTCCGTGGATTTTCAAGACTACAAAAGAGTATTTGGCGACTGGCGTTCTCCCGCCCGAACCCGACGTGCATGAGCGTGTCCGCCTTGCCAAACTCCAGCTCACCAAATCGATGGAGTGGAAGGGCGACAAGCGCGGCATCCTTGAGATGCGCCGCCATTACTCGCAGTATTTCAAGGCGTTGCCCGATTTCAAGAATTACAGGATGAAGTTGGTGACGTCAATGGACGTGGAAGAGATAATGGGTCTGCTGGACGAGGTGGAGGCCACCTACGGTGGCGGTGTTTCTTAACGTCAATTAACGTCAATTTTTTCGTCAATTAACGTCAATTTCTCTTTTTATGAAGATTGTTTTGGGCATATCGGGGGCGAGCGGCAGCATATATGCGCAGAGGTTGTTGCATTATTTGGATGGTTCGCCGCAGGTGTCGAGGGTGTCGGTAGTGATGTCGAAGAATGCAGAAGATATTGCACGTCAGGAGATTGGCGGCATTCATCTCGGCGGCAAGGCTGTATTGTATTCTGACAACGGTTTCAATGCGCCCTTCGCCTCGGGCAGCAATTTTGGCGACGCTATGGTGGTGTGTCCGTGTTCGATGGGGACGCTCGGAAGGATTGCGGGCGGCGTGTCGGATTCCCTGATAACGCGAGCCGCCGACGTCGCATTGAAGGAACGCCGGCGGCTTGTGCTCGTAGTCCGTGAGACGCCTTACAGCCTTGTGCACATCCGCAACATGGAGACCGTGACTTTGGCTGGCGGCATCATCTGCCCTGCCACGCCGTCGTTTTACTCCAAACCTGCTGACATCGTGGAAGTTGCTGATACTGTGGTGCTCCGTGTGCTGGACTTATTGTCTATAAAAAACGATGGCAGGCGTTGGGGCGCAATTGATTAATATCCATACACCAATCCATATTTTTCGTGCAATGTCCGCAATGTGCCATCCTCTTTCATCTGCTGCAACACCGCATTGACCTTTGCCAAAAGTTCGGGTTTGTTTTTCTGCATCAATACGCCAATTTCGCCGTTTGTGAACGGACTGTTGATAAGCGGAGCGGCAAGGCGCGGGTCGGTCTTGACGTAATACGGCGCCTCGGTGATTTCTGTAATCATCACATCTGCATTGCCCTCAGCCACTTGCGAGGGTATTTCCTCGTTTTTGTCATAGACAATCAATGTGGCGTTGACGAGATGTTCGCGGGCAAATTTTTCGTTGAGGCCGCCGGGGTTCACCATCACGCGCACTTCGGGACGGTTGAGGTCGTCGAGGGTTTGGTATTTGGGCGCGTCGTCCTTGCGGCAGAGTATCGTCTTGCCGTTTTTGAGGTAGCCGTCCGACATGTCCATCTGACTTTTTCGCGCGTCGGTGATTGTGATGCCGCCAATTGCGAAATCAAATATCGACGGCTCTTTCAGCACGTCCTCGGTGAGCGTGGGCCACGAGGTCTGCACAAAGGTCAGCGGCACGCCAATTTTTTTGGCTATGGTCTGCGCCACTTCAATCCCAAATCCCCAATATTCGCCAGTTGACGGTTCGAGGTAGCTCAGCGGACGGTAATCACCTGTGGTTCCGATGATTAACGTACCACGACTGCGGATTATTTCAAGGCTGTCGGCCTCTGTATCGTCGCTGTTTTTCGTACAGCAAATGATGGTTGACGCGGCGCAGAGGAGTATGAGTAGCGCGGCAAGGAAGAGTTTTGATTTCATAGTTATTGTATTTCGTTTTTTATTTTTCAAAATTAATCATAAAAGTAATGTTCCCCAAAAAACTCTGTAAAATTTTTTTTCCTGTTTTACGAAAAACATTTATCTTTGTACCCAACACTTAGAAAGCATCAACAATGGCACGAATAGCGAATCCCATATACGACGCGGCGTTCAAATACCTTATGGACGAGCCGAGGGTTGCGAAAACTCTCATTGCCGCCGTATTGAAGATAGACAAGAATGACATTCTCGACTTGACACCCGACCGCAACGAGATTACCTCCAATAAAAAGGATGAAATCAACGCTTGTCGTCTCGATTTTACGGTAAGGATTAAAACTGCCGATGGAGAAAAGTCTATCTATATAGAACTTCAAAAGGCTTGGTCTAAGGGCGAGATGAAGCGTTTCCGCACATATCTTGCCTCTCAATACACCCGTGCATCTAATGTCGGCTCAGACAATTACCCATTGCCAATTCTTTCTATTTATATCCTTGGTGAAAAGGTTGACCATCTCGACGAGGCGGTAACATATATCAAACGTCGTTATTTAGACCAAAACGACAAGGAGATCAAGGGCAGTCCAAGTTGGTTTGTGGAATGTCTTTCGCACGATATGGTGGTGATTCAGATTCCTAAGATATCCCCACGTCCTAATTCCGCGTTAGACAATTTACTTACTTTGTTTGACCAAAGGAATCAAGACCCTGACAACCATCATTTTATAAACTACAACATCAGCGATTACGATTTTTCAAACGGCGAGTTGCACGATGATATGCGCTTTATTGTCCGCCGTCTCGAACAGGCTACTGCAAGCGAGGAAATGATTTTTAAAATGTGTTTGGAGGACAAAGTGGAAGAAATGCTTGCCGACAAGAAAAACGCCGAAGAGAAGGTTGCAGAACAGGAAAAAATGTTGCAGGAGAAGGATTCGCAGATACAAGACTATAAAAATGAAGTGGAAAAACTTCGTCAGTTGTTGAAACAACACGGTGTTTCACCGTCTTAATTTAATTGAACAATGGCAAGAAATACAATACAGGACATCCCGTTTAAGTTTCCTATGGACGAAGCGCAAGTAGAATTATTGTTCCAAAGTTGCTTGGAGGATAAGTTGGATGAAATTATCAATGGTAAAAAAGCGGCCGAAGAAAAATCAAAGGAACTGGATGCTAAAATTAAAGAGAATGAGACTTTGATTCGGGAGAAGGATGCTTTGATACAGCAAAGAAAGATGCAAATTCAGGAAAAAGATGCTTTGATACAGCAAGGAAATATGCAAATTAGGGAACTAGAAAAAGAATTGGAACGATTACGTTTGTTGGCGCGACAGCACGGATTGGGATAGTGCCGTAACGACTGAATGACCCAATTGTTTCTACGAGGAGACAATTGGTGTTCCCCATCCTTTGATTATTCCTTTCCATCCCGAAATGGAAATAAGAAATGATATTATGCCAACACGCTTTCCAATTCTTTTGCAAATTCATTTTCATTGTTGTAATTATAAAACGGTACACCGGTGATAACATATTCATCAGTATTCAGTTTTATAACCTTATTTTGCAAACGGAGTTGTTTCAAAAAATCTTCTTTCCATTTGTCTTTTGCAATCAAATGTCCGCCCTTAGGTTCGATAAATACTTGATAATAAAGTTCATTTCCTGTTTTTGCCCTGCAAAAAAGTACAAAGTCAGGCTCGAAAGTACGACCAGATTCATCAAAGATTTTTAAAGTTTGCTCATTGCGGATTAAATATATATCTGTGTATTTTTGCTCAAAACTATCAAAACGCGCGGCGAACATTTTTACAAAATTCTTTTCTTCTGACGTTCCGTAATTGGCATTATAAACATACCAATCCTTATCTTGAAGAAAGACTTCTTGTCCATTGGCTCTTTCTGCATTGATTTTTTTATTGATGCGCAAGGTCTTATCTTTGAAAACCTGTTCAATATACCGTGTTTCGTAGTTGGTAGTACCCTCAAATTCTGTGTCGTTTTGCTTGATTTCCTCCTCAATGCTTTTCAAAAGAAGTTTCAATGCTTGCAAATAATCGTGGTTGGTAATGTTGTCACAATGCTTTTTGTCGCCACGAAATGTTATACCAAATCCACCCAAATATTCTTCTTCCTTTATGAAATTACTAAACTTTCGCAAGTGTCATAACGCGCTGACCATCAAGTTATTCTAATTTTATCAAATTTCTAACTAATTGATTATCAACGTCTAAATCAACAAGTAAAGTGTTCTTGCTATTATATAATTGTTCCTTAATATTT
>JAEEGL011457989.1_pt1 | contig 18819 bp, 13 predicted proteins | sample 9134231 | NCBI WGS metagenome assembly JAEEGL01 (sample SAMN16246548, study PRJNA631951) | gut metagenome | biome: gut microbiome; feature: rumen; material: fiber-attached | host: Bos | place: Iran: Karaj | collected 2018-10 | reverse complement strand
TTTTGAGTTGTAACTCTATTCTCTGTCTCTTTCGGATTTCTGCGCAGAACAGGTCTGTGAGATGAACCTAAACCATTATAAGAAGGATCGTATGCCATATTTGATACTATTAAATTTTTGTTCGCAAAGATACGAAAAAAAAGTTATAAAGCAATGCTTTATCTCGAAAATGGCAATAATTTATTATTTTTTTATCCATTTATTACTTATTATGTGTCTATTACAGTCTGAAAAGATGTGTTGATTTATGCAATTAGCCGTTTGGGAAATCACATTACTTGTTAATAGAGATAATCACTCTTCATAAGGTTGCATTAAAGTCTCACAGAAATGAGAATGAGATTGCAGTTCACCAACGAATTCTTTTACATCATCAATTTGAAGTTGCTCAATAATAGAACGTCGTTCTTTATATAAATCCAAACCTCTGTCCTCTCTTTTCCATATAATGTCGAGCCAGAAACCATTTTTGGTTTTCTCTAATTCATCGAGCGATTTCAGAAGACTCTCCTTGGCATTCCTGAATATCGTCTCGTCAATATTCTCAGCTAAACTGAAGAACGTCTTCTTCATCAGCGTTAACACCGAGTCGCATTTCTCTGGTTGCATTTCACAATCGGCAGAGAATCCTATCTGATACTCATCTTTCTCACCACGTGTCATGAAATAGTCGGCATAACAGCCATAGGTAGCGCTGTTCTCTTCTCTGACTATCTGATTGTAGAGCAGATTGAGCACTTCGCATGAGGTTTGAACCTTGATGTAATTTTCAAGCGTATATGGTATTGATTCTGTGAACCAATTCATATTCACAACCGCTTTTGGTGTGACCATCTGCCGTTTGAAATGACAATAGGCATCATCCTTCAGCCATGTTTTGATGAAAGGTCCTTGAGGGAGTTCCTTCCGATTCGGAAGAGATGCCAGATATTGTTCTATGAAGGGGCGAATGGTAGAGTCGTTGTAATTACCGACAAAAATGAAAGTATAATTCCGAGCTACTGATGTCTGCTCCTGGATGATAGACAGAATCCTGTCGTTTCTTACTTTCTGCAGATCCTCCTCTGTTATTATTTTGAATCGCGGATGATGACCTCTGAATGTTACCGTAACAGAATCTGAGAACGCACTTTCCGGGTCAGCCTTGCTGTTACGAAGATATATAGCCATATCCTTCATGGCCTTCTGATAAGCTGCGGTATCCTTGCTGATAGTTGTAAAATCAGCATATATCATCTGCATCAGCGTTTCCAAATCAACAGGATTGGCACTGCCCGTAAAGGTGAAAAGGCGCTGTGAGATGCTATATGAAAGATTCACGCGCTTCCCTGAAAGGAGTTTCTTAATTTGGGACGAGGTAAGCCCGTTATTGCCAAAGCCAACGTGACTCATCATCACGATATTCGGATCGTCTTCCTCGCCATAGAGTGTCCATCCCCCTTTTCCATAGGCTTTAAAGAGTACCTGACTTTTGTCGATATCCGTATGTTTTAGTAGCACAGTAGCTCCATTACTTAGAGTCAGTTTCGAATATCCAAAATCCGTAAAAGTCTCTTCTTTGACTATAGATCCCTTTTGAGGCGTTTTGTCAAAGAGCTTAGCATCCTTAAGTTGATCTACATAAGGACTAATTGAGGTTCGTCTGCCAGCAATTAGTGCAGCTTCGATTTCCTGCTCTGTTGGATAGCAGACGCTATCCTTCTCAATATTCCAGCACCCTAATACCATATTGTCATTCTCGCTTGGCAGCAGTTCTTTCATTCTTTCGTTGACATCATCCAGTGTGGTAGAACTTACAATTTGCTTATTGATAGCCACATAGTCTTCAACAGAAGACATATCAGTTCCATAGAGATAATTATTGTAATACTCTTGTGCCAGCGTTTCACTTTCCCGTTTGTCTGCAGTCGCCAAGAGATTGTCCAGTAGAGAAATCCGTTCTGCTTGATAGCGTTTATACTCTTCCTCTGTAAAACCATACTCAGCTGCCCTTCGGCATTCCGTCAGAACATCAGTTAGTGCTTTCGTCTGCATTCCGTCTTTGGTTTCACACGAAATCTGAAAAGCCGCTTTTGTACTTGACAAGAAATAGTCATCATCATCCACTGAAGCGGAAATGTAAGAGCAATCAGGCTTCAGTACTTCATCAGAAAGCCTCACATTTAGCATGTCGAGAGCAGCACTTGTCTTATTAAGATCTCTCCAGTAACTCACGTATTTACGCTGTTCTGGCGTATAGGCTCTATGCTTGAAAATCAAAAATACAGAATTCTCCTGTAACTCCTTATCTTTGTCAATAGAGTAGATAATACCGCTATGGTTCTCTACTTCTTCCTTAACGACCTTCCCAGACTGTCCTTTAGGGGTGATACTCCCAAACAAGTGCTTGACTTTAGTCTCTATATCATTTATATCGATATCTCCAACAATGACGACACATTGGTTTTCAGGATTATACCATTTTTCATAATAATCCCTTAGTTCTTGGTGCTTGAAATTATCTACGATGTCCATTAAACCTATAGGATACCGATGCCCATATTTGCTATTTGGATATAGAAGTGGCAACTGGCGTTCATAGATCCTGGAACTTGCACTTCGCCTTGATCTCCATTCCTCATGGATGACTCCACGTTCTTTTTCTATCTCGATGGAGTCGAGTGTCAGACCGTTTGCCCAATCATATAGTACGAGCAGACAGCTGTCGAGTTTTTCTTGTCCTATATTGGTAGGTATATTGTCGATGTTATAAACCGTCTGTTCGATGCTTGTATAGGCATTCACTCCATCGTTAGCACCAATACTTTCAAAGAACCTGTCAACTCCATTGCCTTTGAAGTGCTCACTACCATTAAAACACATGTGTTCCAAGAAATGAGCCAAGCCACGCTGATTATCTTCTTCCTGCAAACTACCCACGCGTTGAGCCAAATAGAAACACGCTCTATTCTCAGGCCAGTTGTTGTGCTTTATATAGTAAGTTAAACCATTCACCAATTTTCCCATTTTAATGGTGCTATCGACGGGAATTAGTTGCGAGTCAGAAATGATTTCTTGTGTAAAGCCAACAAATGGATATATTAATGATAACAAAAGGAGTAAAAATGCTCTATGTAATTCATTCATAATTGCAAACCATAAGTAGTGTCATAATTTCTAATTATCTCATAACTTTTGCGCAAAGATACAAAAAAAGTTCGTTTGACTTCATTATTTCAATAATAATCGTATCTGTAATGTGTATTTTTGTTACATTTTATAAACTTTCTTGTTTTTTTTTTCTTATTTTGAGAATTTTTTTGTAATTTTGCCCACATATACATTAATGTACACGCGAAAAGTGATTGCTACTTAGCAAGACACCATCACTTGGAGCATAAACTAATTAAAAACTATAAAAAGGCTGTTTTGGTGTTCAACAGTTGACTTTTAAACTATGGCAGGACAAGGATTAAAGTACAATGTAGACATTGTCATGTGCATCGATTGCACAGGTAGTATGGGTGATTTATTGGACACAGTAAAAAACAATGCCCTAAAATTCTATCCAGACTTACATCAAAGATGCGACGAGAAGGGCAAAGAAATTTCTGAACTGCGAATTCGCGCTATTGCTTTCCGTGATTTTGCATGTGATGGTGGTGCAGCAATAGAGGATACAGGTTTCTTGTCAATACCTGATCAGGAATCCGAGTTTAAGAGTTTTGTAAGCGGGCTTTCTCCCAATGGTGGAGGAGACGAACCGGAGAATGGGCTTGAGGCATTGGCTATGGCTATAAACTCCGATTGGACTTCTGGTGGTGACAGAAGACGCCATGTTGTTGTTGTGTGGTCAGATGCATCTACACATCCTTTGGGAGTTGGCAAGGAAAACTCAAAATATCCACAAGATATGCCAGCAAATTTTGACGAACTCACTGATTGGTGGGAGGACGAACAAACAGGTAAGATGCGTAAATCTGCCAAAAGGCTGGTCATTTTCGCTCCAGATGCAAGTGCGTGGACAGAAATTGGTATGAATTGGAGTAACACAATTCATCATCCTGCAAAAGCTGGTGCTGGTCTGGAAGATGTTGACTACGAAACGATTCTTTCAACAATCGTTAATTCAATCTAACATGGACCCTATCGGTTTGAAATTCATGATTGAGAAAAGAGAGGGTCATGGAGAAGATTCTAACCCTCTCTTTCTCATTAAAGAAGATTTCTATGCTGTTGGCGTATTTGACGGCATGGGTGGTTCTGGTGCGACAACATGTGTGTCTGAATATGGAAATGACCATACGAAGGCATACGTGGCCTCTCGCATAATAGAAGAAGCGATTTCAAATTACATTAATAATACAGAACCTATTTCCGACATTAATGCTGAAGGAATTTGGAATACAGCAAAATCTCGTTTGGAACAGGAGAAAGCAAATTTTCCGACCAAAACGTCGGGGCTTAGGAGTAAACTTGTTCGGGATTATCCCACAACACTTGCCATTGTTACGTGCAAGCTGAATATGGATGGGGTTTCAACAATTAATAGTTTTTGGGCTGGCGATTCAAGAAATTATCTTTGGAATAGCGAGGGCTTTTTCCAAATATCCAAGGACGATTTAGATGTTGAAAACGACCCACTAGAAAACCTAAGAAATGACGGTGCATTATCAAATTGTATATGTGCTGATAGAGATTTTCAGATAAATTCTAAAAGTGTTAATGTTACAGGGCCTTTTGTCATTATAAGCGCTACCGACGGGTGCTTTGGCTATTTCCCCACTCCGATGCACTTTCACGAAGTATTACTTACAGGTTTGCAATTGTCGAAAGACGTAAGCGAATGGGAAAATTTCATGAAAGAGGAAATGTGTAAGGTTACAGGTGATGACATCTCTTTATCTTTATGTGCAATTGGATATGAAGATTTCAATACACTAAAATTGTCTTTTGCGGATCAAACTGTTGTCGGTTTTGATGAAATAGAAGTTTTGCAGGAAGATTTAAGAGAACTCGAAGTTTCTATAAAGGAAAAGAAGACACGATTAGAGGATTCTATTCAAGCTGGTTGGAATAATTACAAAATCAGCTATATGAAGTATATAGACTCTGCTATAGCTGATGAAGAATCTTCTGCAGGTCCTACATGTGAGGGGAAAGAAGTCAAGGATACATCGAAGGAGGAACTAAAAAGCCTTTCACCAGATGATATTTCTTCAGTATTAGAAAAGGAGGTAAACTCAGAAAAAGAAGTCCTGCCTGTAATTGAAAATAAGGATATATCCAGAGAGTTTGAAGAGTTTTCTGATCAGGAGAGTTTAGAGCTAAGGGATACTGGCAAGAAAGAGAACCATGTCAAAGATGCTAAGACATCAATGGATACTAAAGAGTCATCTGCGGATTCAAATGTAGAACCATTGGCGTCTGCTAAGGAGATTGCACGTGAAGACACACCCATATCTGAAACTACAACCCTTTCAGAAGAAACAGAAATAGATAAGAAATCTATAGAATTTGAAGAGACAGAAACTGAGGGGAAGAGATTATCGCCAGAATCTGATATTAAAGTTGATAAATTAGACGTAGATAATGTCAATTTGTCATTAAACGACAAAAGTGAAGTGAAAGCAGTAATTCCCCCCAAGCGGGTCGGAGCACAACTTGAAAGTTCAACGACTTTTCCCAAAAGAGTTGGTGTCGCTCCACAAAAGTCTGGATTAAGATTCGGAGATAAAGAACCAAAGATGTTATATACTCTGTCCAAATCCTTCAAAGATGTTTCAGAAGAAAGTATCAATGAAATTCAAAAAATGTTGGATGAATTTGGGAAGCACCCTTCGAAAGAGATAGCCATAAAACTGATTGATGCTTTTCCTATCCTTCACACAGATATTAGAGATGAGATTAAACAATTCCTAAGTAGGTTATAAGTTTATGTTAAAAGGCGAAAATATTAATGGGTATCGAATCCTGGAGGACTTTAAGGTCGCCGGTGGCATGAGCAAAATCTCCTTTGCAGAAAGAGATGGGAAAACATTTTTCATCAAGGAGTTCCTTGCTCCTAAATATCCGACACCAGATAGTCCTGGAAGTGAGCGTATTAAAGAGCAGAAGAGAAAAGCCTGTGACGCATTTGAGAAGCATCACCGCGATTTGAACAATGCCATCGGAAAATGTTGTGCAGGTACTGGTGGTAATCTCATTTATGCACTTAACTTCTTTAGGAGTGGTGCATCATACTATAAAGTTACAGAAAAGATCGACATTTCGTCCTTCCCATGTGAAAGTATTGCTCGCCTGCCTTTAGAGAAGATATTACTTATTGCAAAATCTGCTGTTCATAGTATTAGGATTCTCCATGGGCTAAAAATCGTTCATGGCGATTTAAAGCCAGATAATTTACCTATTAAAGAAGCTGCACGTGGGTATGTAGTAAAATTGATTGATTTTGACGACAGCTATTTTGAAGGTAACCCACCCTCTGAACGAGAAAGCCTTGTTGGCACACCAGAGTACTACTCACCAGAGCAGGCTGCTTATATTATGGATGAAGATGAGGAAATTGAAGGTTCGACTCTTACGTGCAAATCTGACATTTTCACATTAGGTATTATTTTTAGTGAGTATTTTTCTGGTGAAAAGCCGATCTTGCCTGCTGAGTACAAAACTACATGGACTTGTATCAATGATAGGAAAACGGTTTCTTTCAAAAAGAAGCTGCACCCAAAAATAGAAGAACTTATAAGAAAGATGCTCTCCTTGAATCCTAATGACCGTCCAAGTATTAGTGAGGTCTTTAATGTACTGAAAGATATAAAGCCTGGCGAAGCTATACCTCCAACGATAGTAGATCCAATAGGTGAAAAGCCCAAAAAGCCAGTTCTTAGGTTTGGCCCTGGTTTGAGGCCGTCAGGGACAAAGGGCATTCCCCCATCTGGTACTCCAATTTCTAAGACACCAGAGATAGAAACAAAAACACCAAAAATTCCAGAAGAGCCCAAGCCTTCAACTTCAGGATCGGGGTTGCGTGGTTCAGGGCTGAAAATCGCAGATAAAGAATGAGTTGGACCTGTAGACTTTGTGAAACTGTAAATACAGATGATGTGCTTGAATGCGAGGTCTGTGATGCAGTCTCACCATACCTAAGTCGATTTGACTATGACGAAATCGACCCAGAGTCACCTACAACTATTAGGTGGCAGGCGGAAGCTTGTGATAGTGTCAAACTATCCTACAGAGGCCACATAACAGACGTAACTCATTTAAATGCCGCTCGAATATTAGCAAAAAGGGATACGGAAGTTACTTTTATTTTAAAAAATGAAGTAACAGAAAGGGAATATACATATGATGTAAGAGAGCACAAACCACCCATTACAAGAATTAGGTTCTTACAAAATACAGATAAAGAATTTGTAAAAGAGCTCTGCTCGGACGAAGAATTCAACAGGTACTTTACATTAGGCAAATACGGGGATGACATTGAGTCCTATTTTATAACGACACTTGATTTGTTTAGTAAGGGTTTAGCTTTCCCGTATGTCATTGAAACAATGGATTCTGATCCGATTGGTATGATAACTTGCCAAATTGAGCTTGAAGAAGGAAAGGCAACAGGTTATATTACATATGCTATTTTACCTGATTACCGGAATTATGGACTCGCTTCAGAAGCATTGATGAATCTTCGAAATGAAACGAAGAAAGCTGGTGTAGATATTCTAAATCTTACTATTAGCACGTCAAACAAAGCATCAAGAAGAGTTGCAGAAAAATGTGGGTTCAAATGTAAAGATCCCAAACTTCAGCTTGCCGATGATGCCGAGCTTGCAATGATGTTAACATGGAAATATGTATTTGCAGAACACATTAGCAAGCGTGAAGTCATGGTAAAGAAAGGATTGGATGCTTTTAAAAAAGAAGAGTGTGACAAAGCAATAAGGCTTTATGAAAATGCATTGAAATTTAAATGTCCCAAAAGATGCATTTATAGCGATGGCATTACTTTTGCTTACATCGCAGAAGTGTATGCATATCAAAGGAAATTTGGAAAGGCTTTGGAGGCTTACAAAAAAGCCAAATCTCTAGGAATGGATAATCCTAAAATTGATAAAGAAATTAAATGGTTAGAATCAAATATGTATTCATTATAAATTGATATATTAAATATGGCAAAAGCAATTGGAATCGATTTAGGAACGACCAACTCAGTCGTTGCGTTTAAGGACACAAGTGTTAGAACAGTCACTACAGGTCCTGACAATGAGGAACTCTGCCGTTCTTGTGTTGCTATGGACAAGAAGACAGGAGAATTTGTTGTAGGCAATTCTCCCTATAATTCATGGAAGAAGTATGCACCAAACATAGTCGTTTCTGTTAAGCGTTTAATGGGAGCGGGCATTTCTGATGAGCAAGTTCAAAAAATGAAAGATCAGAAAAGTCTATATCCATATGGAATAGATAAATTAGCAGGTGGTACCGACGAATCTGTCGCCGTAATTCTTAATGGTAAACAGTATACACCAGAACAAATTAGTGCACAAATACTTCGTCAACTTAAAGAGGATGCTTCAGTAAAATTAGGCGAAATAACACATGCCGTAATTACTGTTCCGGCTTACTTTAATGAGAAACAGAAATCTGCTACAAGAAAAGCTGCAGAAATGGCAGGATTAAAAGTTCAACGACTCCTTGCTGAGCCTACTGCTGCTGCTATATCATATGGGGTTGACAAGATGGAGAAAGACGAAGAAAAAGTATTCCTGGTATACGATTTTGGAGGTGGTACATTTGATCTTTCTATTCTTGTTGCGTCAGGCGGTAATTTTATCGAGTCTGGCACTGGTGGTGACAGATGGTTAGGGGGAGATGATATTGACAAGGCTCTTATGAATTATGTGTTTGAGAATACTAATAAGGAGCAGAGTGTTGACGTCCAGAAACTAATAGACACCTTAGATGACAGAAAGCGACTCGCTTTCCAAGGAGAACTTAAAAAACAGATTGAGGGAGCGAAGAAGCAACTCAGCAACTCAAAAGCTGCTAGTATAGAAATCTTTGGAGAACTTGAAACTGAGGATGGCGATATGGTTGACATTGAGGTAAGTATCACTCGCGATGAATTTGAAAATTTGATACGACCATTAATCCAACGCACCATTAATCTTATTGACGAGTTATTAGATAAGACAGGCTATCCAATTGAAACGATAGATAATATTTTGCTTGTTGGTGGTTCATCGTGTATACCTCTTGTTAGAAAGATGCTAGTGGCGAAATATGGAGAAGAAAAGATCTTGTCTTCAGAAAAGCCGATGCTTGCAATAGCAGAAGGTGCAGCTATTCTAGCCCATTCATTAAGTGATGAGTATGAATGTCCAGAATGTGGAGAGATGGTGTCCAAAGACAGTACGGTATGTCCTCATTGTGGTGCCAAACTTAATGGAGAAGATGGCGAGAAAACCGATGAAGAGCCACCGATATTGGTTACTTATACAACCAAGCACAATTATTATATTAAATTAGAAACTGGAAATCAGAAAATTATTGATGCTAATGAATTACTCCCATTTGAAACAAACAAGAGGTTCAAAACGACTGTCGATAATCAAAAAATAGTTGAACTTGTAATTTTATCAGACGCAGAGGGGGGGACTTATGAAAAAATCGCATCAGGTTTCTTCACGATTTCTGACAATCTTCCCGTTGATAGCAGTCTTACGTTTACGTTCTCCCTTACGGAGAGTGAGGAGTTGTCTGCAAAAGTTAAAATAGACAAAACGGGAAAGACTACAAATATTGTTTTAGGACGAGGCAATAAGGATTCAAAATGTCTTGGTACGATTTCTGACTCAATACGGGGGATATTAGAAGATTCTTCTATTAGCGATGCGAAGAAAGCTGAATACATGTCCAAGGTGCAAGAAAGCATCGATGTTATTTCTAAGAGTAACTTCAAAGAAGATGCAACAGAATGGCAGGATATTGAAAACAAGATTAATTTGGCTCAAAACAATGCGCATGCGGCTGAAGAAAACGACAACTCCGTTTCACTGATAATTGCAAAAATCCTTTTGGGTACATTTGACAGATTTATTGCGACTGAAGATGAGAACGAGATGAAGTCTCTTATCTCAAAAGCAGAGTCATCAAGTAATCCTATGGAAAAAGTAGTTTCGTTAAAGAAGCTTGAAGATTTGACGGAGAAGTATAATTTGTTTACTACTATTTTTATGTTTAGGATAGTGGCAATGAATGATTCTGTCAATCCTGCCACTGCAGCTCGTGCGGATAAAGCTTATAACGATATGATGAATGCATTAAATCGTCATGACGTTGATACTGTCAGGGATTTGATTTCCAACAATTCAAGTATTCTAAGCAGTATGGGTGGTAGCATTGATATTAAAACAGCATTAAAAGGATAAAATATGGGTGAACAGATAAAATGTCCCGTATGTGGAAATGAGAAGGATATGTCTGACTATCACAAGGAGTATGTAATATGCTCCTGCTGTGGAACAGACTTATCTATTTACAAAATACTGGCTGATTCTCAGGTGCACTCAACCCACCCAGAGAACAATGGTAAGATATGGAAAATAACTACAGCAGTTTCGGCTGCTATAGCTATTGCAGCCATCGTATTATTGTGTATTCCACAATTCCAAGGAGAAAGTGTGGATCAAAGTAATAACATAACTGTTTTAAGTGACTCAATTACGAAAGTTTTGTCTGAATTGGATTTGGCTAATAGAGAAATTACGAATCTGAAAGAACATTTATCTAATAAAGTTCCCGACAAGATTTATATTGTAAAGAAAAACGATTCCCCTTGTAAAATAAGTAAGAAGTTATATGGTACTGAAGCTCGGTTCAAAGAAATAGAATCCATCATTTCCAAACCACTTCAGCCTGGTGACACATTACAACTGAAATAGGAATAATGAGAAGATATACTAATATACAATATACTGAGCCAATTCCTCGGGATTACTTTTCCAAAGTATCTAGTGGAGGTGTGGTCAAAGTTGTTGAATATGACACGCTTGATTATGTTAATAACAATTCAAGATTATGTCGTAAGCACGCCAATGTATATCTTCCTAATGGGTTTGTTGAATCTAAATCTTATCATTTTCTCTATCTCTTACATGGGTGGACTGGTAATGCTGAAGATTTTATAAATGACAAAGCATGCCAGCTAAAATCTCTATTGGATCATATGATTGCAGACCATATTATTCCTCCTATTATCGTGATTTCTCCAACTTGGGATAGAGATAACGAGGAAAAAGAATGGGAAGAATCTTGTTTGGAAGTAAAATACTTTTGGAAAGAGTATTTATATCATATAGTTCCAGCTATAGAAGGTTTATTATGCAAGGGATACGATAATAATCTTCGTACAAATTGGCAGTACAGAAGTGTTGGAGGTTTTTCTTTAGGTGCAATTGCAACGTGGTATATTTTTCAAAATTGTTTTGGAATGCAAAAGAATTATGTGCCAATGAGTGGTGAATGTTGGGATAAAGATGAATCTATAGTAACAAACAACACCTTTGATACGATAAAACTGATAATTGAGAATTCTGGATATAAAGATGACGAGTTTCGTATCTATAATGCCATAGGTACTAGAGATTCAAGATACAAAGAGGTTTCGACGCAATCAGAATTGTTCCAATCTCTAAATGAAGTAAAATCAAATTGCTTCCAGTATTATGTAAAGGAAGGTGGATACCATTCGTATATTTCAGCTTATGAATATTTGTGCAATATTTTGCCTAAAATGCTAAAGACTAATCAAAATAAAAACAATTTATATTTCTAATTATGGGAATCATATCTTGGATAAAAGACACTTATTATAATCACAAGCTTGATAACGCAGACTCTGCATATCATTCTAGTGATATTCCTGAGGCTGAGAGAATCTACTTAGAGATTCTAGATAAGCATCCTGATGCAGCAGAGCATTTAGCAAAAATGTATTATGAAGTTGCGCATTCTCGAAAGGATGAGCTTCTCTATTTGAGTAGTTTGAAATCCCTTCTTTCCAAAACTACTATTGGGAAGGAAAAAGTTACTATGTACAAGACAAGGCTTGTGTCAGACATAGAAACTGCTGCAGATTCGTATTTTCGAAATGCGGATTATAGCAAAGCATCTAGATTTTTGAAAGCAATTGAACTCGATAAAAGAGGTGATTCCAAGTTTGCTAAAAAGAACCGCTTATATGCTTTGTATGTAAACCTAAACGCTGTAGAATACGAGTATTCTTATGAGTCTTCATTGGCGTTAGTTGATACATATTGTAAGGCAGATGTTGACCAAGATATTGAGGATGCCATTATCAGCTTTGCTCAAAGATTGCATACTACCCAAAAACTAGATAGAGCATATTGTCTTGCTAATTGCTTAGCGAGAAAAGGTAATAATACTGCAATTCAGAAATGTGTTTCTATTGCTTATGATATTTATAATAAAGGGCAATCATCAGACAAAAAGGTTCTTGATGAGAACGTTCTATTAGATTATATCTCAAAGAATAATCAGTCGAATTTGTTGGCCGGTTTGGAGCAATTTGCGCCCTTTGCGGATAAATACCGGAAACAATATATAAATGTCGGGATAACCAACATTTCTTCTGAACTGGAAGCAAAAAATGCTTTTGCTATATTCAAGAATGTATGGCAGATTGCCCCTGATATTTCCTTGATTCAACATTTTGCTAAAAAGTCATCGCCTATATCTACTTATGTGTTTGAGTATTTTGCCCAGAATATTCAGAGCTTAAGTTCTGACACCAATTTCAAAAACACCCTTTTCAAGGAATTATCTTCTTTCGAGGATTATGAGTTTGTCTTCAAATATTTCGAAAAATATAGAGAAGGGGGAATTGATGTACGCTCAGAATACATAAATAAAGCAAAATCTATAATTACATCTTTTGAGGAAGGTCAACAACTTTCTTTATTGAATAGAGTCCTTAGGTTCTTTAATGACGATGTGTGGGCTATAGACTATAAAATGGCAATTGGAGAAAAACGTCAGGCCAGAAAAGATTACAAAGGCGCAAACGAATTATACACAGAACTTGTTGGATTACATGCAAATGCCCAGCCGCGAATAGCTCAATTATGTTATGAACAGAGCTTTGAAGAAACGGATTTCCTTCCCAAAAGGGAATGGATTAGTAAGGCGTTCCTTTTTAAGAAGTCTCATGATTCCCTTTTCAATTTAAAAGAGTATGACAAATTGATTCCTAATTTGTCGTCAGTTGTATTAGAGCTTATTAAGAGATGCTTTGTTGATGGCATTCCTGAAGAGGCTTATATCACAGCAAATATGTTTAAAGCCTTTGTTCCTAATTGTTTGAATAACTATATCAAAGAGCTTAAGTCATATAATGATAATGATTATGTACTGGCTCAATTAGAGAAACTTAAGGGAGAAGGAATAGATATTGTTTCAGACTATAAAGATGTTGTAAACAGAATATGTGAAGACAAAAACACTTCGAACCAATACCAATTAGCTGTTCTATCCAAAGCTCAAGCATTATTTGACGACAATGAAATTTGCCAAAAGTTTATCTCTAAGGGTATAGAAGTCATTAACTCAGAAGAAGACGAGGGAAAAGCAAGTGTTTGTTTCTCAAATGTGTGGAAAGCCTGTCCTGACATAAGGCTATTAGATGCTTTTGTTAATCAAGATTACAATTATTTTAAATTGATAATAGATTTACTCATCGATAAGACGTCAATAGAGAAATGGGAGGGTAAACTCTTCACTCGTCTTTGTGACAATATCTTTGCTCTTGATGATTTCAGATATTCTCTGTCTATTTTTAGTCGATTAAAAGCGAAAAACATCCATATCCAGAAACCTTATGTTGCCACTGTGCTTAAAGCATTGCCCACTTTGGGAATTAAGGATCGGTTAACTCTTATCAATGAATCCTTAATTAAATTCAGTGACAATTGTTTGCTTGATGAGAAATTGGCTATTGCTGATATATATATATCAGAAAAAGATTTCGATAATGCAGAATCAATTCTAAAAGAACTTATCGGGTTACATACAAATGCAGAACCTCGATTGGCTTCTCTTTATTACGAAAAAGCCAAAAAGGAAAAAGCTTTAGATAAAAAGGAAAAGCATATTATAAATGGTCTATCATATCATTTAGAACATTCAACAGTTTTCTCATATGAAGAATATGAGCCAATATTCAAAAGATTGGAAAAAGCTTATGAATCGTTGATAGATAAGTATTTTTCTGTTAACGATGCCGAAAATGCTTTCAAATTATGCATAGGGCTAAAGGCCTATATGGATAATTGGTATGAGAAATATGTAAATTTGAAATCTTCTCTCATTTCTGAATATAAAGATGCGGGAAAAAAGACCGAAGAAATATATGCGCTCTTTAACACATTAGAGACGGAAGGAGTAAATCTCAAGGTTGTTAAATCAGATGTTGTTGATTCAATTTGGGAAGAACTGGCAAAATTCCAGGTACAGCGCGCAGCGACACTGCCTTATGTCAATCGTGTTCATTTACTAAATAGTTTTATTTCGTATTTGAGCGCTCATTGTGAAAATAACAAAGCAAATGAAATATCCAAATCGATAAAGTCGGAACTTATTTCAATACATAAGAACCAAGGATATGAATATGAAAAAGAGGCAAAACTTTCTGAAGCAGTTGAAATTTATGAATTGCTGCAGAGTTTAGCTGATACAAGAACAACATCTTGGTGCAAGATTCGTCAAGTAATCTGTCAAATCAAACAAGGCTACGATGTACCCGAAAGTGAGGTACGAAAATTGCTTGGTTTGGTTGGATTTGCTAAAGAAAAAAAGGATATGGCTTATCGATATGCGATTTGTCTTATTCTGCGTCATGGTGCAAAAAAAGCAACCACATTTGTGAATGAATTTCTTTCTGACGAAATAGAACTTGTGGAAGCTTGTAAGAATGCTTTCGTAAAGGAAGCAGAAGATACATTAGCTAATCTCAACAAGCAAATAAGTAGTTTAAAGACCGGTGAAGCCACACTGTCAGACGCGAACAAATTGTCTGACACATTGAGCGACTATGACAAACAATTATCTCCGTATTTAAACGGTGTCCACGAGAAAATAGAAGGATTAAAGTCGTCAATAAAATCATATATTCTTTCAAAATGTTTTGAAGAAGGACAATTTGATCTCGCTCTAAAATATCTCAAAGAATCAGGGAAAAATTGGTATGAAGATGATGTGTATTTCCGAAATGTTGCTATTGCTTGTCTTGGAATAGTAGAAACGGGAAAGGTAAACAAAACCAATTATAAGGCTATTATTTCATGTTGGTTAACAGCTGTTTATCGTGACCAACTATTTGTTAATTCTCTTGACTACACAAATTGGGATGATCCTTATACTTTCACCCTTGACAACTCTTTAGGAGGTAGTAAGGATGACTCATTTGACTCTTTACCAGAAAATGTAAATTTTGACGAGCCCGTGGAGGGATCTGTCATTTCTATTGCCGAGGTTCAGCAGAGTCTCTTAAGTCGATTTGAACTTGCTTTGAATGACAAAGATGAGCTATTTACAACTTTCTATGAGGAACAAAAAGATGCAATGGATGCTCTTGTCAATTTGAATATGGATCACCCTTGCATGATTGCGGCTCCATATCTTGCCAGTAACACCCGAAAGTGTCTCAATGAGATAAAAAACACCTTGGATTATGAATATGACAATTATGGAGGTGAGAACATCCTTAAAGTAGGTGTCTTATACAATATTAATTCTGGAAACTATCGTGAGTATAATGAAGCATCAAATAATGCTGAAAAATGTGTTACTGCTGCAAGGTCAATGTCTGTAACTCAAGTAAAAAGTGTTTTTACGGATGCCAATATAAGTTCTGTACGAGAGTTCTCTAATTTGTATGGCTCTTTCTCCACGGAGATTCAAAGTGTATTAACGAAAATCACTAAAGAAGGGACATCTTATAAAACCGTTCTTAGTGTATTCTCCCTTATATGTCAAGTTGTTAACGACAATACACTATCTTATATCTTCGGAAATTTCATTAACCAAAGCGTTGTCGGCAAACTCAATGACGAAAGTCTTGATTTAGCCACAGGATTAAAAGATCTGGTTTCTGCTTACAGTGTAGCCAAGTCGTGCGTCCAACTGAAAAATAACATTGGTAGCGTGTTAGAGGCTTTGGTGGGAAAATATATTACTGAGGCAAAATCAAGCGACTTGACTACAATAAAGTCAGTATTGAACTCAACAGGGACGGAATTCGAAAGCAATGTCGCAAATACATTGTCTGAGCAAATTGTATTAGTTGCGATGGCAACAGGGCATCCTGATACAATAGAGTCCTTGACAACGATTTCTGCTAAAACTGTAACATTACGTAACAAATTGAATAGCTTAAAAGGAAAGACAAAAGAACTGACATTAAATATTGAACTAAGTCAGATAGTTGATAAAGTTAACAACAAATCGATGTCTCTTTCTTCGGCATTGCAGAAAGTGTATTCATTATATGAAGCCAACCCCAATAATATTCGTGTATGTGACAACCTTTGCACTTTAGTGGGCATGTGTATAAGAGAATATGTCATTCCAGATAAATCTGGGAAGTCAACTGTTATGACCATCTTTAATAAACTTAAATACAATAAGAGTACAACATATAGGAATAGCGCACGTGCTTTGAAAAATGAACGCCAAGAGATATTAAACCAACTGCCTTGGGATGCTCGGACGCTGCTTACAGGTGGTACTACATTTGGTTCTGAACTTAATGCAGAAGGAATGAAACTAAAGAATGCGTTACAATTATATTTAGATTTAGCATAATATGAAAAATCCATATATCGTTTTAGGCATTAATCAAAATGCTAGTAAAGTTGAGATAGTTAAAGCACAAGTCAAAGCTTTAAAATTAAGAAAATTTGATGCAAAGGAAATTGCAGCTGCTCAAAAGGAACTGCATAATCCTGCTCGTCGATTAGCCGTGGATTTCACATATCCTATTATTGATGGTATTGACGGTTTTGAACCGATAACATCGTCTACAAGAAGTAAAGAGATTGATATTAACAAGTTAAATGTAGATAAATATAACTCCTAGTATGATAGAAGCAGTTGAACAGAAAATTACCGAAATTCTGAAAGAAAAGAAGGACTTATCCATCAAGTTTGAAAAATACGAAAAAGAAGGAGAACAACTTCTTGATGAAGTATTCTTGGACGCAATCTCTGTTCTTGACGTTTTTTCACGTGAAGAGAAGGTTATAGAAGACCACGATTGGAATCAGTCAGAGGATAGCCAGAAAGCTATCAAGAGACTTCTCAATGCTAAAAAGAAGCTAAACACGATGCTCGAAAAGTACAATGTCGAAAAGATTGTATTCAATGATGGCATGTCTAATGATGATTTATGTTCAGTAACCGACACAGAACCAGATGCAGAAAAGCCTAATGGGTATATTTTGTCAATTGAAAAAGAAGGGTACACAAGAAATGACCATATGCTGCGACGTGCAGAAGTTGTTATTGTTAAAAATTAATGAGATCATTATCTGAAATTCATTCAGAGAAAAACAGGGTTATCGCAAACCTAAGAAAAGCTGGGGTGTGGTGTGCTGGAGGATTGGTTATAACAGTTCTTTCACAGCTTGTTTCTTCACATTTGGGCTTTTCTATTATAACACTTGGTGCAATTGGCTGGGGTGGATGGAATGTATTTAAATGTTTTAAGCGATTAGATGAACTGAAAGAGGAGGAGAAGAAAGTTAAAGATTACGAACACCCTTCTGAAAGTCATGCATCATCTTCTCCTTTTTCAAGGACAACATCTTCATCAAGTTCCACGCATCCTTCAACAAAACTTCGTTCAAAAACTTGGAAATATAAGGATTAAATTTATGGCAAAGAAAACTCCACTGATTCCAGGGCTTAGTTTTTCTTTGAAAAGAGCTTTAGGAATTACACAAGCAAAACAAAAGTTTGCTCGTGAGACTGGCATACCAACTTCCAAGGTTGGTTTTGAGCGTAAAATTGGTAATACTATATTAAAATTATTGTTTGGTAAAAAGTAGCATAGAGATTTAATATAATATGTGGTTTTATAGAATCAATGAATGGTTCTCCGTATCTACACCACAAGAAAATGATGATACTTTCTGACACTTGCAGGTATATGTGTCGTATTGGAGCACTATTTGGTATGAAGATATGCCATCACAAGACTTTGCACAATAAGTTTAAGTCTATACTTCTATTAATACAATTGGCATCAATAGTATTCTTATATAAGCGATAATAGATAGTTTTAATAAAAATGACATCATTTCCACGTCCATCCCCATTGGGACGGAGGCGGAAACATGAGTCATTAAAAGTAAAAGCTTGATAACTAGTTAAATCTTGAATATCTGCATGTGGATGCTGATATTCTCATTGTGTTCATGTAAGACGTTCTGAAGCTGGTGCACGTATGGAATCTGAACGTTGTGGAACACAGGAATATTATGGCTTCCATCTGGTATTGAATCTTGCAAATTTTTGCGTCGATTTTTGCGGCGATTTTGCGGCTATTTACGCAAGGACCGATTCTTTTTCAATAATTCTCGAAATCTGCTAATGCAGAATAGAAGATTCACGCTTGAACCCATAATAGTCATCATAAAGACGAACTATTAGCTAATCTGAATACAAAAGTACTACATTTATTTGAAAAACCACCAATAAAAGCACAAGAAATTATTAAAATTCGCAAATTTGCTAATTATTTCGGAAATAATGCTTATATTT
>JAEEGL010852487.1_pt1 | contig 18819 bp, 4 predicted proteins | sample 9134231 | NCBI WGS metagenome assembly JAEEGL01 (sample SAMN16246548, study PRJNA631951) | gut metagenome | biome: gut microbiome; feature: rumen; material: fiber-attached | host: Bos | place: Iran: Karaj | collected 2018-10 | reverse complement strand
TCCTTCACATCGATCCGGCTGTTCTTTTCAATTGTGGTCAATAACTCCTCTCTTAATGCCATAACTGCTACTCCTCCTGATCCAAATCTGCGATAAACTTGAAAACCAATTTTCCCCATTATAAGACGATTTGCGGGATTTCTCAATGCTCCTGCATCGAAAAAGCCCCTGCCGGTTTGATCCGACAGGGGCTTTGGTGTTACTTATTCAACCTTTCGGCTTACTTTGGTTTTACTGCTCTTCTTCGCGTCTCTTCTTGGACATCAGAGCTGCAAGTCCGAGTGTAGAGCTGCCCATTACCAGTGCCCACAATACTGCATTGCTTGCATCGTTGGTCTTAGGGCTCTTACCTCTGCCTGCGCCGAGAACTTCACCCTCTACGGGATCATTTTCGGTTGTGGTCTCAATACCTCTGTTTGCGCCAAGTACGGAACCTTCTTCCTCTTCTGCCGTATCATCGTCACGATCAGGTGTGTCGTCGATACCACCGGGAGCTGCGATAAACAGTGTGCCGTTGATGTAATTGATCCTCTTCAGCTTCTTGTCTTCATCGTAGAACTCGAAGAATTCAGTTACGTCATAGCCATTCTGGTCGATGATATGAACACCATCCTGTCCGGCGTTGAAAGGTACGGTGTAGCTACCGCTCTCGGTCTCGGTTCTGCTTGCATTGACAGCTACTGTCTCTTCATCGGTCACCTTGTTCACCTGGAACTCACTGATATTCGCATTGAGAGTGCTGATAACCTCATTTACATACTCTTCGAGATCTTCATTCACTTCTTCAGCGAGTGTTACGCTTCGGATATGTCCGGATACGGTGTAAGGACTTCCGCTGTAGGTAAAGCTTCCGCTGTTAGCCTTCAGGTTCAGAACAAGCTGGAACCGGTCATCCTTTGTTACAACAGCATCACCGGGTTCGTAAACGATGCTGTAGTTGTTGTTTGCTACTACATTACCCTGCTCATCCGTGATCTTTACACTGGTAATCTCTTCGTTTTCATGTACCACGAAGGTTGCTTTTTCTTTAGAAGCTGTCACATTCTTAAGAACGTCAACTTCTGCATCCAGATCGTGCTTAGGAGTATTGTTCGTTCCATCCAGCAGACCTTCTACAGTGAATTGTTTCTCTTCATCACCAAGGAACAGGATGTCTTCAGAAGTTACCGGTTTGCCGTCGTAATACTTCTCGGCATTATTTGCGGTGATCACAAGGCGCTTGGAGGTGATGGTCAAAGTACCATATTTTTCCGTGATGTCATAGCACTCGGTTACATCCGCATCATCTGCTGCATAGGCTGTCATTCTGAACAAACTACCGATGGCCGACTGAGTAGGCTCAGCTTCCTCGGTGGAAGTACTGCTCATTCTGTGATATACCTTGATGCTCTTGATGGTATTGTTTCCGACCTTATTTTCACTTACTTCTGTGATCTCACCGTCGTAAGTTACTACCAAGTAATCTCCGGGCCACAGTTCGCCGGTCAGGATGTAACGATCATTCTCATCCTCGTACGCTTCGCTGATGGTATGAGGCAGTCCATTGTACTCGAATGATGCATCCTGAGACTTAACTGTGATCTCATTCAGTTCATCATTCTTAACTGTCAGAGTTCCGTATACAGGAGTGATCTCATAGTTATCAGCCTTTGTACCCTTCTTCAACTCGTAAGTGAAGTAGTTGCTGCTGCTTCCTACAAGGATCTGTTTTCCTGTTACATCATAGGTAGCTCCTTCGCCTTCAACAAATCCGTCTTTGGTTTCGGTTACTGTGTCGTTCGTTAATGCTGTTCCGTCGTAGTATGCTCTTTCGGCATCGCCGGAAGTCATGGTTACTTTACGCTTGTTGATCTTCAGGTCACCCTTATCCACGGTCAGGACAACGTTTGCGGTCTTATCATAAGACCCGTCTGCTGCCATGATGGTGTAAGAAACTTCTGTTCCATCCTGCTTGGTGATCTTCGTATCTGTGTGTACGGTTACCTTATCTTCGTAGGTGCCGGCATCCTTGATTCCTTCAGGGATTGCGATCACTACACTGCTGTTCGGTACTTTCAGGGCGGTGATCAGACCGTCGTAAACGATCTTTTCGATCATGCCCGCATACTGCGTTGCCGTAAAGTCTGCGCCGTCATATGTCTTCTCTGCATCCGGTACAACTACGGTCACTTCGAGAGGTTTGATCTCAACATAACCGTCTGTTACAAGGAAGGTTACGGTATCAAAGTTCGGGTTGGTGTTCTTGAACTGGTCTGCTGCCAGATTCATCGATGTCTTACCAACATTCTCTCTGGTCACTTCGTCATTTCCGCTGAAGGTAAAGTCAACCTTGTCTCCGGTCACCTTATAGAGATTGCTCTCAGTTGTTGGCTCATAACCGCTTGCAGTGTGCTCAGTCGCATCGTAAACGATGTCTTTCTGCACATCACCGGTGATGGTTACGGTCACATCGATGGGTGTGATCGCCTGATAACCGTCAGTTACCTTAAAGGTAACTTTCGCAAAATCATCAGGATTCAGGTTCTCGAAGTCACCGGGTTTCAGACCCATCATGGTCTTTCCGGTCTTGTCTTCGCCTTCTACTACGTTAGTTCTCTTAGCTACTGCGGTTCCGTTGAACTTAAAGTCTGCGGTGGTATACAACGGATTACTGATCTGTACATCATAACCGCCCACTTCATGTTCTTCGCCGTCATAGGCTGCAGTGTTGTTATGGCCGATAATGGTGACAATGACCTCGTCCACCTTTGCGATCTCAACATAACCGTCTGTTACTTCAAATTTTACGGATGCGAAGTTGGTGTTGGTGTTCTTGAACTGGTCTGCTGCCAGATTCATCGATGTCTTACCGGCTCTGGTTCTCTTGGCAATGGGCTTTCCTTCTTCGATGGTCAGTCCAAAGTAATTCGTGTTGAATGTGAAGTCTTTATTCACATCGTACAGGTTGGTAGACGCCTCTGCTGTGAAACCAACTGCCTTATGCTCTTCCTTGTCGTATGTTGCGGTCACAACATCGCCGGTAATGGTTACGGTTGCGTTGATCGGAGTGATCTCCTGATAACCATCGGTGACGTTGAATGTTACAACATCGAAGTTCGGGTTGGTGTTGGTGAACTGCTCGGGTGCAAGGCCCATGTTGGTCTTTCCGTCTGTATCACCGTTTTCAACCACATCGGTTCTGGTGGCTACCTGATTGCCATTGAAACTAAAGTCTTTTGTTACATCATACAGAGTGGTATCTGCTTCTGCGTCATAACCTTCTACGGTGTGAAGCTTTCCATCGTAAGGACTGGAGTCATACTTACCAGTAATGGTTACAGTTGCATTGATCTTGTTGATGATCAGCTTACCGTCTGTTACTACGTTGAAGGTAACGGTTCCGAAGTTGGTGTTTTCGGTACTGAACTGACTGCTTGCCAGGTTCATCTTATAGGTATCTGCGTTGGTACCCTTTGCCTCTGCCTTGCCGGTAAAGGTGATATCAGATTCCTTGAACAGGCTATTGCTGATACTGGTTACTTCATACCCTTCAACCTTCTGCTCTTTACCGTTGTAATCAACAGTCTTGGTGTTACCTTCGATGGTAACGGTCACATCGATCGGAGTGATCTTCTGGAAACCGTCTGTTACGCTGAATTTTACATTTGTAAAGTTTTTGTTGGTGTTGGTGAACTGAGCCTCTGCCAGACCCATATCAGTCTGTCCGTCTTCATCTTCACCTTCAACCACGTTGGTTCTCTCAGCTATTGCCGTACCGCTGAAAGTAAAGTCAGCTTCTTTGTACAGACTTCCCTCAGGGATTACAACATCATATCCTCTGATAATATGTTTTGCACTGTCGTAAGGCGCGGTGTTGTTATGACCGGTGATAGTCACAACGATCTCATCCGTTACGGGAGTGATCTCAAGCTCACCGTCTGTTACATTGAAGGTTACGGTTGCAAAGTTGGGGTTCTCGGTAGAGAACTGAGTATCTGCCAGACCCATAGGATAGGTTTTAACATCCGTACCCTTTGCCTCTGCCTCTCCGGTAAAGATGATGTCATCTTCGGTAAACAGATCAGTGCTGATTGCAGTTACATCGTAACCGGTAACACTCTGCTCTTCGCGGTTGTAAACCTTGCTGTCCTTATGACCAACGATGGTAACGGTCGCGTCGATCGGGTTGATCTTCTGATAACCGTCGGTGACGTTAAATGTTACAACATCAAAGTTCTGGTTGGTGTTGGTGAACTGCTCGCGTGCCAGGCCCATATCGGTCTGTCCATCATTATCACCATCCTCAACTACGTTGGTTCTTGTGGCTACAGGCTTACCATCGACCATCTGCATTCCCTGTGCGGGTGTGAATGTAAAGTCTTTGCTCACATCATACAGATCATTGGATGCGGTTGCGGTATAGCCCGATACAGTATGTACTTCGCCGTTGTAGTCAGTCGTGTTGCTATCACCAACGATGGTCACAGTAACATCGATCGGATTGATGGTCTGATAACCGTCGGTTACGTTGAACTCAACATCTGCGAAGTTGCTGTTGGTGTTGGTAAACTGGCCTTTGTTCAGACCCATATTGGTGGTACCGGCGTCAGTTCTGGCCTCTGTTCCCTTAGGTCCGCTGAAGGTGAAGTCCTTATCAACATCATACAGGGAATTATTGGCCTTTGCGGTATAACCGCTTACGCTATGAGGCTGTCCATCATAATCCGTAGTGTTGTTATTACCGGTAATGGTAACGACTACCTTACCTACAGGAGTGATGGTCTGATAACCGTCGGTTACATTAAACTCAACATCCTTGAAGTTCTTGTTGTTGTTCGCGAACTGGGACTTTGCCAGGTTCATGTTTGTGGTACCTTCATCTTTTCTGGTAGCAGATGCAGTACCGTTAAAGACGAAGTCAATGTCGTTATTTGCAACATCCGTCTTATACAGGTCGTTGGATGCTGTTGCGGTATAACCTGTAACCGTATGATCTTCGCCGTCATATGTGGTTGTATTGTTATTACCAACGATCGTAACAGTTACGCTGATGGGCTCAATGGTCATATAACCATCGGTCACGTTAAAGGTAACTGTACCGAAGTTGGGGTTCGTGTTAGCGAACTGACCGGATGCCAGGCCCATATCGGTGGTTCCGGCTTCCGTTCTTACGGCTTCTGCGGTTCCACTGAAGGTGAAGTCAGTATTACTGTTTTCAACATCCACCTTATACAGCTCATTGGAAGCGGAAGCAGTATAACCTGTGATCGAGTGTTCTTCGCCGTCGTAATCCTTCGTACTGTTAGCACCTACTACGGTTACAATCACATCGATGGGATTGATCTTCTGATAACCATCGTTCACGTCAAAGGTTACAGTTGCAAAGTTCGCGTTGATGTTTGCGAACTGACCCGGAGCCAGACCCATCATGGTCTTTCCGGTAGTGTCCTCATCTTCAACTACGTTGGTTCTTGTTGCTGCAGGCTGACCGTCTACCAGGTTCATTCCCTCTGCAGGAGTGAAGGTAAAGTCAGTATCTACGTTGTACAGGTTCGCCAGTGTAGCATCCTTAACCTCTGCAGTGTACCCCTTAACAGTGTGAGCCTTTCCGTCATAAGGAGCCTCATTGGTAGCACCGGTAATGGTAACCGTTACATTGATGGGGTTGATGGTCTGATAACCATCGGTAATGCTGAAGGTTACGTTTGCAAAGTTATCGTTGGTGTTTTTGAACTGGCTGGCTGCCAGATTCATGTTGGTGGTACCGGCATTAGTTCTAGTAGCTGCTACCTTGCCCTCAACTAGATTCATTCCCTCGGCAGGTGTGAAGGTAAAGTCTTTGGTCACATCATAGAGATCCTTCAGCTTCTCATCTGCTACAGTTGCGGTATAACCGGTAACAGAGTGAGGCTGTCCATCGTAATCCACCGTGCTGTTAGAACCTACTACGGTTACAGTCACATCGATGGGATCAATGGTCTGGTAACCATCGGTTACGTTGAAGGTTACTGTTCCAAAGTTCGGGTTGGTATTTGCGAACTGGTCAGCTGCCAGATTCATATTTGTGGTACCGGCGTCAGTTCTGGATGCAGATGCTGTTCCACTGAAAGTGAAGTCTACCGTTTCTCCTGTTACTTTGTACAGCGTGTTATCTGCTGTTGCGGTATAACCGCTAACAACATGAGACGTTCCATCATAATCGGAGGTGTTGTTTGCACCAACGATGGTTACGGTAACATTGATGGGGCTGATGGTCTGATAACCATCGGTTACATTAAAGGTTACTTTTGCAAAGTTGGTGTTGGTGTTTGTAAACTGGCCTTTATTCAGACCCATGGTGGCGGTACCGGCATCGGTTCTGGATGCAGATGCAGTTCCGCTGAATGTGAAGTCTGCTTCAGTATACAGAGAATTACTGATACTTACTACATCATATCCGCTGACACTGTGCTCAGTACCGTCATACGGGAGTGTACTTGTATGACCGGCAATGGTAACCACGACTTCTTCAACTGCCGTAATGGTCTGATAGCCATCGGTGATCTCGAAAGTTACCTTACTGAAGTTTCCGTTCTTGTTCTCGAACTGGCTTTCATCCAGTTCCATGTTCTTTGTACCAACGGACTTCTGTGTAGCCGTTGCTTCTCCGCTGAATGTAAAGTCTCCTTCTTTGTACAGACTTCCCTCAGGGATCTCTACGTCGTAACCGGTAACAGTATGATCTTTTCCATCATATGTTGCGGTATTGTAATGACCTTTGATGGTTACGGTCTCAGTGATGGGCTTGATCTCCTGATAACCATCCTGCTCGATCTCAAAGGTTACGGTTGCGAAGTTGCTGTTGCGGTTTGCAAACTGACCGGATGTAAGACCCATCATGGTCTTTCCGGTTGTATCAGTACCCTCTACCACATTGGTTCTGCTGGCTGATGCATTACCATTAAAGGTGAAGAAACGATCTTCGCCTTCTGTATCATACAGAGAATTGTTGGCGGTAGCGGTAAATCCTGTTACACTGTGCTCTTCTCCATCATAGTTGGTGGAGTTGGTATCACCTTTGATGGTTACGGTTACATTGATGGGCTTGATCTCCTGGTAACCGTCGGTAACGTTGAAGGTAACGGTTGCAAAGTTATTGTTGGTGTTTGCAAACTGACCGGGTGCAAGACCCATCATGGTCTTTCCGGTTGTATCATCATCTTCTACTACATTGGTTCTTGCTGCTGTTGCGTTACCATTGAAGGTATAATCTGCAGAAGTGTACAGATCTGTGCTGTAAGCAGCATCATATCCGCTGACACTGTGCTCTGCACCATCATAGTTTGCGCTATTGTTATGACCGGTAATGGTAACGGTCACATTGATAGGCTTAATGGTCTGATAACCATCGGTTACGGCAAAGGTTACAGTACCAAAGTTTCCGTTGGTGTTTTTGAACTGATCTGCTGCCAGACCCATGTTCTTTGTGCCGGCATCCTTCTGAGTTGCCACGGGTTTTCCGTTTACTAACGTCATTCCCGTTGCAGGCGTAAAGGTAAAGTCTTTTGTCACATCATACAGCTTGCTGCTTGCAGATGCGGTATAACCGGTTACCGTGTGATTTTCGCCATCATAATTAGTGGTGTTGTTTGCACCGGTAATGGTAACAGTAATGTCGATAGGTTTAATGGTCTGATAACCATCGGTTACGTTGAAGGTTACGGTACCGAAGTTTCCGTTGGCGTTTTTGAACTGACTATCTGCCAGACCCATATTGGTGGTACCGGCGTCAGTTCTCTTTGCCTCTGCAGTTCCACTGAAAGTGAAATCTACCTTATCTCCTGTTACTTTGTACAGATTTGTAGAAGCGGAAGCGGTATAGCCACTTACCGTGTGCTGCTTGCCATCGTAATCAACAGTGCTGTTTTTACCAACGATAGTAACTACCACATCGATCGGATCGATGGTCTGATAACCGTCCGTTACGTTGAAGGTTACGGTTGCAAAGTTATTGTTCGTGTTAGCAAACTGATCTTCCGCAAGACCCATGTTAGTGGTACCGGCATCGGTTCTGGTTGCTACAGGTTTTCCATCTACCAGTGTCATTCCGGCTGCAGGTGTGAAGGTAAAGTCTTTTGTCACATCATACAACGCGGATTCCGTGGAAGCTGTGTAACCTGAAACGCTGTGAGCTGTTCCATCATAGTCGGTGGTATTGTTTGCACCGGTAATGGTAACGGTCACACTGATGGGGCTGATGGTCTGCTTACCATCGTTTACCGTAAATTTAACCGTCTTGAAGTTACCGTTGGTATTGGTAAACTGCTCGGGAGTCAGACCCATGGTGTATTCACCGGCATCGGTTCCGCCTGCTACAGGCTTTCCGTTCTCCAGGGTAACCCCGTTTGCGGGAGTAAACTTCACATAACTTTCTTTATACAGATCATTGGAAGATTCAAACTTGTATCCGCTTACGCTGTGCTTTTGTCCATCGTAATCGGTAGTAGCAGTTGTACCGGTAATGGTAACAACTACTTCGTCCACAGGTACGATCTCCTGATAACCGTCTGTAATGCTGAAGGTCACGTTTTCGAAGTTGTTGTTATTGATTCCAAACTGCTCGGCTTTCAGACCCATTCCGGTCTTACCGGCATCGGTTCTCTTAGCCTCTGCTGTTCCGCTGAACGTAACAGCAGTCTTAGGAAGCAGCGAGTTGCTTACTTCCACATCATACCCACTGATACTGTGTTCTTTTCCATCATAAGTAACAGAACTGTAATGTCCTTTAATGGTAACAGCAGCAGTGATCTTATTAATCTTCTGATATCCATCAGCAGCGATCACAAAGGTAACATCAAAGTTTCCATTCTTGTTGCCGAACTGACCGGCTGTCAGATTCATGTTTGTGGTACCGGCATCAGTTCTCTTTGCTTCTGCGGTACCGCTGAAGGTAATGTCACCTTTTGTATACAGACTTCCCTCAGGGATCGTTACTTCGTAACCGGTAATGGTATGCTCTTCGCCATCATAGTCATCTGTATGGTTATTACCGGTAATGGATACGGATACGGTAGCCTTATTGATCACAAGGGAACCATCAGTCACATTGAACTTCACGTTGGTGAAGTTAGTGCTGTTGTTCTTGAACTGGCTTCCTGCCAGACCAAGTGCGTAAGTACCTGCATCAATCTTCGTTACAGAGATCGTTCCGGGCGTGAACTCGAAATCTGCGTCTGTGTACTTACTGTTGCTGATACTCTTTACGGTATATCCGGAAACAGTATGCTCCTCACCGTCATAAGTTGCTGTTACAGTGTTACCTTCAATGGTAACGATGACCTGATCGGTAACAGGAGTGATCTCCAGGGAACCATCTTTTAATTCAAAGGTAACGTTGAAGTTGTCATTCGCATAGGTAAACTGATCTTCGGTCAGACCCATAGGATAGGTACCAACATCAGTTCCCTCTGCCTTTGCGGCAGTCTGTGCAGGGCCGCTGACATAAGAAGTCTTATACAGGGTATTTGTAGAGGTCACAACATATCCGGTAACGCTCTGCTTTCCGCCACTGTAAACCTTCTTAGCTGTATTACCGGTTACGGTTACCTTTGTATCAACCTTCTTGATCTCCAGGGAACCGTCACTTACTACTTCAAAGGTTACGTTAAAGTTCTTAGTCTTCAGGTTTGTAAACTGTTCCTTTTTCAGGCCCATGGAATATGTGCCCGCATTGGTCTCAGTTCTCTTGGCAGTTCCGGTGAACTTGAAGTCAGCTTCCGTGTACAGGGAATTGCTGATACTTACAACAGTATATCCCTCTACGCTCTGAGGCTGGCCGTTGAAATCATAGGAAGCCGTATTACCTTTCACTTTAACGGTAACATCAATGGCCGTGATGGTAAGGTCTGCAGGAGTATTAGACTTCAGTTCGGTGCTCAGGCCTTCCAGTTTGAAGTTCTGAACCTTGATCTGATTAGTGTAAGTGCCTACGTCCTTACCGGTACCAAATACGTTAGCGGTTGCCACGTACTGCGTGTTGTTTAAGGTAAACTTCACTTCACGGTTAACAGACGTGCCTGTGTAGATCACGTCGTTCTTGTTCTTAATGGTGAAATTGAATTCGCTGTTTACTGTCTGAGTCTGGCCGTTGTACTGTACGGTCTTTGCGATCGCACTTACTTCAACTGTGTAAGTAATGGGTGCCCAGATCGCATACAGTTCGTTATTATCGCTCAGGTTGTCCACACCAACACGAACGCCGGCATCCCAACGAACACTTCCGTTTGCAGAAGTGCTCCATCCTTTGAATTCATATCCGGTAGGCGTTGTAAATCCAATACTACCGGGATTCTCTAACGTGTAGATCGCATTGTTCATCAGTGCGTCTACAAGATGATCCTTATTGGTCAGATTCGTGCCACTCGGGTAATTGGAATGGTAGGTAACTTTCGTTCTGGGCACAATATCACCGTATACAGCCGTCAGAACGATCTCATTTCTGCTGTTTGCATAATTCTTAGCGATAACGAGCTGATCACCGGGGTAGATCTTCTCGCCGGTCGCGGTCTTCCAATACAGGAATACATGGGTACCCTGTTTCAGATTGGAACCGTCTTTCACGTTGGTAACAGTAGCGTTTTCCTGATAACTGTTGTCATCGGTAGGAACCGTACCGGTACCTTCGCCCTTGTCGTAAACAACCGTATAGTAACTGTTATCCACATAGTAAGGATACAGTACGATACTCTGGAATACGATCTCGTTGAAGTTGTAGGTGATGAAACGGTTACCGGAGTTCTTGGTGCTCCAACCGATCCACTTATAACCGTTGGGAACCACAACAACTTTGTCGCTGTTGCCGGCTACCAGCTGATTTCCTGCTGCATCCACAACTTTAGGCAGTTTGGTAGCATCCAGTTTCTTACCATATTCCAGTTCCATGGTAACTGCTTTGTCATCAACGCCTTCTACGGTCAGATATACTTTTGCAGATACCTCGGGAACTTTCCATCCTGCATAAACCACGATGTTGTTTGCAGGCATAGTGGTGTTGAAGTCAAACTTCTGGGTACACTCTTTGTCCTTGTACCATCCGGTAAAGGTGTAGCCCTTGCCCTGATACTCTGCAGGCATTTCAGCATCTGTCAGTTTCAGGTAATCTGCTCCTCCATCGCCATAGGAAGAAAGGCTTGCTCCATAAAGCAGAGACTTCTGCTTGCCGGACATTGTTCCATCATAGTTATAGAAATCCAGAGTGTAGGTTTTTCTGTTAAAGCGGATATACAGATTTGTATAACTGATACCGCTCACATAGTTTCCGCTACTGTTTTTAGCGGGAGTCCAACTGGTACCATTGGTGCTGTACTGATAAGCCTCGAAACCAGTATATTTATCCGTAATACCAAAAGTACCGGAACCAGTAGAAACAGTTTCTGTTAATGTGTAATTATTGGTATTATCAACATCCTGCTGGTAGAAATATATATGATTTGTTCCGCTGGATTTAGTACCATACTGCGTAAGGGTCTTTCCATCATTAGATACGCCGCTCAAACCTTTAAAGAGGAAGGCATCCAGGAACGTTAATCTGGTTCCGGTTGCGGATCCACCGTTATTAGAAGCATACCACCAATACTCGTTCGGCCATTCATAGTTATACATAGACAGCGGCTGACCATATAAACCTACAAACTTCCTATACGTTTGCCACGATCCTGTTGTCGATTTTTTATACCTTGTACCGGTATATACGTGCCATTCATCGGTTTGATACCACCAATACCGACCAGTATAATCGCTATCCCAATCATAATCTAATTCAACATATTCTCCATCAACAATGCCATACTGTGTACCATTATTATTTGTGGCAACAGTGTATGTTTCCTGGTAGGTCTTAAAGTCAACGGTCATTACATCACGATCATAGTACACGTTTACAATCGTGGTTCCATCACCGGCCACCGTGACATTTGAATCTGCATCAGCGTAATAGAAACCCTCATCAGCTTCAATTTTTTGATCGGCGCCATTAACTGTCGTTCCGGCACTCGCAGTCTTAGAAGCAGATTGCCAGTAATCATATTTGTCGTGATCTTTATTTGTCACTGTTTGTGTTTCAGGATCATAAATATCCGTTATAGGCTCTTTCCAATAAATTACTGTATAGGTTGTAGACTGTGGCCTCCAAACGGCATAAATTGTCAAATCCGAGGACAGGGCTGTTCCAAAAACAAATTCATCGAAGCTTACTGTTTCAGATGTTACTTTTTTGTAATATGTTCCGCTATAACTATTCTGAGATGATTTTACTCGCCATTTGTTCGAACTACTATTATTATTACTTCTTTTCCCATAATACAATTCTACGTACTGATTATTCTGATATCCATAAATATCGGTCTCAGTAGAAGAAGGCGTACCTGATAATTTATTATACGTGGTACTACCGGGAACAAACTCTGCGTCTTTATCCGTAGACCAACCTGCGAACTCAAAACCTGTCATGCTGGGGTCTGCGGGTCTCTGGGTAACACCATCAACTGCAACGAACTGAGGCTTGATGTAGGTAGCCTTATTGTTCTCATCCGTTACGAAGGTCAGATAATGACCGGTCTGGATCTGGGGATACAGAGTAAGATCCGCGGTAAGATCGGTAAATTTCACCTTATCCACTTTCTGGGTGAATGCCTGATCCTTGTACCATCCGGTAACAGCTTCGGTGGAACCAAGACCTTCTACAGTGATGTCATTTGCATCGATCTCAGTCTGGCTCTTTCCTTCGATAGCTTCTGCCGTCAGCATAACGGAGGTATTGATGTTCTCATAGGTATAGTTACCTGTCTCATCCTTATCAGCATTCATAAAGAACACATAATAAGCATTTACGAATGATGCGTGAACATTGATAGTCTCAGGTGCTTCATTTGTAAATTCGATCTCTTTGTCAAATTCTACGAGGGTATTGTTTTCCAACGCCCATCCGCGAAGAGCGAAACCGTCCTTCGTAGGGCTTCCGGGCTGAACCAGTTTTTCCCCGCTCTTGATGTTCTGAGTATCAACTAACTCATCACCTACATAGAATTTGTAGATCCGTAAATTCTTATCGCCATTCGGTGTGATACCGATGATGGCGTAAATGGAGAAGGAGTCGGAAACAAAGGATGCAGCTTTATCGGAAGCTCCACCCACGGAGGATACATTATCGTTGTCATCTACGTGAACGACTTCAAACGAGTCACCCTCAACCAGTTTGTTCTTGAGGGACATGGATACGTATACTTTGCTGGCGTCCTTGGGCTGGATCTCGCTGCCGTTGTAGTAGAAAGAAATATCTACTGCAACGATATCCACTACGGTCTCTTCTTCGCCCAGCATATCGTCAGCTTTATCTTTAATGTCTTCCGCCTTGGAGGAACGGACTGCAGAAACACGCATGGTGGTGCCTGCAGGGAACACGCCCTTATCTACGCTTGCATAAACGTTAACGGTAGATGTGCCGCCTTCAAAACTAGCTGCGGGATAATCCATCTCAAAGTTTGCGGTATAGGTTGCTTCTTCCGCATCAGGAGTAATGGAACTGCTGGAGGAGTAGTTGCTTCCATCCTTGGTCCAGTTCACGAAAACATAACCGTTATCTGCGCTTGCGGATACGGAAGGAATGTTCTCTTCGTCTTCCTCGGAAGATACGGTATAAGAAGACACGCTAACGGAACCGCCCTCACCTGCTTCGAAGTAGATAGTATACTCTTCGAATTCGATGGTTTCGGTTTCCAGAGTTTCTTCCGTTTCTTCAGTTTCCTCGGTTTCGGTTTCAGTCTCGGTCTCGGCCTCGGTTTCCTCGGTCTCTACCGTTTCCTCGTCCTCTTCCGTAGCTTCTACGGATTCGGTTTCCTCGGACTGCTCTTCATCGACTGTTTCCGAAGTATTCTCGTCTTCTGCAGTCGCAGAAGTTTCATCCGTTGTCTCGTCGGCTTCAGATTCCGTTTCAGATTCAGAAGCATCCGCGGCTTCCGTATCTTCTACGGACCCCTCATCCACGGACGTACCGGCAGTCTCATCGGAAACGACGTTTTCATCGCCGGGTTCAGCGGCTTCGCTTCCCTCATCGACAACCGTATTATTCTCTTCTACGGTAACCTCGGGTTCATCAGCAGCTTCTCTCATCTCTTCCATGGAAGCTGTGACCTCGTCCAGGTCGCCCGCGAATGCTACGGCGTAATCGCTGTAGAATGTAACGCCAAGCAGAGCAAGTGTCATGACGAATGCCATGATCCTGGTTTGCAGGTTCTGTCTCCTTCTTTTCATGTCTTTCCCTCCTAAAAACTCCATATATCATTTCATGTCGTAAGCATAATGCGACACGGTTTCAGTTTATATTCTAGCCGAGGGTCGACCTTTTGGTTGCACGATTTATGAACAGTTTCCTGCAAAATTGGTTCTTGACAAATTCGATTTATCTGTTCTCTGCATATTTTATGCGGATTATTCTGAAATTTCGTATTTGGAAACCAGAATTGCTAAATCAGTTTCTTTTTGTTGTCCGACAATCCTTTCCGCACTCTTTTCGACTGGCGTCTTACGGCCATGTTTGGGCATAAAAAAACCTGCAAGGTGCGCTTTCCACGCACCCGGCAGGGACTTTGTCATCTTTTACTTTGTTACATTGCTTACAAAAGGAAATCGGGTAACCAGCTCGCGATCTCTTTCCATCATCATGAGCAATCTGCTTGCTGCTCCGGATGGATGATTGGTTCCGGCCTCCCAGGCTTCGACAGTTTTGTCCGAAACCCCCATATAACTTGCAAATGACTTCTGAGACATTCCGGTGGCATTTCTGATCTGTTTTATTTCTTCTGCTTTGTATATTTTTAGCGGTTCCACAACAACTTTATGGCGTTTAAGAATCGGTTTTTTGCTCTCGGAGTCCTCGGTTGCTTCGTTAAGTCCAGTCATGATGCTATCATATATACTATTTTTGCCCATGGTATTTCCCTCCAAGGTTTTTCTCAATCTTTTCAATTGCTTTTTTGATGTTGTTGCGTTCCTGCATTGTCAGATTTTCTTTTTCGCTCTTTCCATAGACAGTGATCAGGTACACCGTTTCGGCAACAACAAAATCGACATAGCATACACGTGCACTCCCACTTTTCCCTCGATTTTCAAGAGAAATTCTTGCCTTTCTTAATCCACCCGTGCCTTTCATAACTGGGTACTTATGGGGGTCTGACATAATATCAAGTTCCAACAAGCGAAGGGCTTCATCATTCAAGCCTAACTCTTCCCATCTACGGGAAAATTCACTAGTCTGAATAAAAGTTCTGGTCATACCTCTCCTTTCATAATTTACTCCCTATTGAATAGGGTGTCAATGTAAAGTTTCTTACGTGGAAATTTCTGCCGAGGTGGCAGATCGGAGCGAGTGCTCCGAATGAGATGATATGAGCATAGCACGGGAGCGGCTGAGATTTCCATTCGCTTTCTATATGAATTATACGGTGCGAAATTTGGATAGATTGCATAGAAGAACCCCCGCCGAAAGGTACTCGACGGGGGCTCCCCTGTTGCTTTGTTCCGGAGGGTTGTCCGGTTACGGTGTTTTAACGGTCAGGTGGTTCTTATTCCTGATCTTCTCTTCTCTTTTTGGTCATGAGAGCTGCCAGTCCGAGACTGGAGCTTCCCATTACCAGTGCCCAGAGGACTGCGTTACTGGTGTCGCTGGTCTTCGGGCTCTTTCCTCTGCCTGCGCCAAGGACTTCGCCTTCTACCGGATCGTTCTCTGTGGTTGCTTCGATGCCTCTGCTTGCGCCAAGAACGGAGCCGCCTTCCTCTTCGCCTTCGTCCTCATCTTCCTCTCTGTAATCCGGTGTGGAGTCGATACCGCCTTCATTTGCCGGTGCTGCGATGAAGAGGATTCCGTTGGTGTAGTGGATGTCGTAGTAAGGTGTTACGTCATTGCCGAAGCTGTCGATCAGTCTGACATCTTCTTTTTCATCTTCGTATGCGAAGGTAACTGCGTAACTGCCGATCTCGGTTTCCGTTCTGCCGGCGCTTACGTTATTGATGGTCAGGGTCTCGATCTCTTCGTTATCGGTGTTCCAGATGTAGCCTTCTACGGAGAGCGGTGCACCGGTGTAGGTGTAGGTTGCACTGTTGGCTACGAGATAGAGATTGAAACCGTTGCCTTTGTTCACGATGACGTTACCCGGCAGGTAGATGATGCTGTAGTTGCTGTTTGCAACTCTGTTTCCTTCCGCATCCTTGATGACTACGCTGGTGTTACCTTCGTTTTCATGGACGATGTAGGTTGCGCTGTCTTTGGAGATGGTCAGGTTTTCTTCTACTGCCGCCTCTGCTTCCAAAGTCTGTCCGTCGATAAGGCCTTCTGCGGTGTAGGTCATGCCATCTACCGTCAGGATGTCCGCTGCGGTAACAACCTTGCCGTCATAGTCTTTCACTGCGTCATTGGCTTTTACGGTAAGTTCTGCCGCCACGATGCGGAGGGTGCCGTTCACGGGAGTGATGTTGTAGCATCCGGTAACTTCCGGATCACCTTCCGCAGCGTAAGCAACGATGCTAAAGAGCTTGGTGCTGTCTGCGCCTGTGGAAGCTGTGGTGCTTCCGTGGTAAACCTTGATGCTCTCGATCACGTTGTTGCCTTCCGTATTTTCGGATACTTCTTTGATGCTTCCTGTAATGTTGACCACCAGGTAATCACCGGGTGCTAACGTACCTTCCACTGCGTATTCATTCAAGCTGTGGGCTTCGCCATCGTAGGTGAAATCCTGACTTCCGGAGGTAACGGTCAACGGGATGGCACTTGTCGTTACCGTCAGGGTGCCGATCACGGTGCTGATATTGTAGTTGCCTGCTTTGGTGTTTTGCTGCAGTTCGTAGGTAAAGGTGTTTTCGCTGGATCCCGGCAGTGTCTGGGTTCCTGTTACGTCGTAGATCGCGCCTTCACCCTGTACAAATCCGTCACCGGAGACTGCGATCTCGGTAGCTGTCAGGGCTTCACCGTTGTATGCTCTTTCTGCGGTAGGAGAGGTCAGGGTCACATCTCTTCTTGTGATGGTCAGGCTTCCCTTTTCCACCGTGAGGATGATGTTTGCTGTTGCGGGTGCGGTCTCTCCTTCTTCGATGATGGCGTATTCCACTGCGGTCCCATCAGCTCTGGTGATGACGGTATCAGTGCTTACGGTAACAACTTCTACGTAAGATCCTGCATCGATCATGCCGCCGGGGATGGCGATGGTTGCGGTGTTACCCTGTACGGTAAGTCCTTCCGTCAGGCCCTGATAACCAACTTTTAAGTTGTTGGCTGCCAGATATTCTTGATAGGTCGCTGCCGTAAAGGCTTCTCCGTCGTACTTCTTCTCTGCATCGGGTACCGTGAAGGTTACGTATAACGGGATGATGCTGACGTAGCCGTCCGTTACTGCGAACTCTACGGAGTCGAAGTTTTCGTTGTTGTTGACAAACTGATCTGCTGCAAGTCCCATATGGTCGGTACCGACATCGGTCCTGCTCACTGCATCGTTACCGTTAAAGGTAAAGTCATCAACCGTGTAAAGCGGGTTGCTGATCTCGGTTACTTCGTACCCGATCACTTCATGGGCTTTGCCGTCGTAGGTAATGGATGCTTCGTGGTTACCGACGATGGTCACGACTACGGATGCCTTGCTGATGGCCTGGTAGCCGTCGGTGACGTTGAAGGTCACGCCCTCAAAGTTTGTATTGGTGTTTTCGAACTGATCTTCCGCAAGTCCCATATTGGTCTTGCCGTAGTCGGTTCTTACCGCCTCATCGGTACCGCTGAAGGTGAAGTCATCTTCCGTGTACAGAGGATTGCTGCTCTCCACTTCGTATCCGGTGACTTTGTGTTCGGCGCCGTCATAAGTTGTTGTGTTAAAGTGGCCGGTAATGGTCACAACTGCTGTGGCGGCTTTGATCTCCTGATAACCGTCGGTCACGCTGAAGGTGACATTGAAGTTATCGTTGTTGTTCTCAAACTTCGATGCTTCCAGGCCCATGTATGTGGTGCCCTTATTTGTTCTTTCGGCCTTTGCTTCTCCAATGAGGGTGAAGTCTGCCTCGGTATAAAGGGCATCGCTGATGCTCTTGACATCGTAGCCGCTTACACTGTGGGATGCTCCGTCGTAGGTCTTGCTTGCCTGCTTACCTTCGATGGTCACGGTGACATCGCGCTTGGTGATCTCCTGATATCCGTCGTTCACGTTGAAGGTGACGTTGGTGAATGCGGGATTTCCGTTGGAGAAGTTTGCTGCGGACAGGCCCATGTTGGTCTTTCCGTATTCGGTGCGCTCTGCAACTGCCGTGCCGTTAAAGACGATGTCGGCTTCGCTGTACAGATTGTTATCGATCTCTACGTCGTAACCGCTTACGGAATGAGTTGCGCCGTCGTAAGTGTTCTTTGCGGTCTTACCTTTGACGGTAACAACCACGGGATCTGCATTTGCGGTCACTTCCAAAGTTCCGATGCTTTCGCTGATCAGGTAGTTACCTGCCTTTGCACTTGCCCCTGTGAAGTTAAGTTCGTAGGTGTTGGCGGAGGTTCCGACTTCCGTCTGGGATCCGGTTACGGTGAAGGCTGCGCTCTCGCCGTTTACAAATCCGGTAACGGAGCCGGGTGCCGTCAGCGGTGTTCCGTCATAAGGCTTATCCGCACTCTGGGTTGTAACCTTCAGGGTTACGGGTGTGATCTCCAGTTTTCCGCTTGTCACGTGCAGGGTGATCACGTAGTTCTTAACGAGTTCCTGCTTCACCGTGGACTTTCCGGTGAGGTTCAGAGGATAGGTTCCGGCGTCTTTGCCGGAAGTCGTGGTCTCATCGGAGATATCC
>JAEEGL010402207.1_pt1 | contig 18819 bp, 15 predicted proteins | sample 9134231 | NCBI WGS metagenome assembly JAEEGL01 (sample SAMN16246548, study PRJNA631951) | gut metagenome | biome: gut microbiome; feature: rumen; material: fiber-attached | host: Bos | place: Iran: Karaj | collected 2018-10 | reverse complement strand
TTTTCGGCGGTGAACTTGTATTCGGCGTCTTTACTTACTTCTTTTCCGTCTTCCGTCCAGTTGACGAATTTGTAATTTTCTTTCGCTTCGGCTTTAAGCGTTACTTCTGCGCCTGCGGTTACTTCTCCTCCGCCTGTAACGGTGCCGCCTTTTGTCGGTTCTGCAGTCAGAGTGATTTCGTATTTTATCAGTTCAAAGTTTGCGGTGAGCGTGCGATCTTTTTCGACGGTGAACTTGTATTCGGCATCAGTGCTTACTTCTTTGCCGTCTTCCGTCCAGTTGACAAATCTGTAATTATCTTTCGCTTCAGCTTTTAACGTTACTTCGTCACCTGCGTTTACTTCTCCTCCGCCTGTAACGGTGCCGCCCTCGCCTGCTTCTGCGGTAACGTTATATTTTATTATTTCAGGAATGTTTTCGGTAACGAGAACCGTTATGCCGTCTGAGTCTGTTTCTGTGTCCCCCGTATAAGTCACGGTTCCGTCTTGTGAAATTCTGAAAGCAGAATCATCTGCGAGAGTATACTTTTCGGGAGCGGCGTTTTCATGCAGCGTATAATCTTTTGCGGTGAGGAGTCCGATTACGGTATGAGGTTCATTAGAGGAAGTCCATTCGTGAACGACATTGCCATCTTCATCGATTATCTGCATTTCCGCACCTTTAAGAGCGTTGCCGTCACCGTCTTTAACGGCGAATGCGACGGAAATGACGTTATGTTCGATAATTATTACCGTGTTTTTATCGGCATCAGTCGTTGTATTTGCATCAGTAGTAACTTTTCCATCCGAGTCAACAGTGAAGGACGCGGAAGACGCAAGGATATAGCCTGCAGGAGCGGACTTTTCAACGAAAGTGTATTCCTCATCAGGGGTCAGTCCCGAAACAACGTGCGCTTCTTCTGTGGAGGTCCATTCGTCAACAATTTCTTTATCTTTATTCAGAATCTGAAGCGATGCGCCGCTTACTGCCTTGTCTTTATCTGCAGCCCATGTGATCAGACGAATTTCTGTTTCAGGGGACGTAAGAGTGAGCGTTACCTCTGCAGGAGCGCTTGCATAGTCGGTCTTTTTATCGCCGTTATACTGTTCGCTGAAAACCCTGAGCGTATAGCTTTCTTTCATATCAAGGTCTGCAGGAAGAGTTACGGTGAGTTTGCCTGAAGAGGATTCTGGCTGAACAAGTCTGCCGTAATACAGTATTTCGCCTGAGGAATTGCAAAGAACGGCGGAAATATACTCGTTTGAAGTGCTTTTTGCATCGTTTGCCGTCGCACCTTTATAATTGAGCTCGATGCTTCCGCCGGGGAAAGCGGTTGCTGTTTTTTCTGTAAGAGTGAAAGATCTTTTGCTGTCAAGAAGTGTGAGCTTCCATTCGTTCCCGCTGTATTTCTCTGTTTTTTTCAATGCATCCTTGCCCGATCCGGTCTTTTTGGAGCCTGTCGCGGCAGACGTGAAAAGAACGGATTTAAGATTCAGATAAAAAGCGGGACGGACGCCAAGTTTATTTGTGTCGACGGCTTCAGCCTGATCTTCAACCGTGCCTTTGCCGCTGACGACCGCAGCGTCGGTATCCTGAGATCCCGGAGAGCGCAGCCACCAGCCCGCCTCTTTTGAATCGGTGTTTTCGGGATCAGCCTTGCGCAGATCGGCACTCACGCTGCCTGCCTCTTTTACCGAAAGGGGCCAGAAAACAGCGTCCTCAACTGCTTTTCCTGCGATTTTATCATTATTGTATTCTGCCGTGCCGCTGTTGCCGCTGCCGCCTTCGAGAGTTCGGGTTATCACGGCGGATTTTTCCTGTGCGGATAATCCAGCGGCTAATGCATCCACCGTTTTTTTCAGAATACTCGACGAATAGGCATTCGTCCAGTTTTCTGCGGAACCGAACGTTGTCTGTCCGAGATTTTCAGCTGCAAGGAGCGTCATTCTGCCGCTGCCGCAGTCAATTATACGCCACGTTTTTCCACCGAACATGACTGTCCGGGCATCCGCGGTGTTTGCTTTGGTTTTAAGTATATCCGATCCGGACATTATTTCCGAAACTCCGTCCGTTGCTGCGCCGAGAGCCGCAAGAGGCATCATGGTAAATATCAGACAGATCGAAATCAAAATTGAGATAAGAGTTTTTTTCTTCATAAATATTACGCCTTTCCCTGAAGATATCTATTATCACACTCGAAATTATTCCTTTTATACTATATCACAAGATCCAACGTATGTCAAGCGGAAATACAAAGACAGCCGTGGTATCTTGTCTGCCGGGCATGATTTTGAGCATTCTTAATTACTTAGACTTATTTAAGTCAAAAAAGTTCCGTATAAAAAAAGATATTGACTTTTATCAGAAATTATAGTATAATATAAAAAAATTATACATTCGGAAAGGGCAAAACAATGAAAAGAATAACGGCGATAATACTTTGCGCAGTGTTTTTTCTTTTGTGCGTTTCCTGCGATGCCGCAGAAGAAATAATACCTGAATACGATACCTCCGTATCCGACGACGCTGTCGATCTTGCGGGGCAAAAGCTTATCATGGGAATGGTTCAGGACTATTTCTTTGAAGGCGCGGACTCTACTCTCAGTTATACAAACAACACCGAATTCGGAGATCTTGCAAGACAAAGACTGAATGACGTTAAAAGCAAATACAACTGCGATATTGCATTCGAATACGTCAACAGATCCGGCGAAGTGGCTTACAATTCAGCCGTTGCAGGCATTTACAAATTCGATTTTATCACGGAAGAATCGTTTTTCCTTGTAAACTACGTCAGAGCAAATGCTTTTGTTAACCTTATAAATCTTGAAAGCCTTGACGTTTTCGATCAGTCCAAATGGGGCGACAAGTATATGCTCGTTTCAACGATGTTTAATGGCGGCATATACGGGGTTCTGCCCGCAGCGCACCCGATGCGCACGGCATGCTCGATAGGCAACATTCTGGTTGTTAATGAAGACTGCATAGCAGAAATACTGGCAGACGACCCGAGAGATCTTTTTGAAAATTCCGAATGGAACTGGACAACTTTTGACAACTGCATCAATACATACGCACACGTCAGCCCAACAACAAACGAGCAGGTATATTCTCTTACATCCGGTTTCGGCGGCTTTTCAAGAGAACTTGCAATGTCCAACGGCGTTGAGGTCTTCTATTTCAACGACAACGGATCATATACGCTCGGATATTTTTCTCAGCCTGCAATAGACGCATATAATCAGGCATACGAATGGTTCTTCGGAGCGACGACTTCAAACGTCAAAACCGATGTTTCAGGCGACGATATTCTGAATATGCTTGCAAACGGAGAAACCGTATTGGGCTCTCTGGCTGCATGGCAGGTATTCTCTACGACCGATTCACTTGCATACCGCATAGAGAATTTCGGTCTGATCCCCATGCCTGTAGGCCCGAACGCCAAAGGACAGAACGACTATAAAACGTCGTATTCATCAGCAGACTACACGATGTGTATTCCTCTTACGGCAAAAGACCCTGAAATTTCCGGTCTGATCCTTGACAAGATATACGAGCCGTTTGAAGGATATGAAACAGAAGAAAGCATAATCGATTATATGCATAAAAACTATTTCACAGATATCCGAGACGCGCAATTCTTCTCAGAGATAACAAAGAACAATCACGTATACTATCACGACCATATGCACAGTTTCAGCACGATGTTCGACCAGTTCCCCGGAAACGGTATAGCAAAGGGTATGCAGTCATATGAAAGTGCGCATTATGAAAATGCAACTAAATACGTTCTTCCCGCATATCAGACACTTTATGACTATGAGGAAATGTTCCACGATTGATCACTGACGCAAATGACAGACCGTCTCCGTAAACGGAGGCGGTCTTTTATTACTGTTGACAATGATGACAATATGCTGTATACTGTATAAAACTGCAATATTCAAATCTTTTTTCTAAAATCGGAGATTATCGGGATGACAGAGAATATAAGACAGACACTTTTTCAGATGCGCGATGAAGAATACCGTGATTTTCAGATAAAACTTATTCCCGGAATAGCCCCAGAAACGGTAATAGGAGTAAGAACCCCCGATCTGAGAAGATATGCCGCAGAGTTGTATAAAAGCAGCGGTTACGGGCAATTTCTTAAAGAGCTTCCGCACAGGTATTTTGACGAAAACCAGCTTCATGCTTTTATTATTTCCGAGATAAAAAATCCCGATATCTGTCTGAATGAAGTAAACGAATTTCTGCCTTATATCGACAACTGGGCAACGTGCGACCAGCTCTCTCCGAAGTGTTTCACCAAAATCCGTGAGAATCTTTTGATAAATATCGAAGAATGGATCAGGTCGGACAGGACGTATACCGTCAGATTCGCAACGGGAATGCTGATGAAGCATTTTCTGGATGAGAATTTCGAGCTGAAATATGCGGAAAAAGCTGCGGAGATACGGAGTGACGAGTATTACGTAAAAATGATGGTCGCATGGTATTTTGCCACAGCGCTTGCAAAACAATATGAGAGTATCGTTCCGTTTATCGAAAGCCGTCGTCTTGATGAATGGACACATAATAAAGCCATTCAAAAAGCCGTTGAAAGCTACCGGATAACCGCTGACAGGAAAGAGTATCTGAAAACTCTGAAGATAAAGGTGAAAAACAAATGATATTGACTACCGAAAGGCTGATACTGCGCTCATGGGAAGAAACGGACGCGGAAGAGCTTTATAAATACGCAAAAGACCCTCGTGTAGGACCTGCCGCCGGCTGGCCGCCTCATTCGAGTGTTGAGGACAGCCGTCAGATCATAAAAAACGTGTTGAAAACCGATGAAACATATGCAATCGTTCTGAAAGAAACAGGGTTGCCCGTAGGCAGCATAGGGCTGCATTTTCACAGTTATCTTGCAGAAAACGACGATGAGTGCGAGCTTGGCTACTGGCTTGGTGTGCCTTACTGGGGAAAAGGGTTAGTTCCCGAAGCTGCCCGCGAGCTCCTTCGCCACGCGTTTGAGGATTTAAAGCTTGAACGCGTATGGTGCGGATATTATGACGGCAACGAAAAATCAAAACGTGTTCAGGAAAAACTGGGCTTTAAGTACCAACGGTCAAGTGATGAAGTGCCCGTGCCGCAGATGCATGAAGCAAGGAGAGGGCACGTAAATCTCATGACAAAAGAAGACTGGGCACAGCTCAAAAGCCGCTGAGTATAATGCCGCAGCGTCCGTAAAGACAGCATCCGCGCGTCATTTACGGTGCGTATAAATAAATATCAGGCAAGGAAATACCGTTTTTGTCGAAGTTATCGAAACAGTTGACAAATCGATGAAATTACATTAAAGATCCGCCCGTTTCAGGAAGGGCGGATCTTTTGCGGTTACTGTATATAAGATAATAACAACAATTCTTACTGTTTTGACGCGGACTTCAGAAAGAAACAAAGTTTATTTCCCCTGCCCTCTTTTCAGGTCCTCCTGCGACACATACGGCATATCTGTAACCGTCGTACGGGCCGAACTCACAAAAAGAATACTGTCGGGAGTCAATTTCCTGACGGACGGAAACAGATTCGCCGTCCTGCCTGATGCAGAAAGAATTCAGCGGTAAGGAAAGGCCGCGTCCCAGAGTTTTGATAAAGCTTTCCTTAAGAGTCCAGTATCTGAAAAAAAGGTCGTTTACGGCTTTATCGTCAGCACATCGCATTAAATCATGATATTCTTCGGGCGAAAAGAAGCGTTTTGCGATGTTTGCATCGATATTTCGTATTTTCTCAACATCGCAGCCAACGTCGCAGTCCGACAAAACGCACATGACCTTTGAGCCGGAATGGGAGATACTGAACCTGATATCATCTCTTTGCCAAAGCTTTGGTTTACCGTTTTTTTCCGTTATAACCGTATAGTCGTAGACTCCTTCAGCGGCGAGAGCGGCTTTCAGGAGCGCACCTGCGCCGAGAGACAGACGTTTTTTTCCATCGGACAGAAGACTGTCCACTTTGGACTTTCGATAATCGGAAACGAGTGAATAAAGCCGAAAAAAAAGATCCTCATTTTCAAGCGGAGAAACATCCGCAGCGTATATTTTTGTTTTCATTGTTTATTCTCATATTGAGCAGGCATTGTAAATTTTAAAGCGTTTTTTCGGAATAAAACGGGTGTTGCTTCAAACAGTCGTATTCAGCCGTCGTTTTCGGAGTTCAGGGAGGACTCTATTTTATTGAGTGTTTTGAAAAATCGGGAAGTGGCGATCATGGGTCCGAAGCAAAAGCAGCCGAGCATATTCCACCAGAACATATGTTTCCATGACGTGTGCGGACCTTCGATCCCCATTGTTTCCGCTTTTGTTTTCAGCTCGCCCGCGACGTTTGCCATCCAGACAAGAGTATAGATAAAAAGAGTGGGTATGCCGAGAAGATACGCCTGCCAATACGGCTGAATTTTATGGCCGAGAACGCTTTCAAGCTCATTTTGCAGACCGCTTGTCGGCATATAAATAAGGAAAAACAGCCCTGCCGTAAAAAAGTCGATAAAACCGAGCCAGAAGCCCGCGCGATCAGTATGCTTATATTTCATAAATCATGGTTTCCTTCGTATATAGTCGTTTTATCGCCTTTATTGTATACCATAATTCATCAAATGTCAATATTGAAGAGTAACTGCGCAATATTTTCAGAAAATGTTTTTCGGGATATTGACTTCAAGAGATCTTTATGATAAAATAAAAGGTAAGAATATAATAAATTGCGGTTTACTTTTTACGATTGGATTTTGTCAGAGACTCAAAATGAAATCAAGGCTGAAAATATATTATTGAAAGGATTGTTTTTCAATGAAGTCATTCAAACGCATTATTCTTCTGATGCTCGTATTAACGCTTGCCCTTTGCGCATGCGAACAAGCTGTTGAAGAGGTCGTTCCCGAATATGAGGGCGCAGCAGAGGGTGTAGATCTTGAAGGGTTTAACGCAACATGGGGCTGGAAAGGCGCCGAGGGAAGTTCTGTTTTCGGTTTTATCCCCGACACCGAAAATGCGGATTTTGCACTTCAACGTAAAAGTGACGTTGAAAAAGCGCTTAACTGCAAAATAAAACTGGCCTATTCTTCATCTCTGCTTGACAACTTCCGTGCAGGTATTCTTGCAGGTTATCAGGATTACGACATCATAGCCGCCGACGGCAACCTCATGCCCGACGTCCGTGCAGGTTACCTTACCGGACTTTCGCAGTATCTTGACGTAACCAATACAGACAAGTGGGGAACGCCGAACATGCTGCAGCAAATGCTTTGGGAAAAAGATCTTTTCGGCGTAGTTCCGTTTGCATGGCCTGACCTTATTTACAGACTTTCCGGTCATATCCTTGCAGTAAACGAAAACCTTATCACGATCCTTGCTCAGACAGACCCGAGAGAATACGTAGAAAACAATGAATGGACGTGGGACAAGTTTGAAGAAGTTCTTGCCGACTACACGTATACCGAAGGCGACAGAACCGTATACGGGGTAAGAGTGCATTTGCCGTACTATGCGATCAATATGTTCCTTTCGAGCGGCGTTGCCATCTCTTCTTATCAGGACGGACATGTAGTTGCCGGCGTATATACCGAAGTGGGCAGAGAAGCGCTTGAACGTGCGCAGAAGATATATTATGAAACATGCAGCGATTATTTCCATCCCCTTACAGACTCTGTAGGTGACGATGAATTTGTAAACGGCGAAGCAGTAATGTATCTTACATGGATGAACGAGCTTACCGGAAACACAAGATGGATAATGTATAACATGGACAACGTAGGCGTTCTTCCGTTCCCGCAGGGTCCTCACGCAACACCGGGCAAATATCTTTCATACCATGAAAACCTTCTTCTTGTTTTCGGAATACCTTTCAACGCAAAGGATCCCGCAGTGTCCGCACAGATCATGGACGCGATGTGCGAGCCTTTTGAAAAATATAAAACAAAAGAAGATATAATCGACTATATGGCAAGCCAGATATTCTTTGACAGAAGAGACGCCGAAGTTGTTGTAAACGAAGTTATGAATACCGAATACGGTTTTTACAGCGAAGGCGCAAGAATTGTTCTTGAGGGCGTAGGACAGACAAACACTCCCGTTTCAAGAATACTGGAATCCAACCAGTCGAGATACGATACGATAGTTGAAGAGTATATGATCCCCTGTTATGAGGCAAGAATAGCCGTTTACGGCGAATGATAATACCGAAAAACTTGACATTTTAGCAGAACGGGTGTATAATATAAGCAATCATGTGCGGAGAGATCCGCGCAAATAAAAAAAGTTAGGGAGAATTACCATGGAAAAACTGAAAAAAGCAATCGCCGAATGTATCGGCACGTTTGTTCTTGTTTTTATCGGTTGCGGAACGGCAATGACGGTTGGCTGCGGTTTTGAAAACGGCTGCGGATATATCCTTACCGCTCTTGCGTTCGGTCTTGTAATTGTTGCGATGGCATACTCGATCGGCAACGTTTCGGGATGTCATATCAACCCCGCAGTATCTATCGCAATGCTGGTATCAGGTAAAATGTCGGTATCAGACTTCTTTATCTATATTATCGCTCAGTTTGCCGGCGCGACCGCAGGCGCAGCTGTTTTGAAGGGCATATTTGCTCTTGCAGGACTTGAAGACAAAACCGGAGCGCTCGGCTCGAACGGACTTGCCGGGGGCAACGTAATAGCTACTCTTATTATAGAATGTCTGCTTACGTTCATATTTGTTCTTGCAATTATCGGTGTTACAAGCAAAGTTGAAAACAGCAGCGTTGCAGGCATAGTGATCGGTCTTACGCTTGCTCTGGTCCACATCCTCGGTATAGGACTTACCGGAACATCCGTTAACCCCGCTCGCTCTTTCGGCCCCGCTATCTTTGCAGGCGGAGAAGCACTTTCAAATCTCTGGATATTCATAGTTGCTCCTCTCGTCGGCGGAATTCTTGCGGCGCTTGTTTACAAGCTGATAAAGCCTGCCAAATAAGTATTGCCCTGTATGAATTTATCAAGCACACGACTTACAGCCGTGTGCTTGTTTGTTAGAAAGATAAGATTTCAACAAACAGACTAAACTATATCCCCTACCCGACTAAAAAACGGAGCGTGAAGCATAATGGATCGTAATGAAAAGAAAAACGCGGTATTTTTCGGTGATAAATCGCAGATAAAATATGTGTATTCCGCAGACACGGTAAAAAAGCTCAGTGAAATAGTAAATTTTGATACTGATGAAGTGATTTCCCCTGCAGAGGCAGAGGCAAACAAAGAGATACTTTCAAAAACGGACTATATTTTCACTACATGGGGAATGCCGCATTTTGAAAGAAAAGAAATACGGGAATATCTTCCGCGGTTGAAAGCCGTTTTTTATGCAGCAGGCTCGGTCCAGCATTTTGCGCGTGAATTTCTCGATGAAAACGTTGCCGTTTTTTCGGCATGGGCTGCTAACGCGGTGCCTGTTGCAGAATACACGTTTGCACAGATCATCCTTGCGGCAAAAGGTTTTTTTCAGCGTTTTCACCGTCAGGAAGACGGACCGGAATGGAAAAACAGGAACGTTGGGGTTAGTTTTCCGGGAAGTTACGAAATAAAGATCGGTATTATCGGCGCAGGAATGGTAGGAAAAGAAGTTATCAAAAGACTGCACACACTTGAAAAAACCGAAATACTTGTTTTTGACCCTTTCCTTTCGGATGAAGCGGCAAAAGAGCTGCGTGTTGAAAAAACCGATCTTGAAACGCTGTTTTCGTCATGCGACGTTATATCCAATCACCTTGCAAACAACAAAAAGACAGTTGGAATGCTGAACGGAACGCTTTTTTCAAAAATGAAGAAAAATGCGGCGTTTATCAACACGGGCAGAGGCGCGCAGGTTATTGAAAAAGATCTTGAAGAGGCGTTGCGCTCAGTTCCGACAAGAGTGGCGCTGCTTGACGTGACGTTCCCCGAGCCTCCGGAGCCTGACAGCTGTTTATATTCTCTTCCGAATGTGATTTTAACGCCTCATATAGCAGGATCGCTAGGCAACGAGGTGCACAGAATGGCGGAATATATGCTTGAAGAATGTAAGGCATTCGATAAGGGGCTGCCGACAAGATACTCGGTCAGTCATGCGATGCTTGAAACGATGGCATAAATGAATAGGTAACTCAATAAGTGATAAAGGGAGCCTCTGAGGAGGTTCCCTTTTTTCGTTTAAGAACGGTCAGAGCATAGAATTCAGTAATGATAATATAATATTTGTTTCGTTTCAGTTTAGTTACCGGATGTATAATTCCGTATGTTTGGGATAGTAAAGACTACCGGAAGATTTCGTGAAAGGGCATGACATGAAAGGAAAAACGAAAAACATTATAGTCGGCACAGGGTTTCTCGCTGTTGCCGCCGCGGTGACTGCGGGGATATCATACGTGATCACAACGACTCTTGTTCAGGAAGCGCTTGACCGCAATGAGCCTGAAGTAATGAAAAAGGCAAAGACTCGCATAACGGGAACATTCAAGGAAACGCCGGAATATGCGAAAGCGCTTGAGGCGGCGCAACTTCTGGAGTCGAAAGAGCATGAGCGTGTGGAGATCGAAGGAAAAGACGGCACAAAACTTGTCGGTCACTGGTTTGAACGAAGTGACAGTGAACGCATAGTAATAGCGATGCACGGCTGGCGTTCGACGTGGTCGTGGGATTTCGGCGCAGTAGCGGATTTTCTTTTTGACAACAAGTGCAGCGTCCTGTTTGCAGAACAGCGCGGTCAGGGTGAAAGCGGCGGAGGCTATATGGGCTTTGGCATGACGGAGCGCTATGACTGCGCAGACTGGGCAGAATGGGCGAATAAAAAGAACGGCTCTTCTCTGCCGATCTATCTTATAGGCGTTTCTATGGGAGCAACGACAGTGCTGATGGCCTCGGGACTTGAGCTACCCGAAAACGTCCACGGTATAATAGCGGATTGCGGGTTTACTTCCGCTAAGGCGATATGGAAGCACGTATGTGAGGACAACATGCACCTTTCATATGCGGTCAGACAGAAAGTTATAGACGATCTTTGCAGTCAGAAGATACAATACCGTGCGGATGAATACTCCACGCTGACGGCGCTTCGGAGCAATACGCGTCCGGTGTTGTTCATTCACGGGTCTGACGATACTTTTGTTCCTGTTACGATGACGTACGACAATTACAAGGCGTGCCTCGCTCCCAAAGAGCTTCTGATCGTTCCTGGAGCTGAGCACGGGCTCAGTTACTTTATCGAGCAGGGAAAATACGAAGAGACTGTTAAGGGGTTCTGGCGCAAATACGACGGATATAAGCCTGACGTTCAGACGATACAGGACTCGGACGATGAAATAAAAAACACCTGAGCATAATAGCGGCATTTCAGATATACAAAGAGGTAAAAAAATGAGAAAAGTTAAGATTATTACAGATTCATGTTCAGATCTTACGCCCGAACTGATGGATCGATATGATATTGATTATGCACAGATGAACACCGTATTCAACGGACAGACGTCCCCTGCCGATCTTGCGTGGAAAGAAGAAGACGTCAAAAAATTCTACGATATAATGCGTAACGGAGGAAGGATCACGACAACTCAGGTTCCCGTTGAGGAATTCAACAGAGTATTCGTGAAATACCTCGATGACGGATACGATATCGTGTATATAGGATGTTCCTCCAAGCAGTCAGGATCGGTAAATACTGCCTCTGTCCTTGCAAAGAAACTTGCGGAAGAATATCCAGAAGCAAAGATAAGATGTATAAACTCTCTTCGTGCATCTGTCGGTGAGGGACTGCTTGCGATAAAAGCGGCAGAATATGCCAGAAGCGGAAAAACAGCTGATGAAACAGCCGATTATATAAACGAACAGCGCAATCACCTTCATCAGTTCTGCACCGCACATACTCTTGACTACCTTAAACGGGCTGGACGAGTAAAGGCATCTTCAGCGTTTTTCGGAAATCTGCTTGGAGTAAAGCCGATCATCATAGCAGATGCCGCCGGGGAACAGGCAGCCTTCAAAAAAGTGAAGGGACGCGCCTCGTCTCTTTCCGAGCTTGTCTCGCTTCTGAAGAGCCATATAACGGACACAGAAAATCAGACAGTATATCTTGCGCATGCAGACTGCAGGAGAGAAGAGATAGAAGAAATAAAAGAAATGATCAGAAGAGAGATCCCGTGCAAAGACATTTACGTAACGACCATCGGTCCGATAATAGGCGCATCGATCGGTCCCGAAGCAGTAGCGATTTTTGCATTCGGGGATGAACAGACTTTCAGGATCGGAGAAAATTAACAGATGGAATGCCGTCAGATAGACAGTTTGCTTTTCACAAAACTTATTCGCGGAGGGGCAGACAACCTGAATATTCACGCTGAAGATGTTAACGGACTGAACGTATTTCCCATTCCGGACGGAGACACAGGCAGCAACATGTTGCTGACGATAAAGGGCGGAACGGATATAATTCCCTCGGGAAACGACGGTATAGGCGATATATCGCGCCGAATTGCAGACGGTATGCTTCTTTCCGCCAGAGGGAATTCGGGCGTTATACTGTCGCAATTTTTTGACGGGATCGCCGAAGGACTGAAGGGAAAGGTTACAGCCGACGCAAAAGACACAGCATTTGCGTTCAGACAAGGAGTAAAGCACGCATACGCGGCTGTTATGGAGCCTGTGGAAGGAACGATCCTCACGGTAGCCCGCGAAGCGGCGGATTATGCGGCAACGCGGGAGCATGAAGACGTTACGGAATATCTGGAGGATTTTCTGAGTCAGGCAGAAGAAACGCTCAGCGAAACTCCGGAAATGCTTCCTGTGCTGAAAAAAGCAGGAGTTGTGGATTCAGGCGGAGCAGGACTTATCTATATTATTGAGGGAGCCGCGAAAGTCCTGAACGGTGAAGATATACAGGAGCACGGTTTTGAGAATATCGGAAATGAACATCACGGTGTCGATCTTGACAGATTTGACGAAAACAGCGAACTGATATACGGTTACTGCACGGAGCTGCTGCTGAGGCTGCAGAGATCAAAAACAGATATTGAAGCATTCAACGTCGATATTATAAAAGATTATCTGCAGTCCGTCGGCGATTCGATCGTCTGCTTTCAGACAGGAAGTATAGTAAAAATTCACGTTCACACAAAAGCTCCGTATAAAGTACTTGAATTCTGCCAGAAATACGGCGAATACCTGACGGTCAAGATCGAAAACATGTCATTGCAGCACAACAGTCTTCCGTCTGACAGTAAGCTTGCGGAAAAGACTGAAAGAAAAAGGTATGCGGTTGTTGCAGTCGCTTCGGGAGAAGGAATAAAAAAGACGTTCAGGGAAATGGGCGCGGACTATATAGTAGACGGAGGACAAAGCATGAATCCGTCAACAGACGATTTTATAGAAGCGTTTGAGCGTGTAAATGCAGATGTGATCTTCGTTTTACCGAACAACGGAAATATTATTCTTGCCGCAAAGCAGGCTGGAAAAATGTATAAAGATTCTGACGTAAGGGTGATCGAGAGCAGAACGATCGGCGATTGCTACGCGATCCTGACTATGCTTGACACAGGCTCGGACGATGCAGACGCGATCGAACGCGAAATGGCGGATTCCATGAGAGGAGTTATAACTGCGTGCGTTTCAAAATGTGTCCGAAACGCCGAAATGGACGGATACCTTCTTCGTGACGGAGAATACATAGGCTTTGAGGGAAAAGAAATAGTATCGGCAGACAATGACAGAAGAGATACGGCATGTATGCTTGCAGACCGCATTGATTTTGCGGGACATGAGATATGCATAATAGTAAGAGGGTCTGATTCGGAAGAGAAAGAAGCCGAGGAGATCGCGTCTCACGTACGAAAATCGCATGAAGGATGCGAAGTATTCGTTATTGAAGGCGGACAGGATATTTACAGCTATATAATTATTGTTGAATAGGAAGTGGTAAAGTGAAGATCGCGATGTGGCTGATTGCTGCCGTCTGCGGCTGGATAATCGGAGGGTTCAATCCGGCAATAGCGCTTTCAAAAGCAATCTATCATGAAGATATTCGCGATTCGGGAAGCAAAAACCCGGGATTTACAAATTTCCGACGTGTTTACGGAAATAAATATGCATGGTTCGTTTTCGTTCTCGACCTGTTGAAGGGCGCTTTACCGTGCTTGCTTTTCGGATGGCTGATATCGTATTTCGGATTCAACTTTCAGCTCGGCGCAGCGTTTACCGGGTTGTTTGTAATGCTGGGACACTCTTTCCCTATTCAATACGTATTCAAAGGCGGAAAAGGTTTTCTTGTTTTGCTTTCCGTACTGTTTATTATTGATCTGCCTGCAGGACTGACGGCGTTTGCAGTAATGGCGATACTGCTTCTGACTGTAAAATATATGTCCCTTGCCACCATGTGTGCGCTTGCCGCAGGCGCGACGGTACTGTTTTTGACGGGCTGCGATCTGTATGCAGCGATAATCTACTCAATTTGCGTTGTTTTTATGATAATACGGCATAAAGAAAACATTAAAAGACTATTCAACGGAACTGAAAGCAAATTCACTCTCGTTAAAAATAAATGATAGCAAAGATAAAAAAGCACCGACTTAGCATCCAGACAAGTCGGTGCTTTTTAAGCAAACTTTTCTTCATGATATTATTTCCCGAGACCGGTGTAAGCGATATAGGGTCCCGGAAACCGTATTTTAAGATAATCTTTCATTCTGAAATGATAGTTGATATCCTTAAGATCTGCAACCGCTTCGTCAATATATTCACGATTTTTCGACTTTATCGCGGCGTTCAGCAAAACTGTGTAATGATGAATATAGAAACGGTCTCTTTCTTCTTCATTCAATTCTGAAATTAATTCAGAAAACTTCGAGAACAATATCTGCTTGTTTTCTTTATATTTTCTATATGGCGGAATGTTGTTGTCGGTAATGTTTTTCCTGACAAGCGTCTGATTCAAAGCAAAAAGAGTATATTTACGGGTGTATCTGATCATAAACTCCAGATCCTGATAACGGATGAAGTCTTCGTCAAAGCAGCCTATATCCTCTGTGAAATCTTTTTTTAAAAACAAATTGCTGCCCGTCCCTAAAAGCCCTTCGTTGAGCAGTATATCCTTCCACGGATGTCCGCTTGCAGAAGCTTTTCGATTTTCCGTAAATATATCATTTTTAAAGATATCCACATCGGTATATACGGCGTCCGCTTCGGTTGATTCCATGAACTCGACACATTTTTCGACTCTGGAATCGTAAAAAATATCATCGTCATCAAGAAAACAGATATAATAACCTTTGGCGTTTTTTATACCCGTATTTCTCGCGGCAGCTCCGTTTCTGTTTTTGTCGTGCTTAATATAACGAACGGCGGGATTATCGACATATTGGGACATGATCTTTTCCGTGTTTCTTCTTCCGTCTGATAAAGGATCGTTGTCGTCCACAACAATTATCTCGATATCACGATATGTCTGCTCGAGCGCAGAGTTAACGGCATCCGAAAGACGTTTTGTGGCATTGTATGAAGGAATTATAACTGACACGGTTTTGTGATCGAAAAACATCTTTATTACCTCTGCGTTACATTATCTGAGAAATGTAAATCAAATCATGCCGTATGTTAATTTTTAAAACGATGGAGTATTCTATTACTGAGCGGAATGATAATTCTTTTCAGCAGTTGTTCCATTGATTCGCTTTTCATATTGAAAAGCCATACAAAAGCAACCGCGATAATTCCTGAAACGACAGCCCGCAGTATTATCCACAAAAGTGTATTGCCCAAAAATGAGCATATGACAAACGACAGCACAGCAGCCGCCAACGTTATCACGAGTTGTTTTATCTGATTTAAAAAGAACGGTTTAACGGGTTTGTTGAAATATTTAAAGATGATCCTCGGTTCATACCAGTACTGACTGACAAGTTTTGACAGTAAAGTGGCGATAAGGACTCCGGGAACGCCAAAAAATATGCCCAGGATAACAGAAAAAACGATATTCAGTCCTGCTGTGATAAGGATCAAAAATCTGACCTGCCTGAAAAGCCCCATGGTTTCTCTGAACATCCAGACAGGGTTCATAATTGCATTGACATAAAAATTGGATATGATTGCTATCACCCAACTGAAATGCATTACATTATCTGCGCCGATCCAGAAATTGATAAACGGCTGATAACAGTTGAGCATGCAGCATGTGACTACCGTGCCGATAAAGCTGAAGATAAGGCACAGAATATTAAACATCTTATATGATTCATCAGCGTTTTGTTCGGCATTTAGGTTACCTAAGCTTGCAGTTATCCCGGTTATGAAAATGCTTATAAATGCCGTGACAAACGTAACTATCATATAGTAATTTGAATAATAACCCACATAAACCGTCCCTACAAGAACGGAGATGAGAATGTTATCTGTATTATTCAAAAGAACGTGTGCCGCTTTATATACAAACGTAGCTTTTACATTTGCGACTATTATTGCTTTTTCGTCGGAAGGAAGAATACTCTTTTTTGGGTTAAGATGCTTTAAATACGGATACTTTCTGTTTGCGGTATAGTTAAGCAGCAGGTTTTTCAGCACCATGCATGAAATCTGAATGATCAGATATCCTAAAAAGTTGCCTGACATCAACAAATAGATGATCTGCGCAACATACATTATGATCGTTGCAATTATCTCGCAAACGTTGCTTAAATAGTTATTCTGATCTGCTGTTATAACGGTAGTTTTATAAACAAAAAAATATGAAACGACTGAGTTGAGAAGATATAGAAGGTAATATATTATCAGTTCATTGAGAGGGAGATCGCTTTTGATGATAAAACGCAAAAACGGAACCAGTGCGACTCCGATAACGCCTACAGAAACGGCGATTCCAAGGTATATCTTTCTGAAATAGCATACAAGGGCCTTTACTCGTTCATCGTCGCCTCTTCTAAGCGAAGAATAGAGCGTATAATTCAGGACATTGCCTACGCCCAGTTCTGAGATTGCCAATACAGCCAGAATATTGGTATAAAGACCGCTGACGCCGTTATATTCAACGCCAAGGATCTTAATAAATAATGTTTTAGTTGCAAAAGCAAAGAGCATTGTTATGATTTTGCCTATAAACCCGACTAAAACATTTCTGGATGATTTTTTTATTCTACTCTCTGTCATTGATTTCTTGTCTCACAAATTGGGATTTCCGTTTACTGATGTAAATACAAACGCAGATATTCTCTATATTTTTCTGTTTTATCAAATGCCAATGCTCTGTTTTTGCAGTTTTCCTGATTGTATGGTTTTTCGGTTGAAATCCTTATGATCTGTTTTGTAAGACCGTCAACATCGTCCGCAGATACAACACATCCGGTTTTGTCATCAGGTATTTCCGGACTTCCGCCTGTTCTGAACGTTAAAACCGGGGTGCCGCAGGCGATGGACTCCATATTAACTGTAGGATAGTTATCTTCTCTGGTGGGATTGACGAACAAATCGGCTGCGCTGTATATTTTAGCAAGCTCATATTGATTGTCTGTTGTATGAATCGTCAGTATATCATCCGGTAATTGATCATCGGTTTCATCATTCGTTCCGACAAGGACTATGCTATAATGATCATCAAGACGTTTTGAAAGTTCGACAAATACATCAATACCTTTGCGATAGCCCCATGCAAACGCAACGCCCAAAAGGATAAACCTGTTTTCAAGATGGTGTTCTTTACGAAAACCGCTTTCCGTAGGTTTAAATACATCAAGATCTATCCCGTTATTTATTACTTTAACGGGATAATCTTTAAGAAAAGACTGTTTGACAAGCGACGCCAGCCATTCCGAGGGAGTAACAACGGTAAGGTTTTCAACTCCGCTGAACCATCCGCGTTTACGCTTCCACATTTTACGGGTCTGATCGACTTTTGAGACAGGGTATATATTGATCTGCGGACAATCAAAGCAGCCGGTTTTCCACTTATCGCAGTTGATGGATGAGAAATACGGACATTGCCCTGTAAACGACCAGCAGTCGTGAAGAGTCCACACAGTTTTAATGCTGTGTTTCTTTATATATTTAAACAGCATCGGAAGATTGATATAGCAATTATGAAGATTATGAAGGTGAAAAATGTCGGGTTTGAATTTATCGATCTTTTTCAGAAAACGCCACGTTGAAAAAATCGAAAAGCATCCGTGTAATCCTGTCCATTTATTCAGATGAATATGAATATTCCGTTCAATTATGCTGCCTATATAAATATTGTCCCGTATTTGCTTTTTTCTGTTTGAACGGGAAGAAGGGCAGCATGTTAATACTGTATGCCCTTCTTTTCTCGCTGCATCTGCAATTTGCAGCATAATATTGCCCGTGCTGCCATAATTGGTGCTGTTGATCGCAACTATTCGCATAACTGTTCGTCAAGCCCCATAAAATCAACAAATATGTGTTACTGTATTCTACACTCCCACGCCCGGATATCTGTATCCGCGAAAATCTCGCTGAGCCTGGACTGAAGCTGTTTTTTTGTTTTGTCTTTTTTGAGTATTACCTGCAAAAAGCCTCCTCCACCCGCTCCGCAGACCATTTTACCGTCGATAAGATCGTCTATACTGTCAAATATCTGCTCTATCAGAGTGTTGGACGTGCCTTTGTCTATCATCTTCGAAAGTTCCCAGTGTCTTGTTAAAAGAGCGGCGAAATCATCAACATGCCCTCTTTCAAGCTCAAAGCGCATAAGAGCTGCGGTTTTCTGTATTTCGTTGAGAGCATATACCGTATCGGGTTCATTACCGATATAATTTCCGACAACGTCACGAAGAAGGTTTCTTGCGAGGCGTCT
>JAEEGL015952519.1_pt1 | contig 18820 bp, 18 predicted proteins | sample 9134231 | NCBI WGS metagenome assembly JAEEGL01 (sample SAMN16246548, study PRJNA631951) | gut metagenome | biome: gut microbiome; feature: rumen; material: fiber-attached | host: Bos | place: Iran: Karaj | collected 2018-10 | reverse complement strand
GTGCCGCCGATGAACGAGGCCATGTTCGCCGTGAAAAGCGCCTGGCCGGGACGTTTGCGCTGCGTGGCCATCGGATAGCCGTCGAGCGCCGTGCAGATGGCCGGCGAGTCGCCGGGAATGTTCAAAAGGATCGCGCTGAACGAGCCGCCGTACATGTTGGAATAGTACAGGGCACCCAGCATGATGATCGCGGTCGTGGGGTTAAATTTGTACGTAAGCGGAAGAAGCAGGGCCACGCCGGCCAGACTCCCGATCCCCGGCATGGCGCCTACGCACAGACCCAGGATCGCGCCCGCCAGGGCGGCGAAAATGTTCTCCAGTGTAAAGAATACGGTAAAACCGCGCAGCAGAAGCTCAACATTAGACATGGCGTTACCTCCTTTACCAGAACAGATTTTCCAGAAGTCCGAGCGGGAAGCGGATCCCCAGCCACATCTGGAAGACTCCGATCGCGATGGCCGCGCAGATCAGGAGAACGATCAGTGTATCTTTCCAGGGCGCTTTCTCGATCACCTTCATCCAGAGAAGCACGAACAGGAAGCAGGCGGGCAGGAGCCCGATGATGAAGGAAAGCGCGATAATGCCGGCGCCGCAGCCGATGATCAGGAACTCATCGGCGGTGTATCTGGTGACGGATTCATCTTTGAAGCTCTGGATCAGGGCGATGATGCAGACCGCGAACATGACGGTTGCCATGATCCCCGGGAAAAACCCGGGCTTCGGGCCGTCGATCGGATCCCAGAAACCGAGCTGTGTGAAGCCTATGACCGCGAATACGGCTGCCACGACGGCCAGAATGATCGTGACAATTTGTTTTTGGCCGATTTTTTTCATTTTGCAGTATCCCTCCTCCCAACAAGTAATAATTCACCATTTCTATTATAAAATGAGGCCTATTTGAATTCAAGAAATCCGGCCGGATGCCGGATTTGACTTTGTCCCGGATAAATGCTATAAATAATTGATACTGATGAGATGAAAGTGGACCGGCGGTCCACTTTTCTGTTTGATAAGGGTATTCGAGGAGCCGGAAAGCCATGGCTGAAAAGACGAAAAGAAATACGGCGAAAGCCCGGATCGAAGAGAAGACGGAGCTTCTGGCGGCGCCGATCGCGGAACGGCACGGGGTCCGGATCTACGACGTCGATTATACGAAACAGGCAGGCGAGTACAGCCTGTGCGTTTATATCGACAAAGACGGCGGCGTGAATATCGGGGACTGTGAAGCGGTCAGCAGGGAACTGTCGGACGCGCTGGACGCGGACGACTTCATTCCGGATGCGTATACGCTGGTGGTCTCCAGCCCGGGCCTGGGCAGGAAGCTCACCAAGGACCGGCATCTTGCCGCTTCGGTCGGCCAGGCCGTCGACGTGCGGGGATATACGGTCCTGGATGAAAGATCGGGGAAAGACGTATCCGGGACGCTTCTGTCTTTTGACGAAACTTCGGTCGTGATCGGCCTGGAGGACAGGGAGGCCGCCATTCCCCGGAAAGATATCGCGTCGATCCGCCTGCAGCTGGATCTCTGAGCCGGATTCCCGCGGAAAGACGTACAGATTAGAACTTTGATCACGCCCGGTGCGGCGGAACAAAAAGATGATTGCTTCTGTGAAAGGAGAGGAAACGCAAAATGAACACAGAACTGAAAGCGGCAATGGAGGCATTGGAGAAAGAAAAAAACATCAGTGCCGAGGTGCTTTTTGAGGCAATTGAAAATGCCCTGATGAATGCCTGCCGCTCGAGCTTCGGGAAAGCGGAAAATGTCAAGGTCGTCATGGACAGGGAGACCTGTGAATACAGCCTTTACGCGGAGAAGACCGTCGTGGCTTCCCCGGAAGAAGTCCTGGACAAGGCGGTCCAGATCAGCCTTGACGATGCGCTGAAGATCGACAGGGAAGCCGTTGTCGGCGGGATCGTGAAGGTCTATATCGACAGCCAGTCTTTCGGCCGGATCGCGACCCAGACGGCGAAAAACGTCATTTTGCAGAAGATCCGCGAGGAAGAACGCAACATCGTTTACGATTATTTCTCCGATAAACAGCAGAACGTGGTGACCGGCGTCGTCCAGAACGTCGGCCGCAATATCAGCATCAGCCTCGGAACGGCCTATGCGCTCCTGGGAGAGAAGGAGCAGGTGCCGGGCGAGTATTTACGGACGTCCGACCGCGTGAAGGTATATGTCCTGGAAGTACGCAACACGCCCCGCGGTCCCAGGATCTTTGTCAGCCGCACGCATCCGGAACTGGTGAAGCGCCTGTTCGAGGAAGAGGTGGCGGAGATCCGGGAAGGCATCGTGGAGATGAAGAGCATCGCGAGAGAGGCCGGCAGCCGTACCAAGATCGCGGTATGGTCGAACGACCTGAACGTGGATCCGGTCGGCGCCTGCGTCGGCCTGAACGGGAACCGCGTCAACAATATCGTGGAAGAACTCCGGGGCGAGAAGATCGACATCGTCAATTATGATGAAAACCCCGGCAACTTCATTCAGAACGCGCTGTCTCCCGCCAAGATCGTCGCGGTCTTCGCGGATCCGGAAGAAAAGAGCGCGAAGGTCGTTGTCCCGGATTATCAGCTTTCGCTTGCCATCGGTAAAGAAGGGCAGAATGCGAGACTGGCCGCGAAGCTGACAGGGTACAAGATCGACATCAAGAGCGAGACCCAGGCGAAGGATGCGCCGGGCTTCCGTTATGAAGACTATCTTGACGACGACGAATACGACGACGAAGGCTATTACGACGAGAACGGAGAATACGTCGAAAGCGGCGATTACGCCGAAAACGGCGAATATGCCGACAGCGACGGTTACGGTGAAGAGGCTTCCTACGGCGAAGCCGGGCAGGATGAATAAGAAATTACCGCTCAGGCAGTGTATCGGCTGCGGGGAACGGAAAGAAAAAAAGGAACTGGTAAGGATCGTTTTCGAACCGGAGCAGGGACTTTTGATCGATCCGTCCGGAAAAGGCGGCGGGCGGGGCGCATATCTGTGCCCGAGACCGGAATGCGCCGAAGCGGCAGGGAAGAAAAAGTCTTTTTCCAGGGCTTTCAGGCAGACGGTGCCTGCAGAAGCCGTCTCGGACCTGAAGCAGCGGATCCGGGATTATCTCCGGGCGAAGGAGTAGGAAACGCATGCGGCAGGATAGATTTCTGGGTATGCTGGGGCTTGCCCAGCGGGCCGGAAAAGTGAAAAGCGGCAGTTTCCTGTCGGAGAAAGCCGTTGATGAAAGAAAAGCGGCGCTTCTGGTCCTCTCCGGGGACGGACAGTCCGGGACAGCGGAGCGGCTTCGGGAAAAAGCGGAACGGGCCGGGATCCCGGTCCTGGTCTGCAGGGATAAAGAAAGCCTGGGAAAGGCGTTGGGTAAAGGAGACCGCTCCTGTCTGGCGGTCACGGATCCGGGGTTCGCGAAGGAACTGATCCGGCTCGGGACCCGGGAAGAATGACAGAAGGAAACAGCGGAACAGAAAACGACGGAAGGAAGGGTCATGGCAAAAATTAAAATCAGTGAACTTGAACGGGTTTACGGCATTGACCGAAAAGTGATCATTCAGTTTCTGAACGATCAGGGGATCGAGGCGAAAACGGCCAACAGCAGTGTCGAAGAAGACGTGGCGGAGATGATCAGGAAAAAGTTCTGCCCGGCTGATAAACCTGCGAAAGCCGCGGACGCAAAAGCGGACGCTGCGGCAGAGAAGCCTGCGGAAAAGCCGGCGGAAAAACCCGCCGAAAAACCCGCGGCAGCCCCTGCTGAAAAGCAGCCCGCGCAGGAAGCGCAGAAACCGCTTCAGCCGGCGCGTCCCGCAGACAGGCCGAAAAAGAAAAAGATCATTATCGTGACCAATAATGACGTGGACCGGAGACCTGCTCCTTCCGGACAGCGCCGTCCGCGCCCCCAGCAGGATAACGCCATGCAGCGGGATATGCGGGGACGGATGGAAGCCCAGAAAGCCTACCGCCCGATCAAACCGAGCACCGTTCCTTCCAGAATGGAAGTGGATTACCATAAACCCGCGGACGTCAGGCCGCAGCCGACGCAGAGCGCGCCGGTCCGCAGACCCGACGACGTGCCTGTGAGGCCGGAAAACGAAGAACAGCTGATGCAGACGGCGCAGGCTCCCGAGAACGCAGTGCCCGAAACTGCGGCGGAACCGGTTTCTTCCGCAGTGCCGCAGACAGAACCGGCGTCTGAAACGACACCGGCGGAACAGGCGGCAGCTTCGGCTTCCGCACCCGGAACGGACGAAAGACCGGCCGGACAGGAAGACAGGCCGCAGAGAACAGACCGCAGCGACCCCGGGAGACGGACGTATCCCAGGACGGAACGGACGGGCGACCGCGGTTTTGACCGTGACGGCCGCAGAAACGACCGCCCCGGCGACAGGCCGGATCAGAGAACGGCGCCGGCAAGACAGGGCGAGCGCCCGGCAGCAGGCGACCGCAGACGTCCCGGCCAGGACAGGCCGGTTGGAGACAGAGACCGCAGGACGGTACGTCCGGGTCAGCCGCAGCGCGGCCAGGGCCCGCAGGGCGGCATGCGCGGACCGGGGGCGCCTTCCAGACCGGGAGCACCCGCAAGGCCGGGAGCAGGAGCTCCTGCCGCAGCCGGAAAACCTTCCGGCGACAACCGGAACCGCAAGCCCTCCAGGGACGGCGCTTTTTCCAGGGACAACGACAAACAGAAGGACCAGAACAAGCGCAAGGGCGGAAACGATAAGGACCGCCGCGGCAAGAAGGATTTCCTGAATACGGAAGAAGACGAACGGACAAGGAAGAACAGGCCAGGTCGCTTTATCAAGCCTGAAAAACGGCCGGAAGAAGAGATCGAAGAACAGATCAAGACCATCTCTATCCCGGAAAAACTGACGATCCGGGAACTGGCGGAAAAGATGCGGATGCAGCCGTCCGAGATCATCAAGAAGCTGTTCCTGAAAGGACAGGTCACGACGGTCAACAGCGAGCTCACCTACGAAGAGGCGGAAGCCATTGCCCTGGAATACGAGATCCTCTGCGAGAAGGAAGAAACGGTCGACGTCATCGAAGAACTTCTGAAAGAAGAGGAGGACCGTCCGGAAGACATGACCGAGCGCGCGCCTGTTATCTGCGTAATGGGCCACGTCGACCACGGCAAGACGTCGCTCCTCGACGCGATCCGCAAGACCAGCGTGACCGATAAGGAAGCCGGCGGGATCACGCAGCATATCGGCGCTTATACCGTCAACGTCAACGGCAGGACGATCACATTCCTGGATACGCCCGGTCATGAAGCGTTTACGGCGATGCGTATGCGCGGCGCGAATTCGACGGATATCGCGGTGCTGGTCATCGCGGCCGACGACGGCGTCATGCCGCAGACCGTTGAAGCGATCAATCACGCGAAAGCTGCCGGCGTAGAGATCATCGTCGCCGTCAACAAGATCGACAAACCCGACGCGAATATCGACCGCGTCAAACAGGAAATGACGGAATACGAGCTGATCCCGACAGACTGGGGCGGCTCTACGGAATACGTCCCGGTATCGGCGAAGACAGGGGAAGGGATCGAGACACTGCTGGAGACCATCCTTCTGACCGCGGATATCATGGAACTCAAGGCCAACGCGAACAGGCCGGCGAGAGGCCTGGTCCTGGAAGCAAAACTGGACAAGGGAAGAGGTCCGGTCGCGAACGTCCTGATCCAGAAGGGCACCCTTCACGTCGGCGATTATGTATCCGCCGGCGAAGGCTTCGGCCGTGTCAGGGCCATGGTGGACGACAAGGGCAAGCGCGTGAAGGAGGCCAAGCCTTCCCAGCCCGTGGAAGTACTCGGACTTTCGGAAGTCCCGGGCGCCGGTGAGACCATCGTTGCGCATCAGGATGAAAAGACTGCCCGTTCCTACGCGATGACCTATAAGGCCCAGCATAAGGCGGACCTGATCGAAGAGACCAGGATGCGGATGAGCCTGGACGATCTGTTCAACCAGATGAAGGAAGGAACGCTCAAAGAGTTCAACCTGATCATCAAGGCGGACGTGCAGGGCAGCGCGGAAGCGCTCAGGCAGAGCCTGCTGAAGCTTTCCAACGATGAAGTCATCGTCAAGGTCATCCATGCGGGCGTCGGCAATATCAACGAGTCCGACGTGACGCTGGCCTCCGCGTCCAACGCGGTGATCATCGGCTTCAACGTCGTTCCCGACGCAATGGCCAAATCGATGGCGGACCGCGAAAAAGTGGACGTACGGCTTTACAAGGTCATCTATCAGGCGATCGACGACGTGGAAGCAGCGTTGAAGGGCATGCTCGCGCCGGTCTATGAAGAAAAGGTGATCGGCCATGCGGAAGTCCGGCAGATCTTCTCGGCTTCGGCCATCGGCAATATCGCCGGTTCGTACGTCACGGACGGAACGCTCCAGCGTGCCTGCAAGATCCGGATCTTCCGTGAAGACGAGATGATCTACGAAGGCTCCCTCGCTTCTCTGAAACGGTTCAAGGACGACGTTAAGGAAGTCAGGGAAGGCTTCGAATGCGGACTGGTATTCGACGGGTTCGATAAGATCCAGGTGGGCGACAGGGTGGAAGCGTTCCTGCTGATCGAAGTCGCGAGAACGTGACCGGAGGAACCGGGAAATGAGAAAAAACAGTATCAAGAACCGCCGGATCAACGACGAGGTGCAGCGGTCGCTTTCAGAGATCATCCGGGATCTGAAAGATCCCAGGATCAGCCCGCTGACCAGCGTCGTCGCCGTCGAGGTCGCTCCCGATCTGAAGACCTGCAAGATATGGATCTCCGTATACGGCAGCAGAGAAGCAGGAGAAGAGACGGTCAAAGGACTTAAGAGCGCATCGGGGTTTGTCCGGAGCGAACTGGCCAGGAAGGTCAATCTCCGCAATACGCCGGAGCTCACGTTCATCTTTGACGACTCGATCGCTTACGGTACGTTCATGTCGCACCGGATCGACGAGGTGACGCAGATGGACGAAGCGGCCAGAAGGGCCCGCGGCGAGGAAGACGAAACGGGAACCGCGGGATTTTCGGAGGAATAAAGCATCAGATGAATCTCCTTGAAATCGTATCTTCTGCCCGTTCCGTCGCACTGACGGGACATGAAAAGCCGGACGGGGATGCGGTAGGCTCGTGCCTTGCGCTGGCGATGTACCTTCAGGACGCTTTTGCGGAACAGGGCCGGACGGTCCGGATCGACGTGTTCCTGGAGCCTTACGCGGACAGCCTGAAGAAAAATATACCCGGACAGGAATTCGTCCGGACCGCGGAAGAAGCGGAAGAGATCATCCGTTCGGGATTCAGTTACGACGTCTTTTTCGTACTGGATACCGGGAGCGGAAGGCTGGGCCGGGCGCAGGCCGTGTTCGACGGCGCCCGGATGAAAGTCAATATCGACCATCACGTCAGCAATCCCGGATGCGGGGACGTCAATGAAGTGGACGGCAGCTGCAGCAGTACGGGCGAGATGCTCTACAGACTGATGGATGCTTCCCGGATCGACCGGAGGATCGCGCAGGCCCTGTATGTGTGCGTGGTTACGGATACCGGCGTTTTCCGGTATTCCAACACGACGCCTTCGACGCTTGAGCTCGGGGCGGCCCTGATGCGGAGCGGCTTCGATTTTTCGGCGGTCGTGCAGGAAGTCTTTTTTGAAAAGACCTTTATACAGCAGAAGATCCTCGGATTCGCCCTTACGAACAGCAGGCTGATCTGCGGCGGACGCGCCGTCATGAGTTCGATGAGCAGGGAAGAGCTGTCGTCGCTTATGGCGACAGCCGATATGATCGAAGGGATCTCATCCGAGCTGATCCTGACGGCCGGCTCCCGGTGCGCCGCTTTTCTGCATGAAGACAGGGAGAATGAGTGGCGGGTGTCGCTCAGGTCCGGAAAACATGTGGACGTTTCCAAAATGGCGGAACGACTGGGCGGGGGCGGCCATATCAGGGCTGCCGGCTGCACGCTTTACGGAACCAGACAGGAGGCGGAGCGCCTGGTGGAGACGGAAATGGCGCGGTGTACAGGAACATGAAGCAGCCTGAGACCCCTTTGCTGCACGGAGTGCTCAATATTTATAAAGAAGCGGGATATACCTCCGGAGATGTGGTGAACAAGCTCCGGAGGATTCTTCATATACGAAAGATCGGACATACCGGGACGCTGGATCCGGCAGCGGAAGGCGTTCTGCCGATCTGCATCGGCCAGGCGACAGGCCTTGTCGAGCAGCTGATGGATCATGAAAAAGAATATGTGGCGAAGGCGGAACTGGGCCGGACCACGGATACGCAGGACGATACCGGGACCGTGCTCAGGGAGGTCCCGGAAGAAACGGTACGGCTGATCCTGGGAGACGAGCCGGCCGGGACGCTGGAAGAGGCGATCGAGCCTTTCCGGGGCGGATATGAACAGCTGCCGCCGATGTATTCCGCGGTGAAGATCAACGGGCGGAAGCTGTATGAACTGGCCAGGAAAGGCCGGGAGGTCGAGCGGAAGACCCGGCCCGTCCATATTGACAGGATCGAGCTTCTGGAAACGGAAGGCATCGGATTTACGATCCGTGTGACCTGCGGGAAAGGCACCTATATCCGGACGCTGATCCATGATATCGGCGAGCGGCTCTCCTGCGGGGCGGTCATGACCGGGCTTTTGAGGACCAGGGTCGGACAGTTTACGCTGGATTCGGCCGTCAGGCTTTCGGAAGTGGAGGCCTGGATGGAGGAAGGCGCCGATGCGGTCCGCGGACACCTGATCCCGATCGACGATTTTTATAAAGATCTCCGGCCGGTCACGGTGCCGGACGACCTTCTGAAATATCTGGAAAACGGGAATCCCTTCGGGACAAAAGAACTGGGCGGAGGATTCAGCCCGGGCGAACGGGTCCGTATGTATGACACGAAAAACAGGTTTTATGCCATTTACGCAGCGAATGAACGGGGCACGAGATGCCGCCCCGAACGGGTATTTTTTATCAGCCAATGAAGATTATTTCCGGAAAGACCGAATTTCAGTTAAATAAGGACAGCGCGGTGGCCATCGGAAAGTTCGACGGGGTCCATACGGGACATCTGAAACTCCTGGAAGCCCTGCTGGAAGCAGGGGAGAAGGAACGGCTCGGCACGGTAGTCTTTACGTTTGATCCTTCACCGGAGGTGTTCTTCTCACACGGAACGGCAAGATGCCTTTCGACGCGGGAAGAGAAGAGAGACCTGCTGGAAAAGGCGGGCGTGGAAGTGCTGGTGGAGTATCCTTTCCGCGCAGAAACAGCCGCGGTGCCGGCTGAAGAATTCATCGACCGTTTCCTGGTCCGGCAGCTGCGCGCAAAAGTGGTCGTCGCGGGACCGGATCTTTCCTACGGCGCGCGCGGCAGCGGCAATTTTGAGCTGCTTGAGAAAAAAGGCGCGGAATCGGGCTTTACGACGAGAAAGATCGAAAAGATCCTTCATCACGGGACGGAGATCAGTTCGACCATGATCCGTCAGCTGGTGAGGGAAGGCCTGATGGAGGAGGCCGCAGCATGCCTCGGCAGACCGTACTCTATGAGCGGGGAAATCGTACGCGGGAACCGGATCGGGCACAGGATCGGGGTCCCGACCATCAACCTTGTCCCGGACAGCGCCAAATGCCTGCCGCCGTTCGGCGTTTATTTTTCGGAAACAGTCCTGGACGGGAAGGTCTTTCCGTCCATTACCAATATCGGCGTCAAGCCGACGGTGTCTCAGGAAAATGCCGTTTCCGCGGAGACCTTTCTTTATGAGAACGTAAGTGAGCTTTATGGGAAACGGGCAGAGATCCGCCTGCTCTGCTTCCACAGGCCGGAACAGGCGTATCCTTCTCTGGAAGCGTTGAAAGAGCGGCTGGAAAAGGACCTGGCCGCCGGCAGACGGGCGCATGGATTGACAAGTCTTCCTGATATTTCTTATAATAGTACCGATAATGCTTAAAAATTTTGTAACATATTTTCGGGAATCTTCTGAGGAGAACTGGAAAAATGGGCCAGAATAAATGGTTGTCCAGAATATGTATTACAGCAGCCGCAGTACTGTTATTCGTGAGAATTGTCGGAATCGGCGGGGCTTTCGCGGCTGAACCGATACCGGAAGAAGAACTGATCCGTTACGCCTCGTCCAAGGCGGCGGCCGCGGAAGCGGCAGGAAACAGCCAGCAGGAGAATAATTTCGGAACCGAAGTTGCAGGAAATCCTGCAACTGGTGTGGAAACAGACGGGCAGTCTTCCGATAACGCCGCCGGAGCATCCGGCACTGCCGGCCAGGAAGCGTCCGGACCGAAGGTGAGCTATACTTACGAGCCGATCACCGATCTCGACAAAATGAAGGAAGTGGACGTCATGACGCCCAGCGGCGTGATGAGCCTGTATGAGTCCGATACGACGGAAAGCGAGTACTTAAGCCGGGCGGCGGAACAGGACGCCATCTTTGCCGAATATTCCAATATCGGGATCGCCAACGTTACGGATACCCTGAATATCCGGAAGGAACCCAGCCAGAACGCGAGCCTGGTAGGGAGACTTCCCTCGAACGCGGTCTGCAACATCGTTTCGGAACAGGACGACTGGGCCTATATCACTTCGGGAGAAGTGGAAGGATATGTTAAAGCGTCCTATCTGGCTACCGGCGCCGACGCGAGGCGCCTGGCGCAGGATTCCATCCAGACGACGGCGACGGTCCATGTTTCCGACGGCAACCTGACCGTCCGTATGGAACCCAATGAAAACGGCCCGGTCCTGACGGCCGTAGCCAACGGGGAAGAGCTGGAAGTGGAAGAAGCGCTCGGCAAATGGGTCAAGATCAATCTGGACGGAAATATCGCTTTTGTCAGCGCCGACTACGTTACCATTGACAAATCGCTCAGGACGGCCATGTCGATCTCCGAACTGATCTACGGTTCCGGCGTCAACAGCATCCGGGCGGAGATCTGCAATTATGCGCAGAAATTTATCGGAAACCCGTACGTATGGGGCGGCACGAGCCTGACGAAGGGAGCGGACTGCTCGGGCTTTGTCCAGACCATTTACGCGACCTACGGCGTCTCCCTGCCCCGCGTCGCGGCGGCGCAGGCGACAGTGGGAAGAAGCGTGAGCCTTTCCGACGCGCTGCCCGGAGACCTGGTGTTCTATTCATCCGGCGGCTACATCGACCACGTGGGCATTTATATCGGCAACGGCCAGATCGTCAACGCGGCCAGCAGACGGAGCGGCATCTGCATCAAGGCGGTCGGATACCGGACCGTGACCAAGGTGACCAGGGTACTTCCGGATCTGTAAAAAAGACTCCGGAGGATTCCCGAATCCGCGGGAAAAATGCTTTACATGACACAGGAAGTATGCTAAACTTCTTTATTGTCTGCGCGGAAAATGAAAAGGTTTCCCGACGCGGATGAACAGAACGATACCGATACCCTGGGAACAGAGTAACTCCGATGGAATTTCTTTCCCTCAGTATCCGGCGTATGAGCCTGAAGGGCAGAAGGAGAAAATACCATGATTTCCAAAGAGAAAAAGACAGAACTGATCCAGCAGTACGGCCGCAAGGAAGGCGACACCGGTTCACCGGAAGTCCAGATCGCGGTTCTGACCGAGCGCATCCGCGAGCTGACCGAGCACATCAAGAAGAACCCGAAGGATCATCATTCCGGGCGCGGCCTTCTGAAGATGGTCGGTAAGCGCAGAGGCCTTCTGGACTACCTGAAAGAGACCGATATCGACGGATATCGCGCACTGATCGAAAAGCTGGGTATCAGAAAGTAAATATTCATTGGGGAATCGCGAGACGGCAACGATCGGACCAACCTCCGGCATTGCCGTCTTGTTCTATGTAGAAGAGAAGAAGCAAAGAAGAGAGAGGGAAAAGAAAAATGTACAAGAACTATCAGATGGAACTGGGCGGACGGACGCTGTCTATCGATATCGGACGGGTCGGCAAACAGGCAAACGGCTGTGCCTTCATGCACTACGGGGATACCACGGTGCTCTGCACGGCGACCGAATCCGCGCAGCCGCGCGACGGAGTCGACTTTTTTCCGTTAAGTGTCGAGTATTCCGAAAAATACTACGCGGTCGGAAAGATCCCCGGCGGTTTCCTGAAACGGGAAGGACGTCCTTCCGAAAATGCGGTGCTGACCAGCCGTGTCATCGACCGGCCGATGCGCCCGCTGTTTCCGAAGGATATGCGCAACGACGTCACACTGGAATGCATGGTCATGAGCGTGGATCCTGCCTGCCGCCCCGAACTGGTGGCCATGATCGGCGCTTCCGTGGCGACTTCCATTTCCGATATCCCGTTTGACGGCCCCTGCGCCATGACGCAGATCGGTCTGGTGGACGGCGAGATGATCGTAAATCCCAGCCAGGAACAGTGGGATAACGGCGATCTGAAGCTGACGGTCGCTTCCACGGCGGAAAAGGTCATCATGATCGAAGCCGGCGCGAACGAAGTGCCGGAAGAGCAGATGATCAGCTATATCTACCAGGCGGATGCCATCAACAAGGAGATCATCGCTTTTATCAACCGGATCGTCGCGGAAGTCGGCAAACCGAAACAGGAATACGTCAGCTGCGCCATCCCGGAGGAACTGTTCGAAGAGATCAAAAAGATCGTTCCGCCCGAAAAGATGGAAGAAGCGGTCTTCACAGACGAGAAGCAGATCCGCGACGCCAACATCGCCGCGGTGACCGCTCAGTGCGCGGAAGCTTTCGCGGACAACGAGGCTTATCTTGCTCTGCTTCCGGAAGCGATCTATCAGTATCAGAAAAAGACCGTCCGCAAGATGATCTTAAAGGACCACAAGCGGCCTGACGGACGCGCGATCGACCAGATCCGCCCGCTTTCCGCGGAAGTCGACATCATTCCGAGAGTACACGGCTCCGCCATGTTTACCCGCGGACAGACCCAGATCTGCGACGTGGTCACGCTGGCCCCGCTTTCCGAAGCGCAGCGGATCGAGGGACTGGATCCCAACATTACCGAGAAACGGTACGTCCATCAGTATAATTTCCCGGCGTACTCCGTCGGCGAGACCAAAGTTTCCAGAGGCCCCGGCCGCCGCGAGATCGGCCACGGCGCCCTGGCGGAACGGGCACTGCTCCCGGTCCTTCCTTCGATCGACGAGTTCCCGTACGCGATCCGTGCGGTATCGGAGACCTTTGAATCCAACGGGTCCACTTCCATGGCGTCCACCTGCGCTTCCTGTATGGCGCTGATGGCGGCAGGCGTTCCGATCAAGGCACAGGTCGCCGGCATTTCCTGCGGCCTGGTCACGGGGGATACCGATGACGACTTCGTCCTTCTGACGGACATCCAGGGCCTGGAAGATTTCTTCGGCGACATGGACTTCAAGGTGACCGGTACCCATAAGGGCATTACGGCCATCCAGATGGATATCAAGATCCACGGCCTGACCAGGGCCATCGTGGAAGGCGCGATCGCCCGCTGCAAAGACGCCCGCGAATTCATCATGAACGGCGTTATGAAAGAAGCCATTGCGGAACCCCGTCCGGAAGTCGGACCGTACGCTCCGAAGATCCAGTTCATGCAGATCGATCCGGAAAAGATCGGCGACGTGGTCGGACAGCGCGGCAAGACGATCAATGAGATCATCAAGAGGACCGGCGTCCAGATCGATATCGAAGACGACGGCAGCGTTTCCATCTGCGGCAGCGATATGAAGATGATGGAATCCGCGAAGCATATGATCGAGATGATCGTGACCGACTTCGAGGAAGGCCAGATCCTGGACGGCGTCGTCGTCAGCATCAAGGAATTCGGCGCTTTCGTCGAGTTCGCGCCCGGCAAGGAAGGGATGGTCCATATTTCCAAGATCACCAACCACCGCATCGAGCACGTGGAAGACGTCCTGACGCTCGGCGACAAAGTCACCGTGAAGTGCCTGGGCAAAGACCGGATGGGAAGGCTTTCCTTCTCCATCAAGGACGCGCCGAAGAAGCGCGGATAATTATTTCAACAGACAGAGCGCCGGCAGCTTTGAAGGCTGCCGCGCGCTTTGGAAAAAGGAGCGGAATGACAAGATCTGCCGGAAGGCGGCCCTTGTCATTCTGTCTGCTAAAGGTTAATGATCCACAGCCGGGAAAACAATAAACGGAGTTGTACAAGATGAGTTCTATCAAAGAAGAAGTTGCGAGACGGCGGACGTTCGCGATCATTTCCCACCCTGACGCCGGGAAGACCACCCTGACGGAAAAGTTCCTGCTCTACGGGGGCGCCATCAATCTTGCGGGAAGCGTAAAAGGCAAGGCGACGGCCAGGCACGCGGTCTCCGACTGGATGGAGATCGAAAAGCAGAGAGGTATTTCCGTTACCAGTTCCGTCCTGCAGTTCGAATACGGCGGCTGCTGCGTCAATATCCTGGATACGCCCGGACACCAGGACTTTTCGGAAGATACGTACCGGACGCTGATGGCGGCCGATTCCGCGGTCATGGTCATCGACGGGAGCAAGGGCGTCGAAGCCCAGACCAGGAAACTGTTCAAGGTATGTACGCTCCGCCATATCCCGATCTTTACCTTTATCAACAAGATGGACCGGGACGCGCTGGATACGTTCGACCTGCTGGACGACATTGAGAAAAACCTGGGGATCGAGACCTGTCCGATGAACTGGCCGGTCGGTTCCGGGAAAAGCTTCCGCGGCGTTTTCGACCGTCAGAAGAAAGCGGTGCTTCTGTACTCGGGTACGGAAAAGGGAACAAAAGAAGGGGTCGAAGAGGCCGTTCCCTGCGAAGGCCCGGAAAATGAAGCGGCACTGATCGAACGGATCGGGGCGGAAGCCTGTGAAAAGCTGACGGAAGAGATCGAGCTGATGGACGGGGCAAGCGCGGAGTTTGATCTCGACCGGGTCCGGAAAGGAATGCTGACGCCGGTGTTTTTCGGATCGGCGCTCATGAATTTCGGCGTGGAAGACTTCCTGAAGCATTTCCTGGAGATGGCGCTGCCGCCTACGGCCAGGTCGGCGGACAAAGGACTGATCGATCCGGTGGAGCGCGGATTCTCGGCTTTCGTTTTCAAGATCCAGGCCAACATGAATAAGGCGCACCGGGACAGGATCGCGTTTATGCGGATCTGCTCCGGAAAATACGAAGCGGATATGGAAGTCCGCCACGTCAGGACGGGAAGGGTCCAGCGGCTCTCGCAGCCGCAGCAGCTGATGGCGAGCGACCGGAAGGTGATCGCGGAGGCTTACGCCGGTGACATCATCGGGATCTTCGATCCGGGGATCTATGCGATCGGAGATACGCTCTGCGTCCCTCAGGATTCCTTTAATTACGAAGGGATCCCGACGTTCGCGCCGGAGCACTTCGCCAGGGTAAGACAGGTCGATACCATGAAGCGCGACCAGTTTATCAAGGGCATTACCCAGATCGCGCAGGAGGGCGCCATCCAGATCTTCCAGGAGTATAATACGGGGATGGAGGAGATCATCGCCGGGGTAGTCGGCATGCTGCAGCTCGACGTCCTGAAATTCCGCCTCCAGAGTGAATACAACGTGGAGATCGCGCTGGACGTCCTGCCGTATGAGCATATCCGCTGGGTCACCAGTCCCGATACGGATATTCAGAAGATCGTCGGCACGTCCGATATGAAGCGGGTCAAAGACACGAAAGGCAATCCGCTGCTCCTGTTTATCAACCCGTGGTCCGTACAGATGGTGCTTGACCGCAATAAAGGACTGACACTGGAAGAATTTTCCAGAAACTGATAAAATATACATAATAATATTCATTCGAAAGAAGCATGGCTGTCTGTATAGGAGCGCCGCAGACAGTCCCGCCGCGCAAGGCGCTCCGGAATGGGGACACGAATGGAACAGCAGAATGAAAACATTCTAGTAGAAACCAAGGATCAGTCGAATATCGGATCGATCAGGATCGCCGACGACGTCGTTTCCGCAATTGCGTCGATCGCGGCCCAGGAAGTGGAAGGCGTCGCTTCGATGGCGGATACCGGCCTGAATCTCATGGGCAGCCGCAAGGGAAGAAGGGGCGTGAAGCTGGAGATCGAAGAAGACGTCGTGCATCTGACGCTTTCCGTCCAGCTGAAATACGGCTACAATATCCCGGCCACGAGCAGCAGCATCCAGACGCGCGTAAAGACTGCGATCGAAAACATGACCGGCCTGACCTGTGAAGACGTCAATATCCGGATCTCCGGGATCGAGATGTAAGACTGACTATGAAGAGACGGACACAGAGAGAACAGATATTCAAATTATTATATCGGACGGATTTTTATTCATCCGAAGAGATGCCGGAGCAGACCGACCTGTTTTTCGACAGCGGGGACCAGTGCGTGTCGGAAAAAGACCGGGCATACATGACCGGGAAAGTCCATGCCGTTGAGGAAAAGCTCCCGGAGATCGACGCGCTGCTCGAATCCTGCATGGAAGGCTGGAAGCTTCCCAGGATCGGAAAGGTGGAGAAGGCGATCCTGCGCCTGGCGGTGTTTGAAATGAAATTCGACGAGGATATCCCGCTTGGCGTGGCGATCAACGAGGCTGTGGAGCTGGCCGCGCGGTTCGGCCAGGAAAGCGCGGCGTCCTTTGTGAACGGAGTACTGGCCAGAGTGGCGAAAAGCTGCGGCGGAGAATAATGAGGGAAGTCTTTTCCGTCGGCCAGATCAATACTTATATCAAGAATCTGTTTATGCAGGACGGCTTCCTGCATTCCGTTTCTGTGCGCGGGGAGGTATCCAATTGCCGGTATCATTCTTCCGGGCACATTTATTTTACGTTAAAAGATCATATGAGCGCCCTGTCCTGCGTGATGTTCCAGAGCAGGCGCAAGGGCCTTTCGTTTCCGATGCGGGACGGGGACCAGGTAGTCGTTTCCGGCAGCGTCGAAGTATACGACCGGGACGGGAAATACCAGCTGTACGCGTCCACGATTGCCCCGGACGGAGCGGGAGCGCTGGCCGAACGCTTTGAACGGCTGAAAAAGGAACTGGAAGAGCGGGGCATGTTTTCTCCGGAATACAAAAAACCGCTCCCGAAATATGTCAGAAGGCTTGGCATCGTTACGGCGCCGACCGGAGCCGCCGTACGGGACATGATCAACGTTTCCCTGCGGCGCAATCCGTATCTGGAGATCATTCTGTATCCTGCGCTGGTGCAGGGCGCGGACGCGCCGGAAAGCATCGTGCGGGGGATCCGCGTGCTGGACGCGCTGGGACCGGACGTCATCATCATCGGACGGGGCGGCGGTTCCATGGAGGACCTGCAGGCATTCAATGAGGAATCCGTCGCGCAGGCCGTATTTGACGCAAGGACGCCGGTGATCTCGGCCGTCGGGCATGAGACGGATTTTGTCATTACGGATTTTGTGGCGGATTTGCGGGCACCGACCCCGTCGGCGGCCGCGGAACTGGCTGTCTGTGAATTCGACCGGATCCTGGGAGAGCTTGCGGCAGACGCCCAGGCCCTGACGCTGATCATGAATGAAAAGATCCTCCGCTGCCGGGAAAAAAGCGCCCTGATGAAAACCAGGCTTTCACTTTTCCATCCGCAGGCAAGGCTGCGGGAGAGGCGGATGCATGCCGCCAGGCTGGAAGAAGCGCTCGGATACCGGATGGTGACGGCCCTTCAGGAAGCGAAAAACCGGCTGAAGGTGGACGCCGGCGTTCTGGAAGGCCTTTCGCCGCTGAAACGACTAAGCGGCGGGTATGCTTATGTGGAAAAGGAAGACGGCCGGGCGCTGACAGGCGTACGGCAGGCCGCGCCGGGAGACGGGATCCGCCTGACGTTTTCGGACGGCCGCCTGAAGGCGCTGGTGGAAACGGTCGAAGAGCGGACGGACGCCGAATGACCGGAATGGAGAAAAGATGAAAGAATCCGGAAGATCCAAAAAAACGCTGGAAGAGTCGTTTGAAGAGCTGGAAGAGATCCTTCGGGCCATGCAGTCCGAGGAAATGCCGCTGGAAGCGTCTTTTCACAGTTACGAGCAGGGAATGAAGCTGGTACGGGAGATCAACGAATCCCTGGACGCCGTTGAAAAAAAGGTGAAGCAGATCGCGGCGGACGGTACCGTTACGGATTTTGAAGCATAAACGGACAATCCGGGCGGCAGTCTGTCCGGGCAGGGAGACCGCCGGCGCCGGAACGAGAGGAAATCATTTTGGATAAAGTACAGTTTGCGGAACTGCTGAAGAAAAAAGCCGCCGAAACGGAAGCGGTCGTCCTGAGATTCATGCCGGAAGCGGAAGGCGAAGCAAAGACCGTGATCGAAGCGATGCACTACAGCATCGAAGCCGGCGGAAAGCGTTTAAGGCCGCTCTTCATCGCGGAAACGAACGCCATGTACGGGGGAAGACGGGCGCTGGCGGAGCCGTTCATGGCTGCCCTGGAAATGATCCACACCTATTCCCTGGTGCACGACGATCTGCCGGCCATGGACGACGACGAGTACCGCAGAGGCCGGAAGACGGCCCATATCGTTTACGGAGAGGGTATGGCGGTCCTTTCGGGAGACGGTCTGCTGAATTATGCGTATGAAACGGCGCTGAAGGCTTTTGACGAAGCGGAGAGTGCCGACGAGACGGGACGGGTGATCCGCGCGCTTAAGATCCTTGCGGCAAACGCGGGCATTTACGGTATGGTCGGCGGACAGTGCGCGGATCTGGAAGCGGAGGAAATGGCACCTTCGGACGCGCCGGTCCTTTATATTCACAAGCACAAGACTGCCTGCATGATCGAGAGCGGATTTACGATCGGCGCGGTCCTGGCAGGGGCGCCGGAAGAAGATATCCGGGCGCTGGCGCAGATCGGGGAGCACGTCGGCATCGCTTTCCAGATCCGGGACGACATTCTGGACGTCACCGGCGACAG
>JAEEGL014801403.1_pt1 | contig 18820 bp, 13 predicted proteins | sample 9134231 | NCBI WGS metagenome assembly JAEEGL01 (sample SAMN16246548, study PRJNA631951) | gut metagenome | biome: gut microbiome; feature: rumen; material: fiber-attached | host: Bos | place: Iran: Karaj | collected 2018-10 | reverse complement strand
TGCACCAGATGATGGGTCTCACCGACCAGGCACTGACGCAGATGAACCGCCTGATGGGTGGCCGCAAGGAGTCGTTCGACGTTAACCGCACGTTCAACATTGAGAACGAAATCAACAACTACCGCAACCAGTTGAAGGCGCAGAACATCGTCGACGTGAACAACCACGAGTACACCTACGCCGAGGGCACCATCTACATCGACCTGGTCAACGAATGTGAGAAACTGGGCGACTATGTGGTCAACGTCGTGGAGGCCCGCATGAATACCAGACAACGGGAATTTTGAAGATTAACATACGACTACAGATGGAAGATATAAAGAGTCAGTTGCCGGAGAACGCGTTCCGGGAGTTGAAAGATGGAGAACAATATGAACCGTTGATGTCAGCCCGTGGGCAGTACCCCGAGGTCAACGGCTGGTCGGTGACGTGGGGCGTGCTCATGGCCATGCTCTTCTCGGCTGCCGCCGCCTATCTGGGTCTGAAGGTAGGCCAGGTGTTCGAGGCCGCCATACCCATTGCCATTATCGCTGTGGGCGTCTCGACGGCAGCACGTCGGTCGAAGGCGTTGGGCGAGAACGTTATCATACAGTCTATCGGTGCCTGTTCGGGTGCCGTGGTGGCCGGTGCCATCTTCACGCTGCCCGCCATCTATATCCTGCAGGCCAAGTATCCCGAGATGTCGGCCTCGTTCCTCCAGGTCTTCATGGCCTCGGCGTTGGGCGGCATCCTGGGCATCCTCTTCCTGATACCGTTCAGGAAGTATTTCGTCAGCGAGATGCACGGCAAGTATCCGTTCCCCGAGGCTACGGCCACCACACAGGTGCTGGTTAATGGTGCCAAGGGTGGCGACCAGGCCAAGCCGCTGTTGCTGGCTGGACTGGTAGGTGGTCTCTACGACTTCATCGTGGCTACCTTCGGCTGGTGGAACGAGACGGTGACAAGCCGCATGATAGGGTGGGGCGAGATGCTGGCCGACAAGACGAAACTGGTGTTTAAGTGCAACACGTCGGCAGCGGTGCTCGGTCTGGGCTATATCATCGGCCTGAAATACGCCATGTATATCTGCTTAGGCTCGGTGGCCGTTTGGTGGCTCATCGTGCCGGGCATGGCACTCATCTTCGGCGACCAGACACTGAGTCTGGGCGGCGTAGAGGCAACGACGGCCGTGGGTAACATGTCGCCCGAGGAGATCTTCAAGACCTACGCCCGCTCGATAGGTATCGGCGGTATTGCCATGGCAGGCATCATCGGCATCATCCGGTCGTGGGGCATCATCAAGAATGCCGTGGGGCTGGCCGCCAAGGAGATGAAGGGCGGCAAGGGGGCTGCGCTGGCATCAGAGCGTACACAGCGCGACCTGTCGTTTAAGTTTATTGGCATTGCCTCAATCACGGCACTGGTACTCACGTTCGTATTCTTCTGGCTGGGCGTGATGCACAACCTGCTGTTTGCAGTGGTGGCTATCCTGCTGGTCACGGTCATCGCCTTCCTCTTTACCACGGTGGCCGCCAACGCTATCGCCATCGTGGGCTCGAACCCCGTATCAGGCATGACGCTGATGACGCTCATTCTCGCCTCGGTGGTCATGGCCGCCGTCGGTCTCAACGGCTCGGGCGGCATGCTGGCAGCACTCATCATGGGTGGCGTGGTATGTACGGCATTGTCGATGGCCGGCTGCTTTATCACCGATCTGAAGATAGGCTACTGGCTGGGCTCTACGCCCCGCAAGCAGCAGCAATGGAAGTTCCTGGGCACGCTGGTCTCAGCGGCTACCGTGGGCGGCGTGATGATGCTGCTCAACCAGACCTACGGCTTCGACCCCAATCAGGAGGGGCACCTCGTGGCTCCGCAGGCCAACGCCATGGCGGCGGTCATTGAGCCGATGATGAACGGTGCAGGCGCGCCCTGGCTGCTCTATGGCATCGGCGCAGTGCTGGCCATCGTGCTCACCTGGTGTAAGATTCCGGCCCTGGCCTTTGCCCTGGGTATGTTTATTCCCTTAGACCTTAATATCCCCCTGCTCGTGGGTGGTGCCATCAACTGGTATGTCACCACGCGCTCGAAGGATAAGGCCGAGAACGACCGTCGCGGCGAGAAGGGCACGCTCATTGCCTCGGGCTTCATTGCCGGCGGTGCCCTGATGGGTGTGGTCAGCGCCTTGCTGCGCTTTGGTGGCTTCAATCCCGTGGATGAGGCCTGGCTCGTCAATCCGCTGTCGGAGGTGTGCGCCCTCGTTGCCTATATATTATTAATGTGTTACTTCATCCGGGCCACCCGTACCCGGTGACGGAGTTAACTCCCTTTTCGCAAATCTCAACTATACGCTTCGCGCCTTTAAAAAACAAAATAAAACAAAATAAAACAAGAAAAAACAATACAATTTGTAAGAATAATAATAAAAGCAATGGTGGTTTTATTTTGTTTTATTTTGTTTTTTATAAGGCCGCTTGCGGTAAATTTTAACATGATGGAAAAGAAACGCATAGCATTGAAGAAACTGATGGAAGCAGTAGAGAAGGAACTGCTTCACAAACCCAACCGCAAGACGCTGGACCGCCTATCCCTGCTCGTTGGCTTTCAGAACTGGGACTCTTTCCAGGACGCTTTGCAGGGCGATGCCGACGGAGCGACTAACTATCAGTAATAATTTTGGCCAGAATTTTTCGAATTTTGGCCAAAATTCAAAAAATTCTGGCCAAAATTCTGTTTCATTCATTCGAAATAGAGCGTAAAGAGAAACATGCTGGTGTTGCAACCGCTAACGCTTTGCGAGAGAATGCGCTTGTTGGCATCCGTCAGGTCGTTGACGTGATTCTTGTCGAGCACATTGGTAAGGCCGTAACAGAACTTAATCTCGGGAATAAGTTTGAAGAAAGGCAGGTATAGGTCGCAGCCCATACCCACGTTGACCATCGCATCGAAACGCTTCAGTTGCACATACTCCTGATCCTTGCCGGCCAGGTTGATCATCGGACTGAAGCCGGCCACCACGTAGGGACGGTGGTTGTTGAAGCGCGGAGCCGAGAACTTCAGGTCGAAAGGTATGGCGATGTAGGCACTCTTCAGGTCTTGTGTCGACTCCTCTGGCAGGCCTACCTCATTGGGCGTGTCATAGTCAATGAAGCGCAAACGCCGTGAGCCGAAGTGCATGGTGGGCGAAATGCGGAAGTTAAAGTGATCGCTCAGGCGCATGTCGCCGAGCACGCCGATGCTAAAGCCTGGATTCCAGGTGTCTACGTCGCAGGCAATGGTGCGCGTAGTGCCGTCGTCCATGAGTTGCGGCCCCACATTCTCGAACCACGCATCTTGCAGGTTCAGGCCTACGCTGATGCCGAAGTGCAGGGGTCGGAAGTCAATATAAGGCTTGTTCTGCACCTTGCGCTTCTGCCCGCAAGCCGTGAGAACCACCCCGACGAGCAGGAGTATGGTCAGTATTTTTCTCTTCATATATACCATAATAACGTAAAAAAAGCCTTGATATTATGCTCGAATCTATTTCGACAGCGTATAAATTACAAAAATAAATACCAAAAATTTGGTAGGTTCGGGAAAAAGTTTGTATCTTTGCATCACTAATTTTTAGTATTAACAATTTTAATTTATTACAAAACTATGGCTTATGTAATTGGTGATGACTGTATCTCTTGCGGTACATGTCAAGGTGAGTGCCCCGTTGAGGCTATCTCTGAAGGTGCTGACAAGTATGTAATCGACGCTGATGCTTGCACAGAGTGCGGCACTTGCGCCAGTGTTTGTCCTTCTGAGGCTATCAGCTTGGGCTAAACCTGTAAAGACTGATAAAAGAAGGTGGGGACTCCGTTGCGGAGTCCCCACCGTTTTTTTTGTTTATAACTCAAGTTTCGGTAGTTCCCTTCACCTGTATGCAAGGCCTTTTTCGCTCGTAGGGACATAATCTTGTTTTTGTCCGCAAGCGGAAATTACCATCTGTGGGTGCGGACAAATACAAGAATATGTCCCTACAGTAGGCGGTTTCCGTACTTCCGAAACTTGAGTTTATAGATTGACCTTGACTTTCTGGAGTACGTTGTCGGCACTCGACGGGCCTGCCATCAGTAGGTACTGGCCGCGTACGAATCGCATGGTGTTAGAGTTGGCATCCCAGGTTTCGAGGCGCTGGCGAGGCAGGGTGATGGTGACCGTGCGCTCCTCGCCGGCCTTCAGGCTGACCTGCTGGTAGCCGCAGAGGGTCTTCAGCGGGCCTTCCTTGTCGGCAGTGCGGCGGAAATAGAGTTGCACCGTCTCTGTGCCGTCGGCTTTGCCGCTGTTCTTCACCACTATGCTGGCCTCTATATCTCCGTTGCTTGTCTTCCTGACTTTTAGGTTCTTAAATTCAAAAGTTGTGTAACTCAATCCGTGACCGAAGGGGAACAGTGGCTCGCCTGTGAAGTAGCGATATGTGCGGTTTTTCATCCTATAGTCCAGGAAGTCGGGCAAGTCGTCGGTACTGCGATAGAACGTGACGGGCAGTTTGCCACTGGGGTTGTAGCGACCCGTCAGTACGTCGGCCAGTGCTGCACCGCCCTGCTCGCCGCCATACCACCATTGCAGGATGGCATCGCAGGTTTCCAGTTCGGGCACCATGGCCACGGCACCGCCCGAGCAGTTGACGAAGACCACCTTCTTGCCTGCCTCGTGCAACCAGCGCAGCACGTCGCGCTGGGCCTGTGGCAGTTCAATACTGGTACGATCGCCGCCACGGAAGCCGGGCTCGTTGACGCGCATCTCCTCGCCCTCTAAGCGGGGCGAGATACCGCCGACGAAGACAACGGTCTCGGCCTGGCCCACCTGTGACAGCAACTCCTGCACCGTAGGTACGGCCTTGTGCTGGATGTCGAAGTTCAGCGCTCCATAGCCCAACTCCTGCACATAGTCTATCTGTATGCGGTAGTGCTGGCCGGCTTTCACCGCCAGTTCCTTCTGTTCACCCTGAATGCGATGGCGCACTTGCCATATATTCACCAGCGTGTCGCCGTTGACCAGCAGGCGAATCTTGTCGTCGCCGCTAATGGTGAAGAGCAACGTTTCGTCGCGGGTAGGTATGAACGTGCCGTCGAGGCGTGCTGAGAAGTTCTCGAGGTTGACACCCGGCGCGAAGACGGTGTTGCCGCCGTTGCTCAGTTTTACGGGCTCGGTCAGCGTGACGGTGGCGGCGGGGGTACCTGCCATGTCGGTATTATTATAATAGGTGGCCTGCATACCTTGGTTGCCCAGCGGCGCGCGTATTTCGCGGAAGCGGCTCTCGATGGTCTCGTTGCGCGTCAGGCCGCAGCCCTGTACGTAAGGCACGTCGCCTAGCAACCGGCGGATGCCCTCCATCGCAGTGACGGTCTTTGTAGGATAGCCGGCATAGTTGCCCCATTGCATGACGGAGTCGTTGGCGTTGGGACCCATGACGATGATGCTGGGGGTTCCGGATAGGGGCAGCACGCCGTTGTTTTTCAGGAGCACGATGCTTTTGCGGGCCATGTCGAGGGCCAGTTGCTTGTGTGCTGCCGATGCCACGACACTCTCGGGAATCTTGGTCCACGGTACAATGTCGTCGCTGTCGAAGTCGCCCAACTCGAAACGGGCGACGAGCAGGCGGCGCAGCGAGCGGTCGAGGTCGCTCTCCTTGATATCGCCGCGGCGCACGGCCTTGGGCAGATGGCGATACTCAGAACCGCACTCCACGTCGGTACCGGCCAGCACGGCCTGCGCCGATGCCTCGGGGCTGTCCTTGGCCGTGTTGTGCCAGCGGGGCAGGAAGTCGCGGATGGCACCGCAGTCGCTGGTAATAAGTCCCTGAAAGCCCCACTCATCGCGCAGGATCTGCTGCTCGTAGCGCTGCTGGCTACAGCACGGCTGACCGTCGATGCGCTGATAGGCGCACATCACCTCGGCCACCTCGCCTTCCTGCACCAGCGCATTGAAGGCGGGCAGGTAGGTCTCCCAGAGGTCGCGCTCGGGCAGACTCTCCACGTCGAAGGTATGGCGGTTCCACTCCGGGCCGCTGTGTACGGCGAAGTGCTTGGCACAGGCCAAGAGTTTCTTGTAAGCCGGAGTGCCCGGATGTCCCGGAGATCCCGGAGTGCCCGGATGTCCCGGGTTTCCCGGAGTGCCCGGCCCTTCCATCTGTTTGCCGTCGTAGGTGTAGCCCTGTAGCCCGCGCACCACGGCGAGACCCATGCGCGAGGTGAGTAAGGGATCTTCGCCGTAGGTCTCCTGACCTCTGCCCCATCGCGGGTCACGGAAGATATTGATGTTTGGCGTCCAGAACGACAGACTCTGGTAGCGGCCGATATTGCCCGATGCCTTGGCCTGCCGCGCCTTCACACGGGCCTCGTCGCTCACGGCAGTAAAGACGCGGTGCAGCAGCGCGTCGTCCCACGATGCGGCCATGGCCATCGTAATGGGAAACACCGTGGCATAGCCGTTGCGTCCCACGCCGTGCAGTGCCTCGTTCCACCACTGGAACTGCGGAATGTTCAGTCGTTCAATGGCAGGCGACGTGTCCATCATCAACTTCACTTTCTCTTCCAGCGTCAACCGCGACAGCAAGTCGTCGGCACGCTGTTCGGCCTTCAGTTGCGGGTTCTGGTACGGCAAGGTGGTGGTCTGTGCTGTTGTCGGCAGTATAAGCAGCACCGCCAGCACTAATAGCAAAAACATTTTTTTCATTGCTTTTATAGTTTAGTCTTAATGAAGTTTATTTCCGTGCAAAGATACTGTTTTTTTCTCAATCCAACAAGCAATCAACACCTTTTTTCGAGGCTGTTGCGTTAAATAACAGCAAATTATTCTCTTATTTCATATTTAATAGTTACCTTTGCATCGTATTTTCAAAAAAACAACAGAGATGATGAAATTGAAAGTTTTTATTCTGGTAACAGCGTTTGCGGCTCTGTGGCATAGCGCAGCAGCCCAGGAGCAGGTGAACATGAAGTTTGGCAAACCAACCAAGGAAGAGATGCAGATGACGGTGTATGAGCCGGAACCGGAGGCAGAGGCCGTGGTGCTGTGCCGCCTGACCGATGTGGAATACACCGTGCAGTCGGTAGGATTCCTGGTTGACTACAGTGAAAAGGTGCGCATAAAGGTGCTGCAGGACGGTGGCGAACGCTTTGCCAAGGTCATCGTGCCTTTTCAGGAAAACATGTCAGTAGGAAATAATATCGGCGGGTCGAAGATCACGGCCATGTCACTGCCAAAGCCTGGCGGCAGTTCCAAGTCTTATTTCGAGGGCGAGGGTGTCTCGATGACAGAAGAAATCTTTGGCGCCGATGGCGACGAGAGCGTGGAAAGCATCAAGGCTACTGCCTTCAATATGGAAGGAAGCAAGGTGGTGAAGACCACGTTGAAGAGAAGCGACATCGTGAAGACCAAGATTGACGACCAGAACTATCAGATGGAGTTCACCGTGCCAAACGTGAAGAAAGGCACCGTGATAGAATATGAATACAAGATTCACAGCCAGTTGTTCTGGCAGTTGCGCGACTGGTTTGCACAGGGAGAGATACCGGTGGTATACGCCAAACTGGATATGAACATACCCAACTACCTGATTTTCAATATTGAGGACCACGGCATACAGCGACTGACCTACACCTGCACGATGGGAAGCCTGAAATTCAAGGTGGTGAGTGACCCGCTGGCTAATCCGATGACGGTCAACACCAACCACTATGTCTATGAAGGGCGCAACCTCAAAGGCATGCCAAGGGATAAATATGTGTGGAACACTCAGGACTACTGCGCAGGCATCACTGCCGAACTGAAGCAATACCGGCTGCCGGGCATGTCGCAGATGGACTTTGCCAGGACGTGGGAGCAGATAGACGAGATGATTCTCACGTCTGACGACCTGGGCATACACCTCAATGACCACAGCCCGCTGATTGATGCATTGAATGAAGCCAAGATCAAAGACATTGCCGACCAGCAAGAGCGGGCGGCCGCAGTGTGCAGGCTGGTGATGAAAAACGTGAAATGGAACGGTAAGTATGAACTGAGTCCCGGGCCTGCCGCCGAGACGCTGAATAAGCGGAGTGGTTCGAACGCCGATATCAACCTGCTGCTCATACAGACACTGCATGATGCCGGACTGGAGGCTGCACCCGTGATGCTGCGCGAGCGCACAAAGGGACTGATGCCCTATAATTTCCCCTCTATCCGCAAAATGACCACATACGTGGTTGGCATTATGCTGAACAACTCTACCAATGTCTTTGTCGACGCATCATCGGAAGGAGGATACCTCAATGTGCTGCCAGAGCAACTGTTGGTGGAGCGCGCTCGCATCGTGAGCAAGAAAAAGGTCAACCCCTGGGTGAACCTGCAGAAAGTGGTGCGCTCGCAGGCCAACACCACTATTGATGCCACGCTGGGCACCGACGGCACACTCAGCGGCACGCAGACCACCATACACCGCGGACTATCGGCACTGCACTACCGACAGCAAGCTGGCAAAACCGACGAATTCAGCCCGGAGGCTACCGAGGAAACAACATACGCCCGCCAGGGAGAGGTCAGCAATGGCACCATCAGCATACAGCCACTCACCTCACAACTCGTATCGCTCGTACCCTTTACTACCGACACCCGTATGATGCCGGTTGAGTTCCCGTCGGAATCATCACAGCAGGTAGTGATCAACATCACCCTGCCGGAAGGCTATACACTGGCAGAGGTGCCTCAGCCGGTCGTTGCATCGACACCCGACAAGGGCGTCAGTGGAAGGTTTGTCGTTACTCATTCGGGACGGAAGGTGCAGGTCACCTATCAGTTCAACATCAGCAAAATGACGCAACCTCAGCAGAACTACGACTCACTGCATGGTATCTTCGACATGTTCAGTAAGTGTGCTCAACAGTCGTTGGTATTCAAGAAAAACTGATATTTACCTGGGAGCGCGGGCGTCCTCGCCCGCATCGTTGGCGGACGAGGACGTCCGCGCTCCCAGACACAAAATCCCCGCCATTCGTGCGAATGGCGGGGATTTTGTGTGTATTGGTTGGTGGTTAGTTAGCGGCTTTCTCCAGGGCCTCTACCACCTTCTGGATTTCAGCATCGTCGGGCTGGAGTTCGAGCAACTTCTTCGAGTTCTCGTAGGCGGCCTTGTTGTCCTTGTTCTTCACGTTGAAGCGCATGAGGAAGGAATAGGCATCGAAGAGGCGGCCCTTGTCGGTGTCGTCGATAGTCTCGTGAGCGTTGATGAGTTCGATGAGGCGCTCGAAATAGGGCTTGGCCAGACCCTTCGACAGGTCGGCATCCATCTGTGCGTTGATACGTCCGCGCTGCCAGAGAGCATACTCCTCGGCATCGGCAAACTTCTCAACCAGCGAGGCGTATGTCTTGTCGGCCTCCATGAAAGCCTCCATCTTGGCATCGCCCTCAAGGGTACGGGCATAACTGTTCTGCAGGATGCCCAGTCCGGCCCAGTCGGTAGCGTCGGCTTCGGCTGCCTTCTCGGCGAGGAAGAGCCTGTAGGCCTCAATAGCACTGGGGAAGTCCTTCATACCTTTGTAGGAGTCGGAAATAGCCTTATGCAGGTCGGCATGGAGCGATTTGTCGCCCTCGGGCTGTGCGAGTGCCTCGCGGAACTTGGCGATGGCCTCCTCAAACTGTCCGTTGCCGTGGAATGCCTTACCATAGTTCTGGTAGTCCATGTCAGAGATGGTGACGCTGTCCTTATCAACCTTGTTGAAGAGGGCATCGGCATACTTCAGAGCCTCGGGATACATATTCAGTTCGTTGCTGCAAAGCATGGCGATACGGTTCAGCGTGCCGTTCAGGGGCTCCTTGGCCAGACCGGCCGTCACGATATTGAGGGCCTTCTGGTACTGGCGTCCGTGGTAGTTGGCCATGGCATATTCGATATAGTCCATACGTCCCAGTTTTTCCATGGGCACCTTCGAGAAAGCCTCGTCGGCCTTACCATAGCGCAGGGAGATATAGTTGATGTGGCCGATGAGGGCATCAACGGGATAGTCGGGGCGCACGGTACGCAGTTCCTCCAGTTTCTGTACGGCTCCCTCGGGATCTACCTTACGATAGATGAGGGCATACTTGCGATAAGGCTCGGGATTCTTCGGGTCGAAGTGGATGGCCTGCTCGTAGTTGATGGCAGCGTTGCCCGGGTCGTCTTTCTTCACGCAGATGTCGCCCAGCAGCAGGTAGGCCGGAGCAAACTTGTTTTTCTTCACTGACAGTGCCTGTTCTGCAAAAACTCTTGCATTGGTCGTGTCATCGGCCTCGTAGAGTGCGAATCCAATAGCACAGAGAAGGTCTGGATTCTTCTTGTTCTCCTTGAGGAAAGCCTTGATCTGCTTGTCGTAGTCGGCAGGCTTGTTAGTCACTAATTCTTTTACGGCGTTAACGTCGGCCATGGTGCCGAGTTGTGCCTTTGTGCCGAGGCTGCATCCAAACAGCAGGGCACCCATGAGTACATACTTTATTGTTTTCATTTTTGAATAATTATTGTGCAATAGAATAATTTTCCCTTTTCACTTTTCCCTTTACCCTTAATAAGCGGTGCAAAGGTACATAAATCTGTTGATACAACCAAAGGTTTTTGCAGGAATTAACCTTTTTGCACCTCCTTTATCTCCTTTACCTCCTTTACTCCTTTACTCCTTCCCTCCTCAACTACTTTATCTCCACATCCCGGACAGAGTAGTCGGCACGGGCTGGGAAGAGACCGGCATGGAAGAAGATGAGTTGTCCGGGATTAGGCAGCCAACAGAAGTTAGAGAAGGCACGGGGCACGCCCGTGCTGCGCGGGTCGATGCACAGCGCATAGATGGTACGTATGAAGGGGTAGTAGTTGTAGGCAATGTTATACTGGTCGGGCGTGTAACTGTTGACCTTTGTAGCCTCGCCTGCCCGACTGACGCGCATCACCTTGATGGTGCGGTTGTGGATAAGGTTGGTAGAGTCGCGCTGGTCGTCAAGCCAGATGCTGCCGACAACGCCGATGGCGTTCTCGTGCTTCTCCACGTAGTCCACCACTTCAGCACTGGTGTTGGCGGCCTGCACATTGCCTCCGTCGGTCTTGATGGCCTTGCCCTGCATGATGCTGTCGGCACAGAAGCGCACGGTGGCCGAGCGCGGATTGTCGAACACCATCTTGATGTTGCCCAGTTTCGACGTGGGGTAGATGTCGGTCCACTTAGTAGCCTCGCCAGCCATGATCTTACGGAACTGGTCGACGGTAATCATCGAGTCGGGGTTGGCCTTGTTGACGATGAGCGCCAGCCCGTCGTAGGCCAGGGCAATGGTGCGCGGGTTGTACTTCAGGTCTTTCAGCGTCTGCTCTTCGTTGGGTGTCAGCGCACGGGTGGTGAACACCAGCAGCACCTCCTGGTTCATCAGTTTCTCGATGGCCTCCTGCTCGCTGATGTAGAGCGGGAGGATGGAGTCGCGCTTGCTCTTCATGTGGAAGATGTCGAGTTCCTCGTCGATGACAGGCGAGAGGCTCTCATCGGCTGCGAAATAGCGGCACTGCTCCTGGTAGGCCGCATCCTGCTGCTGGTTGCCGCCGCACGAGGCAAGCAGGCCCAGCGTAAATACTGTTAATGCAATAAGTGTTGGTTTCATCTCTTCTGTATTGTTAGCAATTGAATTGCAAAGATAGGTATTTTCCGCGAACTGCACAAGAAATGTGGGGAAAAGTTTGCCGTATGGGGAAAATATTTGTACGCAAGCATCCGTAGTGGCAAACCAAAGCGGGCTGCACACAATATGAATTGGTGCAGCCCGCCTTTGGGTTATTATTTCAGGACTTTTAATCCGTTGTTACTTGATTACTGCAGACGGAAGGTGACGGGCAGCGTGAACTTCACACGCACGGCAGAGCCGTTCTGCTTACCAGGCACCCACTTAGGCATGGACTTAACCACGCGCACGGCCTCTTTGTCAAGTGAGGGGTCAACCGACTTGATAACCTTGACGTCGGTGATGGAACCGTCGCGCTCTACCACGAAGGTAGTTACCACACGACCCTGAATACCGTTCTCCTCGGCGATGACCGGGTACTTGATATTCTTCTGCAGGTACTCCATCAGGGCAGCGTCGCCACCATTGAAGTGAGGCATCTGCTCCACAACGTCGAAGATCTTGGTTTCCTCCACCTTTGGCGGAACCTCGTCCACAACTTTCTCGTTCACTTTCAGCACGTGCTCGGCCTCGTCGCTACCCTTGTCGTAGTCGATGGCACCGATGGCCACGTCGCTCTGTGCAACTTCATCCTGAGTCTTGGTGACCTGCTCGGGAGCATCGTCTTCCATTTCGTAGGCAGTGAACTTCTCAGAGTTCATCACCGTTTCCTCGGCCACCATCTGCTCGATTTCCTGGATATCATAGACGATTTCCTCGTCGTCCTTCTCTTCTTCAACCTCTTCCTCAATCTGCTCGAGTGTCACTTCGGTCTCGTGCTCTGCCTGTGCAGCGGCGATGGCCTCTGATGCCACGTTGACAATGAGGAATGTGGCAACGATGGCAGCCAGTCCGGCAATGAGTGCCAGCATGGCAAACAGGTTGCGCTTGTTGGTATCCTGACGAATGGCGTATGCACCGTAAGCCTCGTTTTTGCCTTCAAAGACGAGGTCAATCCATTTTTGGTCTAATAGATCTATCTTTGACATAGTTCTTTCCTTTTTAATGGGTTATTCAACTGTGATGCCGTTTTCTGTCAGAATCGGAAGGTCTTTTTCGTTGATTTTATCAATCACGTACTTACCGATACAGCAAATCTGCATTTCATCCAAAATAGTGACAAGGTTGTCGTAGGAGGAGTTGTCAAGAGGCTTGATGTTCACGGCCAGCGTGGGCACCATGTCGCTCTCGGTGTAGTCCTTCATATCCTTGTCTACCTTCTCATACTTAGCCTTTACCAACTCGTTGTTCTGCACAATGTCCACATGACCTTTCTTGATCATGATGAGGGCACGGTTGTAGACAGAGTCGTTGGCTTCCTGCTGCGACTTGGGCAGAGCGTTGAACCAGTTGTCAAGTTGCTGCTTGGCATCCATCAGCACCTTTGTAGGAGCGTGACGGTGGTTGCGCAGTACCTCGCGGATGCCTTCCTTACCCCAAGTAGTCTCCTTGAGGAACTCAGGGTTACCGAAGTCTTCCTTCTTGTCGATGATGTAGTAGTAGAGTTTGTCATTATCAGCCAGATAGATGGTAATGGTCTGCTCTGTCTTCGACTTATCCTTGTCTTCAGCAGTCATGTTGTCGTCCTTGGCCGGCATGGTCAGGTGCATGGCCTGAGGCTTAGCCAGTGACGTACACAGCATGAAGAAGGTAATAAGAAGCATCATCATATCCACCATCGGCGTGAAGTCGACGCGGACATTCATTTTTTTCTGCTTGCTTTCTTTTTTCTTTGCCATACTTATTCCTCCAATTTTTTATACTGTGTAACCAACTTGTAACGGCTCTCGTTAATGTCCTGCAATTCTGCAATGACCATCTTAACTGCACTGTAGGGAGTTGCCTTGTCGGCCTTGATGCAGATTTCGAGTTTGTTGGCGTGCTCGCCTTTCTCGGAATCATCCAGGTCGTTGTACCACTCCTTGTAGCCGCTCTTCATCGCTTTCACCCAGAGTTGGAACTCGCTCATCTTATCTTCGCGGTTCTGCAGGCTGTCGGTAGGGATACCGTTGGACTTCAGCAGTTTCACCTGTTCCTCGTGGGTCTTGTTAAGATACTCGGGCAGGTTCTTCACGGGAATACCAATCTGTGTCTCTGACAGGAAAGCCTTCTTCTGGTCAGGCGTGAGCGAGGTCTCGCGCTCCTTGAGCATCTGCTCGAGGGCTTTTTCCATCGTCACGGTTTTGTCTGTGGCCACGAGCACTCTGCCCTCGGGGTCGATAGTAATATCGAGCGTGGCAGATGACGGGACCTTCGCCATGGTCTGCGATGCAGGCGTAACGACCTTCACCACCTCATTCTTCACGAAGTTTGCACTCAGCATGAAGAATGTGAGCAGAAGCACCATCACGTCCGACATCGGCGTCATGTCGATCCAGACATCGTTCTTCTTAATTTTTATCTTACCCATAGTAGTAAATGTGTTAAAGGGTTAGACAAAATTAAGCCTCATCTGCGTGTGTAGCGTTGTAGGTCTGAGCAAGTGAATAACCAATCTCGTCCAATGCAAACGAAATCTTATCGATGCGGTTGGTGAAGAAGTTATAAGATACAACTGCGAGCCATGATGTACCGATACCGAATGCGGTGTTGATCAGAGCCTCAGAGATACCTGCCGACAGTTCCACGGAGTCACCGCCACCACCTTGTGCCAGAGCCTGGAACGACTTGATCATACCTACCACAGTACCGAGCAGACCAGTCAGCGTACCCAGAGTAACGATAGTAGCAATGATGGGGAGGTTCATGGTGAGCGTAGGCATCTCAACGGCGATAGCCTCTTCGTGAGCAGCCTGGATGCGTGCAATCTTCACTTCCTTCTTCACACCCTGAGCAGCGTCGGCCTCTTTGTAAGCCATCACGGTAGCGCGAACGACGTTAGCAACAGAACCACCCTGTGCGTTGCAGTGCTGGAGGGCAGCGTCGAAGTTGAGGGCCTTCAGGTCGGCCTTGATCTTAGCCAGGAACGAAGCGAGTTTCTCCTTACCGATACACTTGCTCAGAGCAAATACACGCTCGATAGCCATGAAGATAACGGTGAGCAACAGAGTGTGGATCACAGGCACGATGATACCGCCCTTGTAAATGGTACCCCAGATGTTCAGAGGTGCACCGGCGGGGTCGCCACCTTCGAAGTTGGCCGACTGACCAAAGTTCAGGAAGAAGTTGCAGAATGCGATACATCCGCAAATGACAATCACCCAGATAGCATCTTTAATACCGATGCTGCTTGTTGACTTTTTTGCTGCAGGAGCAGCTGCTTTTGTTGTTGCCATAATGTTTTGTTTTTTGTTTTTAAGTTATTAAAAAAGTATTAGTATAAAAATATTAGTTATATGCAAAAGGTAGTCAGTAGTAGCCACTGGCTTGGAGCCAATGCGCGCTTAGACCTCGCAAAGATAGTAAATAAAAGTTTACTTTCGCAGGGTTTAACTACTTTTAACGCTCATTTTAATGATTTTAGTGCAACAGCGATACGTCTCATGGCCTCTCGGATATTTTCATCGCTGGTTGCGTAACTCATTCGGAAGCAGTTCGGGTCGCCGAAAGCATCGCCGCCGACGGTTGCCACATGGCCCACTTCAAGCAGGTACATAGCCAGGTCGGTGCTGTTGTTTATCGTCCTTTTTTCTCCGTTTCCATCGTCTGTTTGGTTTGTTGCGTTGTCAACGCAACATACTGAACGGCCAAAGAACGATGAGCACTTGGGGAAGAGGTAGAAGGCACCCTCGGGTACGTTGACCTCCAGACCGGGAATCTCGCGGGCCAGGCTGACAATGAGGTCGCGACGGCGCTCAAAGGCCTTGCGCATCTCCTCCACACATTCCTGACTCTGGGTATAGGCAAACTCGGCTGCCTTCTGGCTCACGGAGCACGGGCCGCTGGTGTACTGCCCCTGCAGTTTGTTGCAGCCTTTCACAATCCATTCGGGAGCCGCGATATAGCCGATGCGCCAGCCCGTCATGGCGTAGGCTTTACTCACGCCGTTGACGATGATGGTACGCTCCTTCATGCCGGGGAACTGGGCAATGGACTCATGATGACCCACGTAGTTGATATGCTCGTAGATCTCGTCGGCCAGCACAAAGAGATCGTCGTGCTTTAATATAATGTTCGCGAGTGCGCGCAATTCCTCTTTATTATATACCGAGCCGGTGGGGTTGCTGGGCGAGCAGAGGATGAGCATGCGGGTCTTGGGCGTGATGGCGGCCTCCAGTTGCTCGGGCGTCATCTTGAAATTCTGCTCGAAGGTGGCCTCTACATAGACAGGCGTGCCGCCGGCCAGTAGCACCATTTGCGGGTAACTCACCCAATAGGGAGCGGGAATGATGACCTCGTCGCCGGGGTTCACCAGTGCCATCACCGTGTTGCACACGCTCTGCTTGGCACCGTTCGACACGAGTATCTCGCTCATCTGGTAGTCCAGTCCGTTCTCGCGTTTCAACTTCTCGACGATGGCCTTGCGCAGTTCGGGGTAGCCGGGCACGGGCGAGTAGCGCGAGTAGTTCTCGTCAACAGCCTGCTTGGCAGCCTCCTTGATATGTTCGGGCGTATTGAAGTCGGGTTCTCCGACGCTCATGTTTATCACGTCAATGCCCTGAGCCTTCATCTCAGAACTCTTTTGCGACATGGCCAGCGTGGCCGATGGTGCAAGTCGCTGTAAGCGATTGGATAATTGTGCCATTTTATTCAGAATGTTTCTTTCAGCCTGCAAAAGTAATCATTTTATTCGTTATAACGAAAAAAAAGTGACATTATTTTATTCAACTAACGCAAGTTTGGAGTAATTATTGCTTTCAATCGGTTCTCAGCGCACGCATAGCGTTGAGGACAGCGAGTACGGTGACGCCAACGTCGGCAAAGACGGCAAGCCAGAGGGTGGCGATGCCGAAGGCGGCGAGGATGAGCACGGCCACCTTGACACCAACGGCAAACCAGATATTCTGGCGGGCTATACTGATGGTGCGGCGGGCAATGCGTATGGCAGTGGCTATCTTCGATGGCTTATCGTCCATCAGCACGACGTCGGCGGCCTCGATGGCAGCATCGGAGCCAAGGCCGCCCATGGCAATGCCGATGTCGGCACGGGCCAGCACGGGGGCATCGTTAATACCGTCGCCAACAAACGCCAGCCACGGTTTCATACGGTTCTTCTCGGAGGATGGCCTCGGTTTTACACGGTTTGAATCGGTTTTAAGCAGTTGCTCAACGATTTCAACTTTCTGCTGGGGCAGCAGTTCGGCGTGATATTCGTCGATGCCTACCTCATGGGCTACATGCTCGGCCACGTCCTTGCGGTCGCCGGTCAGCATCACGGTCCTACTGACACCAAGAGCCTTCAGATGGCTGATAGCCTCGCGGCTGTCGGCCTTTATCTTGTCGTTTATCACGATATGGCCGGCGTAATTTCCATCTATGGCAACGTGGATGATGGTGCCTACATCGTGGGGACAGTCGTGCCACTGGGCACCGACGGCATCCATCATCTTCGTGTTGCCGACGCAGACCCACTGCGCACCAACTTTGGCACGGATACCTTTGCCGGCAATCTCTTCCACTTCGGTCACCTCGCAGCCGTCGGTGGCCTCGTCGGGGAAGGCGTCACGCAGGGCAGCACCGATGGGATGGGTGGTGAAATGCTCCACGTGGGCGGCCAGATGCAGCAGTTCGTGCTCGTTGCACAGGTCGGGATGTACGGCGGTGACGGCAAACTGTCCGTGGGTCAATGTGCCGGTCTTGTCAAATACTACGGTATCAACCTTGGCCAGTAGGTCCAAGTAGTTGGCCCCCTTGACCAGGATGCCCTTCCTCGATGCCCCGCCAATACCGCCAAAGAAGGTGAGCGGCACGCTGATGACGAGGGCGCATGGACAACTGACCACAAGGAACATCAGGGCACGGTAGAGCCAAGTGGGAAACGCCTCGCTAAATGACAAATGATAAATGAAAAATGACAAACAAGGCGGGATGATGGCGATGGCCAGCGCGAGGAAGACGACGATGGGGGTGTAGATGCGTGCAAACTTCGTGATGAAGGCCTCGCTTTGCGACTTATGCTCGCCGGCATCCTCTACCAGCCGGATAATCTTCGACACGGTGCTCTCGCCAAACGACTTGGTAGTACGCACACGCAACACACCGCTCATGTTAATGCAGCCTGAGATAACCTCGTCGGCCTCATTCACCTCGCGCGGCACGCTCTCGCCCGTCAGGGCCATGGTGTTGAGCGACGATGTGCCGCTGATCACGACACCGTCCAAGGGCACCTTCTCCCCCGGACGTATTACGATGATGGAACCCACCGTAACTTCCTCGGGACTGACATCCCCCATTTCTAAATGTGCAATGTCCGGTCGGATGTCCATGAGGTGAGCGATGCTCTGACGGCTCTTGCCCTCGGCATAGCCCTCGAAGAGTTCGCCTATCTGGAAGAAGAGCATGACAAACACGGCCTCGGGAAACTCGGTCTCGGCACCGGGCAGGAAGCCGATGGCGAGTGCACCGATGGTGGCTACCGACATGAGGAAATGCTCGTTGAAGGGGTCGCCGTGCTCAATGCCCTCCCACGCCTCATGCAGCGTCTCGTGGCCTATGAGCAGATAGGGTACCAGATAAACCAGCAGCAGTTGCCAGGTGGACAGAGCCGTGGTGTGTTCTATGACGACGGCGGCTATAAGCAGCACGGCCGTAATGCCGATGAGCCACAACTGGTGATGGCCGCCATGCTCGTGGTGGTGCTCGTGGTGGTGCTCGTGGTGGTGCTCTTCGCCATGCTCGTGGTGGTGCTCCTTTTGCGACGGGGAAACCGTCGCACACGAACAATCGTGGTGGTGATGGTCGTGGGACATAAGCGGGGGCGTTATGATCTGTTGGCCTTCTTGCGCTGGTCGTGGTCAAGGATAATCTTGCGGATGCGCATAGACTTAGGCGTGACCTCTACCAGTTCGTCTTCCTTGATATATTCCAGACATTCCTCCAGGCTCATGATAACCTTGGGGATGATGCGGGCCTTGTCGTCGGTGCCCGAGGCACGCACGTTGGTCAGTTGCTTGGCCTTGCACACATTGATGACCAGGTCGTTGTCGTGAACATGCTCGCCGACCAACTGACCCAGATAGACCTCCTCGCCCGGATCGATGAAGAACTTGCCGCGATCCTGCAGTTT
>JAEEGL016977147.1_pt1 | contig 18823 bp, 7 predicted proteins | sample 9134231 | NCBI WGS metagenome assembly JAEEGL01 (sample SAMN16246548, study PRJNA631951) | gut metagenome | biome: gut microbiome; feature: rumen; material: fiber-attached | host: Bos | place: Iran: Karaj | collected 2018-10 | reverse complement strand
CGGGCCGCGAACCTGCTCTCGGAGGCCGAGGCGAAACTCCTGATGAAGTGCCAGGAGCAGGCGCAGAAGACGTTCAAGGCGCTGGGCAAGTTCACGGGGAAACAGCTGGGGGCCGCGTTCAAGGTGGTGGACGGGCGCATGATGCTGAACGCGTCGAAGGGGGCGGGCAAGGCGTGCGAGGCCGCGATCCGGGCGCAGAACGACCTCTCCGACGTGCTGGCGCAGATCGGACGGCGCGTGGGCCACGCGGAAAACGCCCCTGAAGGGCTGGACGAGCGGCTGATCGACTTGCGCCAGGGGTGCGACCGGCGGGCGACGGAGATCCAGTCGCTGGCGTTCCGCATGAACGAGTTCGCGCTCCACGCGGCGGCACGCGGCGAGGCGGCGGACCCGAACGTGGTCGCCATCCTCAACGCGACGGCGGCGGAGCTGCTGCCGCGCCAGGCGCTCGCGATGCACGGCACGGCGGACGTGCTGGAAGGCAGGTGCGCGGCCGGCGAGTTCGCGGAATCGCTCAAGCCGCTCGCGGCGCGCATCGACGCGTTCGCGGCGAATCCGGGCGCGGGGATCGACGACGCGGAGCTGGCGGGAATCCGGGCGGACATCGCGCGGATGAAGGCGGCGGTCGAGTCGGTGCGGCGGGAGGGGATTCCGTCGGGCGGCGGGCGGATGATGGTAGCGAAGGACATCCTCAAGGGCATCGACCTGCTGCTCGAAAACGCGGGGAAGACGTTCGAGCGCGCGAAGGCCTCGGTCGCCGACGCGGTGCGCCGCAACATGTTCGGAACGGTGGAGGGGCTGCTGCACCTCGACGCCTCCCGCAGGGCCAAGCTGGAGGACTCGTATCCGAAGGCGAAGACGCTGTTCGCCGCGTGCGACAAGTATCTGGGCGACTTGAAGGCGTTCGTGGAGGCGTCGAAGGAGGAACCGCTGTCGCAGAAGACGAAGGACCTGTTCGGCGTGGCGTACAAATCGGCCATGGCCCTGCGCAAGGCGGCCCACGGCATCCCCGTCGAGACGGCGAAGATGTTGGGCGACGATGTCAACCGCCTGCGCGTGCGGGCGCGGGGGGCGTTCACGGTGCTCCGGGAGTTCTCCGAGTTGGCCCACCGCATCGACCGGTGGTCGACGGAGCGGCTGCTGACGGGCGCGGAGGCGCGGTCGGTGTTCACGGGGGAGATCTCCGTCTCGAACGCGGTCGAGGCCCGGGTGCGGGGGCTGCGCGAGACGGACGTGGACCCGGCGACGGAGCCGGGCCTGCTGGTGTCGTCCTCGAAGCTCGGCGCCGGCGGCGCGGGGGAGGTGTTCGAGCTGCAGTTCGCGGGCGGGAAAACCTGCGTGTTCAAGGGCGAAACCGAGGGGCGCGGCGGGCTCGCGATCCTGCAGGTCGGCAAGGGCGCCGCCTACGCCGCCGCGCAGCAGGCGGTGCAGCTGAACCTCGCCTCGCGGGCGGTCGCCGACCACCTCGGCGTCGGCGGGCGCATCGTCAAGTACTCCGTCGGCACCCACCGGGGCGCCTTCGGGATGTTCATGGAAAAGGCCAAGGGCATGGCCGTCAAGGAATACCGCGACGACACCTCCAAGGCGCCGCCGGGCGGACTCTCCGCCGACCAGATCCGCCGCCTCCCCCCGGCCGAGCGCAGGCGCGTACGCAACGAAATCCGCCGCCAGCTCAACCAGCTGCAGTGGGTCGACGCCCTCACCGGCCAGCTCGACCGCCACCACTCCAACTACTTCATCTTCGTGGACGCCCGGACACACGAGGTCACCGTGCAGGGCATCGACAACGACGCCTCCTTCTCCACCACCGTGGAGGGGCCGGGCAAGTTCGCGCTCGACGAGGAACGCACCGCCACTTTCAAGGAATCCCTCGGCAAAATCGCCCTCTGGATCAACCCGCGCAACCCCGAGGCCCAGAAAAAGGCGCTGCTCGCCGACCCGGGCATCCAAGTCCGGGAGGGCGGCACGATCGCCGTGGACGTCGCCAAGGTCCAGTCGCCCGCGCTGCTCGCGTGCCTCAAGGAGGCCACCGGCGCGCAGAGCGCTTCCCTGCCGACCCACATCGACCGCGACATGTACAACGCCCTCATGGAGCTGAAGAACGACCCCGGGAAACGCCAGGCCTTCCTGGACGACTTGCGCGACCGCCTGCAGCCCGCCGCCTTCGACGCGCAGGTCAAGCGCCTCGACGCCGTCATCGCCCACGCCGAAGCCCTCGCCCAACAGGGATGCGTCGTCGATTCCGGCAAGTGGGAGGACATCGACGAAGGCGCCCGCCGGACCGGCGCCACCGTGAAGGTGACCAACTCCTCGGGCAAGAAAGTCGCCCTGGCCGACCGCCAAGCCATCCAGGCCTCCCTCCTCCTCTCCCGTTCCTTCTACCACCGCGACCAGCTGGCGGACATCTTCTGACGCCCCCGGCAAACGGAAAAGAAGCGGCGCGGGAGCGCCAACCACCGAATTAGAGCATTTTTAGAAATAGTGTAGTCGTTTCCGGGAGGACCGCGCTTCGTCGCGGCCGTGTGCAAGGCGCGCCCCTGGATCGTCCTTCTTGTGTCCTCCGGGCTCGGCCCGGACGAAGCCGGGCTCCCAGCGAGGGCTGAAGCCCGAGCCGCGTTCTCCCCCCGGCGCTGCGCGCGCAGTGACGAATGACGAGTGACGAGTCACGAATGGGGGGCGCTGACGCGCCAGGGAACGAGAAGGGCGGCGGGGGAAAGGGGGAGGGGGTCCGGAATGCCGGAATGCCGGAAAACCGGGCCAATCGGGGGCCAAACGGGGACAGACCCCGTTTGCAGACCCCGTTTGGAGGATCGGCGCGGGAGCGCCAAACCACCCAACCACCCAACCACCAAACTACCAAACCACCCAACCAGCCCAACGCAGACAGGCCCAGCCCAGCCTTATGGGCTTTCGCGGGGCGTCAGCGGGAGCGGCGGCGGGCGGCGAGGAGGGCGGCGCCGAGGAGGAGGAGGGAGAGGGTGCCGGGTTCGGGGATGGAGGTGTTGTTGCCGGAGACCGCCAGGTTGTCGAAGGCGATGCGCTTGTCGCCTGTCGCCACCACCGCGATCGCGGAGACCGAAGACGCCGCGACGGTGAGCGACGCCGGGTCGAACATGGCCGCCGCAGATTGGTCGAACGCCGACAACGTGAACGAAAGCCCTCCGGTCACCTTGGACCATGTCAATGAATAATCCGTAAAGCCGGAACTCGCTTCGTCGCTCAGAAGGGAATAGGACTGCCCGCCGTCGGTGGACCAGACATAGCCGACGCCCGGATAACCCGACGTGACGGTCTCCGAGCCCAAGCCCCAGCGGAGCAGCTCGCCGGCGGCTTGGCCATTCCTCGTGCCATACACGGCAAATCCGAGAAAATCCACGCCGAAGTCGTTCCAGGAATGCACGCTCATTTCGCCGTTGGCGAGCGGAAAAGCCAGCTCGCGGCCGACGATGACTTCGCCCATTTCGCTCTTGGTTTCCAGAGCCATGGAGGGCGCTTCGACCTTGCACGCCGCCTCCAGGTTGCCCGCCCCCTGGTAGGCCGTCCACGCGCCGGACCAGCCTTCGCCGCCAGTGCCGTTGAGCCAGGAGTCCTGGCCCTCGTAATTGGCCGAACCGTCGCTGGCCTGGAGGGACGCCTCACCTTCGCGGGGCGCGTCGCCGTTGCGCCGCACTAGATTTGCGCGGCCGAAGGCCGCCACAGGGAAGACATTGGTGACGGACTCAAAGGCCTCTCCTTGAATAGGAAGGACGTCGGAAGGATTCCACGGGGTCAGGAGCCCCGCAGATGCCGCCGTCGCCCACAGGAGCGCGGCCGCGAGGTGGATGGCTGAGATGGAGGGTAGTTTCATGGTCGTTGGCGCCATCCGTACGGATGGCTAAGCTGAGTGTAGCGGTTCGGCGTGGGAGTGCAAGTGATTTTTTGCTAGGCCTGGAAACTAGGCCCCCTAGGCCCTCTAGGACAGCTAGAAACCTAGATTTCTAGGGGAGGGCCACGCTTTCGCGCGACCTGGCCGCGGGCGAGCCGCCCGCGCCCCCAGGGGGCTTGTGTCGGGGAGCGAAAGGGGGGGTAGGGGGCAAAAACTCAACTGGGGGTGTAAAGATTTTCTTGCATGGGTGGGGGGAGGGAATGGTATGTTCGGGGCGTAGGTAGCAAAGAAGGGACGGCAGGCATGAAAAGGGCTTTTTCCGGGATGGCAGTGGCGGCTGCGGTGTTGGTGTGGGCGACGGTGGCTCATGGGCAGGTGACGCTGACTCAAACCGTCAAGCTGAACTACGGCTGGAACGCGGTGTATCTGGAGGTCGCGCCGCTGACGACGCTGGCCGAGACGTTCGCCGACTGGCCGGTGGACAAGGTGGGCCTGTACGACCCGGCGGCGTTCCTGCCGATGCGTCAGTTCGGCGACGGGGCCGGGGATTCGCTGGGCATCACCTTGAACCCCATCGCGACGTGGTACCGCGACTATCCCGAGGCGAGCGACGCGGAGGTGCTGCCCCCCGGGACGGTGGCGCTGGCGTTCAGCACGAACAAGTCGGCCACGACGCTGCGCATTCGCGGGGTGCCGGCCGCCCCGCGCACCACGTGGCACGTCACCGGCGCGAAGGACCCGTACAACTGCATGGGCGTTTCGCTCCAGAAGGGGGCCACGACAACCGCGCCCGACTATCTGGAGGGGTTCCCCGGTTCCCAGCGCCAGGAGTACTACCGCTTTTCCGGCAAGCGCACCAACGCGGCGCCCACCCTCGCGTTCATCTACCCGACGACACCCATCTCCGACGGCGAGGTCCTGCTGGTGGCCTCCGACCGCATTTCGGACTGGTCGGGAACGCTCTTCGTCTCGCCGATGAACGGACTGGATTTCGGCCAGAACGGAACGCTGGCGGCGCTGGAGGTGCGCAATGACGGTGCGGCGGCGCGCATGGCCGCGGTGGACCTGCTCCGCCCCGGCGACGTGGGGGAGACCGGCGTCTGGGGCAAGTTCGCGCTGCCGGATGCCGCGGTGAAGGTGCGCGACGTCTCCCCGGGCGAGACGAACCTGGCCTGGCGCGCGGCGGTGGAAGGCGGCTCGGCGCGGCGGGTCGCGGAGAAGCGGCTTGAGCCGGGGGAGAAGCTGAGGCTGGAGTTCGGATTGGACCGCACCGCGCTGCCGACGGCGGTGAAAGGTGACGACTTTGGCGCGCTGTTGCGCGTGACAGACGCCGACGGGGCCTCCAAGATGCGCGCGGACGTGCCTCTCGTCGGCCAGGCGACGGGGCTGGATGCGGAACAGACGGCCTGGCCGGCCGGACTTTGGGTGGCGGACGTGGCCTTTGACCACGTGCTCCCGCCGGGGGAGACCGTCGAGACGGAGACCGGCGGCACGGCGAAAATCCGCTTGCCCATCCACATCGACACGAACGGGACCATTCGTCTGCTGCAGCGCGTCGTGGCCGCAGGCACGGCCGACTCGGAGGGCACGTGGACCTACCGCCTCTACGCGGGCGCGGCGAACATCCCCGAAACGGCCTCCCAGACGTTGCGCCTCAGCGCGGTGACGTTGCCGACGGAGACGCCGGTCATCGAGGCGGAAAGCGGTTCGGGGTTCATTTCCGGCGACGTGGCGTTTGCGTTCACGGTGGCGGAGAACGGCGCGACTTCGATTCTACGCCACCGTCTGCATCCCCAGCACGACGGCCTGCGTTGGGATTTCTCGACTTCCGCCCCCTCCGGCGACCAGTTCGAGAACTACATGGGCGACGTCAAGCCCGAGACCTTCTCCGTGACGTGCCGCATCGAGCTGATGTTTGCCTTGGACGGCGGCGAGGCGGAGTGGAATCCCGAAGGGGCCAAGGCAGGGACGTGCAAGTGGGCGTTCTCGAATCTCATGCGGCAGGGCGACATCGTGCTCTCTGGCCCGATGGTCATCAAGAGGGTGTCGCCCATCGGGGAGATCGTGCTGAAGTGAGGGGGGCAAAAGCGGAGCGACACAACACTTATGAGCACGACCTGTTGGAAAACGACGCACAGGGGCCCGACGTCTGGGGGGAGGAAGACTAGGAGTCGTGCGCCTACGGCGGAGGAGGGTGCGCCATGAGGCTGGCTTGTTTCGACTATTCGCGGCCTTATTTCTATATGGTGACGCTCAAGTGCAAGAGGGGGCGGCGGGCACTTTCGGCGATTGTGGGGCCGGGGCGGTGCGAAATGAACGCCACCACGCGGGCGTTCGTGAATTGTATTCGGAATTTCCACTTGGGGTGCAGGGCCATTGAGCCGATCGGGTGCTTTTCGGTGATGCCGGACCATGTGCATTTGCTGATCAAGATCGCAAAAGGGAACCAGGTGGAGGGAAATGCGGTGCCGATGCGGCTGGAGACGGTTGTGGCGTTGCTGATGCAGGCGCTGGAGGGGCGGTATTCGGAGACGACGGGGGTGCGCGAGGAGCTGTTCGAGGCCTCGTGGCATGATTGGATTGTGACAAAATCGGGGCAGCTGGAGGCTTTCACGCGGTACATCCGCGAAAACCCGCGGCGGGCGTGGTTGCGGCAGCAGAATCGGCAATTTTTCACGCGCTTGGGGCGCGTGGCATTTGCGGGGCGCGAATGGTTTGGCTACGGCAACGCGGCCCTGTTGGAGCTGCCAGTGCTGGAGCCGTTCCGCTGTTCCCGCAGCTGGGCCGAGGACGGCCCGGAGTGGCGCCAGGCGCTTGCGAGGGCGCAACGAACCGGCCCCGGCGGGGCGGGGGTGGGAACGTTCATGAGCCCGTGCGAAAAGGCTTGCGGAAACACCGTTTTCCGCGCGGGCGGAGCCCTCATCGTGCTCGCGCCGGAAGGCTTCCCGGAGCGATGGCATCCAGGTCGCCCCAAGGAGGTGCTATGCGCCGCCGGCCGGATGCTTTTCCTGTCGCTCTACCCGCCGCAGGCCGCCCGCCCCGACAATGCCACGTTGCACCACCGGTGCCACGAAATGGGCAATTTGATTTTCGCCGGAGGCTCCGCCGCCGGCATCCCATTAAAACCATCAAACTCCGAAAGGAACATCGAAGCATGAAAACTGCCATTCGCCATACCATAGCCGCCGCGGTGCTAGCGATTGCCGTGTTTGCGGGAACAACCGGCCATGCCGCCCCCGCCTCCTTCGCCTACCAGGGCGTCATCCACGAGCTGGACGGCAAGGTGCCGGCCAACAAGAACCGCGTCATTGAATTCCGCCTTTACGACGGGCCGATGTCAACCGACGCGCTGTGGGGCCGTGCGTGCAACGTGTTGCTGGACGATAACGGGCTGTTCAACGCGCCGTTGTCCGATGCATCGGGAACGACGATCGAAGGGCTGCCGGACTCGAAATTGGCGGAGGTGCTGGCGCAGAACGGCGATACGCTCTATGTGGGGCTGACGGTGGACGGATCCTCCGGCGAGATTTCCCCGCGGCAGGCCATTCTGGCGGTGCCCTACGCCATCCACTCGGAAGACGCGGCGGGGGCAAGTGGCAATTTCACCGTGGCGGGCGAGGTGACCGCTGGCACGCTGACGGTGGGTGGCGCGGCGACACTGGGCGCGACCGAGGCGGCGAGCCTGTCGGTGGCTGGCAAGGTGGAAATCACTGGCGGAGAAGGTATGTTCGTCGGCCCAGGAACGATTCCCGTGGGCGGCATCATCATGTGGAGCGGCTCCGCCGATGCCATTCCCGAAGGCTGGGCCCTCTGCGACGGCCAGAACGGAACCCCCAACCTGAGCGGCAAGTTCGTTGTCGGCTACGACCCTTCCGACGCCGACTACAATTCCGTCGGCAAATCGGGCGGCGCCGCGACGGTCAAGCTGACCACCGATCAAATGCCTAAGCATACCCACAAGCGCTCCGTCAGGACCGTCGGCTTAGCAGCATTGTGGAATGACTGCCAGCAGGTCGCGTCGTTCGAGAGAAATGGCGGATGCGGGAGAGGAGAAAAGAACAATGGCGACCGAGACCTCGGCGAAAGTTCGTCTGCCGGCGGGGACCAGCCTCACGAGAACCGTCCGCCGTTTTTCGTGATTTGCTACATCATGCGGGTGAAATGACGCAGAGCGTCATTTCACAGTGACGAGTGACGAGTGTGCGCTGACGCGCAATGACAAGAGGCGACGAGAGAGGCTGAAGATGAAGGAGAGTCCCTTGAGGGAGAAAAGCATGGCGTTCGCGGTGCGAATTGTCGCGCTGGCGCGGGCGCTCCGCGAGGAGCGGAAGGAATTCGCTCTCGCCGATCAGATCCTCCGCAGCGGAACCAGCATCGGCGCCAACCTCGCGGAAGCGGCTTTCGCCCCCAGCCGGAAAGACTTCCTCAACAAGTGCAAGATCGCCTTGAAGGAATGCGCCGAAACCTGTTTCTGGCTCGACTTGTTCGTCCGTTCCGACCTGATGCCCGAATCCCGGCTCAACGCGCTCCGCGACGAGTGCCAAGAACTCCGCAAAATGTTGTCCTCAACCTGCAAGACGACCGAAGAAAGACTGGACCCATGAAAAATTCATCCTCCCACCCACTCGTCACTCGTCACTCGTCACTCGTATCTGTGCGAAGCACCCACTCGTCACTCGTCACTGCCCTCGTGCTTTGGATCGCCGCCGCTTCGCCGTTTGCGTTGGCCCATGCGCCGGAGTATGTCTTGGCCGGCGGCGGCGCGTCCTTTTCTCCCTTTGCGGCGGCGAGCCGGAGCGCGAGGGTGGACGGCGAGGGAACGACATTCGTGCTGGGGGTGCCGACGGCACCGACGCTGAACATCTCCCCGACCCCCGCGCCGGAGGACAATCCGTGGCTGGCGGAGAACTGCTGGCTGGCTCCGATGGGCATCTCGGCGCCGACGGGCGGGGTGTCGCAGGTGACGGACCCCCGCTATTCGCAGCTTCTCCTGACGTCGGCAGAGGGGGCGTTCGCGTTCGAGCGGAGCAAGCCGGACATCTACCTGGGGGATCCGCTGATGCCGCCGGCTGGCGTGGACTGGGCGGCTACCTACGCCGCGTTCCAGGCGTGGGCGATGAACGGCACGGATGGAGCGTCGTCGTCTCGCGAATTCCTCTTCGATCTGGACGGGCAGCGCGTGTTCGCGGTGCTAGGAGGCCAGGTGGTCTTCCCGTGGGTGTTGCAGAACGGGACGACGATGTCGCTGTCCTACAACGTCTCGTCTTCGTGCTCGGGGCGTCCGCGGCGCATCTACTGGACGGATTCGCCCTACAACGCGCCGGCGGTGGACCTGTCGGGCAAGTTCGTGAAATTCTTCGGGCCGGCGTCCTTACTGGAACCGCTCTCCGGCTCGGTGACGAACTGGCCGGGTGGCATCCAGCAGGTCGTCGACAACCAGATCGTCAGCGGCCTGGTGCTTGATCCATCGACGCACATGCTTTTCGCCCATGGCGAACTGCAAGGGCAGGTGGTGATGGCTTACTACGAGACTGGGACATTTGAGAAGATTCATCACGTGCAGGTGGTGGAGATCTGCCGGCCGACGGTCAATCGCATGTCCGGTGACATTGGGCGGGCGTTGGAACCCAATGGGCGTGGCTATCCCACGGCGGGCCTGCATGCGCGCCCCACGGTCGTGTCGGTCAATGACAACCGCGGCGACTACTATTACCACCATCAGGGACAGCAGTCCTATAGCCCCAAGCACGGCGATGTCTACCCCCTCCGTCCGACGACGGACTGTCCCTGGAACATGGAAGTCTATTGGATGGAAACGGACGAAATGAACGTGGACTGGCCGTTCGAGCTGGACCAGTACGCCTGTGACTGGCCAGAGGACACGACCGTGTTCGTGCGCGGCGACGCCAACGGCGACGGCGGCCGGCCCGTCTATGTGCCCACCGACTACACGGCGACCCTCATGAAGTATCAGGACCCGGAAGGCCATGCTCGCGCGGTGGAGACCGACGGGACCTTCACGACCACCGGCGAGGGGTTCTCACTTCTGCGGCTTACGGCCAACGACAACGTGTGGTTCGTGCCGCTGCGGTCGGTCTTGCGGAGCGACAAGAAATTCTTCACGCTGGAGGCGGACGACCTGCCCGTGGGGCGCGAGCTGGAGATGCGCGGCGGGGAGGCGGCCGGAACGGCGGGGGGATTCTCGCCACAATGCGATCCCTCCAGCCCCGGTTACGTCTACGAGGCGGCCTCGGATCGCGTTTGGAATCCCCACCTCTACCAGGCGCCGCATCCCGACAACGACGCCGCTTCCGCCACCAACGGGCTGGACGCGGCGTCGGGAGGCGACACCAACTCCTACGCGTCGGTGGTCTACACCGTGCGCCCAGGCACCGTCGAGGTGTGGTGGAACACGGTGATCCAGGAGGAGGACATGCCTTCTCCGCTGGTCATTCCGACGTTGCCGCAGGTCTATGCCACGCATTGGCCCAGGACGAACGAAGCGCCGCAGATCGTCCTGGCCTCGCAGCTGGGCAGCGCCGGCGAGTCGGTCTTCTCCCACAACGCTGCGATCTACCTCGCGGAAGAAAGTTCCGTGGCCAACCTCCCGCCCCGGCAATGCTTCGACGCTAAAAACGGCGGGACGCTGATGTTCTGGGTTTCCGCGGAGAAGGGAGTGGCCAAGACCGCCCCCGTGTTGGGTATTGAGGGCCAGAGTTCTTCTTGGGTCGAAAGTCTCGAGGAACTCGGTCTTGGGGACGACGAAAGCTGGCACCACGTGGCCGTCACCTTCGCCGACAAGTCGTCTATCCAGGAGTCTGTCATCTTGCAAGTGGTCTACGTGGACGGCAAGAAGTCCCATGAAAGGAAATATCCCGATTATCCCCCCGCCCTTCCCTTCGTCCCCGACCTCTCCGAGCCATTCGGCGTGACGCTCGGACGGTGGCGTTCCAACACTCCCGCCGCGACGGCTGGTCTCGCCTTCGGCGAAATCCTGCTCTGGAACAAGGTATTAACCGAGAAGCAGATTGCCGAGGAGATGCACAGGACGCACACCGGGCTGGAAAGCGGACTGAGAAGTTGCTACGTGTTCGTCGACGGGCAGGACCTGGAGGTGACCGGCAACGGGACGCGGCGCTTCACGGAGCGAGTGCAAGGCCGGATCTGCGGTGCCACCAACTGCCTCATGAAACTGCTGGGGCCGCCAGCCGTCGGGACGGGCGTCCTCGAGGCGGACGAAGGGACGACGCCAGAGGTGTACGTCCAGAACGACCCCAACGGTGTCGGCTACAACCCCAACGAAGAACACGCCATCGTACGGGCCGGGAGCGGCGGCTGGGTGGCGTGGGCGCTGCGGTGCGACCTGAACATGGAGACCTCCTCCGCGCCGGGCGTCCTGGTCGAATACTCCAAGGGCGGTCGCAAGGCCATGCAATGGTTCGGCGTGGTCGCCACCAACGCGGCTTATCCAAAGTTTTCCGCGTCCTGCGTCGCGGGCAAGGCGTTCCCCGGGCCGCACCCCATCGACTTCTTCGACGACCCCTGGTGTTCCAAGAACACCTGGGACAATCCCCCCGCCACCGCACCAACCTTCCGCGACCGCAAGGGGCAGCTCTGGGCCCGTTGCGCGGGCGATTCCACCAACCGCATGTACTACCGCAACCAGGAAGGCTTCGCCTATCCTTCCCTAGACCCCGCCAATTGGCCCGCCGTCAATGCCGAAATCCCCTGGCTCGCCCTTCTCTACAGAGGGCCCACCAACAACCCGCTTTCCGTCACGGCCAGGCCCCATCCCTGGGTTTGGCGTGTCGCCTGGCCCGAAAACGTCCCTCAGATGGAAATCGGCCGCACCCTCACCACCGCCGCCGACGGCCTCCCGGAAGTCTGGAACGCCAAGTCCTGTGCCATCATCTGGCCGCAGCTCCCTGACGAATGGACTCAGCTCTATCCCGGCACTCAGGTGGTGGGTTTTCACGTCACAAACGACGACACCAATCTCCCATCCACCAACACCATCCCCACGCTCATCGAACTGTTCGACATCACTAGCAACACCTGCACTTGCATCAGCAACGTGTGGCATTTCAACAGCGTCACCGGTGCCCTTGGCTCTCGCTTCTGGTTCGACCCCGACGCCGACATCAGCGCCTGCATTCGCCTTGACGGCGACCGTGGCAATAAGGGACACATGTTGGACGCCGCCGAGCGCGAGATTCTCAAAGCTGCCGTGAATGACGGCACCGTGCAAGACGGGATCACGAACACGGCGGCAAGGACCCTTTGGACCAATGCCGTCTCGCGGTTGCTGCTCGACAGCGACCTCAAGCCGCCCCGGGCCATCCTGTTCGACCCCACCGTCGCGCAAACCTCCGGTTTCGATCCCGCATACGGGCTCAGCATCGACACTCTTGTCTCCGTCTTCGGCATCAAGTCCGGGGCGGGCGGCCACGCCACGCTTCGCAAGGGCAAGTGGTATTTCAACGATTTGCCGCCGAACCTCGCCTCCCGCTTCTATCTTGACACCACTGCACCTGTCGACTCCTGCTTGAAGCTCATCGGTGAGCGAGAGGACAATCCCGGGGGTGTTTCCCTCCTCCACGTCAACGTCCTTTCTCCCAGCGAGCGCGAAAGCATAGCCCGTCTCGTGGACGACACTGCCGAATTAGAGGACGCCAAGACACTCTGGCGCATGGCCGTCTCCAACCTTGCCGTCAATTCCGCCTGTCCCAGCGTTCTTTCCTCGACGAACAACGAACCCGTCGTCACGTATACCCCGCGCGACCACTACGCGCTCTTCTCGATGGGGCAGAACGGATACGTCACCCTCATCGAAAACGACGCGCCCAGGATGATCCCCGCCGCCCAAGGCTTCACCAACCTTGTTGCCTCCGGCGTGTCCGATGGCGATCCGATTTCCATGCAAATCTTTGAGATTGTGCCAAAATACTACACCGGCCGGATCGTGACCCGCGAGGACCCGTTCAACCTGCTTTCCCAGCAGCTATCGGTCATCTACGAGGAAGCCTTCGCCGGCGATCCGGACGAATACGAGTTCGAATGGCGCAAGGCGCGCCCTCCCACCGACGGGCGGGTGCCCACCGACTTCGACGATTCCCAGGTCTACACTCTCAAGTTCCCGCTGACCAACGGCCTGACGCGGTTCGTCATCGGCGGCCAGGGAGACACCCTAGAGAACATGGTCAACACCTACTACGCGATGCGCTACCGGGCGGCTTCCAGCAAATGCCCCGCCTGGAACACCATGGGCAACGCCTGGAGCGACTGGACCGACCCGCCCGCGCTCGCCGAGGGCTGGGTGCAGCGCGTCCTCAACAACGTGACGCCCTTTGCCCAGCGCATGCGCGACTTCGAGGAAAACGAGGCCGAAACCGCCATTTCCATGTTGCGCCAGGCCGGCGCCCCCTACGAGGGCGACGTGGCGCTCAACCAGGACAACCTCACCTCCGTCGGTCTCATCCAGCTCTACGAAACGCTTCTCTCCAAGGCGGAATCCATGTCCCTCGCGCTCGGCATCGACGACAAGGACGCGAACAAGCAACTGCAGCTGGCCGCCGCCCGCCTCGCCGACCTCTATGCCGTGCTCGGCGATGAAGCCTGGACCGATGCGCTCAACCCCACCATCGGCTTTGGCGGCGACTTCCGGACGGAGTCGATGGACTACGGCTCGCTCTCCTCCTCGCTCTTCTGCTTCGACAATCAGGTCCCGACGCTCCTTGACGAGGAACTGGCCCTCCTCCGCGGCCGCACCGGCGAAAACGCCCCTTCGACCCACCTGTCCCCCTACTACAACCGCCTCGTCTGGAATCTCACCAAGAGTCCCGTCGGCGGCGAAGTCGCCTACATGGTCAACTACGACGTCACCGACGACGGCGACGGCGACGGGCTGCTGGACTACAAGGACGCGGCGCGCCTCTTTCCGCAGGGGCACGGCGACGCCTACGGACACTACCTGAGCGCCCTCTCGGGCTGGTACCGGCTGCTGCGCAACCCGTATTTCTCCTGGGGTTCGCCTGCGATGGGCGAGATGGTCGTGGCCGATTCCGTCGTCAACGTGGACTACTACGACGAAGCAAAATTCGCCAAGTCCGCCTACGACGTTGCCAAGACCGCCGCCCTCGTCGTGGACCGCACGGCCCGCAAGGCCATCCGCGACAACGCGGGCGCCCCCGGCGCGGGCTACCTTGACAAAGACTCCGACCACGCCTTCGGCTGGGGCGAATGGGCTAGCCGCGGCGGTTTTGGCGCCCTCGCCAACTGGGCCGTCGGCAACGCCCTCCTTCCCGAACAGCCCGACCCCGGCCGCTACTGGCGTCTCGCCTTCACCAACGGCGCCTCCCTCAAGGCCGAAGTCGATGACGACGACGCCAACGCCGTGAAGCTCTCCGCCAGGAATCCGTGGACCGTCGAGTTCCAGATTGTCGCCGACCCCGAGGCCGCTACCGGGGGAACAGTCTTCTCCGCAATAGGCCCCGACGGAGTCTTCGGGCTGGAACTGGGAGCCGATTCCTCGCTGACCGCCTTGAGTCTCCCCGTTGAATCCGTCATCCTGACAAACTTCTTCTACATGTATTCCTACACCAACGCCACGGTCGCCGAAGTTCTCGGCCCCATCCAGACCCTGTCTTTCCCAAACGGCGACGGCTCGAAGACCCTCGAGTGCAACTTCCTCTCCACGAACGAACTTCATGTCGTGTTGCCGGCCGGCTATGATCTCGAAGCGGAGCTTGCCGCCGCCGACGGCACCAACACCTGGCCCACCGCTCCGCAGTGGAAGGAATGGGTGCTTGCGGATTTTCGGGGCGAAGCCGCTGACCAGGAGTCCGTCGTCCCCTATATCCACTACACCACCCGCCAGGCCTACCGACCGGACTGGGGGCAGTCTCCCGTCGAAACGGCAGTCGGCAGCGTGCCGCGTGGTCAGAACATCCTCGTCGCGGTGCGCAACCCTGGCGGGGACGAGTCGAAGCCCGTTGTCACGCTCTTCGATGGCACTGGCGCCAAGATCGCCGAAACGGAGCTGGATTTCCCCATCGATCTCTCACCTTCCTCCCTCGCGCTCGGCGGATTCGATGGCGAAATCGCAGAATTCCGCGTCTGGAACGGCACGAGCCGCACCGACGCCGAGCTTCTCGAAAAGCGCGAGTGCGTCGCCAATTTCTCCAAGGATCTCGCCGTCTATCTGCGAACCATTTCCGACACCCCTGCCGCCACGCAGATTCCTTCCGACGTCTCCGACATCGTCTGGGAGCTTGCCGGAGCGCACTGGATCGCGGCGGAAGAATGTGGTGTGGAAATCGCCTTCGAGGACGAAGGCCTCGACCGCATCGACCGCTCCACCGTCCCCGAACTTTTCTCCCTTGCCGCTCTCATCCCCGACATCCAGTTCAAGGTGGACCGTCTCGACGCCGGCCTCGGCCCGCTCGGCCTCGCCAGCGGCGCCATGCCCTTCGACCTCACGCCCATCAACGCGGGGGACGGCGGCAAGACCCACTACGAGCAGATCCGCGAACGCGCCGGAACCGCCCTCGAAAACGCCCGCCAGGCCCTCGAAAAGGCCCAGGAATACGGTTCCCGCCTCCGCCTCCTCCGGGAGACCGAGGACGGCTGGGAGGCCGCCACCGCCACCACCGAACTGGAGACGAAGAACAAGCTGATCGAGTACTTCGGCTATCCCTACGAGGGCGACATCGGTCCCTCCGGTTCCTATCCGCAGGGCTATGACGGCCCCGACATCTTCAACTACGCCTGGATGGAGCCCCAGCTCTACGGCCTCAAGGACAATGAGGACGTCCAATCCGTCACCACCAACATCTACGTCCGCGACACCTCGAAGTTCCGCGACGGCCTCGCCGTCCTGCTTCCCAACTTCTACGAGACCAAGGACTACGCCACCTTCGTCTACGAAAAGTCCGCTTCCGGCCTCATCCTCAAGCCCGATTCCGTCACGGGAAAGCGCCGCGCACAGGGCAAGATCCAGGAAAAGATGGGCGACTTCCTCGTCGCATACCGCGATTTCAAGGACGCGCTGGGCAGCTGGGAAGGGGCCAACACCGCCTTCGAGTACCAGATAGGTCTCATCATCCGCGACGAAGTTTTCCACGAAATGAAGAATGCCGCTGTCGCACTTCAGAATGTCTATGCCTTTTATCGCTCCACTCAGAATGCCGTCCTCAAGGCATGTATCAACAACCTTGAGACCATTGCTAGCACGGAGGATAGCATAAAGAACACTGTTATTGCTTGCTCTCCCAAAATTTCTGGTGCCGGCACAACGGTCAACGTAGATCCCTCCTCCATTGTTGCCGCGGCGTCATTGCCTATCCACCTCGTGAGTGAATCTGCCAGAGCAGTTGCCCTCCTCACCGCCAAAAACGCCCTGATTTCCATTGATGCCGTTCAAACGGGATTCGACTTGGCAGTCTGGGAAATCGACACGCTCATCGAATACATGACTACCTTCGACAACTACTACGCGCGGGCCAAGCAGGCGGCGAGCGCGGTTTCCAGTGCGGCGACGGCGTGCCGGGACGCCTATGTCCAGCTGGAGGCCGCGCAGGCGGCGCTGGAGGCGGTCTGCGCCGAGGCGGAGCGGGTCATCGATGAACGGACCCTGGCCCGGAAGCAGGCCGCGAACGTCCTGACGAAGGCGCGCTACAACGAGATGTTCTTCCGGCTGGCGCGGAACAACGCGCTGTCCCGCTACGACGCGCAGTTCGAGCTGGCCCAGAAATACGCCTGGCTCGCGGCGCAGGCCTACGACTACGAGACGGGCCTGATTTCCTCCGACCGGGCCAGCGGCGAGGCGTTCCTGGCCCGCATCGTCGGCGCGCGCACGCTCGGCGAGTTCGCCTCCGACGGCACGCCGCTCGCCGCGTCCGACGCCGCCAAGGGCGACGGCGGCCTCGCCGCCGTCCTCGCCGAAATGGACGCCAACTGGCTCGTGCTCAAGCCTCGCCTCGGCATCAACAACCCGCAGCCCTACGCCACGTGGTTCTCGTTGCGGCACGACCTGTTCCGCATCTTGGAGGGCGAAAAGGGCGACAAGACGTGGCGGACGACGCTGCAGAAGTACGTGGTGGACGACCTCAACCAGGTGCCCGAGTTCGCGCACTACTGCCAGCCGCTCGCCGGGTCCGTCGCCGAAAAGGAGCCGGGGCTCGTCATCCCGTTCCCGTCGGTGATCGCCGCCGGGCTCAACTTCTTCGGCAACGCCCTCGAAGGCGGCGACGCGTCGCTCGACCCCACCTGGTACGCCACGCACGTCTCCGCCGCCGGCGTCCACTTCGTCGGCTACGACCCCGTGAACCTCTCTCGCACCCCCAGCGCCTATCTCGTGCCCGTGGGCGAGGACCGCATGAGGGCCGTCGGCGACCCCGACACCGTTCTTTCGTGGAAGATCGTCGACCAGACCATCCCCGCGCCCTACGCCATCGGGTCCACCCAGCTCGACGACCCCGACTGGACGCCGCTCTTCGACGGCAACACCGGCGGCAACGACCTCGGGGCCCGCATTCGCAAACACCCCTCCTTCCGCGCCTACTACGCCGGAACCAACGAGGCCCCCAGCGACGCCTCCCTCGACTGCACCCGCCTCGTCGGACGCTCCGCCTGGAACACCCGCTGGCTCCTCGTCATCCCCGCCTCCTCCCTCGCCGCCGACCGCGAATCCGCCCTCGCCGCCCTCATCGACGGCGTCGACGTCGACCGCGACGGCAAAACCGACACCCATGGCATCTCCGACATCCAGATCGGACTCAAGACCTATTCGACAAGCGGCAATTAGAAATGACGAATGACGAATGACAAATGACGAATGCCACCCTATGAGTCGTGCCCCTGAAATCATTGCAACCCTTCGTGAAAGAAAGGCCCGGTTTCCCATGAAAACTTCTTCTTGCGCAGTTCTCGCCGCTGCAGCCGCCTGTTTCCTTGGCGTCTGCGTCTTGCACGCCGCGCCGCCGGGTGCCGCAACGCCCTACACCTTCGTCGGCCGCGTCATGGACGCGGCCCACGAAGGTTTCGACACAAACCGCGTCTGCGTCCTCCGCGCCGCCGCAGCTTCCGGCGAGGTCCTGGCCCAGACCCGCACCTTCTTCCGCGAAAACACCCGCAACAACTACGCCCTCCGCGTGCCCGTCGCCACCGCCGAGGCAGACGGATTCGCCTTGCAAGGCGACCCGCTGACCATCACCGCCATCGACGACTTCGGAAAGGTTTGGGAAGGGGTGATCCCCGAATCCATCTGCGGCGGGGCCAATCTTGTCCGCGAAGTCGACATCGTCCTCGGCGAGGACGCCGACGGCGACGGCATCGACGACGAGCTCCTCGAACGGCTCCTCGCCCAATGGGAGGCCAGCGACTTCTACAATCCCGACGACACCTTCGACCCCAATGCCGACCACGACGGCGATGGCGTCTCCACCTTTGACGAAGCTTTGGCCGGCACCGACCCCTTCAATGCGGACGAAGTCTTCGCCATCACCGCCTTCGCAACCGGCACCAACGGCACCACCGTGACGTTCTCCACCGCCGCCGGCCGCTCCTACGAGCTCCAGACCGCCACGGACCTTGTCTCGGACGACTGGTCTTCCACCACTCCGCCCACCACCCTCGCCACGCCCTCCTCCGCCTTTCCCTCCACCGCCACCCTGTATCTCCTTCCGACCACCAATCAGCCCGTCTTTTTCCGCATCGTCACTGAGTAGCCCCCCCTTTTTCCGCCTTCTCATCGACTGCTATCGATTGCATTCGACTGCATTCGACTGCATCCCGGCACGGGGGGCGCCGGGGAGGTGACGGGCGGCGGGTCGGGTTTGGATATGGCCTAGATCAGCGACTTGTAGAGCTTGGCGAGGTCTTCCTCGGTGACGTCGCGCGGATTGCCGGGGCGGCAGGCGTCGACAAACGCCGAGTGGGCCAGGAACGGGATGTCCTTTT
>JAEEGL016437220.1_pt1 | contig 18823 bp, 17 predicted proteins | sample 9134231 | NCBI WGS metagenome assembly JAEEGL01 (sample SAMN16246548, study PRJNA631951) | gut metagenome | biome: gut microbiome; feature: rumen; material: fiber-attached | host: Bos | place: Iran: Karaj | collected 2018-10 | reverse complement strand
CGGTATCGATAATCTTTTCTTCGCCAGTAAAGAATGGGTGGGAAGCAGAAGAGATCTGTACCTTGATAAGTGGATATTCTTTGCCATCGGTCCACTTGATAGTTTCGTCGCTTTTCGCGGTGGATTTGGTCAAAAACGAAAAGCCAGCGGCTTCGTCTGAAAAGACGACAGCACGATAATCTTTAGGGTGTAAATCTGTTTTACTCATAATTGCTACTTATTATATCAGAGATTCTAAAAAATGTAAAGAGAAAAGGCGAGCTTAAAGCTCGCCTTCCGTCAAAGTATAGAGGTGATATCCATGACGATTTCGTCGATAAAGCCATGTTTAATAGCGTCTTCGGGGAGCATATAGTACTCCACTCTGACAAGAGCATCATATTCGGTGCCGGGCATTACGCTGTATTTCAAGACATGAGGTCTTACGACTTCGTTTTCGAAGCGCTCGTCAAACTTCATTTTGTCCTGAGCCTTGGAGCCGCTGTCAAAAGCGCCATTAAATCCATCATGCATTAAAAAAGTCATGTAAGGCAAAGAAAAACGCTTGTGTCCAGTAATACCGATTAAGAATGCCGTGGAACTCCATTGGCCGATATTGATAGTGTAAACCGGGGTCTTGCTTAGTTCTATTGCAGAAATCACCGAGAATCCTTCGCCTTGGTTACCGCCAGGGGAATTAATATATATCCTAATCGGCTTGCGCTCTTCAATAGGGATCCCGTGTTTTTCATCATAACGATTGAAGTCCATAATATCATCCACAATCCTAGTGCATACAGATACGTCATCGTATTCGTCATCATCTCCGACAGCGTTGATTGGACCGGTCAGATACAACCGACGGTCGTTTCTAGTATCTACTGCCACGTGATCAGTCAAATTGAGATTGTAATTATATTCAACTTTTTCCGGCATATCAAATAACATAAAATCACCTCCTTTTTAAAGTGCATATCCCACCTCTATGATGGGTATTTTATCAGATGGACTTGATTTTTACAAGCATGTGTGGTATAATAAGGGTATATACTATTTAATGAAACAGTTTCCAGGGGATTTCCTGATGCGAGGTCCTGGGAACAAAGAGAAAGGAAATCATATTATGGCAGTTGATGTCGATATGAAGGCTCTGCTCGAAGCTGGTGCACATTTTGGGCACAAGTCGAGCCGGTGGCACCCAAAGATGGCACCGTACATCCACAGCAAGCGCCAAGGCGCACATATTATCAATCTCGAAAAAACCGTAGAAGCACTTGAGACAGCGCTTCCGAAAATCACCGAGATAGCAAAGACCGACAAAAAAATTCTTTTCGTTGGTACTAAGAAGCAAATGAAAGAAATCGTCAAAGCTGCGGCTGAATCCGTCGAAATGCCTTACGTGACAGTACGTTGGGTTGGCGGCACCCTCACCAACGTTGAGACCGTGAATCGCCAGATTCGCAAGCTCAAAGATCTCGAAAAGAGAATGGCTTCAGGCGAACTAGAAAATCGCTACTCAAAGCTTGAGGTCCAGAGGTTCCAAGAAGAAATCGATCTTCTAAACGAACGCTATGGCGGCATCAAGAACATGAGCGAACAACCAGCTGCGATTATCGTAGTAGATGCAAACGAAGATAAGAATGCAATCAAGGAAGCTAACACTCTAAAAATTCCAGTATTTGCACTCACCGATACCAATGTCGATCCAACAAACATTGACTACGTAATCCCATGCAATGACGACGCAATCAAAGCTACTCAACTGGTCCTAGACTACATCGTAGCCGCTATCAAAGAAGGTAGAAAATAATTAAGTCTTAAAGGAGGCAAAAAAATGGCTGAAATCACAGTCGAACAAATCAAAAAACTAAAAGAGCTCTCTGGTGCAGGTTTGACCGATGCCAAGAAAGCCCTCGTCGAAGCAAACGGCGACTTTGATAAAGCGCTCGAAGCGATGAGAAAGAAAGGTTTGACCAAGGCTGAAAAGCGTGGTGACCGCGAGACTCGCGAGGGTCTAGTGGAAGCCTACATTCACGATGGTCGGCTTGGCGCGATCGTAGAAGTCAACTGCGAAACTTCTTTCGTAGCTAAAACTGAAGAATTCAAAACTTTGGCCCACCAAATCGCGATGCAAATCGCATCGATGGCTCCGCTCTATGTTTCTGAGGACGACATTCCAGAAGAAGCTAAGAAGGCTAAAATCGCCGAGCTCGAAGCAAACTTCAAGGGTCCAGAAAATATGAAGGAGAAAATCCTAGAAGGACAAGTAAAGAAAGCTTTCTCGGACAAGGTTCTGATGAATCAACCATACATCTTGGATGACTCCAAGACCGTCGAGCAGTTCATCAAGGAAGCGATTGCAAAGACCGGTGAAAATATTACCGTAAGGCAGTTCAAGAGAATCGAATTAGGGGTAACCGAATAAAAAAATAGCCCGAAAGGGCTATTTTTTATTTGCCAAATCTTCTACTTCTTGAGTCATATTCTTTAATAATGTCCGCCATATCTTCCTCGGTCATCTCGGGGAAGTATTTTTTGATGAACATGAATTCGGCATAGGAAGCGCGCCAGAGCATGAAGCCAGAAATTCTTTCTTCACCAGAAGTTCTTACCACCATATCAATATCTGGGATTTCTGGGTGATAAAGATGGGCGCGGATAGTTTCTGGAGTGATTTTTTGATTGTTCTCAAGTGCGAGGTTCGCGGCGTCGGCGATTTCTTGCTCGCCGCCGTAGTTAAAACAAAAACAAACCGTGATACCAGTGCAGCCACGTGTGGCTTCTTCAGCCTTTTCGATGGTTTTTAGAAGGCTTTTTGAGACGCGATTTTTGGAGCCCAAGATAAGCATACGAGCGTTTTTCTTGGCTAGCTTCTCGGCGTATTTCAAAATGCGAGTCTCGGCTAGTTTCATGATGTAGCTAACTTCATCACTACTTCGGCCCCAGTTTTCAGTGCTAAAAACGTAGAAAGTAATATATTTGATGCCAGCCTCATCGGCGGCGCTAACTAAAGTTTCGATGCTATCTAAGCCTTTTTTGTGACCTTCGATAGTAGGTAGACCTCTTTCTTTTGCCCAACGACGGTTGCCGTCGGCGATAATTCCGAGATGAGTAATCATATCTTCATAATCTCGTCAGATTTAGCTTTGAACTCGGCTTCGACCTTGTCAGAAAATTCTTTGGTGAGTTCGTCGATTTCTTTTTCGGCGCGTTTTTTGACATCTTCGCTCATTTCGCTGGCGATTTTGACAGCTTTTCTGGCATCTTCACGAACGTTTCTGATGGCGATTTTGGCGTTTTCGACCTTCTCAGAAGCATTTTTGACGATTTCCTTGCGGCGTTCTTCGGTAAGGGGAGGAATCGGCACGCGAATCACGCGACCGTCGTCAGCTGGATTAAGCCCAAGAGCCTGATCGGCACGGATAGCTGATTCGATAGCGGCGATATTAGCCGGATCAAACGGAGTAACTACTAGCATAGTAGCGTCAGCTGCAGTAATATTAGCGGCTTGGTTTAATGGCATAAATTGACCGTAAACTTCTACTTTGATACCAGAAAGCATGTCTGGGTGAGCACGACCGGTGCGGACTTTTTTCATTTCGGCCCTGAATCGCTCGATCGTATCCTCCATTTTTTTACGATCCTCTTTGATGTCAAACATAAAAACTCCTTGTTTATTATTTTAATTATATCACACTGGGGCTTTCTTTCGGAAAAGAAAGCCCCAACGAAAGAAACCAGGATTAAAAAGAAATCAGGCACATGTCCTGATTTCTTTTTTGACTATGATATAATGGTATCATGGATATTTTTCTAGGAATAGTGGTGGGGCTGGTAGTATTAATGATTTTGGTGATAGCGCATGAGTTTGGGCATTTTATTGCTTCAAGAAGAAACGGAGTAAACGTACTCGAGTTCGGGATTGGGTTCCCGCCAAGGGCAGTAGCCTGGGTTAAAGACCCTAAGACCCACAAGTGGCGCAAACTGAAGCGTTCCGAGTGGAAAGACGCTGACGTAGCCAAGGTCGTGGGGATGGACAAAAAGGCTAATCTAGCGGAAAAAGACAAGGCGCTTTCATCCGGCAAAACAAGAGAAAAAATCATCCAGGATGGTCTGATTTTTAGCATCAACTGGCTACCGATCGGGGGGTTTTGTCAGATGGATGGAGAATCAGCGGAAGACGAGAGAAAGGGGACTTTTGGCAACGCCAGTTTTTGGAAAAAGACCAAAATTCTCTTTGCCGGAGTTGCAATGAACTGGCTAGCAGCTTTTATAATTTTGACAGTGCTAGCCTGGACGGGAATGCCTACATTTTTAGACGGACAATTTACGATTGACGCGGATACCAGAGTAGATAGAACCCCGGTTAAAGTAGCCTCGGTGCGCGAAGGTTCTCCGGCGGAAACAGCTGGATTCGTCAGCGGCGATTACATCTTAAGGGTAAATGGGGAAGAGGTCTGGTACGGAGCAGACATTATAGATATCAACGAAAAACATATGGGCGAAGAAGTAAACTACACAGTATTAAGAAAAGGTGAGGAAGGTTGTAATTGTGACCAAGATTTGACTTTGACCGCCAAGCTAAATAGCGCAGATTCTGAGTATCTTCTGGGAGTATCGATGGAATCTTCACAATCGCTAGCTTATTCGACTTGGTCGGCGCCGATCGTAGGAGCAGGTTTGACGCTACAGATCACCGGCGAAACTTTTAAAGGGCTTGGGCAGCTAGTTTGGAATCTGATTAGTGGCGTAGGTAGACAATTTAGTTTTGATGATTCGGTGCGCGAAAGCGGGAGAGAAGCAATCAGCTCGGTAGGGGATTCAGTAACGGGTCCAGTAGGGATTTTGGGAGTTTTGTTCCCATCTTTTGTCACGACGGGGCCAGCTAACGTAGCTTTCATCGCAGCGTTAATATCAATTTCGCTAGCTTGTATGAATGTACTACCGATCCCAGCGCTAGATGGTGGAAGATGGGCTCTGATCGGACTTTTCAAACTCCGGCACAAGAGACTCACCAAAGAATTAGAAGAAAAAATCGTGACAAGAGCTTTTATGGTGCTGCTTGGACTAATCGCGATTGTAACAATCCTAGATATTACGAGGTTTTTTAGATGAAAAAGGGGGAGGATGCTAAAAAACGAGGGTGGCAAACGTTTTTTGGGATAGTTTTGACGCTGGGGTGGATACTTATTGCTTTGATAGTTCCGCAAATTTTGATCGGGCTTCTTATTAGTTACACTTTGCCGGTAGAGATACTAAATTCGCCGATCACAACTGCGACTTTTTCACTAATTTCTTATATCGTGAGTCTAGTTCTAGTGATTTATGTACCGACCAAAGTACCAAAGATAAAAGATTTTTTAAAGTCAACCAGGGAGAGACTAGGAATCACTGGACTTCCAACCTGGACAGATATCGGGCTGGCGCCGATCGGATACATTGCGACGCTAATAATTTCAGCAGGACTCACAGCACTTTTTTCACTATTTCCATGGTTTAATTCTGGCGAATCACAAAATTTGGGCTATAGTTTTTATATGCAAGGCTTTGAGCGAGGCATCGCTTTTATTGAGCTTGCGATTTTGGCGCCAGTGATTGAGGAGTTGATTTTCCGAGGGTTTTTGTACGGTAATTTGCGTGTCAAAATCCCAAAGTGGGCAGCAATTCTGATAGTATCGGTACTTTTTGGCGTGGTGCACTTGCAGTGGAACGTAGGAGTGACAGTGTTTGCGATGTCAGTAGTATCGTGCGGACTTCGCGAAATCACCGGAACTATTTATGCAGGAACTTTAATGCATATCATCAATAACACAGTGGCTTTTTACCTACTATATGTGGTAGGTATGGGGTAAATGTGATATAATTTAAGATATGAGACTTTCTAAAACTTTTATCAAGACTTTGAGGGCGGCACCAAAAGATGAAACAGCCCAGAACGGCGCGCTTTTAACGCGAGCTGGTTATATTCATAAAGAGATGGCTGGAGTATATGATTATTTACCGCTAGGGGTTCTAACTATTGAAAAGATCAAGCGGATTATTAGAGAAGAACTAAACGCGATTGGTTGCGAAGAAGTACAAATGTCAGCTCTCCAGAATCCTGAACTCTGGGAGGCGACAGGGAGGTTTTCTGACCAAGAAGTGGATATTTGGTTTAAGACTGAGCTATCTGCCGGCGGAGTACTCGGGCTAGCGCCCACACACGAAGAACCAATGGTGAATATGATGAAGAATTACATTTCATCATACAAAGATTTACCTTTGTACGCTTATCAATTCCAGACTAAATTCAGAAATGAACTCCGGGCCAAGTCTGGGATCATGCGCGGACGCGAATTCTTAATGAAAGATCTATATAGTTTCCATGCTTCGGAAAAAGATTTAGATGAATTCTACGCTGAAGTTGAAAAAGCCTATGCGAAGATTTTTGAAAGATTAGGGCTCGGAGACTGCACTTATGAAACTTTCGCTTCGGGCGGGATTTTTTCCAAGTTCTCGCACGAGTATCAGACTATTTTGCCAGTAGGTGAGGACACGATTTATTATAATAAAGACAAATCTTTAGTTCTAAACAAAGAAGTGTTTACCCCAGAAGTATTGGCGGATTTTGGAGCCAAGACCGAAGATTTTACCGAAACTAGAGGTGCTGAAGTAGGCAACATCTTTAAACTAAAGTTCAAATATAGCGAGCCTTTAGGATTAAAATACACCACCGAAGACAACAAATCTGAGTTTGTCTATATGGGCTGCTACGGGATTGGTGTATCACGCGTGATGGGGGTAATTGCAGAAAAATTTGCCGACGATAAAGGTTTGGTCTGGCCAGAAAGCGTTGCGCCATTCAAATATTACCTCGTAGGGATTGGCGAAAAAGGCACACTTGAGGCAGAGAAGATTTACGCCAAACGTCAGGACGAGATTTTGTTTGACGATCGCGATGTTCGCCCGGGTGAGAAGTTTGCCGATGCTGAGCTGATGGGGATACCTTATCGGGTAGTAATTTCTGACAAAACTTTAGACAAAAATGCCGCTGAGGTAACAGATCGCGCGACGGGGGAGAGCAAAATGGTTGACTTGGATAAACTTTTCGTGTAGAATATACATAGTATTTATAGTGGAGTAATTATGAACAAAAAAGAGATTCATTTGACTGCTGATGGCAAAAAAGAACTGGAAGAAGAGCTGAAAACCTTGATAGCGAGAAGACCAGAGATTGCCGAAAAGATCGCCACCGCAAGAGCGTTTGGAGATTTGTCAGAAAATGAAGAATATAGCTCGGCTCGAGCTGAACAAAAAATGGTAGAAAATCGGATTCTGGAGATTCAAGATATTCTCAAAAACGCGAAAGTGATTCGAGCTGGCAAGAAAACTACTGTAGCGCTTGGCGCTAATGTAAAGATCGACCTTGACGGTCGCAAGCTAGAATACACTGTAGTCGGGGCGACTGAGGCCAACCCATCCGGTGGCAAAATCTCCAACGAATCACCAATTGGTAAAGCTATCATGGGTCACAAAGAAGGTGACACGCTAGAGATGAACGGACGTAAGATTAAGATAGTTTCTATTAGCTAAAATTATATCTTTATGGTATAATAATCTTATGTTACTTGAAGATTACAGAAACGAAAGATTAAAGAAGCTAGAAACCCTGAGAGAACGCGGGATTAACCCGTATCCATCGAAGTCTCTTCGCAATACTTACATTTCGGAAGTTTTGAATCATTTTGACGAAAAACAGGGGCAAGAAGTGGTGGTAGCAGGGCGTATCGTGGCGATTCGGTCGTTTGGCAAATTGGTATTTTTGAAGTTAAAAGATATTAGCGGCGAAGTCCAAATCTTTATGAAAGCCGTACCCGAAGAAACTCCTAACGGGCTTCTTGGTGCGAAGGACGTGAAGCTACTCGATACTGGTGACTTTGTCGAGGCGCGTGGAATAGTAGATAAGTCGCAAACTGGTGAGATTTCGGTATTTGCTAATTTTGTGAAACTTCTGACCAAAACCCTTAGACCTTTGCCAGAAAAATTCACCAATAAGGAAGAACGCTACCGAAGGCGCTATGTAGATATGAATGTCAACCCAGAGGTGCGAGAAAGATTAGTGAGGCGTTCTAAGTTTTGGCAAGCGACACGTGATTTTATGAATAAACACGGATTTGTCGAAATAAATATCCCGGTTCTAGAGCACACGACTGGCGGGGCAGATGCGACCCCATTTGTCACCCACATGGACGCTCTAAACGAAGATTTTTATCTTCGAATTTCACATGAGCTGCCTTTGAAGCGTCTACTTGGTGGTGGTTTTGAAAAAGTTTACGACATTGGCCCACGTTTTAGAAACGAAGGCATTGACGACGAACATTTGCCGGAGCATATCGCATTTGAGGCGTATTCGGCCTACGAAAATTACGAAGACGGCATGAAATTTTATGAAGAAATGATGAAATACGTCTGCAAGGAAACTTGGGGTACTTTAAAATTCCAGGTCAATGGATTTGATATCGATCTCGACTGTGAGTGGCCAAGAGTCAAATATGCGGATCTTTTGTCGGAAAAGTTTGGCGTAGACGTATTTAATCCTGACCGTGAGAAGCTGATTCAGATTTTGCTTGAAAATTGGAAAACCAAAGATCTCTCTAAAGAAGATTTCGTAAAAAAGCTAAACAACACTACAACGCCACATTTGATCGACGATGTTTGGAAACTAATCCGCAAAACTTCGCCGGGGCCGTACTGGATGATAGAAGAGCCTTTGAGCCTCTCGCCGCTTGCTAAAAAATCCTCCGAGAATCCTTTGGTGACAGAAAGATTTCACCCGATAATCGCAGGGACCGAGATGGGGAATGGCTTCTCGGAATTAAACGATCCTTTGGATCAATTAGGCCGGTTTGAAGAACAACAAGCAGCGCGCGATGCTGGAGACGAAGAAGCACAAATGCTAGACCAAGATTTCGTAGAAATGCTAGAATACGGGATGCCACCAGCTTGCGGATGGGGGAATTCAGAGCGGAATTTCTGGCTCCTCGAGGGGGTGTCAGGCCGGGAAGCTGTACCATTCCCAACTATGCGGAGCGTAGATGCCGAGCTTTAAATTAGTTTCAAAATACCAGCCCATGGGGGATCAACCGAAAGCAATTCGTGAGCTTGTTGATGGGCTTTATCGGGGAGAAAAGGCGCAAACTTTGCTTGGGGTGACGGGCTCTGGTAAGACTTTTACTATGGCAAATATTATCCAAGAAGTCCAAAGACCGACTTTGATTTTGGCGCACAACAAGACCTTGGCTGCACAACTTTATTCGGAGTTTCGAGAATTTTTCCCAGACAATGCAGTACATTATTTTGTGTCATATTTCGATTATTACCAACCGGAGGCATATATTGCTTCGACGGATACTTATATCGAAAAAGACTCCGCGATTAACGACGAAATTGATAGATTGCGTCATGGCGCTACAGAAGCGTTACTTTCTCGTCGCGACGTGATTGTTGTTTCATCGGTTTCCTGTATTTACGGTATCGGTTCGCCAGAAAATTATCTCGAGATGTCTTTTGAGATTACGCCTGGAAGCAACATGACCCAAGATGATTTGATTCGCAAATTGGTAGGTATACAATATCACCGAAATGATCTCGCGTTTGAACGGGGGAACTTCCGGGTAATGGGTGACACACTAGATCTTTTCCCGGCCAATGGTGAATATGCATATCGATTTGAATTCAATTTTGATGCGCTCGAGGAACTAAAAATCGTCGATCCTTTGACTTTTGAAATCAAAGAAAAACCAGAAAAATTGCACATTTTCCCAAACACACATTATGCGACGCCAAAAGAACAACTCGACAGAGCTTTAAAACTAATTCGCGCCGAGTACGAAGAAAGACTAGCATACTTTAATGAGCACGAGAAATTTCTCGAGGCGCAGAGATTGTCGCAGAGGACCAAAGATGATCTGGAGATGCTAGAACAAACTGGATTCGTGAAGGGGATCGAAAATTATTCTAGACATCTAGAGGGCAGAAAAGCTGGCGAACCACCGCATACGCTGATTGACTTTTTCCCAAAAGATTTTCTTTTGATTGTGGATGAATCCCATATGACTCTGCCACAAGTCCGAGGTATGTACAATGGTGACCACGCTAGGAAGTTGAACTTGGTAAATTTTGGGTTTCGTTTGCCTTCCGCACTAGACAACCGACCACTGACCTTTGGAGAGTTTGATGCTAAAGTTGGTCAAGCAATTTATGTGTCAGCTACGCCGGGCGAGTATGAACTCGAAAATTCACCAAAGCCAGCCGAGCAAGTGATTCGCCCAACTGGGCTACTTGACCCGGAGATAGAAGTTAGAAAGACTGAAGGGCAAATTGATGATTTGATGGAGGAAATCGACAGAAGAATCGCCAAAGGACAAAGAACCCTCATCACTACTCTAACAAAAAGGATGGCAGAAGATTTGACTGATCATTTGAAGGAACGCGGAGTAAAAACAGCTTATATCCACTCAGATATTGACACTTTGGAGCGTGGAGACATTCTTCGCGATTTGCGCGAGGGAGTAGTGGACGTACTGGTGGGGATCAATTTGCTCCGCGAGGGGCTAGATTTGCCAGAAGTATCCTTAGTGGCAATACTTGACGCGGACAAAGAAGGATTCCTTAGATCCGAGTCGGCTCTGATCCAGACTATTGGTCGTGCGGCTCGTCATGTAGAGGGAAAAGTAATCATGTACGCTGATTATATCACTGAAAGCATGGAAAAAGCCATCGCCGAAACCAGCCGCCGGCGCGAGATTCAGGAAGCCTACAACAAGAAGCATCATATTATCCCAACTTCCATCAAAAAAGAAATCTCCTTGGGGCTGCGCGCGATCATTACAGAAAAAGAAATTGAAGATAAACTAGATATTAGAAAGATTCCAAAAGACGAACTCCCAAACTTAATCAAACAATTGTCTTCAGAAATGCAACTTGCTGCAGCAAATCTTGAGTTTGAGAAGGCCGCAGCGCTTAGAGACGAGATTGAAAAAATTAAAAAAGAGATGTGAGAGCAAAATAAAAATATTTGGTTTCAATCGCCGTGACACGTCAGAGGCTCATAAAACCAAATGTTTTTATTTTATCTATTTACATTTTTAAAATCCTCATGTATAATGTAAGCATGAGTGGAGTGGGCAACGAAAAATTAGAATATATCAGAAAGAGAGTCCGCGCTTGTGACTATATGAGTGTAGCGCAACTCTTTTTAAGCGACGACTTTTTGTTGGAAAGGCCGTTAGGGTTTGATGACATCAAGCCGCGTTTGCTAGGACATTGGGGGACTTGTCATGGTATTAACGTAGCTTATGCCAACCTCAAAAGTTTTTATGAGGACAACCCGAATTTTAGTTTTATTTTGGGGCCAGGACATGGTTTCCCAGCACTCCAAGCAAATCTTTTCTTTGATGGTGAACTCGAAAAAGTTGATCCAAATGCCACTCGTGATAGCAGAGGTCTTGCCTATGTTTGTCATAGCTTTTCTTGGCCGGATGGTTTTCCATCCCACGCTAGCCCGTACACTCCGGGTGCGATTGTAGAAGGCGGAGAACTTGGTTATGCACTAGCGAATGCTTATGGAATGAGTCTAGGACACCCAGAAAAAATTTTGGCAGTACTGATTGGTGATGGCGAACTCGAAACTGCCACAGCGCTAGATTCTCTCAACCTAAGAGCATTACTTGCTGGACCAAAGAATGGTAAAGTAATTCCGGTTTTGCATTTGAACGGCTACAAAATTTCCGCACCATCAATTTATGCGAGAAGGTCCGATAGGGAATTAAACGAAATGATTCGCGGTTTTGGCTATCAGCCAGTCATGATTGACGGCGATGATCCAGAAACATTCCAAAACGCCTTGAAGCAAAAGATAGATTCGCCGTTTTATATTTTGAAAACCGAAAAGGGCGCAGGCGGACCAAACAAGCATCAAGAATCACACCAAATTCCTTTGAAGAGTCCGAGGAACGATTCTGATGAGCTAAACAGTTTGGAAGAATGGTTAAGAAGCTATAACTTTAACGAATTGTTTGACGCAGAGAAAGGATTTGTATTATGATCGAACACGTAGAAAACCCAGGAGTAGAGACATTTAGTCCGGCCGAAAGGGTAGGCAAATTGCTAGCTGAAGAGTTTAAGAAAAATCCGAATTTTTATTTCTTTTCGCCAGACGAAACGACTTCCAATCGCTTCGATGCGGTATATGAAGTAGAAAAGCGCGCTTGGGGCGATTTGAAGCGGGAGACTTGGGACTTGCCATCTGGTCCGGACGGAAGAATCATTGAGATGCTTTCTGAAAACGTACTCTTTTCGACTATGACTGGACATTTGATGGCGGGCGGACAAGCTATGATGGGAAGCTACGAAGCGTTTTATCCGATTATTACTTCACAAATTTTGCAACATCTCAAATTCATCAAACAATCCCGTGAGGTATCCTGGAGAGAAGAGCTTCCTGCAGTAAACCTGCTTTCGACTTCTACTTGCTGGAGGCAAGATCACAATGGTTATACTCACCAATCACCAGCACTGATTTCTACGCTTCTCACATTGCCGACCAATCTATCTAACTGTTTGTTCCCAGTGGATGATGTGGCTGCGGAGACAGCTTTTAACTTTATGCTAAATTCTCGCGACGTAGTAAACCTTGCTACATTTAATAAGACTGAGGTGCCACGTTATATCGATTCTGGGCACGCTGAGTTTCAGTACGAAAATGGTGGGGCAAGCGTCTATGCGTTTGCTTCGGACGAAAATCCAGATTTCGTACTAACGGCAGCTGGCGATATACAGACTCATGAAACTTTGGAAGCAATGAAGATTTTAAGAAAAGATCTCCCGGGGATTCGTCTGAAATTCGTAGGAATTACCGCTTTGTCTTATCGTGCAATTGGTACAACCAAAAATAAATTATCTAAGTCTAAGTTTGAAGAACTGTTTACTGCGGATAGACCAATTATTGCGAATTTCCACGGTTATCCAGAAACGCTTTCTGCGATTTTTGAAAATTACACTGCGCGCGGACGAGTACGAGTGCATGGTTTTAACGAGGAAGGCGCTACAACGACACCGTTTGAAATGCTTCGCATGAATGCAGCATCCCGCTACGACATTGCAGCAGACGTAGCGAAAGTTCTCGGGCGCACAAAACTTGTAGCTAAGTATTATGATCTTTTGAATGAAAACCACAACACAGCTGTAAAGTTTGGTGAAGATCTAATAAAGTAAGAAAAAATATTTGGTTTTAATAGTCGTGGCAAGCTAGAGGCTCATAAAACCAAATATTTTTACTTTTTGACAATCTTCGCGAAGATCATGCGGCCGGAGGAAGTTTCGAGTTGTTTTAGGACTTTGACTTCCACTTCTTGACCGATGCGACGAGAGGCGTTTTCTACGATAACCATGGCACCATTTGGCATATGCCCGACGCCTTGGCCGTGACCGGTACCTTTTTCTTTGATGCGAATCTTAAAATGATCACCTGGCAAAAATTCTTCGCGGACAGCTAGCGCTAAATCGTTGATATTTAGCGTCTCGATTTTTTCGGCTTCGGCGACCTTAATCAAATTAAAGTCAATTGTAAGGATTGCACCTTTGTTTTCTTTGGCATATTTTAGTAATTCCTCATCAACTTTTTTGTTACCACCGGTATCATCTATGATTTCGGTGTTAATATTAACAACACGTTCGAGCTCAGATACATTATTAAGACCGACTCGGCCTAGTGTGCGTTTTTCTGAGTCTTTGCTATCAGAAATAAGCTGGAGTTCCAAAAGTACAGTCTTTAATACAATCAAATCGCCGTCTAAAAAACCAGACTTAGCAACTTCAATAATACGCCCGTCAATAAGGGCAGAAGTATCAACGTAAATTTTACGTCTACTACCAGACAGAGAGGGACGGAATTTTTTGAAAGTTAGGATAGAAGTCTCTGCTAGGATTAGCAAACAAATAACTAGGATAATCCAATTCATATATATATTATAACAGAAAATCCAATAAAAGCAAGCACTTCCAATTTACCTATTGGAAGTGCTAGTAGTGCCTGTAGTAGTCTTTGGGGTAAGAGTAAGAGTAGCAGAAGCAGGATAGCCGGCCGTATCAGTGACATCTAGTTTGATGGTCTTTTCGGAACCGTCTAGAGCGTAGCCAGATACGATACCCTTAGAATTGATCGAGATACCAGGTTGTTCGATGCCATCTACGTATAGAGTATAGCCAGCAATCTCGGAGCTACCTTTCTTGATAGTTGCCACGATATTGGCGCCAGACGTAGAGAGCGAGACAGATGGTGGAGTATAGTTACATGGATCTTCTTGGTCACGATTGTATGGTTCTGGGACAGAGTAAACTGATTCGCCAGTCATCGGATCGATAGTCTTAGTGACCTCAATTTGAATTTTGTAATCTTCTGGGGTACAGGTAGATGCTAACAAATGATTATATTTGTTGAAGGTGAGAGTCTCTTTGGAAATGCCAGAGTTTTTGCTAGCATTAAACCAGCTTGGCCAGATATCGGTTTTGCCGTTTATGGTGAGTCTTTGCATGCCAGCAGGCTGAGCAGGCTGGTCGCCAGGAGCCCATTTGCCGTCTGGGCCGTAAACTTCGGCGTGGACGCGTTCCATGTAGGTACCTACAGTAGTACGAGCGACCATGTTGGAGTTAGAAGACAGACCAGAACCATCATGGTTACCATTCCAAATCATGGTAGCAAGAGCAGTAGAATAGCTCATAATCAGCGAGTCCTTAGTGACGGCGGAGTTGGTAGTGGTGGTAGTACCAGTCTTGGTGGCAGTCCAGACACCTGGAACAACATAGCCGTAACTTTGTGAGCCACCAGGAGCATAGATGCCGAAGCGAGCGCTACCATCGCTTAGGATGTTAGAGCTCATGTCGGCAACTTGTTCGTCTACGACGCGAGTAGCCGGGGTATCAGTCCAAGTTTCAACTACGTCGCCGCTGGAATTCTTGAGCTCCAAAACGTAACTTAGATCCTTGTAAGAACCGCCGCGAGCGATAGAAGCGTAGGCGTTGGCGTGCTCGACCATCTTGACTCCACAACCAGAACCGATAGCAATAGAGAGGCCATAACCTTCGCGATCCTTACAGTAAGAAGTATCACCAAGGGCGTGAGCGATCTCAAGAGAGTTATCAATCCCGTTGATATAGAGAGCCTTCACTGCGGCAATGTTCAAAGAGTGGCCAAGCGAGAATCTAATAGTAACGTCGCCATAGAAGGTGCCGGTAGCGTTAGTCAGGGAACAACTGCCCCTGTAGCCAGCACAGTAGATTTTGTTGATGTTTTCATCTTTTAAGATTGAACCCGGGCCATAATTGACGCCTTCACGTTGCATGAAGAGCGGAGCGTAGTCCAAAATCGGTTTGATTGTAGAGCCTGGTTCGATCAGGGAATCAGTGGTAGCGTTGACCTCGCCATAAACGGCATTGTTGAAGTCAATCGAACCAACCATAGCTATCACCTGGGAGGTTTCTACGTCGACAGAAACTAGCGCGATATCGTCAGATCTATTGACATAGGTGTAGGCAGCACCAGTAGCTACGGCGTCTTCAGCGATTTTTTGAGCGCGATAGTCTAGGGTTGTTTTGATAGTCCAACCACCGGCGCGCATAGTAGAGATGCCATATTTTTCTTCTAGTTGATTTCTGACTTCGAGCACGAAGTGAGGAGCAAGCATATCAGAATACTGGCTGGACTCTGGCTGGATACGATCTAGAACGTTGACAGCCTTAGCGGCGTCAGCTTCTTCTTGGGTGATATAGCCCATTTCGACCATGACGTCCAAGGTATAGCGTTGGCGCCAGATCAGCTGTTCGTGGCCATATTCATTGTATGGGTTAAATACGCCTGGGTTGTTTGGAATAGAAGCAAGCAGGGCGGACTCAGCTAGGTCTAGATCTTTGGCGGATTTGCCAAAGTAGGTCCGAGCGGCAGATTCTACACCATTACGACGACCACCGTACGGAGACTGGTTGAGGTACATAGTAATAATCTCGTCTTTAGAATACATACGTTCTAGCTCGACAGCGAGAATCAACTCTTTGATCTTACGGGCAAGACCACCACGGTCTTCGCTTTGAGCTTCGTCAGCAAAGTAAACCTGCTTGATGAGCTGCTGAGTAAGAGTAGAACCACCCTGGACACCATGACCGCCCAAAGTAGAGAAAGCAGCACGAATCAACGCGACAAAATCTACGCCGAAATGGTTGTAGAAGTTGCGGTCCTCGATAGCGATAGTGGCTTGATACATATACGGAGAAATATTGTCGCCGCTCACTACCAAACGATAGTTGTCATTACCGGTGTCTTTCCAAAGTACAGTGCCATTACGGTCTAGATAAGTATTAACAGTGTCGGAAATATCAATTTCATCGAGCTTCATACCTTCGATATCTTTTTTGTAATAAAGGAATAGGCCGCCAGTAATAATAATTAAAATCAAAATAACCGCCGCAATGGTTTTTAGAATAGTCTTTTGGCCACGCCAAGAGAACCACCATTTAAAAACGCGTTTCGGATGGAGGCGAGCCCAAAATCTCTTCCAAGGATCTTTTGGAAGCGTCGCTAAATATTCGGCACGACGACGATTAGCTGCATCTTTCTTGGCCTTATGTTTGGTACTTAAATTGGAGTACAATTTAAGCTTTTTACGATGGCCAGATTTTTTGATTTGTTTTGGTACAGATTGTTCTGATTTGGAGTTTTTGGCTTTTTTTGCCTTACCCACACTCTTTGCTTTATTTTTAGCCATATATATATTATAACACGTGTTATAATAAATGTATGAAAAAGTTTCATTTTAAGTCCGTGACTCAGCTCGCCAATTTGAAACTGTCGGTAAAATCCGCGGCAATAGTCTTGGCGTCCTCATCGCTGATTTCGGCGCTTCTCGGGCTTTTTCGGGACCGGCTTTTGAACTCGTATTATCTCGGTACTTACCCAACGGGAATCGATGCTTATACGGCGGCTTTTACGGTGCCGGATTTTATGTTTTTTATTTTAACCTCGGGGGCGCTTGCAGTTTCGTTTATTCCAGTTTTTAATCAGCGTCTAGCATCGGGAAACAAAAAATCGGCGTGGGAGCTATCGTCCTCGCTTTTGAATCTACTAGCGATTTTGTCGCTGATTGTAAGCGTTCTAATTATGATTTTTGCAGACCCTTTGATTCGTTATGTAGTATCTCCGGGTCTTGATGAATCGGGGACGATTCTCGCAATTAATATGACGCGCGTGATTGCAATTAATCCATTTCTGTTTTCGATTACGACGGTGCTGACTTCAATGCAACAGGCGGCGCACAGATTCGTGTTTTATGCTTTTGCGCCTACTATATATAATATGGGGATCATTATCGGGATTACCTGTTTTACTGATGGGATTAATTTGTTTGGCGTACAAATTTTTGAAGGCGGCATCATGGGGGTGGCGCTAGGCGTGGTACTAGGGGCGATTTTGCAGCTCATTGTATCACTTATCGGGATGTTTGGGCTTGGATTTGACTACGAATTTAGAATCAATTGGAAAAATCAAGGTTTTCGGACAATTTTGAGGTTGCTACCACCGAGGTCTCTAGATCAGGGGATTGATTATATCAACTCGATTGTTTCTACCAACTTATCTTCTAGGATGGGTCCAGGGGCAGTAAGGTCATTTGACCAGGCTACAACACTTCACACGGTGCCGGTGAGTTTGATTGGGGTGGCGATTTCGACGGCATTTTTCCCGAAGCTCACAGAAGAGCTAGGCGAAGGGAATAAAAAAGAGTTTTACAATACCTTCCGTCAGGCGCTTCGGACGATTATTTGGATAGCTTTGCCGGTGGCTGCTATTGCGTTTTTTGGTCGAGGGTACGTAGTCTCGTTTATTTCTAATATTGGTAATAATGACAGTAACGGTACGATGGCTTCGATTCTCGGCACGCTCTGTATCGCAATTTTTGCACGTTCGGTTTTTCATATTGCGTCGCGCGGTTTTTATGCTTATCAAGATACCAGAACACCTTTTATTGTGTCGATTTTTGCGATCGGGCTAACGGTAGGACTCTCAGTGATCGCTTATTTCGCGGGGTGGGGAGTAGATGGTCTAGGCCTGGCGCAGTCAATCGGAGCATTAATCGAAATTATCATTTTGCTATCGATTTTGCAAAAAAGATCGGGCGGGGAAATTTTGAATTCGGGCTTTTTCAAAGCGCTGGGTAGAATATTATTTGCTACACTAATTTGTGGATGCGTAGCTTTTTCGATGACGAAGTTCGTGCCTTTGATGGCGACCGACACTTCACTCGTTATTACAATTCCAAAGTTTGCGCTGATTGCGGCAGTATCATTTATTGCGTACGTGGTGGCCAGCTTTTTCTTAAATTTGCCGGAAGCCGAGCCAATCATAAATTACATTAAAAAGACCTTGTTCAAAAATCTAAAATAAAAATATGGTATAATATATATTATGAGTGTAGATGTGGAAAATATCAAACATTTGGCTGAGCTGTCGAATTTTTCGATATCGGAAGCCGAGACTGAGTCGCTCAAAAAAGATTTGGATGGGATCTTAAAGTACGTATCGCAACTAGATGCAGTGGATGTATCTAACGTAGAGCCGACTTATCAGGTGTTTGAAATGGAAAATGTCTGGCGAGATGATGAAATTTTGGAGCAAGAGGCTTCTAGGGAGGATCTACTCGCACTTTCTAAAGAAACCAAAGATAATCAAGTAAAGGTGCCAAAAGTATTATGAAAATAGCAAACAAAAAAGTTTCTGCAGTAAGACTGGTACAAGATGCATTAGACAAAGCACACGAGT
>JAEEGL015622733.1_pt1 | contig 18823 bp, 15 predicted proteins | sample 9134231 | NCBI WGS metagenome assembly JAEEGL01 (sample SAMN16246548, study PRJNA631951) | gut metagenome | biome: gut microbiome; feature: rumen; material: fiber-attached | host: Bos | place: Iran: Karaj | collected 2018-10 | reverse complement strand
GCTCTGCTTCTCGTTGATGAGAATTACCGCACTCCTCTCAAGGCTGCCGGTTTCCTGACCCGCGACCCGAGAATGAAAGAGCGTAAAAAGTACGGTCTCAAAGCAGCCCGTCGTGCACCTCAGTTCAGCAAGCGCTGATCAGAACATGAATTATACAAGAACCCCGGAACAAAAGTTCCGGGGTTCTTGTATATCTGGAATTGATATAATTGTTCTTACAACTGAAAGAACACTGCTCATCCGTTTATCAGCCGGAAGAATCCATCTTTTTTTCCAGCCGTTTTGCAAACAGTTCCTGAAACTGCTTCTTCTCAGTTTGAACGCTTTCCCTGTATTTGTCAATCTCCCTACTGCTGATCTCTGTAATATGCGGGCGTTGGTCCTTTTTACAAAGTCCAGACAATACACAAAACCGTAATCAGAGGTTTTAAAGGTTAGAATTGTGTCTTTCTGGTGCAACTTGGCGCTGGCAGGATAAGCCAGGTTGAAGATCTGATCGCACTCAATATAAATCTGGAGCATAATATCGTGATGGATAAATTCAAAAAACGAGTTGCCAAGAAGGTGCCAAATTTTTATACTTTGGCTCTGCGAATAGATTGTCTATGCAGATAACTCATTTCCATCCCAATGGAACGGTCACAAAGATACGAGCCAAGAAAGCCGACACCGGTCTGTAACAGGTACACAGTTCCTTTTTATTTATTCTCCCTCACTTTGCTGTCTCTCCATTTTTTTCGGATCATTGTGGAGCTCTGCTCCTTTGTATATGGGAAAAAAACAATATCTGCCCCCCGCTTACGCAGCTCTTCCCGCTCCCACTCCCAGTAGGGATTACCATCATAGTCATCCCCAGAGAAAAAGCAGTCAAAGGGTCGGCGTTTCCATTCCTTCAGACGGGAAGGATCGTCCAGGACGGGAACGACATCATCCACATCCCGGATTGCCCCCAGGATCTCCATTCGCTCCGAGAGAGGGATAATGGGAAGCTTGTTTTTGAATTTCATTACCAGTTCATCCGAAAGAACAGCTACACGCAAATAATCACAGTGTTCTTTAGCACGTCTGATCAGTCGCAGATGGCCTACATGAAACAAGTCGAACACACCCATCAGCAACCCTGTTCCATATTTTTTTTCATCACAGTTTTCCATGATCTACACTCCTGCTCACGGTATAAATACATATTCTCCATGACGATATCTTTTACTCATAGGTGGAATGGTCATATAGTTCTCTCCATATCGGACCTTAAGTAGTTCATCCCATCCCACAGGAACTGGAATTGTCATATCTTCGAAAGGAATTTCTATTACATTTTTCACTGCCTCGGCAGACCACACATTTTTGTTCTTTCTGGAACCATAATAACAGGCAAGAATGCTGCGCAGAGAGGATGAATGCTGTTTCCGACAAATGGCGTCGAACCTTTGGACCAGACGGCGGCGGCGTGTACATTTTGAAAGCAGGTAATAAAAGCTGACCATGTGCCCTGAAACGCCTTCCGGTACGAATTGATACGGGGCGTAAGCCTTCGCATAAATGATTTTTTGCAGAAAGCCCAATCGGTTCTGCAGACGTCGGCGTTGATCCTCGTCCTCAGGGCAGGTATCCAGGGGCATTATATCAATCCAGATACCCATATGGTAACTGTTCGTCGGTATACCCCTTCTTTTTACTTCCAGCGCCAGAGTGCCGTCCCGGCGCAGCTTGCTGTACCCACCGTGATAACATCCGTAATTGTTCAGGGGCGTCTGAAGAAAAAAACCGGGCGAAAAGGAGTGTTCTTCTGCGAGTTTCAAAAGCCGGTCGTAGTCTTTCCGGGGCATGACGACGTCCACGTCGTCATCCCAGGGGATAAAACCGTGATGCCGGATCGCACCGAGAAGTGTTCCGTGCACAGCCATATACACCAGACCGTTTTCCCGGCACACACGATCCAACTCTTTCAGGCTTTCCAGTTGGACCGCATGAACATCCCGAAGGCCAACAGAGGGATCCAGTGTCCCTCTTCGCCTGGCCATGGCAATTCGATCGGGGTAGCAATGCTCATAAATAAAGCGCAGTCCATCCCGGTCTCTGTTTTCATTTACAAAACGATCTTCCCGGCGGGAAAAGCCTTCCCAGAGGTCAGTCAGCCCGAAGCGTTGCTTTGCCGTTTCCAGAGGAACGATTCCTTCCGCCTCGGGGATATGGATCCATGTATAGTGCAATGCCCGAAACAGCACGTACCTGGCAGGGCAGTTCTCTACTACAAACTCCTGATCATAGTACAGCGGCCGCCCGTTAGCCCAGAACGCGTTATAGGGGATCATGTCGATCCAGACTCGCTCCAATACAGGCTGCAGCTTTTCAGAGTCAGAGCCCCAAATTTCCTGCAGATCACCCGGCAGTTTGGTACTCCGCTGAGAGCAGGCAAGCACGTCTTGATAAATCTGATCGAATACTTTCAGAAAAGCCTCTGGGTCTACAAAAAGCAGCCGGCGGAGATGTACGAGTAGGCTTTCCTCCCGGACAAGGGGCATCTCGATCTTTCCGTCAAGAAGCCTGTGCGGGACAGTGGGGATCCCTTTCTCCTTTAGAGCGGAAATGTTGTCATGCATGGCTTCCAGTGATTTCTGTCCTTCCGGAGACAGAATGATTTTAGCCGCAGTGTCGTCCGAATATAGTACTGTAGCAAAACTGTGCGCCTCGCCTCGATCTGTGGACAGAGCGGCATAGATCACCTGCTTAGCAGGCAAAACTGTGCCAGGTTTTCGGCATTCTGCCAGATAAACGGCACAACAGTCTGGTAACGTTCCTTCTCGAACTATATCATCATACAGGTCTCCTTCCCACGCGATCAGGGGGCTTTCGTGAAGATCCAGAGGAAGGATCCTGTCACGAATGCTCCCGCAGGGAAGGTATTCTTCCGTATATACTGCCTGCACAAAAGCAGCATCCGGCATCAGGAAATAGCATCGGGGCGATGAGAAGCCGGCGTCATGAAGGAACTCCTCCATTTCCCTCCGGGCATAGAGATGCGGCTGTACTCCTGTTGGCTCCAGGGGAGAAAACGGAGCTTTGACGAACTCATCCGTTCCGCCGCAGAGGTATTTTAAGGCAAACCGGTTTCGAAACGCCAGAAGGAATATGCCGTTGTCAGAAAGAAGAGCATACAGCTGTCGGAACAGTGCGGATAAGTCCTGCACTTTCTCAGCCAGATCCGCTGCCATGATGCAGTCATATTCGCCAGCTTTCTCGGTCAGCTCCCGACTTACGGCTTCAGCTTCAGCAGAATCTGTCCGGATCAGATCCACCAACCGGTAATGCTGTTCCAGCAAAGGGACCAGCGGTTCCACATTTTCCCCAAGCACCAGAGCCCGTTCCCCCTGAGGGAACGGATACCAGTTGATCAATGCCGTCCGGAGACGTCGGATTTTTGGCTGATTCATTGGATCGTTTTGTTCTATCATTTCAGTACTACAGTCCGTTCTGTTCCTTCTATATATCAGGGCGAGACCCATACGACATCCGCCAAACAGGATCTCTCTTATTGTGGGTTTATTCCGAAGGGAGCTGTTTTCTCAGAGGGATTTGAAGCCAGTCATCGATCGCGGGTCTCTCCAGACCAGGATAGGCTTCTGCGGCATACATCTCTTCAATAAACCGCGGCGCTATCTTCTCTTCCGCCATATAGAACAGGTCGAAAAACTCTTTTACGAAGGCTTCTGCTGCATCCCATGCTATCTGCAGCATATGAAGATCCTCTTCGGTTCGATTTTCCTTTTGGTAAACTGGTATTCCCAGTTCGGAAATGTGGTCCAGAGAAGGGTCCGGTGAAGAGAAAAAGGTTTCCAGACCAAGGTACGTCTGCAGGAGCGTTGGATTTTCTCCCTGAAGATAAAACTCGATTGGTGACTCATCTGCTTTATCATGGACATACGTTCCGTAATACAATCCATGCAGAGTAAACGGAAGCGTCTGTGAAAAGGCTTTCTGGGTTGTTCCGGCGGCGATAAAATCCACGACAGCATAGTTCCCGCCTGAACGTAAACCCAGCTTCTCCGCATAGCGACAATACCCTTTCCGAGAACGCTCAGCGATCTCATGAATGGTCGGCATATGTTTTTCGATATACTCGGCGTCCAGCTCCCGGACGTCACGCGGAAGCTGTTCCTCGTGGGGAATCATATACACTCTTTGCAAAAGCTGATTCATGCTCAAGCCACTGCTCTTTCCAACTTCCGCCATCCTGTCTGCCTGAGAATCCTCATCTGCGCAGCATAAAAAGGCGGCACGGCGGTTGGCAAGGAAATAATACCCTGGCGGAAGGGAAAACTTACCGCTTACTTTTTCATAAGCTTTTAGCGGAAGCCAGCCGTCTCTGGCCAAAAACAGCACTCCGTCAAAATGTCCGGACGTGAGTTTTTGGATCAGCCAACAGGTGTGCCCCACGATCAGCGGCCCGATCACGTCGTTTCCTATATGAGTCATGCGCTCGGAGACAGGTAATTCCCGAAGATCTAGGTTCCGAAAAGGATCGGAGAAAAGCTGACAGAAGATCATTCCGAGCAGGCAACGCTCCATAAGTGAGGACGCTGATATGATGACCTGGATCCACGGACTGCTTCGAGCCTGGGAAAGCGGTGAGGGAATCACAACGCTGTCGATTCCGAAGGCTTTCGGCGCCGCCCCATCTGCCTCCGGATTATCCCCGATGTGAAGGATCTCTCTGGCGTCTCCGCAGTACTCCAACAGCAGAGAATACAATCCGTTCTGCTTTGATTTCTTATAATCGCAGGACACAAAGATCTTATCAAATCCATAAATACCTTTTTCATTCAGGAGTTTCCGAAGAAATGGCTCAGGCAGATACATATCGCTGGTCAAAACAATCCGCTTGCCCTTCCGAATGGCATATGCCATCAATTCTGCCAGAGCATTCCGCGGCTCCAGGACTAACCGCTCTTCGTCCAGTTCTATATGTTTTACAGCATTCTCTTCCTTTGGATCCCACGAATAATGATCGGAAAGTATCTCGTATATTTCATCCAGAGAACAAAAGGGGATACTGTCTTCGGCCAATGCGCGGAGGACAGCAAATCGTTCCGCACGGTACCCTGCTTTCTTCGCTTTCTGTTCTGTCAGCAGAAACACGTCACGAGGATAGAGTGTCTTCCGGACCAGAAGCGTTTCAAAAATGTCGAAAGAAATCACCGAGTGGTTTCTAATCTGATCCAAAACCGATTCCCGCTGACAGGGGAAAAGGGAACGTGTTTTCGGAATCGCTTGGTTTGGAAGAATACTCTCGAAGCCCGGAGTGGTGCGTTCGAGAAAACGTACGCTGTCGATTCCGTAACAGCGGGGAAGAAAGAACTCGTTGATGAGTCCGCTGCCGAAATAAAGGATCTTTTTCCCAGGCGCGCTTTCCTTTAAGGATCGAAAAGAAAGATCTTCTCCTGTACGGCGGATCAGTTCCTGTTCCTCAACGAGAAAGCCAGTCTCCTTCAGCGCCCGGATTTGTTTATCCTCGGGAAAGGATTTTCTGAGACTGAAACGAAGCGCTTTCCCCCTGGCGCGAAGAGCGGGGATCAACGTCAGAAACAGTTCATTTGGAAATCCAACTTGACCCATGACAGCCGGGAAAATAGTATCCATAACCTCGAAGGAGATAATGTCATACGGAAGACAGCGCTGTAAGGCAGTTTCGAAGCAGAGCGGTTTTGCAGAGCCCGCTTCAAGATGGAGCGCGAATTCATCCTGACCGTACATATTAAAAATTTCAATATGATTCTTTCTGCAGCTTCTGCGGATGGAAAGAAAAGCAGCCTCTTCGTACTTGATCCGCTCCGTAAGGATCACCAGATCAATTCGCCCGTCAGATAGATCCTCCTCCCTGAGAATCGGCAGGCCATTCCATGATTCTCCTTCCAGGGGATCCATGCTCATGACGCCTACAAAGCCGTATCCTTTCCCAAAGCGCCGGAGGATAGCCTCAGCGTAATTCCTGGATCCGTGAAGGATGATCCGTTTTTCACGCATAGAGGCGAAATGATCATCGAAGCTCGCTAAGACGTATTCGACTTCCGTCATTTATATTCCGTCTCCGTCTCTGCATGGAGTCCCATTGGGCCAGCTAAATAATTATTTGAATACAGGAAAAACGGGATACCTTTCCTCTTAAGGTTTTCGGCTGGTCCGTCATGCAACGTGGAAGCCATGGCGACAACTACAGCTGTGCCCTCCGGAAAGCTGTCGATCGAATCGATGGAACGCACAGGCAGATCCTTAAGCCGCTCAGGGTTTCCTTCCATGCTTGTAACAAGGAAACCATCAATGCGGATCCCGCATCTTTTCATTCGCGTAAAAACGCCTCTGGCAATACGCCCTGCACCATACAGCCAGATGGATCTGTATTGATCCAGCGGCTGCCACAGTTCAACATCTCTTGCCAGCACGATCTCCTGGCTTTCGAGTATGGCCCGGAACAATCGGTATTTCTGCTCTTCCTCGGGAGAGAACCAGCTTACCGAATCTTTCCTGGTCTCATAATCATAAAGGAATCGAATCGCGTTGTTGTACATGGAATGAATGCTTTGATCTACACCCGGTCCTGTGAGCTGATGTTCATTGGCAAATTCGATCATTCGGTCAAAGATCCTGAAATAGCCGACGAAATCTTTGGGATGAGGCGCTCTGGTCATGACAGAGTCTTTCCGATAGCGGCGAATGAAGTAATCTTTTCGAACATATCGTACGCGCTTTGCGAGAAGGGTCGCTATGAAGGAGAAAAGCTCGTCCTCGTGCTCTGTCATTTCAGGGGAAAAAATCTTGTTTTGGAGCAGATAATCTCTGCGCCAGAATTGCCGCTGGACGTAGACCATCCACTCCTTGTTCTTCATGAAAAGCTCCATCAGCGTCTGGCCGGTCATCACCTGATCCGGGTACTCGCCCTGTCGCATGCTGAGATATGACTCCGCATAACGCACCAAATCCTCAGAATCCAAAAGAACCTGAGAATCAAAATAGATCCCTTCCAGCTCGTCCCGTTCTGCCAGCTGATAAAGTTCCCCCATGGCGTTGGACGTGATCATGTCGTCGGAGTCCAGAAAGTAAACATACTTTCCGCAGGCCATTTCAAGACCACGGTTTCTCCCATAGCCCTGCATGTGGTTCTCGGACAGATGGAGCACCCGGACGCGCTCATCCCGCGCGGCGTATTCATCCAGAATCTCCCCGCAGCGGTCCGGCGAGGCGTCGTCGATACAGATACACTCCAGTTCCTGCAGACTCTGCCCCAGCACGCTGTCCAGACAGGCAGGAAGGTACTTTTCCACATTATAGATCGGGATGATTACCGATACTTTTTTCATTTCTTCATTCACAGCAATTCCTCCGCTTTTTTGACTACTCTTCTCATCTTTTCTTCGCTGACTGAATAATCCACGAAAATTCCTTCCTCAGGGTTCCGGATTTTTTTTATCGGTTCCCCTGTCTCGCTGAGATAATGAATCCCCTGATATTCACAAATGCCGCGATTAATGTAATTCTGCCAGGCCAAACTGAGAATTTCGACAAAAACAGCACCTTTTCGCATATAAATACAGTTTGTGGAATTGGCACCATGTGGTGTCAACACGATATCCGCGTTATAGAATGCCTCCATCTGTTCCTTCAGGGTATGCTCTTCCGGAACAAAGATCTCAAATCCTAGTTCCTTTGCGATCACATCTCCATGGATCAGCTTTCGCAGACCGATCCGTTTCACATACAGCTTTTTCGGGGCATCTTCTCTCCGAACAAGCTGTTTTTTGATCTTTTCTGCAACACGTGCGACTGCGCCAACAGAATGATCTACCATTCCTCTCCCGTTATAATTCAGCATCACGAGTTCATCAAATTCATAGACCTTATGGTTTTCAAGGTCTCCGAGCTTAACAATCCTGTCATCACAAACACCCAGCAGATGCATTAGTGCCAAGTTGCTCTCTGTTCCTGAAATAATGTATTTTCCTTGATATCCGGCATCCTCCAACAGAGAAACACAATCCGCGCTCAAGAAAGTAAAGTGCCAATAATTCTCAGAATACAGTCTTGCCAGTACACAGTATGTTCCATCCAGCTTCACTCTTTCCGGTAATGCGTGTTTCAGCCGGAACGGTGTCATTACTGCTCTGTCCTGTTCCTCGGCCATGAAGTATAATACATTTTCTTCTGGGATCTTTCCATCTTCATTAAACAGGTACATGAGGCCGGTTCTGTCATGATCAGATACAGCCCCACGCATGTTTTTCAAGAAGAATGAAGAGTATTCGTCCCCTCTCGCACATTGTATACCACCATCGGATTTTTCAAATTGCTCTGCCGGAATGATGTCCTCTATATTCCCGGGGAAAAACCTCGGAACGCCGATTTCGTCCAGGTGTTCTTTGACTTGATTTCTTGCCATTCGTCCGTGAATGCATATCATGACCTTTTCAAATACACCAGCATGATAGTCCCCGGAAATGCTCCCGGGGCTTGATACTTCAAGCCCCCACCACGGATCCTGTTCCCGTTTTTCGAGATCGTAGATCTTTGTGACGGCGTAAGCGTCACCCCAGTATCGCTTCATGCTTTCTGAGGTCCGTTTCCCAAACAGGCCATAACCCCAGAGGGCAATATTAACAGGAGCTTTTTCCGACACTGTCTTATTCCTCCTTTATACCCGTGCCGCAAGGCGAAGCCAAATCACCCCCGCCTTTGGGGATCCCGTCATTACTGCAGATCCCCGTATAGCTGTTCTTCCAGGACAAAATCATCGGAGCCCCGCATCATGGCCTCCAGATTGAGCGTCTGGCCTTTTCCCGTGAAAACGGCCGTTTCTGTCCAACTGTACCCTTCTTTTTTCGGAATTCGTACCGTATGTGGGTTCCGGCTCTCCCCTGGTACCAGACAATACTTTTTGCCGATCCCTTCGATCTGATAAAAGGATGTTTCCAATTTAGGATTTTCGGTGATAAACACCGCTACGATATTCTCAAAGTTGACCAACTTCTTTTTTTCCTGCCATCTTTCGATCGCTTCATCCGGATCCGTGTCATGGTTGCAGTAAATGGGGATATCCCCGACCATCAGCTTCGGATATCTTGCCTCATCAAAACGGCCCATCGCGTCGATCCATTCTCCCATGACCGGATCCAGAGAGAGATAATACCTCAGGTTTCTGAGAAATACGATAAACCTGTCATCCGGTATCCAAAGGTTTTTTGTCGGCGAACGGAACTCGATCCCCAAAGAATGAGCACAGAAACCGCCCCAGCAGTTGTTGCAAAGGATGGAGATCCCGTCGGAAACGCCATCGATGCTCCTGGAAGGAAGATCAGAAGCAATGACACTGCTGTCGATCCCTTGTTCAATCAGCTCTTCCCTAATCTCCTTCTCATAGTGATAGCTGAAAATATTGACACTGTCAAAGGAATACTCTGCGATTTTCTCTCTCGGGATCACCGGCCACCCGTCGATGGTCCCGCCCGGGATGAGTGTTTTATCGCTGATGCCTACGACCTGGAGCTCTCCGCCCTGTTCGCGCCGTTTTATCTCCTCCCGGCTGCACTGGTAAGCCACACCGCAGCCGCAGATTATGATTCGCTTCATCGCTCATCCTCCCTTGAACCCTCGATGCCCAACTTCATGTCCCGCAGACGAATATGACCCCAGTACTGGTGACTCCACCGGACATGATGATCAGCGTTCGGCGATTCCTGCAAATCGAACACAATTGCCGGGTATACTCCATCCAGAATTGATTCCATAGCGTCTTCGTCTGCCGTATATGCTAGCAGGTCCGCACTGTACTGACCGATAGTAAGCCCTGCCAGATCAGCTTCCAGAAAAAATGTGCTTTCGCCCCACGGAACGTCGGCAACCAGATTGGAGAGCATGGAGCCGACCTTAGTTCCGTCCTGAAACCAGAGTTCCAAACGAAAGCGGACGTCTCTCATTTTTTTCTGTGTTCTACATCCAATTCGGAATCGGATGCGTTGCCCTTCCATATACTCCGGGATCTTCTGGCCAACGATCTCAAGAGTCTCAATGGAAAAATGCTTGCTGAAACGACCATAGGGTCGAAAATCGTCTGTGAAATGGAACGTTCCCTTCAAATTGTTCTTGATCCCGGTGTAGATCGAGATTGCCTTGTCCACATCCCCGTCAAAAATCAGCTTTCCCTCGTCCATTACGATACACCGGCTGCACAGGCGTCTTATCGTCTCCATGTTGTGGCTGACATATAGTACAGTTCGCCCTTCGACCCGGGCGGCTTCCTTCATTTTTTTTAAACACTTTTTCTGAAAGTCCTGATCGCCTACCGCCAGAACCTCATCCATGATCAGGATTTCGCTGTCCAGATGTGCTGCCACAGAGAAGGCAAGTTTCACATACATCCCACTGGAATAGCGTTTGACGGGGGTATCAATAAAATCCTCGACCTCCGAGAACTCGATGATATCAGGAAGCTTTTTTTCGATCTCAGCTTTTGTCATGCCTAAGATTGCGCCATTGAGATATATGTTTTCACGGCCGGTCATCTCGCCGTGAAAGCCAATGCCTACCTCCAGCATGGAGGCAATCCGCCCCCTGTAGACGATCTCCCCCTCCGTCGGGGCGGTGATCTGGCAAAGTATCTTCAAAAGAGTACTCTTACCTGCGCCATTCTTTCCAATGACGCCTAAAGCTTCGCCTTCCCGTACGTCCAGATCGACCCCGTCCAACGCCAGGATCCGGTCACCGATGATCCGCTGCTTTCCTTCAATCACTGAGAGCGGGTCCTCGTTCCCCCTCCGGAGTGCCCACCAGCGCTGCAGTTCTTCTCGAAGTGTCTTTCCGCCGATCTCTCCAAGATGGTATTGCTTTTTCAGTCCCCGGATGCGAAGTGCATATCCGGTCATATTCAGCTCATTCATCAGCTTACACCGTATCCATAAAGGTTCTTTCCACCCGATTGAAAATAAGCACCCCGAAAAACGCTGCCAGAAGAGTAAAGACGACGCTCCAAAGACACGCTCCCGGAAGGAGCTGACCCACACCGAGGACTGCATACCTGTATAGTTCCACCATCGGCGTGACCGGATTCAGTATGGCCGCCGTACGGATCCATCCGGAGGGTACCTGTGAGTATGGGTAAATAATTGGCGTGGCAAACATCCAAAGATTCATCCCGAAACCAACCAACACCGAAAGATCACGGTATTTTGTCGTCATGCTGGAGAGAATGATTCCTATGCCCATTCCCATGATCCCCAGTTCCAAAAGAATAAAAGGGACAAGCAGCCAGACAAGAAAATGCGGATGAAGCTGTCCTTTGATGAAGTAAAACACAAGGATCACCAACACAATGGCCATTTGAATCAAAAACCTGATCAGTGCCGCAAGGATCTGGGAGATCGGGACCGTAAGCCGCGGAAAATACACCTTTCCGAACAAATTGGCGTTTCCGGTAAAGACACTCGCATTTCCTGTTACACAAGTGGCAAAAAAGCCCCAGATCCCGGTACTGGTAAGGTAAAACAGCAAGCCGGGAACTCCTGCTGTCTCGATCCCTGCGATTTTCCCGAAAACCACGCTGTAGATCACACTAGTGATCAGAGGATTCAAAATAAGCCACGCAGGTCCAAGGACAGTCTGTTTGAAAGAAATCTGAAAGCTGCGTTTTGTAAGCAGTATGATCAGATCCCTGTAGCGCAGCACTTCCTTCAGACGAAGGTCATGCCAGGGACGTTTCGACACGATCCGCGTGACATCGGTTTTATATTCCTGATCGTTTCTCATAATTCGTAAATAAAAGATAGAATACCTTACACACGTCTCAAGATCTCTTCTGCAAGGCGCTGGTTGAAAAGCTCGTTCATATGAGACGGGATTGCCCCATACTCGTATTTCCTGTCCGTAAAAAAAAGCGGATCCGCCGCCGGGCGAAAGATCAGCGCCTCCGGCCATAATGATTCAAGAAAGGAGTAGTATTGGGTAAGCAGAGCGTTTGTCCGGCGGATCTCATTCCATTCGGGAAAAGCCTCCGTGCCTGTAATGTCTCCCACATTTTCGCACAGGAGAGTTTCGATGATGACCGGCTTGAGCTCCGGAGCAGATATACGTACCCTCCCAACAAACTCCCGGGTGCTGTTTTCCCATAGTTCCTTACACTCCGGGCTGAAACGGTCGATAACACGTCCGTACGTTTTTCCTTCGGTCATGCCGTCATAGGCATCGCTTTTTGTAAGATACCGTCCCTGGACTTCGATCAGATCATAACGTTCCTCAATTAGATCCAGAAACAGATACTTTGGCCGGACATCCTCCAGCCGCTTCCAGAACATCTGTTCACGTTCCCGCTCCAGCATCAGCTGGCGATAGTGGTTTTTGTGCAGCACCGGTGGAAGCGTCGATTCAGACGCTCCGCAGACGCTGACAATGCTGGAAAAGTTGAACCGACAGGAAGGATCATGAAGCCAGTTCATATGTGTCAGCACTCGGTTCAGATTGTATCCGCCCCAGGTGAGATAAGGCTCGTTATGCCCGTCTGGGAATGTCTCTCCCAGAAATCTTCTGTAATTCCCAACTAGGGTCTCAAAGTCTTCTCTCCGTTTCCGGTGAAACTGCATGGCGAGGATATCATTGAGGCGATACTTGACCACACCCTCCAAGGTGTTCCGATACTCTTCATACAGACCGTGGCGCCGGAATTCTCCCACAAGGAACTCCATAGCCTCCAGTCCCAGTGTATCGTTTGAACTTCTGTCTTTCTTGGCATAGCCGGTTTCAATCAGCGAGTTTTCCCGGAAGCGACGGTAGAAATACAGAGCCTCGGGAACATTCTCTACCCGTCCGCTGAGAGCCAGGACCAGCGAGTATATTGCGGGAGACTCAAACGAACAGTTTGGCATGCGGATGTCGTACCGCTCCCACATCGACCGCCGGGACATAGATTTATAAGTGGCTGTGGGGCCGTATTTCATATGCTCCCGCAGGGTATAAGGTTTTCCTGTTCGGCTGCCGCAGCTTCTATAGATCATTTTCCCGGTGCGGTTGTCATAGCGCCACAGATCGCACTCTGCAAAATCCGCGCCGGACTCTTCCAGACAGTCATGGAGCTTTTCCAGATAGGCGGGATCCAGCCAGTCGTCCGGATCCACAAACGCCAGATACTTACCTCTTGCAAGGCGTACCCCCAAATTCCGGGTCTCGGAAACGCCCTCGTTTTCTTTGTCGATAAAGCGAACACGGCCGTCCTTTTCCGCCCAGGCGCGGCAACGATCGGCAGAATCATCCGTGGAACCGTCATTTATCAGCAGTGCCTCATAATCACGGAAAGTCTGCCGTTCAAGGCTTTCCATGCAGACATCCAAGTATTCCCCAACGTTATAAACAGGGAGAATCACGCTAACTTCAGGGTAGAACGCAGCCAATGATCACTCACTCCTAAACAACTCGTTTTTTGCCTGATTTAGAAACTCTATCTCACAGGAGGAAAAACCGTTCTCTCGAAGTACAGATTCCGGAAGCCGGTTTTGCAGGCCGAGAAGCCGGTCGTACACCGACGGATCGGAATACGTCGTCACCGTCACCTGCTTGATTCCGAGGCAGGCCGCACAGGCGGTCCGATGAAGCCCGTCGATGATTCGCCCGTCGTCCAGTGCAAAGATCGGAAGATCCTTTCTCCAACCGTACGCAGCCATATCATTGATCAGTAGCTTCAGAGAAGCAAGGCGCTTCTTCGCCGTAGGCACACTGCTGTGGATTGCCATGGCGCGGATATAGAGTTCTTCCGATAGTGCCTGTGTATCCAGGCGGAAAGAGCGGCTCCTTGCAGCTGCATAACGGACGGATAGCCAGTAATACGAAGGGTCCTGGCGTTCAAGCAATTTCCTCAATGGCCATTCCTCAGATGCGAGAGGCGTTCCATAGCAAAGTTCCGTCAAATACGGATACACGGGAAAGACCCGCTCGGTTCGCGCGATCAGCAGCGGTCGGATCTCTTCCACCAGCGCCTCATGAACTGCAAGGCAGACAGTCCTGCACAGGGCAGGCTCTTTCCCGGAAACCGTCCGGACCGGCAGACCATGGAATGTAGCGGTTTTTTCCCCACCGCTTACAAGGAATCCCCGGACGTGATCCGTCAGCCCATGCCGTTCCAGCGCGAACCAGAACATCTCTGCCACGAAGCCGGTCCCGAATATCAGAAAGTCGCAGGAGCGAAGGTTTTCCAGAAGTCTCTCACACGTCATCACGGACCTCCCGGAAAGTCGGGTCAATCAGCTTCAGCTCGGACACGGGATGCGTCTTTCTCTCCTCCGGGGGAGGAAGCTCGTGATAGTTTCCAAATTTAAAGGTCAGATAATGGTCAGGGTCTGCAGTACCGGGAAAGGTGATTCCTTCAAATACCACCATTGTTTCCCCCGTGTACCATTTTCTCTTATATCCGTACTCCCGGTTCGGCGTCGGGAACATCAAGATACGGACCCAGCCGGTATTCCTGCCTCCCGCCCTGTGAATCCGCCGGTCCAGCGCATGGAGCAAAGCTGTTTCCGGAATAAGATCCAGTGCAGCGTATACAGTCCGTCGAAAAGCGCTTTTATCCGAAATCCTTCCAACCCTTGCCCAAAGGCATTTCCGGAGAAGAAAACAGTCAAAATTCACGATTGCTCTTCCCACGTAGCTTTCAGGTACAGCATCCAAAGGGAATATGTCGATAAACACACCCTGATCATAGGGCATATGCTCCTGATGCTCTCTGAGAAACAGCGTGCCTTTGCGGCGGAGTTTTCCGTAGCCCCACCGATACCCCGGCGTAACGGTGTGATCCTGAAAATAAAATCGGCTCGTATCCAGTTCTGCCTGACAAGCGTCCAGAAAGCGCTTATACTCCTCTCGGAGCATAGCGACATCGGCGTCATCGTCCCAAGGGATGAATCCGCCGTGACGCACTGCACCGAGAAGGGTGCCGGCAATGATATTGTAATGAATGCCCTGCTTCCGGCAGATTCTGTCCACCTCCTGCAGCAGCTCCAGTTCGATAAGCTGCAGTGTCCGCAGAGATTTGTCATCCAGCTGAATCATTTGTTGCTCAACTCCACATGCCTGTCTTTCCCGGCACCGAACCGAAGAAAATCCATACTCATCTTCGAGGGGTGGATCAGAAGTAGATCCCAGAGTTCCTGAGTTTTTTCTCCCTTTTGTCGGGGATAGGTCATAGATCCTTCCGGCTTGTGCTCAAGGAAATCCTCAATTTTGCTGCAGCCGATCCCGATTATAGGAAAAGCGCGCTTATCGTAGATTTGGTCCGCATGATTGTGTCCGTGAATCCAGCCCAATACGGCATGTCCGTGCCAGCGGTGAAACCGCTCCAGTATCTTGAGGACCTTTTCTCCATTTCGAATAGTGTCACTCCACACGTGTATCTCTGCTACAGGGGGAATATGGGAAAACACCAGCAGTTTTGTACCCCGGGGGGTGGTCCTAAGCATGTGCTTCAGCCAACGGATCTGCTCCTTCGAGAAGCCGTATCGATTGCTTTCCTCTGGATCAAAGGTGTCCATGAACAGCACCCGAAGCTTTTCATCGGGAAAATCCACATTATACCAGGGAGTATCTTTTCCCTGATACAGTTTGGCACAAGCAGAGCGAGTCATCCGTTCCGGATTTCCCCGAAAGTAGTTCCAGTCATGGTTGCCCAAACAGCACCACAGCGGTTCACAGATTTCCTTCAGCTGGATTAGCATTCTTTCCGCCAGAATCTGGGTAAGCTTTCCCGGCAGCATCCCATCACTGAAATCTCCAAGATGTACCATGGCGTCCGGGTGGAGCCTGTCTGCGGCAAGACGCAGACTTTTCAGCGTATCCGGCCAGATGCCGCCCACAGTATAATGGGTATCCGTCAGCAGCAAAATTGCGACGTCTCCCTCCGTCCGGCAGATCTGCGAGCGATGAAAAAGCCCATCGATCTCTCGGTACATCCAGTTCGGTACAGATTCATCACTGGCGTAAGGCGGCTCGAAGGAAAACAAATCCTGAATTGCGGCATTCTCCGGGGGAGACTGCACAGCGATACGGATATAGCCTCCTTCCGGCGAAATCCACTCTCCCGTTTGCCACGAAAGCAAAGAACGTTCCGGGGCGTAAGTCGTCCAGTTTGCCTCCTGCTGATAGAAGTACGTATGGATAAGCTCCGGTGGGATATCCGGCGTGTAAAAAAACAGCTTATATTGCCTCTGTGAATCCGTGGGGATGAGCCGAGTACCCGCCTGCACCGGGAAAGGAAGAAAGTTTATTCCGATTCCCGGGGAGATGGTAAGAAGCCCGCTCTTTGCGTCAGCCTCCCGGTCGATTTCCATGGAATACAGATTCCGATCATCACGATAATCTATCATCATTCACCGGGTTTTCAAAAATTCTTCCATGACTCCAGCCATCCAGATAGATTCGGCGGGAAGGAGTCTTGCTTCCCGTCCTGGATGTCCCTGTATACGTAGAAAGAAATCCGCGATCTCATAACGCAGGCCGTCACCGATAAATTCATTGGCAAAGCATTTCCTGTAATGGAGGTCTTCAGTGCGGATTTCAAAATAGCTGGTCTTCCACCAGGGGGCTTTACATATAATATAGCCTTCGGTACCGAAGATGACAAGCTGGCCTTCCCCTTTGGCACCAATTCCGCATTGACCAGAAGCCATACGGCCGTGGCCTTGAACATTCACTTTGGTAAAAATATCCAGTCCGTTTTCTCCCAGGACAGAATCAAAGAAAACACGGGTATCCTTCGTGCCCAGCAGCTTGACGATAGGAAGCAGAATATAGCTTCCTAATTCCGTAAAGCTGCCGCCGAAGCGCAGGTCTGTCCACTCTCTGCTGCCGTGCGGGACCAGCTTGGTAAAGCAACTCTCCACGTTTATGATCTCTCCTATAAACCCGCTGCGGGCAACGCCGCACATCTGAAGAAACCCAGGGCAGTAGGCTGTCTTGATGGCCTCCATCAAAATCAGGCCCTTTGCTTCTGCCAGAGTGAATAGTTCCTCTGCCTCTGCTTGGCACAGACACAGCGGCTTTTCACACAGCACGTGTTTCTCTGCCTCCAGTGCGGCTTTCACGTAGGTGTAGTGTGTTTCATGGGGAGAAGCAATGTAAACCGCGTCCGTCTGGTCAAATAGTTTTTCCAGCGTCCGTGTTTTGTTAATAAAGGTGTTTCTTGAAAGAAAACTCTGCAGGCTGGCGGATGTATCCGGGTGGGGATTGTACACACAGGGGATCTGAACCCCCCGCACATATCCGGCCTCCTGTACGAATCGGCCCGCGATACGTCCTGAGCCGATCAGGCCAATTCGAAGGAACGGAAACCGGCAGTTTCTCAGAAGTGACGAGGAGATATTCGGTGTTCTGGGAAGATATACCACCTCACAGAGGTCCTTCAGTGCATCGAATTTCCCCAGCCAGTCATCTCCCATGACAAGGACATCCACACTGAATCGGAGAATATCCTCCGCCTTCTGCCCAGGATGATCTTCAACGATTACCTCATCTACGCAGGGATTGGCCCGTACATTCTCCATACGGATCTCCAGCGGCTCAACGACACACAGTTTACCGCGTTCCAGTGCATACCGGTCCGTGGTAACGCCCACGATCAGGCGATCGCCCAATTGGCGTGCCCGCTCCAGCAGCCGCACGTGACCTTCATGAAATAAATCAAAGACGCCGTATGTGATAACGGTTTTCATTCTTTATTCAACTCCTGTAAGTAAAGTCTGTAATCTCTCCCAGGATCCACGATATACTCTTTATCATTGCAAAAATGGGGAACGCGATGGCAAGGCGCCGGCAGTGTCATATAATCACCGTACATTATCCGAAGAATTTTATCATATGCTGCAGGAGCAGAAAACTCTGCATCTTCAAATGTCAGCCGAGTCATTTCTTTCCAGTCCTCCAGGTCATATTTCCCTTCAAAATGAACGGCATCGACAGTCCCGATTCTTCTGCTTTTCTCCGGATCTCTCATGACGATCCAGAGGATAAAGTCACTCAGTGCCTTAAGGAAAGGATAAGGAATGCGATACAGAACCTGCTTTACGATTCCCTTATCCGGGCGCGCTCGATTAAAAGCCACAAACTGAATACGCCGCGCCACAAATAGAAGGTTGTTCTGCAGCTTTAAACCAAGCTTTGTATTGGCAGCGCCGATCATTGGGTACACATCCAGGGACAAGCCCCACGGCACGTTTAGGTTTATATATTCCAGCGGGATGCACGTGGTCCCATTGGCCACTATACGGATCCAGGGCCAGATGGAATCCGGTGTATTGTCAAAACAGACGCAGGAAAAACGCTCCGGGAGTTTGTGGACGACTTTTTTAAAACGGCGGAAGTCCTTTAAGGGCATAGCGATATCCACGTCGTCATCCCAGGGAATAAAGCCTTTGTGTCTGACAGCGCCTAAAAGTGTGCCGCAATAGATCGAATAACGCAGGCCATGATCCTCGCAAAGATGAGCAACTGCCTTAAGCATATCCAATTCCACGGTGTGGATCGCGTCCATACCGTACTCATCTAAATCCTTCAATTCTCTCTCTCCATCTGTTTATCATGCTAAGGCATCACAGATACTGCTCGGAAAGGTTTTTCTCTGCAATCTGCATCTGTGTAGACTACCCCTTTATAACTCAATCAATATACTCTATTTTTTCATCGGAAGCAACTATAAACTTCACCGGTGACCCTCTCTGCTCTGAAGGGAAGCCGTTTTCTGATAGTATTTACTGCCATTTCATGCATCGAAATGAAACGATATCGAATCGTTGACCTCTTGGTTCGG